>Ga0302296_1000328_pt1 | contig 41139 bp, 34 predicted proteins | sample III_Fen_N3_1_FD_194546 | JGI IMG/M metagenome (GOLD analysis project Ga0302296, IMG submission 194546) | Peat permafrost microbial communities from Stordalen Mire near Abisko, Sweden - III_Fen_N3_1 | ecosystem: Environmental > Terrestrial > Soil > Wetlands > Permafrost | place: Sweden: Abisko... | reverse complement strand
CGAAAAAGCTTTTGTGTCCTATATTTGAGCAATTTTGCAAATCCTTAACGGGTTACTCCATAAATTAGTTTGTAAATAAATATTATATTTTGATATGTTTATTTAATATATTAACTATATTTGCAGGGGAGCATTCTTCGTATGTACCCTGAATATCAAACTTAATGAAGTTAATGTGCCACCATTTATCCGGACCAATACAATTATCAAGTTATAGGAGAGCGTATCATAAAAGACAACATTATTTTTAAAAGAAAACAAAATGATCTTTTTATCATCAGGACGAAAAATAATGTTGTGATTAATACGCATTGATTTGGTTAGTATAGTCTCATTTAGGTTTAGGAATGATTTATTGAGATCAGACCATCTGCGAATCTAATTTAACAAATAATAATTCTTCCCGAAAACAAATTCAGGTTTTACATGTTTTAAGATATGAATTAATAGCTTAAAGAAAGTCAACATTCTAAAAACCGTCAAGTATGAAAGGGAAGATTCACATTGTGTTAACCGCATTTATCCTGATGTTTACATTCCATATAGCCGGACAAAAAATGGAATATGGAATTATCGGAGGAATGGACGTTTCGGCATTCAGGATGTCGAATACACCCGGTGAAAAGATTGGAACGTCGTGGGTATATAACCCGGTGGTAGGGTATAATTTAAACGCCACGGCCGAATACAAGAATGATACCTGGGGATTATCCATTGAACCGGGTTTTATTCAAAAAGGTGGAGTCCAGTTATTTGGTTATGCAAATTTTCTAAGCCGGTATACGACAAACTACCATGTAGTAACCCGGCTGAACTACCTTCAATTACCCTTGCTCTATAACATCTACTTGTCCGATGTTTTTTGCTTATCAGTTGGCGGGGAGTACTCATACCTGATACATTCAGGCTCCACACTGACTAATACCCCAAACAGCATTGACAAAACACTGGTGGCATTTGACAGCACCCAGGATCAATTCGATTTAAAATATATCACCAATAACTTCCCGAATCATCATGAATTGTCGGGCATTATTGGAATCAGTTATGCTATAACGGATGAAGTTGACGTACGACTGCGGTACAGTTATGGTGCGACGGAACTGGCTACCGTCAGTTGGATGGATCAATCGGGATTCATTTACAGTGCCTCGCATATACGGAACCACTACCTGCAAGTATCTTTAAAATACAAACTATTTTACTGAATGAATGCCCGTTACAAGTAAATCCTATAAACAGATAAATAATGGAAAACAATCACAATTTGCAATTTTTAAAAGGGTATGTTTCGACAGCTATCATAGCGGTTGCCCTGATTATCACAGCTGTTATAGTAGCAGGAGCGTATAAATCGAAGTTCAACAAACCGGTGACAATCTCAGTAACAGGTCTTGCCGAAAAAAGCTTTGCGAGTGATTTAATTGTTTGGCGGGGCGAATACCAGCGAAAATCACCTGACTTAAAAGCGGCTTATGCACTGATTAAGAACGATGAGACAAATGTCAGCCAATATTTGAAATCCAATGAAATTGAAGACAAAGAGATTGTATTTTCGTCCATCAGCATTGAAAAAGAGTTTGACATTAAACGCAATGAGGCAGGGAAGCAGATCAGTTCAGTTTTTGCCGGATACAAACTTTCGCAGACTGTGACTGTTGAATCAACCAACATCGACCGGGTGGAATTAGTATCCCGTGAAGTCACCAAGTTAATAGAAAGTGGCATTGAAATCAGCTCACTGGAGCCTTCGTACTTTTATACCAAGTTGTCGGAGCTTAAAATAGATTTGTTGGCAAAAGCAAGTGCCGATGCTAAAAAGCGTGCTGAAACCATTGCCGTAAATTCGGGAGGTGCATTGGGAAAAATCCTGAGGGCGGACATGGGTGTTTTCCAGATTACTGCACCTAACAGCAACGAGGATTTCAGTTACGGAGGAGCGTTTAATACTTCGTCTAAAAATAAGAAAGCTTCCATCACCATTCGGATTAATTACTCGATTAAATAAAATATTTAAACATATCAGACTAATATTCTGTAAATTACTAATTGCGAACGCAATTGAATTGGTAACCCCGGGATAAAGAGTACAGATAACAGCATTCATCTTTAAATCAGGTTGTACTATGAAAACAGCCAATCGAACCCCTTCAGGAACATTTGTTCAGGATATCAAGACAATTATTGGCCAGGCCCGGACACAGGCAATACGCAGTGTCGATTTTTATCGGGTTGAAATGTATTGGAAAGTAGGCGAGCGCATATTCAATGAGGAACAGCAGGGAAAAGATCGGGCGGATTATGGCAGTTACCTGATTCGTGAACTGGCAAAAGAGATTGAACCGGAATATGGCAGTGGGTTTTCAGTACGGCAATTGGAACGCAGCCGGCAATTTTACCGGACATTCCCAATTGCGTCCGCAGTGCGGACGCAATTGAATTGGTTACAATACAGATTGTTGTTGAGCATCGATGATGATCAAAAAAGAGAGTATTATGAACTTGAAGCCGTTAAGAACTGCTGGACCGGACGGGAATTGGAAAGACAAATACATTCCAATCTGTACGAAAGGATCTTATTAAGCACCGACAAAGAATCAGTGATGGCAACGGCACGTAAGGAACGGTTACCTGAACTTCCGCAGGAAATTGTGAAAGATCCCATGATTTTGGATTTTTTAGGGTTGGAACGAAAAGAGCATTATTATGAAAAAGAGTTGGAATCGGCCTTAATAGAACATCTGCAACAGTTTATGCTTGAATTGGGGAATGGGTATTCGTTTGTTGCAAGGCAAAAAAGAATCCTGGCAGAAGATGATGAGTTTTTTATCGACCTGGTCTTTTACAATCGCCTGTTGAAATGTTTTGTGATTATGGATATTAAAACTCATAAACTAACACATGAAGACCTTGGGAAATTGCAAATGTACGTGAATTATATTGACCGGAACGAGAAACTCCCCGACGAAAACCCGACCATAGGGATACTGCTTTGTACCCACAAAAACAACGAAATGGTAAAGCTATCACTACCTTTGGATAACCGTACTATTATGGCTAGTCAATACCAGCTGTACTTACCAAGTGAAAGTCAATTGCTTGAGGAAATAAAAAAGGAACTATCTTTCGAGGCATCTGAAAATAATGAAGTTAGTGAGCCACAACCGAAATTTGGAACATTGCCTGAGTTTGTAATTGCGCGTGAATCATAAAAGCAAAAAAAAATGAAGCCAATGGCTTCATTTTTTCAATGATTACGTTTAGTATCATTTGACTTTCTTAAAGTCGTCAACAACCGTTTTTGTTACTTCAGTCTGGTAAGACGGAACATGTTTCACGTGTTTACCTGATTTCTCTTTCTTTGGTTGTTTGTTACCTGATGCTCCCATATTAAAATCCTCCTATTAAATTAATTAAACAATATAATTTAGATAGAGTCGTGTTCGGTTATGATTGGATAGCTGGACTGCTCTTGTATTAAGTACAACAATAAACGAGCCAACCTGTGAAATATACCATAATAAGGTCAAAAAAGGCCATATTGGCTGAGTTTTCCGGGGAATGGCAGGGGATTGGTTAATTAGTTAATTAAGTTGATTGGTTGTCCCGGTAGCTATCGGGACGTTATTGTCTTAGGTTAAATAGTAAATAGTAAATGATCAAATAGTAAATAACATGATGTTACAGGAATGTTACGTGATGGCTTATTTAATCTCCAGGTAAACGTCTTTTTCGGCAGCAATACGTCGCATATTGAGCAGTGCATACCGCATTCGACCAAGAGCCGTATTAATGCTTACATCTGTCTTCTCGGCAATCTCCTTGAAGCTCAGGTCCTCGAAGAAGCGCATACGGATAACCGATTGCTGGGTTTGAGGTAACAGTTCGATCAGGTGAACCACATCAGCCAGTACCTGTTCATTCGACATGGTATCTTCGACGCTTTTCTCTGAGAGTTTTGCATTGTTTATGATATCATAGTCCACTGCATCAGCCGAGAACGTATTCTCGTTTTTCTCACGCCTGAAATGATCGATAATCAAATTATGTGCAATGCGGTTTATCCAGGCTAAAAACTTGCCTGATTCCGTATATCTGCCTTGCTGAATAGTGGCAATTGCTTTAATAAAGGTGTCCTGAAATATATCTTCGGTGAGTTCCCGGTTGCGTACAATCAGGTAGACATACGTGTACACCTTCGATTTATAACGCATTAATAAAATTTCAAAAGCCGTGTTATTGCCAGTCTCATACAATCTTACCAATTCATCATCGGTTAATTGATTCAGATTATTCATTACTTTTAATTTTGTGGTTTAAAGTAACTTTCGGCAATAGGCGTTTAAATTTTAGTGGTTAGTGTGGAATGTTGATGCTGCAAATATAAGGATACTATTTAAAAGAAAAAACTATTTAGCAAATAATTTGCAAAAAAGCACCGATAAAGTGCCTTTTATGTTAATTGAGTTAAATGCTATTCCACCCAGAGTACCAATCCCTTTAAATATTCTCCTTCAGGATGGTAGATATTGATGGGGTGATCTGCCGGTTGCGACAATTGGTGCAGGATACGCACATTCCGTTTGCTTTCGGCTGCCGCACTGAATACCGCCAGACGGAACTGATCCTTGGTAATCACCTGAGAACAGGAGAAAGTGAATAAGATTCCACCCGGCTTAATCTGTTCGAATGCCTTCGCGTTTAAGCGTTTATATCCTTTCAGGGCGTTGCGGATTGCTTCACGATGCTTGGCAAAAGCCGGAGGATCAAGAATAATCAGGTCGTATTTTTGTTCGTTATGCTGCAGGTTATTTAAAAATTTAAAGGCGTCTTCGTCAAAAGAGGTATGCCGTGGGTCATTCGGGAAATTAGCCTGCACATTCTTTTCAGTAAGGTCAATGGCTTTTGCAGAACTATCCACCGAGTGAACAAGCTCTGCCCCTCCACGCAACGCATAAACGGAGAAACCACCGGTATAACAAAACATATTCAATACCGACTTGCCCCTGGAATATCTTTCGAGGAGTGAGCGGTTTTCACGTTGGTCAACAAAAAAACCTGTCTTTTGTCCGCGTAACCAATCAACATGAAACTTAAGCCTGTTTTCTATGGCACTGAGATCAGCTGTCTCCTTGCCAATCAGGTATCCGTCTTCGGGAGTAATGGGTGCATTAAAGGGCAGGGTTGTTTCCGATTTGTAATAGACATTCTTTATTTCAGGTACATTTTTCACGATGGACTCTGCAAGTATCTGCCTGATTTCGTGCATGCCCACTGAATGGGCCTGCATGACTGCTGTATCGTCATACACATCGACTATCAGTCCGGGCAACGAGTCACCCTCACCATGAATAAGCCTGTAGGTATTATTCTCATTCTTTACAACCAGTCCAAGTGATAGGCGCATGGCATAAGCCTGTTGAATCTTATGACTCCAGAAATCATCGTCAATGGGAATGTTCGTGAAAGAAACAATGCGGACAGCAATACTTCCGATCTGGTAATGACCTATTGCCAGGAAATTGCGGTTATTGTCGAGCACTTCCACCAAATCACCTTCGGCAGGGGTACCTTCAATTCGCTGAATAGCGCCTGAAAACAACCAGGGGTGAAAACGTTGTAAACTTTCTTCTTTCTTTGGTTTAAGTTGTATGGAAATCATCGGATAAAGGAGGGTTAGGTTGATTAAAGTAAAGGGGTTTCCTGCTGATTGTTGAGTGCTTTCTGCTCAAGAAAGTTTTTCATCACCATTTTATCAATCTCAGTCTTGGAAAGTTTTTGTTCATTCATCAATTGCAGGTAGATCTGCAGGCTGGCCCATGCATCGGTAGCAGCATACCGTTGTTGTTGTTCGGTTAGTTCCGGACTTTCCCAGTTGCTCAACCGTTGTGATTTGGAAATCTTTTTCCCGAACAGAATAGCATATATTTTTTGCAGGCTGAGTTCCATGATACCATAACTCTGGGCTATTGTCTGTATATCGACAAAATTGGCAGGTTTAAAGATATGGTGTTTATTCAGGCCGCTAAAATCATCGCGGAGAGAAAGGCCTATTTTCCTGACGCTTTCGTCAGACAGGAAATCAGCTAATGCCGGAGGAAAATTTGTTTTATTCAAACGAAAGAGGAAGCAATGGTCCAATGTAGAGATTTGAACCAGTGAAACCTTGTGATGCGTTCCACGGGTAAAGGAAGGTTTGGTCTCGGTATCGAGGCCCACCACAGAACTCCTGCGCAGCTCTTCAATGGCAGGATCTATTTTAGATATTTCATCCACAAGGGTTATTTTACCCTCGAAGATCACCACAGGCATTAAATTCACCTCGTCCTTTGTTATTTTCGTTTTAAACATAGCCACTATTACAATAAATTTGTCAACTCGTCATCGTCATCATGTTGAAAATTGAGAAATGAATTCCGATCAAGGGATGATGGGCCGGCACTTTCGTTATCGGTATCCTCTAACCCAAATCCTTCGCTAAACCGCACGGCATGCAGCGCCCTTAATGCATTCAGGAGTTTCTGTCCCCAATGTTCACCAAACGCTTCGAGGCAGGCCACCAGGGCATCATTCATGATATCAATATCTCCCAACTGATAATTCGCTGCAAAGTCTTTTAATTCCTGATATACATCGGCCATATCTTCAGAAACAAATGCAGCAATAGGAGTATCACTCAATGCCATATCCGGATGGAAAACTTCCAGGTACGAATCATCGGAACCCAACAATTGTTCCACCAGTCCATGCACATACTGATAATCTTCTTCGTTTACAAAGCGTTCCGGGATTTCTTCAAAAACAGGATCAGGGATGTCCAGTAAAGAAGCATCCAAATAGAGAAGAGGTAAAATCTTGATTGACTTTTGAACAAAATCAGTCTTAGTGAATTCATTTGCATGTTCCAGAAACAAACATGTTTCGGCAGCGACAGTAACAAATTCAATAACTTTTTTGCTATAAACAATATGATCTGGTAATTGGTCGGTATCCATCCTTGAGATAAAATTTTTAATCAGTTGCAAAAGTAAGAAAAAATATCCGTTTTAGATACTTACTTTCCATTTATGAACTGTCAATCAAATGACAAAGTAAATGTTGAGATATTGAAAATTACTAAGTGAACGATGCCACTCAGAGAACAAAAATTAAAATGAATCTGTTATAGCTGTACGTTCCCCAAGGCTTCAAAAGCCGGATAACCTTTAATACTCATTGAAATGGAAGACAAGCTAAAGACATTAAAAAACTATGAAACAATGGTTGAGGCCATGTTTGATCAGGAATTGCTGCGTGAAAAAGATATCGATAGTTCTATAAACAATGAGGAATCGGTCGAACTATTGCCTATGTTTGGAGACATCAATGAAGGACCCAGGATATTGGTCTTTGAAAAAGATTACGAGGAAGCTGTGAAAATACTGGAGGAGTATAAAGATTCGCTTGATGCAGTATAATGCACAAAGCGGCACGATTAAAGCACTACAACATCCTGAATTTTTTATTGGAAACAGGATCCACCAATTCGGGTGCTATTTCTAACAACGGAATACGAACAAAATCCCTTTTTACGATGAATGGATGGGGTATTTTTAAAGCAGGTTGGTCAATAATCAATTTGTCATACAACAAAATATCAATATCAATGGTGCGATCTTCATATCCGGAGGTTGTTTTAGTGCTACGACCCATATTCTGCTCAATCTCCTGCGTTTTAGCCAATAGTTCAAATGGGGGCAAATTAGTCTCCACCAGTACCACCGCATTCAGGAATTCATTTTCCGATTCAAATCCCCATGGAGTGGAAGTGTAATACGTAGACACAGCCAACACGCTCCCGACTACAACCGATAAAGCATTTACAGCATTATTCAGGTTAAGAGGCTTATCTCCTAAATTAGTACCCAATCCCAGATAAACGAGCGGCATAGTTTTTTTTGCAAAGGTAGCAAATTTTTAAAGCATCGAGGAATGAGGAATGAGTACAAGAAGGTATTTCCCTGCCCTTTTGTCAGTGATTTATTCGTTATTTCTTAACCTTTGTCTTTCTTTTCTGTCAAAACCCGAAAGAGAAGGTGTTTTTATTGGTTGGCATATGGTTTGTAAAACAGCAAGCGTATTAAAACATATCAGAAACAACTGAAAAAATAAAATAAATAAAAATTATGGGAAAAATTATTGGAATTGACTTAGGAACCACAAACTCTTGTGTTTCTGTAATGGAAGGTAACGAACCAATCGTTATTACCAACAGTGAAGGAAAACGTACTACACCTTCGGTAGTTGGATTTGTGGAAGGTGGCGAACGCAAAGTAGGTGATCCTGCTAAACGTCAGGCCATTACTAACCCGACTAAAACAGTATTTTCTATTAAACGTTTTATGGGTGAAACCTATGACCGCTTGACAAAAGAAATTGGACGTGTGCCATTTAAAGTGGTTAAAGGTGACAACAATACTGCCCGTGTGGATATTGATGGCCGCATGTATTCTCCACAGGAAATTTCAGCTATCATTCTTCAAAAAATGAAGAAAACGGCTGAAGATTATCTTGGAACAGAAGTTACCGATGCAGTGATCACCGTACCGGCTTACTTTAACGATGCACAACGTCAGGCAACAAAAGAAGCCGGTGAAATTGCAGGGTTGAATGTCCGTCGTATTGTAAACGAACCAACTGCTGCCGCATTGGCTTATGGTTTGGACAAAACCAACAAAGATATGAAGATTGTAGTTTTCGACTGTGGTGGTGGAACACATGATGTATCTGTACTGGAACTGGGTGATGGTGTATTTGAAGTAAAATCGACCGATGGTGATACTCACCTTGGTGGTGACGACTTTGACCACCGTATCATTGACTGGTTGGTACAGGAATTTAAAAATGAAAACAGCAATATCGACTTAAGCAAGGACCCAATGGCATTGCAACGGTTGAAAGAAGCTGCTGAAAAAGCAAAAATTGAATTATCGAATACAACTTCTTCGGAAATCAATCTGCCTTATATTATGCCGGTAGATGGTGTGCCTCGTCACCTGGTACGTACCTTAACCCGTGCTAAATTTGAACAACTAATTGATGATTTGATTCAAAAAACGATTGAACCATGTCGTACTGCTTTGAAAAATGCAGGATTGACTATCGGTGATATTGATGAAATTATTCTGGTAGGTGGTTCAACCCGTATTCCTGCTATACAGAGCGCTGTAGAAAAATTCTTTGGAAAAACTGCTTCAAAAGGTGTTAATCCTGACGAAGTAGTAGCAGTGGGTGCTGCCATTCAAGGTGGAGTTTTAACCGGTGAAGTAACCGATGTATTGTTGCTGGATGTCACCCCTCTTTCATTAGGAATTGAAACAATGGGAAGCGTAATGACCAAACTGATTGAAGCAAATACAACTATTCCAACTAAAAAATCGGAAACATTTACAACAGCTGCCGACAATCAACCTTCTGTAGAAATTCATATTTTACAGGGTGAACGTCCATTGGCTAATCAAAACAAATCAATCGGTCGTTTCCACCTGGATGGTATTATGCCTTCCCGTCGTGGTGAACCACAGATTGAAGTAACTTTTGATATTGATGCCAACGGTATCTTACACGTAGGTGCTAAAGATAAAGCAACCGGAAAAGAACAAAGCATTCGTATCGAAGCTTCGTCCGGCCTGACAGATGCTGAAATCAAACGTATGAAAGATGAAGCAGCTGCCAACGCAGAATCAGATGCAAAAGAAAAAGAAAAAATCGATAAATTGAACCATGCCGATAGCTTGATTTTCCAGACAGAAAAACAACTTACCGAAGTTGGTGACAAAATCCCAGCTGACAAAAAAGGTCCTATCGATGCTGCCCTTGCCAAACTGAAAGAAGCTTACAAGGTTCAGGATATCCCAACATTGGACGAAGCTACCAACGAACTGAACACAGCATTCCAGGCAGCAAGCCAGGAAATGTACAATGCTCAGAACACTCAGGAAGGTCAGCCTCAGGGACAACCTAATCCAGACTTTGGAGGAAAACAAAGCTCGAATGAAGGTAACAAACAAGGTGATGTAACCGATGTGGATTTTGAAGAAGTAAAATAATTATACGTTGATCGGTTAATTAGTTAACTGGTTAATTGGTAAGAAAAGAGAAAGACCAACTTAATGAAAATTAAGTTGGTCTTTCTTTGTATATAGGATTTGTACTTCTTAAAATTATCCGTTGATGCTGATCGCATTAAATTTGCAGCTGTCTATGCATTTCAGACAGCCTGAGCATTTACTTGCTTCGTACATAAGTATATGTGTACAAATCAGTGTATCGACAATGTATAAAAACGATTTGTCAATTACGTTATTTGGGCATGTTTCAATGCATTTCCAACAGGCTGTACAAGCTTGAATGTTCAATTGGACGAAGGCAGTTTGAGTTGTATCGTTTTGAAGAAGTGTCGTTTTCATGCTTAGTTGAATTTGTTTTTGTGGAGTGCAAGATATGAAACATTCCTGAATTCAGTATATTTAGTTTTTCAAATATTATTCTGATCCTGTATAAATATTGTCAATTGAGTGAAGATTGAAACTTCAAATTGATAAAGCTGTAACTAAAATCAGGTGGTATACCATGTTTTAAATTCGGAAACGCGGGCTTTACTAACAATAATTTTTTCGGGGACCGCAACATTCAGATTGATCGACACTTTGCTTCCAAACCATACGGAGATATCTTTGATGTCTTTATGTGAAACAATGTATTGACGGTTTGCTCTGTAGAATTGCGCCGGATCCAATTGGATATATATATCTTCCAGCGAACTGTCCATATTATAAATCTGATTATCCTCTGTAACAATTTTCACCATTTTATTTTCGCTGTAAAAACAAGCTATCTTATGGATGGCCAATGGTATGAATTTATCTTTATATGGAATTAAAAAGTTTGACTTATAAACAATTTTAGTTTGTCTGAAAGCTGCAAGCATATTGGATATCAGTTCCGCATTGTCTGTTTTGGCTGTCAATAGGCTACGTAGCTTTAGCACAGCACGCTCAAGGTTTTTCAGGTTAATGGGTTTAAGTAAATAATCAACGCTGTTTACCTCGAAGGCTTTAAGGGCGTACTCATCATAGGCCGTTGTGAAAATAACCGGACAGGAAATCCGGACTTTCTCGAATATAGAGAAAGCAGAACCATCAGCCAGATGTATATCCAGAAACACTACGTCGGGGCCGGTGTTGAGTGAAAACCATTCAATACTTTCCTCTACACTTTGCAAAACAGCGATAACCTGAATGTCATCAGCTACCTGACTAATCAAACGTTGTAAATTCTGGCCCGCAACAAGCTCGTCTTCTATTATTAATGCTTTCATCTCGGTTATTATTAATTTTAGTATCTTCCAGTTCTTTGATCAAGGGTATTTCAACACAGAAAACATCGGTAATGGTGATGGATACTTCTTTTTGAAACAGGAGTTCGTATCTTTCCCTGAGGTTTGCAAGACCAATACCCTCGCCCTGTTCAGCTTCTTTCTTTGCCTGAATGGCATTCATTACCCTGATAGTGTCGTTCGGTGTGGTTTCGATGGTTAGAACCAACGGATACTTCGTACTAATTACGTTGTGTTTTACGGCATTTTCTACCAATAATTGCAGACTGATAGGCATAATATACCATGTTTTATATTTCTCATCAATATTATACTGAATCTTGAAGTTTTCGCCATACCGTATTTTCATAAGATGGGCATACGATTCAGTAAAATTAAGTTCTTCATTGAGATACATGATTTCTTTATTGCTAATGGCATAACGAAATACCTGTGATAAATGCTGGACATATTCGTGTGCTCTATCGGTATCCATGCCAATAAGTCCGTCGAGTGTATTGAGGGAGTTAAATAGAAAGTGAGGATCTACCTGATTTTTCAATACTTCATAGCGAATGCGAATATTATCAGCAATGAGCCTTTCATTTTCGAGCAAAGTCTGCTGACGTTGATCGACAGAATAGAACAACGATGTTGATAATAGAACCATAACATATATGATTAAGCCTTTAATAAGATTTGTGATAACCACAAGGTTGTCAGGAATCGGAATTGATGGCAGGAATTGAATGGCACATTTTGAATAAAAGTAACTCAGACCAATTGCAATGATCAGTGAACCTAAAATTACAACCCATCCTTTTATCGGTTTTTTCCAGTTCTGCAGGATTGTTTTAAAGTTAAACATATACAGCAGATAAAACATAATAAAATCGGAAAAGAAAGCAAAGACAAACCTAAGACCGCTTATCTGACCTAAACTTTTATTGTATATGTATCCTAACGACAGTATTGCATTCAAAAGAATACTAATGGTTAATGATAATTTGAGTGCCGATATACTGGTGAATGGATGAAAATCCTTGTGTTTCATATCTTCTTAGATTTGACGATAAAAATACAACATTTAATGTTGTTTCGGATACAATGGCTAATAACTAATAGCTTTTTTTGATCCTTTTTTTGCTTTAGCAGAACTTAAAGGACGAATGTATAATCCTTTTTTATTTCGTATAAAGTTTATGGTACTGCCTATTGTAATAAGTTGAGGATAGTCACATTCCCCTACCGTAATATCAAAATAATTAGTGATATAATAAATCAGGCAATTGAATTGAAAATTATTAAATTCAAAGTCTTTTACAAATGATGCATCCGGCCTGATTTCTTCGTTAGGGATTCCCATATACTTCAATATCCTTGAAATCTTTTCTTCCAGTTGATCCATATTCTGTTGCTTTATCCAATCTGATTTATATCAGGGATTGATACTAATAAAAACAACAACGACTATACCTTAAAAGCATAGTCGTTGTCTGTAACAATGAGTTACGCTATGCTTGCTTCAAGTTGCCTCGCTTTTACCTTTTTTACCAGTCTTTTCTTACGTCTTGTGCGGCCTTTAGAACCGAAACGATCGAAAATGTAATAAACCACTGGCACTACAATAAGTGTAAGGATCATGGAACTTGCCAATCCGCCAATGATAACCCAACCCATACCGTTTTTCATTTCTGCTCCATCACCCGAACCCAGGGCAATTGGCATCATACCGAATATCATGGCGAACGTTGTCATCAAAATTGGACGTAAACGGTCTTTCCCGGCTTCTATCAGAGCCCTGTAAGTGCTTAATCCTTCATCCTTCCGTATTTTATTGGTGAAATCGACCAACAATATAGCATTCTTAGCCACCAGCCCGATCAGCACAATCAATCCGATAATACTGAAGATATTCAGGGTGTTCATAGTGAGTGCCAGGGCAAGGAAAGCTCCGATCAGGGACAATGGAATAGAGAACAATACAATCAAGGGATCAGTCATCGAGTTGTAGAGTATGACCATAATCAGGTAAATCAGAACGATAGCTGCCAGGAAGGCAAAACCAAGACTTCCAAAAGCCGAACTTTGCTGTTCCATCATTCCACCTGGTTTAAGGCTTACACCCTCCGGAATCTTACCGGCAATGGCAGTGGTTATTTCTGAACCTACTGTCCCTGAAGGACGTCCGATAACATTTGATTTGACAATGATAGACGATATACGGTCAGTACGCTCCAGTGCAGAAGGCCCTAAGCCATAGCCGACAGTAGCAAACTGTTTCAGCTCAATCAGTTCTCCTTTTTTATTTACAAAAGTAATCTTGGATACGTCATCCGATTTTGTTCGGTCGAAGTTGTCGATACCAATACGTATCCTGTACTCGTTGCTTCCTTCAGTATATTTTGAATCATCATTTCCATTCAGTGCAGTACGAAGTGTTGAACCCACGTCACTTACCGACAATCCGAGTGTCGCCATTTTTTCACGGTCGAGTTTAATCTGTACTTCCTGACGTGGATCATCAATCGAATATTTAGCATCTGAAGTCCCCGGAGTACGACGTACGGTTTCAAGAATCATGGCAGCCGTTTTCTGTACCTTATCATAGTCTGCTCCCTGTACAATCAGCTGTATGGGTTCCGAAGCACCCCCTCCGGATATCGAAGTGGCAGCTGCACGTGCACGTACTCCCGGAATCTGTTTCATGATGTTTTCTTTTGTCAGTGCTGCATATTCCGTTACTCCCAGTTTACGTTTGGTTTTATCCACCAACTTTACGTTAATGGTCGTAACATTATTTTTGGTAGTGGTTTCAGACATACCCACATTGGTATATATGCTCTTAACTTCCGGCATACTTTTGATTATTTTTTCGGCTTGCATGGTAATCTGGTTGTTCTGATACAAGTTTACCTGTGGATTCATATCCAGGGTAACTGTATATTCCCCCTTATCAGTATCAGGCATAAAAGCAAAACCGATGAATCCGGTTGGAATCAATGCAAAAGAAGCAAAGAACAGTACCAATGTTGTTCCAAGTACAGTTGCTTTGTGTTTTAATCCCCAACCCAATACATTCCCATACCAGTTTTTTACAGAATCAAATGTACGTTCAACAAGACGTGAGAAGCGTCCCGATAGTGTCGGACGTGTATCATCAGGCATGTTCGCAAAACGGGACATCAACAAAGGAGTTACGGTAAATGATACCAGCAAACTGCACATGGTGGCTATAACAATAGGGATAGCAAATTCTTTCAGGATATTCCCGATCAATCCGCCGCTTAGTCCCATGGGAAGGAATACCACAACAATTACCAGAGTAATGGCCATAGCGGTAAACATAATCTGCTTACAACCATCGATCGCTGCCCGCCATTTTGTTTTTCCCTGTTCCATATGACGGAACATGTTTTCGATCACCACAATAGAGTCATCCACCAGGATACCCACTACAAGCGAGAGAGCCATTAACGACATCATATTCAGCGTGAAACCCAACATGTACATGCCAATAAATGCAGGAATGATGGAAAGTGGCACGGCAACCATTACAATCAGGGCACTTCGGATATTGTGCAGGAAGATAAAACATACCAGCGCTACAATCAGAATGGCCAGGATAAGGTCCATTACTACTCCATCAGCCGATGCACGGGTAAAAATAGAGTCGTCGGTTGCAATTTCAAATTTCACATTGTTTCATGCATATTCTTTTTCAATGGCTTTCAACTCTGCTTTAGCCAGATCGGATACTTTTACTGCATTGGCATCACTCTGTTTCTGAATGGAGATACCAATGGCATCACGCCCATCGATACGGTTAATCAGTTTTTGTTCGGCTACACCATCTTCTATTTCAGCAACGTCCATAACTTTCACTTTACCACCATTTGGGGTAACAGCAATGACAGTGTTGCTCAGCTCGTCCAGACTTGCATATTTAGCAGCTAAACGTACTGAATAGACAGATGCTTTGCTTTCCACATTACCGGCGGGTATTTCCATGTTGGCAGACTGGATAACAGACAATACCTGAAGTACCGACAGCTTGTAGGCTTTCAGTTTTTCGACATCAATATTTACTTTTATCTGACGTTCTTTACCACCACTTATTTTCACAGCACCCACACCCGGGAGCTTAGCCAGACGAGCCTGGATACGGTCTTCCACCAGTTTATAAAACTGGGTAGAAGGCAGTGTTGAGGAAGCAGCAACATTCAAAATAGCTCTTTCGTCAAGTGCCAGTTTGTTGATTGACGACTCCTTGACATCAGCAGGGAGGTTGGATTTTATGGCTGATATTTTGCGTTGGGCTTCCTGAACCGCAAGATTGGCATCGGAGCCTGCATTTAGTTCAATGACAATAACAGAAACGCCTTCCATTGATGTTGAACTTATCTTTTTCAGGTTTTCGAGTGTCGAAAGGGCATCTTCAACCTTTTTAGTTACCGTAGTTTCTACTTCTGATGCTCCCGCTCCCGGATACACCGTTTGAACGGTAAGGATGGGCATCTCAAATTTAGGCAATAAATTCAGGTTGAGTTGATTGAATGATATTAATCCTCCGAGAGCCAGCAACGTAAAAATCACGCCGATTATCAAAGGTTTCTTTATGGAGGTTTCTACTATATTCATGTGTAAATGATTGTTTATAACTATCACATGGAACTCTCCTGTCAGAACGGGAGTCGTTTCATAATAATACAGTTGGATTTAAATTAGTTGATTACAGAAACTTTTGCACCTTCGGTTAAATTAATCTGGCCGTTGGTAACTACTTTGTCACCCTGTGCCAGTCCTGCAACCACTTCAAGGTTTGAATTAAAACTGCGACCGGTAGTAATCTTTACCAGTTTAACCAAATTGTCATTTACCACATAAACCGAAGGGTCTTTTACACTGCTCACGATGGCGTCACGGGGTATCATTAATGCTTTACCACTTTTACCCATGTTCACGCTCACATTGACATAAGTGCCTGCTTTAAGCTTATCTTTACCATTGTTGGCAATCAGTACTTCGACAGGATACGTGTGTGAAGGACTCGCTTTCGGGCTTATATTTGATATTTTTCCTTTGTAGTCGGCATCAGGATGTACATCGGTAGTTACACTGATCTGCTGTCCCTGATGAAGCTGGTAGGCGTTCGATTCGGATACATCCAATACAACTTTCAGTTCCGAGATATCGGCTATCCCGGCAATCACTGTCCCTGCAACCACATAGGCTCCAAGTTCTGTTGTTTGTGACGTGATATAACCACTGAATGGAGCTGTTATTTTAGTGTCATCCCATTGTTTCTTTGCATTCTCAAGTTGAATGTTTGCATTTTCATAGGCTAGTCTTGTATCCCGTAACTGAGTGTCGGAAACAGCATCCCCTTTGCGCAATGCCTCATAACGGGCAAGATCTTCTTTGCACTTGTTGTAAGTCAACCGGGCATTTTCATACGCCAATCGTTTATAGGTGTCATCTATTTTAGCCAATACTTTTCCTTTAGTAACAAAATCACCCATTTTGAAACTAACCTGTACAATTTTACCTGAACCTTCGGAAGCGACATTCACTTCTTTACTGGCCTGGGCTGTTCCTACCAATTCCAGATTTCCGTTTGTTTCTTTCATTTCGGTGGATGCTACTGTTACGGCAATGTTCGTTTCAGTTGTTTTGACCTGTTTGTTTTGGTCAATTACCTTTTTGTTGGATGCCAGCGTCCAGGCCATGAGTCCAAGCAATACAATTATTGTTGATACTCCAATTATTGTTTTCTTTTTCATATTGTTATATTGGTTTTTTTTAATTTCTTGTTGATTGTAGATTTTGATCCTATTGAATTCAGCACTGCTAATTGATCAGGTTTCTGATTTCTCCGTTGAGTGACATGATTTTGAGTTCTGCTTCCTTGAAGTTGTATAAAGCTGTAAGGTATCCTCCCTGGGCACTGCTCAGGCTCATTTCATCCTGTAGCAGACTACTCATAGCTGCCATTCCCTCCTTGTATTTGAGCGTTGTTTCCTGGTATACTTTTTCAGCCAGTTCAAGGTTTTGTTTCTGACGGCGAACTGTGTTCTTGTTGTTCGTATAATTATTCATGGCATTCTTGTAATTCATACTGAAACTTTGCTTCGTGTTATCCAGGGTCTCCTGTGCTTTCTGAATATCCAGATTAGCCTGACGTGACTTAGATCTTTTATCAAATCCATCGAATACAGGAACCGCCAGGGTCACAGTAAAATTTGCGTACGGATACCATTTGTTGTCCGAGCTGTTTTTAAAATAAGTACCGAATTTTTCCTGCAGGCCCTGGTAGGCAGCCTGTCCTGATAGAGAAAGCGTAGGCAGATAGCCGTTAGTAATTACTTTTTTATTCAATATGGAGATTTCCTTTTGTGATTCAAGCAATCGGATCGTTACATGATTCGAAAAATCGGTTTGTAGTTTTGGTTCATCTTTCAGGAATTGCATTCCAGCCGTATCGGTCAATATGATGTCCTGGTCAAGCGGCAGGTCGATCATGTATTTAATCATATTCAATTGCTGTTCCTGAGTAGCCTGCGTATTGCTTTGTTGCGTGTAAAGATTTTCAAGGTTTACATTCACACGGTCCAGGTCAACCTGTTTGCCTATCCCATTATCAACGGTTATTTTGGTAATATCCCTCAGGCGTTCGGTGTTAGAAATATTTTTATCAATAAGTTTACGCTGCTCGATAGTGGTTTGACCCAATGCATAAAGTTTAGCCACTTCGAATGCAATATCTTCGCTTGCCTTATCAACAGACAATCCGCTGACATCCGTATATTTTTTCAATAACTTGACGGCTGTAAGTGCTGTCTGATTGTATAGCACCTGATTGATGGTCAGTGAGGCACTGGCACTGTATGTGCTTCCCATTTGTAGGGGAACCATAGTTCCGGGTTTTCCCAGAAATTCACCGGGAAGTACGGTGGTAGGCAATAAGATATTGTCAGTCAAACTGCTGTTAAAATTGATTTTCGGAAGCAACGCAGCAAGGGCTTCTCCTTTTTTAATCCTGCCTTTTTCGTCATCTATGCGGGCAGTCTTCACATTAATGTTCTTTTTCACCGCCATTTGCACACATTGTAGCATCGATAATCCTGTGGTTTTGCTTTCCTGTGCGATGATCAGCTGACCACCGATAAAGAAAAGTACTAATGAAAAAATTGTTCGTCTCATAAATTTGCTTTGTTGTTTTACGGTACAAAATTATGTTATAAAACAGCTTATTTAAACTAAATACTTACTGAAACGGAAATTTTGAGCACTGAAATGGCTCTTTCAGGTTTTAAAGTCTGATTTGTAAATACAATCCGGATCATATTCATATTTAAAAAAAGGGTTCTCCGGGATATGCAATAGAAGCAATTCTAAATAAGCATGAAAGATCAGATTAGTGATCAATGTCAATTAGCTAAGGATTTTGATTAAATGAACCTGTTGTTTATGAATTTCTTTTATCACAATCCAGCGGATCTTACCATTCATCCGTTTTATGTATAAAGTGGAATCGGAGTGAATTTGTTGAGGACTTGTTGAGGATTTAGAGTGATAGACCCCACTGAACCCTCAACCAATCCTCAACCAATCCTCAACTAATCCTCAACCAACATTGGTAATGAATGAATGTGATTTCGCATAAAAAAAATATGATGACAATAAAAAAATCCGTTTATATCGATTTTTTTGTTGAATAATATCTTTAAAATATTACAAAGGAGTAATATCCATATTTATAAAAATGCACTCCCAATTCTTATTCTTTTACAAAATTGAATACTATTTTGATTAAAAATCAGGAAAATATCGATAAAATTCACATTTTAGTCGACTATATGCGAATTAAATAATTTTTAATTTATTACTTTGTATTAGAATAGCAAAATCGTTTTACCATCTCAAAACAACAGGGTTGATTATTGATAAAACATGTTGAATTCAATCAATATTTAATCGTACAGAATAAAACAGCTTGTCGGGAATGACCTTTTCGTGTAGAATAAACTTTCATTCGTGGTACCTGAAACCTCAGGTTGTTTTCAATCCTGGCTCTCATAAGTCAGTCATGTTCCTCCTGTTTTCAAATTAAAAACTATGTATAGGAATTTCATTTGCTTTTTCATAGTACTTTTTATATACCTGCATCCTGTCCTTGCAGGGCAGTTAATTACAGTGAGCGGGTATATCCGTGATGCAAAAACAGGAGAGGATCTGATAGGTGCTACTGTTTCTGTTAAAGAGCTGTTGGGTAAAGGGACTGGAACAAATGCTTACGGGTTTTACTCCCTGACACTTCCATCCGGGCAATACCAGATTACATCGCAATACATGGGTTATGAACCTCAGGTACAGCAAATCGACCTGACGGCACCCCGAAAGATTGATTTTCTCCTTACTTCGCAAGACAATGCATTGGGCGAAGTGGTGGTCACCTCCCAGAGAAAGAATGACAATATCACAAAACTGGAGATGGGCGTTCAAAAGCTTGACACGAAAGACATTAAAAACATTCCGGTTCTGTTTGGGGAGAAAGATGTATTAAAAACGATTCAGTTATTACCGGGTATCAAGTCTGCCGGCGAAGGAAACAGCGGGTTTAACGTCAGGGGTGGTGCCGTTGATCAGAATTTAATACTGTTGGATGAAGCAACAGTATATAATGCCTCGCACTTAATGGGATTCTTTTCGGTATTCAATTCTGATGCCATTAAGGATATTTCGGTTTATAAAGGCAACGAACCTGCAGAATACGGCGGAAGGTTATCCTCGGCACTGGATATTAAGATGAACGATGGCAACGACAAGAAGTTTAGCGTCAACGGAGGGATAGGGCTCATTTCATCGCGTCTGACTGTTGAAGGTCCAATTGTTAAAGACAGAGGATCCTTCATTGTATCGGCAAGGCGCACGTATGCCGATTTGTTCCTGAAACTATCGAAAGATACTACATTAAACAGTGCTCAGCTTTATTTCTATGATGTAAATGCGAAAGCCAATTATAAGATTGACAGCAAAAACCGGATATTCCTTTCGGGCTATTTTGGGAAAGATGTACTGGGACTCAGCAATACTTTTGGCATAAACTGGGGAAACAGCACAGCAACACTTCGCTGGAACCATTTATTCTCTGACCGTTTGTTCTCAAATACATCGCTTATTTATAGCAACTACACCTACAGGATCAACATTAACAACGGGGTAGAACTGAATATCATTTCCCGGATACAGGACTATAGCTTAAAACAGGATTTTCAGTTATTTGCGGGCACAAATAACACCATAAAGTTCGGATTTAATTCCATCAATCATAAAATCATTCCGGGTGTTATTACATCAAGCAGCATAGTGGATTTAAAAACACTCACCAATAAATTTGTCTGGGAAAATGCGTTTTATATTTCACACCAACATACTTTCTCCGACAAATTCAGTGTTGAATATGGTGCAAGGCTAAGTATATTCAGTTCTCTGGGACCTGGTAATTTTTATACCTACGATTCGATTGGCAACCCGAAAGACACCACTTATTACAAGGCGGGCCAGTTTGTAAAAACATATGCCAACATCGAACCCCGTATTACGCTCAATTATATTCTCAACCAACAAAATTCGGTAAAAGCATCCTATGCCCGGAATGTTCAGAACCTTCATTTGATTTCCAATTCAACGTCGGGGAATCCTACCGACTTATGGATACCAAGCAGCAATAATGTAAAGCCTGAGATTGCAGATCAGGTTTCATTGGGGTATTACCGGAATTTCAATAATAATATGTATGAGTTTTCAGCTGAGATTTACTACAAATACCTTCAAAATCAGATTGATTATAAAAACGGAGCCGAACTGAATTTCAATGAAAACGTTGAGTCACAAATACTTTTTGGTTCGGGACGAGCGTATGGGTTGGAGTTGTTCCTCAAAAAAAAATATGGCAGGTTCAACGGATGGATCAGTTATGACCTTTCACGTACTGAACGTAAATTTGATGCCATAAACAACGGAAGTTATTACCCTGCCAGACAAGACAGAACACACGACATATCAATAGTTGGCATGTACGAACTCAGCAAACATTGGTCTTTATCGGCAACGTGGGTATATAATACAGGCAATGCCGTGACTTTTCCCAGCGGAAAGTATGAGGTCGACGGAAAAACAGTGATGCTGTACACCGAGCGCAATGCAAGCAGGATGCCGTCATACCACCGCCTCGACATTGGCGCTACCTGGATTGTGAAGAAAACCCTTAAATTTGAATCCAGCTGGACGTTCTCACTCTACAATGCCTACGGCCAGGAAAATGCATATACAATAACGTTCCAGAACAATCCAGACGATCTGACCAAGACACAAGCTATTCAAACTACGTTGTTTAAATTTGTTCCATCGTTCTCCTACAATTTTAAATTTTAAACCATGAGAAAGAACAGAACCATTTTAATTGCAGTTGTGGCCGTAATTGGCTTCCTGACCTCGTGCCAGAAGGTTATTCAGCTTGATTTAAGCACGACTTCCCCGCAATTGGTAATTCAGGGCGATATATATGATGAACCCGGACCCTATGCCGTGAAAATTTCAAAGACTATTGACTTCGACAAACCCAACATTTACCCTCCCGTTACCAATGCCACTGTAACTATAACCGACAATACCGGGAAGGTGGACAACCTGTCGCAGGCAGCTGATGGCACTTATGTTACTTCAACACTGCAAGGCGTAATAGGCCGGACATATACACTTACAGTAACAATTGATGGAAAAACCTACACGGCCATTTCTACTATGCCGGAAGCCGTAAATATAGACACCATCTATTCTAAAAAATCCTTTTTCGGCAATGACAAAGTAATTGTACTTGATTTCGTGAACCCTCCAACCAAAGAAAATTACTATCAGGTAGTTCATTTGGTTAATGGCAAACAAATACCGGGATTTAGCGTTTTCGACAACAATAGCAACCTGGTAGAAAAAGTTAGTTTTTCTTTTATGACGACCAATATTACACCCGAGCTGGTTGCCGGTGATATCATCGACGTTTGGCTTGAAAGGATCGACAAAGGAGTTTTTGAGTATTTCAGAACAGCCAACAGGAATGGTGGACGTTCGACTTCACCGGCAAATCCTGTTTCAAATATCAGCAATGGGGCTTTAGGATATTTCAGCGCTTGCTCTGTACGTAAAAAAACATTTACATACAAGTGATCCCCAGGAGCAGGAACACATCACATTTGATAAATTACCAACACATTGTACTTCGTAATTTGGGGTTAATTCCTCGAACCATCAGACCCGTTGAATGAAAATTCAGCGGGTTTGTTATATTAAGTTAAACTTTAATTTAATTGTGTTTTATCTTGATATATTCATTATTTTTTTTATAATTTTCGGCCGTAGAGTAAGATATAAAAAAGTGAGTATTACAGGGCATTTGTCCTATTATGTTTTTGTATAATTAAATAATACAGTAGATTGAGTTGATCCATTCGGGTATCATTTTCCAATTAGAGGATTAAAAAACGGGGATTAAAAAGAATCTTAAAACGTGAATGTTCATTAATACAATACTGATTCCATTTCAGATATTCCGGATTAGCATTTAACCAACTAACCGATTCAACTAACTTAATTCATCACACTAAAAAATTATGAATATGAAAAAAATCACTTTTATCATCCTGGTCTTGTTAGCTGTGCTGGCAAGTTCATGTGCAGAAGATGTTTCAACTTCAACTTTACCATTATCAACCGGTGTCTGGAGAAGCACTGATTTTGCCGACAGCAGTTTGTCTGCCACCTTTGAATACTATGAATTCCGGTTTGTTACTGACTCCTCACTCGAATTATGGGTGAAGCGCACTGCCAACAGCAGTCCGGAGAAAGTAAATCAAACGTACACATATACCATGAAAGATAATATCTTATCAATCAACTACAATAATGTGATCACAACCGGGACAATTGACAAGACCAAAATTACAGTAACAGAAGATGGCACTACATTAGAATTTGTAAAAGTTTAAATTACAGGCATTGATAATCTGAAAGATGATTAGCCTGTATCAGTTTAAAACAGATCCGCCTGCTGAAAAGCAAGGGGATCTGTTTTTTTGTGAGAATACATAAATAATTAAGAATTATTAATTACTTAAAGACATTAATTCTCCTTACAAGCTTTAATATTTGGATTGAAATCATTCAAAAATATACTTTCATGGCTGAAATATAGTACCTTTGTTACTTTATGGAATATATTACAACCCAAAATAATTTTATAAGGGATAATATCTCCCGAAAAGATAATAAAATTTCTTTCATCAAAACTATCAGAGCTTATGCATGTTTCAATTACAGTGCACTTCGAAGCAATTGAGAGCTTTTATTGAAATGCAACCTAAAACAGCAACATGGCACGTAAGATAGAAAATATAGAACTTGATTTTTTGACTATTGACGATTATCAGGAATTAAAACAGGCAATGATCATTGCTTATCAGGCAATTCCAAATCCATATTGGGAAGAGAGTCAATTACAGACTTTACTCGATAAATTCCCTGAAGGTCAGATTGTCATTAAGGCGGATGGACATATCGCCGGATGTGCTTTGTCAATCATCATTGATCACGAACAGTTTGAGGAGCTTCATACATACAAACGAATCACAGGGAATTATACTTTCAGCACACATAGCCAGACCGGGGATACCCTGTATGGTATTGATGTATTTATTAAACCTGAGTTCAGGGGTCTCAGGCTGGGCAGACGCCTTTACGATTACAGGAAAGAACTTTGCGAGAAACTGAACCTGAAAGGAATAGAATTTGGAGGCAGGATTCCCAATTATCATACCTATGAAGCTGAATTGAGTCCAAAGCAATATATTGAAAAAGTAAAATCAAGGGAGATATCCGACCCTGTATTGAATTTCCAATTGTCAAACGACTTTTACCCTGTCAGGGTACTCAAAGGATACCTGGAAGGGGACAAGGCTTCGAGCGAATATGCTGTCTTACTCAAATGGGACAACATATACTACGAAAAGCCTTCCAAAAGAGCCAGTGAGATTAAAAAGGTTGTTCGACTTGGATTGGTACAATGGCAAATGCGTCCCTACAAAGATATCACAGAGCTCATGCAGCAGGCCGAATACTTTGTAGATACGCTAAGTGCCTACCACAGTGACTTTGCCCTTTTCCCTGAGTTTTTCAATGCTCCCCTTATGGCTGAGTTTAATAAAATGGGTGAGGCACAGGCCATCCGGAAGCTAGCTGAATATACCAGCCTCATCGTTGAAGAGTTCTCAAAATTATCGATTGCCTACAACATAAATATCATCACAGGGAGTATGCCCGAACTCGTGGGCGATACACTTTATAATGCCGGATACCTATGCAAGCGCAACGGTTCGGTGGAACGCTTCGAAAAGCTTCATATTACCCCTGATGAAATGAAAGCATGGGGCATGAAAGGAGGAAACTCGTTGCAGACCTTTGATACCGATTGTGGCAAAATAGGGATACTTATATGTTACGATGTGGAATTTCCTGAATTAAGTCGTCTATTAGCCGACGAAGGAATGGATATATTGTTTGTTCCCTTTCTGACCGATACACAAAACGGTTATTCCAGGGTACGCTACTGTGCACAGGCCAGGGCTATAGAAAACGAATGCTATGTAGCTATAGCAGGAAGTGTCGGCAATTTACCCAAAGTACACAACATGGATATACAGTACGCCCAATCGATGGTATTTACGCCCAGCGATTTCGCTTTCCCGACTACAGGTATCAAATCGGAAGCAACACCAAATACCGAAATGATCTTAATCGCTGATGTTGACCTTGACCTGATCAGGGAGCTTCATAGCTTTGGAACTGTAAAGAACCTGAAAGACCGGAGACTCGACCTCTATGAAATAAAAAAACGCAGATTATTAAACAAATAAACGATTGGCATAAACAATGCTGATAAATAATTGAAATTAAACTACACACAAATGTCCGATATAAAGAAAGAACATCCAATTGAAAAGACAGAGTTACATCCCCGAAACAAACACAGGGAACGCTATGATTTCAAACAACTTTCAGTGACTTGTCCGGAACTGGCAAAATATGTGAAACCAAATGCTTACGGGGATGAATCAATTGACTTTGCCAACCCCAAAGCGGTAAAATGGTTGAATAAAGCACTGCTGAAGCACTACTACGGTGTTGAATACTGGGATATTCCCACCGGATATTTATGTCCTCCAATTCCCGGAAGAGCAGATTATATCCATTATGCAGCCGACTTATTAGGGAGCAGTAACAACGGGAAAATACCGACAGGCTTTAGAATAAAATGCATGGACATTGGTGTGGGTGCCAGCTGTGTCTTTCCGATTATAGGGAACAAAGAATACGGCTGGTCGTTTATAGGCTCAGAGTCCGATCTGGTTGCCATTGAATCGGCAAGCAAAATAGTAAACTACAATGCTTTTCTAAAAAGAAATATTGACCTACGGTTACAGGAAAACACGAAGGATATTTTTCATGGTATCATGGAACGAACCGAACCGATTGATATTACTATATGCAATCCTCCCTTTCACTCTTCCCTGGAAGAAGCACAGGAAGGTACGCTTCGCAAATTAAGCAGCCTGAATCATAAAAAGATCACCACTCCTACCCTCAACTTTGGCGGGCAGACTACAGAATTATGGTGTGAAGGTGGAGAAGAACGTTTCGTACGTGATATGATCCGTCAGAGCAAGCAATTCGGATCAAACTGTTTCTGGTTTACTACACAGATTTCAAAACAATCGCATCTTGAGAGTGTATACGAAGCACTCAAAAGTGCAGGTGCTGTGGAGGTTAAGACTATCCCTATGGGTCAGGGAACAAAAGTTAGCCGGATAGTAGCATGGACCTTTCTCAAAAAAGACCAACAGGCTGGCTGGATCACTTCAAAGTGGAACACCATTTTGCATTAATACAGAAAGATAATCAGCGTTTAATTTCATCAAACCAATAGTATATGAAATTTTTCACTACCTCACAGATTCGCGGGCTTGACCAATACACGATAGAGCATGAACCCATTGCGTCAATTGATTTAATGGAACGCGCTGCTGATGCCATTTACAAATCAGTCACAGGTTCATGCCATTATAATGACCCGGTTTGTATATTTGCCGGACAGGGCAACAATGGTGGAGATGCGTTAGCGCTTGGAAGGAAGTTATTGAAATCCGGATATGAAGTTTCTGTCTATCTGATCCATTCAGGGTCATTATCGCCGGATTGTGCTATAAACAGGCAACGTCTGATTTCAGAATATCCATTATCATTCATAGAACTGAATGAATCATTTGTCGCCCCGCTCATTACAAAAGGAACCGTTATTATTGATGGATTGTTTGGTTCAGGATTGAGCAGACCCCTAAGCGGTATATATGAACAGGCAGTTAACTGGATAAATCAAACAGGGAACAAGGTAATTTCAATTGATATACCATCCGGGTTACAGGGTGAAGAAAATCAGTTAATGGATAATCCGGTCATTGTAAAAGCTGACCTGACATTGAGTCTTCAATTTCCAAAAGTTGCATTCTTATTGGCTGATAATGCTCAATATGTTGGCAACATGGAAATCCTTGATATTGGCATTCTTCCTGAAGCAATAGAAAAAACGGCAAGTAATTTATTTTACCTGGAAGACAACGATATTTTCCCGTTATTAAAAGACCGTTCTACATTTTCGCACAAAGGAACTTTTGGTCATGTACTGATTATTGCCGGTGTAAAAGGAATGGCTGGTGCTTCGGTATTATCATCTAAAGCAGCTTTACGAAGCGGTGCCGGCTTAGTTACGGTTCACGGACCAATTGCTAATCGTACCATAGTGCAGGCTGCAATTCCTGAAGTAATTTTCCAGTCAGATGATTCAGATGAGGTTATAAGCCATATTGATTTGAATAAAACAAACCACGCTGTTGCCGTTGGCCCCGGAATTGGCACTCATGCAAATACTGCAGCAATGGTGCGTGATCTTTTAATGGAACTGAAGAGCCCGTGTGTAATAGATGCCGATGCATTAAATATACTTTCAACCCAAAAAGAATTATTGCACCTGATTCCTAAAAACAGCATACTTACACCCCATCCGAAAGAATTCGAACGCCTGTTCGGAGAATGCCATTCTTCATACGAGCTAATGATGAGAGCATCAGAGGCTTCGAAAGAGTACGGGGTTATTATTGTTTTAAAAGGCGCACACACATTAATTGCACTTCCAGATGGAAGCCTGTACTTCAACAGCACCGGTAATTCAGGCATGGCTACAGCCGGTTCGGGAGATGTACTTACAGGAATTATTGCCGGATTACTGGCACAAGGCTATAAACCAAACGAAGCAACTCTGACAGGAGTATTTCTTCACGGACGGGCAGGCGACCTGGCATTAAATACCCAATCGCGCGAATCGCTTATTGCATCCGATATTATTTCCAGTATGGGAGAAGCTTTTCAATCAATCCGGGATAACTGCCGCCAAGTTCAGTTTTAAGAAGTAGCCAGTTTTGCCCATTCACTGTCAGCTTCATAATTCTCAACAACAAGCGTATTTTGCTTAAATGAGAATGTATCCATTAAATTAGAAATCTCCTGGCGAAGCATAGAGACAGCACCATCGATCAGATCCTTCCGGAATCCATTTTCACCCATTTTAATTACCAGGTCCATCGAGACTATCCGGCTTAAGGCTTTTCCAAGGTCAACAAGCTTACGTTGGGGCATTTGCAGGTCAATATTAAAATTGAGCAATTCTTTCAGATATTCCACAGCCCGTAATGTCAGGGGATGATCTTTTAGAAATTCCCAAACATTTATTTCCTTTACTGATTTCATGAATTTTATCAGTGATTCGGAAATTTGCGTATACAGGATATCATTGGCACCTTCAAATATCTGAAATGGACGGCTATCCACTATACCACGCCCTGCAATGTGGTTTAACCTGTATCCGATTGCACCAACCAACTGCATCAGTGTTTGTGCTGACTTCTGCATCAAATCGGAAGAAACGGTTTTAATGATGTTGGCTTCAAAACCCAGTGGCATCAAATCGTTATGAATATCGGCAAGCTCACTGCTTTTTGTACACAGGGCCGAACAAACCGTGTAATTTGCCTGTAAACTTGCCAGTTGCTCCTGTACCTGATCATACAAAAAAAGAGTTCTACCGCCTACAACTCGATTCTGGCAGTGGGTAATTGCTTCATCGAGCATTCTCTTGATAAACCCAAGGCCTATGCCCGGGAATTGCATTCTGCTGCGGTGCAAAAGATCAAGCAGCATCTGTACACCCGTTGTTTTTGGTTCTAACCGTTGCAGTTTAGGTATTTGTACATTCAGGATATTTCGACCGTATGGAATCTGATAAAGACCCAGGTTTTCAAAATACTCATCCACAACCACTCTCTGAAAGGGTGCTTTGCTATCGCACACGAAGAGATCAACATCACGTTGCAGGTTACCATTTACAGCTTGTTTACGTGCCGTGAGCAACCAAAAATCAGCTAACCCTGTCAGTCCGGCCCAATGCTTTGTACCTCGTATGTGATAATGATCTTTTTCCTCAACATACGATGTTTGCATATTGAGTGCGTCACTTCCGTAATCAGGTTCGGTAATCATAAGTCCACCCATATTATGATTCTGAAGAAACCGGTTAAAAACGGATGACTTTACATTTTCCTGACCATATTTTGCAACAGGCTGAAGAAAAAGAGCACTATTTATTCCAATTGTTAACGACAACGCTAACGATTCATAAGATGCTGCTGACAAAAGAGTTAGATTCTCCTGAACATTACCACCTCGCCCACCATATTCCCTGGGTATACAAAGAGACAAAGGATTAGAAGACATGATTTTTTGCCATACTTCAGTAGGTAGCCCCCGTTGAATACTCAACTGGTCTATGTCATTATCCTCATGAAATACAGACGTAAGAGTAGTTTTAAATTTGTTTAAAAAAGAATCAAATGATTTTTGGGGAGTTACTTTTTCGGGAGATAAAACGAATATATCCGGAGATTTTGAATTTATTATTTGCATTATTTTTTTACAATTTGGTTTTAATAATTGAGTTTTGTACTCAGTACAAGAACAAATCAAGTTATACAATGTTTCTTCAATTATAGAATAGATTAATAATTTACCTTATTTTTCGAGTTCTATTTAAATTCTAACCTTGAAAACGAAAGCCAGGAGCAACATTTTTAAAGTTGTAATTCATTCTCTTAGTACTCATTCAACATACATACACGCAAATAATACCTTTTTACTTTAAAACATGAATAAAGTTGATTTCAGAAATGCTACGGCGTACGTTCCATTTTCGTAACCAGTTTTTGTCAGGATGGCAATAGTTCTAATTTTATGTAAAAAAAGGGGAATTACGGAACAATTATTCGTACATTTGGGAAACGAAATATAAATCATTAGTTACAATGAAGATATCCGCTTTTGATTGATTCATACATCTGATTGGTAACAGGGTATAACAATATGTATATGTTTTATGAAAAGTATCAGATGTTGAATTACTTCAAATAATTGATTCTCCCAAAATAGCATGGTTGAACAAGTCTGAAATGATTGATTAACACATCAATAAAAAAAAACAGGATTATAACCACCCGAAACTTAAATACTGACAGAAAATAAATAACGATTATCAGAATAACCAAGTAAAATATCCGGTTTCAACTGCCATAGATGCCTTCGTTCGAGGGTTGGTGAGTATAAAATTTAAAAATTAGAATCGTTTCTAAAAACAAAATCATGCAAGTAGAAGTAAACAGAAAAAAAAATATTTTTTCACCTGATCCTTCGAGAATTATTGCTCGCTTTCTTCAAGTAAGTGATGAAAGATCCGCAAATATAATTCGAAAAGTGCTGGCTATGCCTGAAAAAGAAGTGAATATCGCCATTAGTCAATTGCTCAGAGGTTATTCCAGGCGACACCGGAATATCTCAAAAGTTTTTGAGAAGCACTTCAACAAAATGGCACCTATCTTCGACAAAATTGAAGTAAATGAAGAAGACCTGACTGTATCGCAAAAAGCCTTAATCGGATCCTATTTTACGATGGAATATTCGATTGAATCAGCCGCTTTTTTTAATCCCTCAATGGTAGATCATCCCGATCAATCGGAAATAAGGCCAGATGAAAAAAGAGTAATTATCAGTTTCCGTGCTACCGGCGAAGGTCACATTTCTTCTATTGTTTTTCGATCCGGTATTCTTGACAAGAATAATAATCTCAGCATAGAACCCGTTGGTAAAATGTTAGCAGAAGCCGATGTTATCAAGCGGAATGTCTATGAGAAAAAAACGTTTCTGAAAAAGCTCAATGAAATACAAGATCAGGGAAATGTTGCAGCAACTGCACTTATCGTTAAACCTGAAGAATTGCAGCACACGGAAAATACAATTCCTCCCGTAGTAATTGAAACTCACAAGGAAACACACGATGTGACGAATGTTATTTCATCTTCGTTCATATTAGATAATCTCAGCGAGAATTTCACCTATGGAGAATTAATGAAATGTATTGATGTGGCAAGGAAAAAACCGGATGTTACTGAGGATCAGTTAAAAATAACCATTCAAATGATGTGGCTGGCTTCATCGCATTACGAGATTCATTTCTCAATTGATTCGGCTATTTCGGAACGGGTAATTTTCCCTATTTCTGCCACGGAGCAAAAGGGGATTGAAGATGCACGTTTTGTCAAATTCACTGATGATAATGGCGAAATAACCTATTATGCCACCTATACCGCCTACGATGGAATGGCTACCATGCCTAAGCTTATCAGCACAAAAGATTTCTATGATTTCAAGATTCTGCCTATAAATGGCGAAATAGCCCAAAACAAAGGAATGGCACTATTCCCAAGAAAGATTAATGGCAAATATGCCATGTTGTGCCGGATAGATGGCGTGAATAACTATATCGCATATTCCGACAGTATCAATATCTGGCGGGAAGCTAAAATTATTCAGAAACCTATGTATCCGTGGGAATTAGTTCAGATAGGAAATGCCGGGTCGCCTATAGAGACGAAGGACGGTTGGCTGGTCATTACACACGCCGTAGGTTCCATGCGTGAATATTCGTTAGGAGCATCCCTGTATGAGCTTGAGAATCCTGAAAAAGAAATTGGCAGGCTGAGCAGTCCGTTAATGGTGCCAAATGAAATTGAAAGAGAAGGCTATGTCCCGAACGTCATTTATTCATGCGGATCCATGGTTCATAACAATGAACTTGTCATCCCGTACGCCATGTCCGACCATTCATCAACCTATGCTACAGTGAATCTTCGCGAATTGATTGACGTGCTTAAAGGTTCAACATCTAATCCCTGAGGTGCGAATGCAGGCAATGCATTGAATCAGTTTTTAAAATAAATCCGGCATTTTATCCGGTAAAATATGAGGAATAAGCTATTTGGTTAGCTTGTTCCTTTTATTTTTGCACCCGTTGCAGTCCATAATTTTTCCAATAACAAACCGAAATCCTAAAATCAGGTCTTTATGTTTTTGGATTGATTTAGGGTTTCAACATTCTTGTGCTGCTTGTTTTACGAAGCTTTGAAGATGATTGTTTTTTTAAACTGTAACTTTTTGATTATTTATAATTTAAAATACCGGCATTTCTTTCGTATTAAGGACACATACCATCTAAGTGTCTCCATACATTATTTTCAATGTTGGTTACGGCTTCGTCCAAACGAAATAACAATATACCACAACGCGGAACACGGAACACAGAACACGGAACAATATAACTGTCATCTGTTCTATGTAACGAGGGGGTTACCTGGGGCTTTCCTGGGGCTTTCGAGGGGGTTTCGAGGGAACTACCTCTCAAATCCCCCAGGAAACACTCAACAGGGGCTCATTGAATCCCCTTGATACAGCGGAGACATCATGGATAGAAGATAGAAGGTAGTGGGTAGAAGGTAGTATAGTAGACTGAGAGTTAGTGATATGAGTTGGGAGTTGCGATTTTCATATTGCGAAATACAACAACCGGTTATAAGAAATAAGATTCTATTTGTTCAAATTACTTTGTTGTTGCAAATTATCATATTTACACCTCACCATTTTGACGAGTATTGGTTATAGGTTGATGGTTTCAGGGTCTAAAGTAAAACATTTCATTATATCCTATGCCTGAGTATTTTGTTAATATTCCATAATAATTATCCATAAAACAATTAATACCGAACAAAAATGTTTTCTTTTGCAATCTATTAATAGAGCTATTAAATACGTTAATTAAATATGGATATTAAGAACGAACAACCGCTGGAAGAAGCCATACTGGAAGTTGCTGAAAAGCTGTTCCTGGAAAAGGGATTTGCTTTGACTTCAACTACTGAGATCGCCAAAGAAGTCGGGTGCAACCAGGCGCTGGTGCATTATTACTTTCGGACAAAGGACAACTTGTTTAATGTGATATTTGAACAAAAATTCAAAACGTTCTTTCAGGGAGTATTTGAAATGAAAACCATGGGTAATTTAAGTTTTCAGGATAAACTGAGACACATCATAGAAACTCATTTTGATCTGCTCAGGAAAAACCCTAAAATGCCGGCGCTGATTCTGAATGAATTATCCCGCAGGCCTGATCAGCTTGAAGAACTAAGGGCAAAATTGCATACCCTTCCTGAACAGTTATTTGCAGAACTGGAAAAAGACCTGAAGGTTGAGATTGAACAGGGAAACATCCGGGATATTAGTTTAATGGATATATTGGTGAGCATGCTTTCATTAAATATAGCCTTATTTATAATTATGCCCGTTGCAGAAAAAATGTTACAAATAAACGAAATTCAAAAAGAGTTTATGATTACGCATCGAAGATCAGAGAATGTCGAATTCATTTTAAAAAGCTTAAGACCCTAAATTCAAAAAAATATAATTCAACAATATGAAAAAACTGATTCTATTCAGCTTTATGTTTCTAACGGTTCAATTGAGCATGCACGCTCAAAGCCTAACCATTGAAACCTGCCAGGAAAAAGCCAAAGACAATTATCCACTTGTAAAACAGTACGGATTGATTGAGCAGACCGCCCGATACAATATCAGCAATGCCAACAAGGGTTACCTGCCCCAGTTATCCTTTTCCGCCAAAGCCACCTATCAGTCTGCCGTAACACAGATACCTGCATCGCTTGGGGATGTATTATCAAACCTGACCGGCAAGCCTTTCTCCTTCCCTGCATTGCCAAAAGACCAATATCAGGCGGTGCTCGAAGCAACACAGGTAATCTGGGATGGTGGAGTTATTTCTACACAAAAGAAAATTACAAATTTAAGCACGGAAGTGGAGAAACAGAAACTTGAAGTGGATTTGTACACATTAAAAGACAGGGTTAACCAGTTATTTTTTGGCACATTACTACTGAATGAGCAATTGAAACAAAATGATATTCTAAAAAGCGATTTACTCACCAATTACAACCGGTTGATTGCTTACAAACAAAATGGCATTGCCAATCAGTCCGATTTGGATGCAATCAACGTTGAGCAGCTTAACGCCAGTCAACGCGAGTCGGATTTGAAAAGCACCCGGAAAGCATACAGCTTAATGCTATCGGCATTAACCGGCTTAGCTATCGGGGAAAAAACCGTATTAACCAAACCTGAAATAGATCTCACAATTCTAAAAGAGACTTCAAACAAACGCCCGGAACTAAGGTTGTTCGAAGCTCAGAGTAACCTGTATGAAAGCCAGAAATCACTCACGAATGCCGGCAATTTACCAAAAATAGGTGCATTTGTCCAGGGAGGCTACGGACAGCCTGGACTAAACATGTTCACGACCGGCTTTTCGCCATTTTATATCGGTGGTATACGGCTTTCGTGGAACATTAGTGGTTTATACAGCCAGAAAAACAACATAAACAAATTGGAACTCAGCAAAAAAACCGTTGATATTCAAAAGGAAACATTCCTGTTCAACAGCAACTTAATGACACAACAGCAGCAGACCGAGATTGAAAAGCTCCATTCAACACTTTCGAACGATGATGAAATTATACGTTTAAGACAAAACATCAAAAAAGCAACTTCCGCTAAAATGGAGAACGGCACAGCTTCGGTAAGTGATTTGGTTCGTGAGATAAATGCTGAAAACCAGGCACTGCAATTAAAATCATTGCACGAAATTCAGCTTTTAATGAATGTATATCAACTTAAAAACAACATAAACAATTGACAATTCAACCAGGTACAATTTACAATTGAAAAAAGAAATTTTATGAAAACAACGAATGCCATCTTAAGTAAGTTTTTTTGCACAGGTAAAAAATATATGTTTTTAAGTATCGTGATTCCCACAATGCTGATTTCATGTGGGGTATCGAAAGATGACTATGATGCTTCCGGCACTTTTGAAAGTACAGAAGTGATTGTTTCTGCCGAAGCAAGCGGTAAAATACTTTCCTTTGATATTCAGGAAGGCCAGATATTGGCAGCCAATCAGGTTGTAGGTAGCATTGATAGCATGCAATTGTTTTTACGTAAAAAACAATTGATGACATCTTCAAAATCCATGCAGGTCCGTCGTCCGGATGTACGGATACAAATTGCTGCTATTGAACAGCAAATTTCAACTGCGAAAACCGAAAAGAAACGTGTAGAAAATTTATTAAAAGCCAATGCTGCCAATCAGAAACAACTGGATGATATAAATGCCCAGATATCGGTACTGGAAAAACAGCTTGATGCTCAAAAAACCACACTGGTAACAACGAATCAGGGGATTACCGACGATACTGAAGGAGTAAAACTGCAAGTGGCTCAAACTGAAGATCAACTCAACAAATGCAGGATTACCAGTCCGATAAACGGAACAGTTTTGCTGAAATATGCAGAAATGGGTGAAGTGGCAGCACCGGGTAAAGCGCTGTTCAAAATTGCTGACACGAATAATATGATCCTTAGGGCATACGTCACAAACGACCAGTTATCAAAACTGAAAGTCGGACAGAAAGTAAAAGTATATTGTGATTCCGAAAAAAAAGATATGAAGGAATATGAAGGTACTTTAGCCTGGATCTCTCAGAAATCGGAATTTACACCTAAGACTATTCAGACAAAAGATGAACGGGCCAACCTGGTGTATGCCGTAAAAGTAAATGTAAAAAATGACGGATTATTGAAAATCGGCATGTACGGGAATGTAAAGTTTTAAAGACTACCCCTAACCCATAAAGGGGAATTAAGTAATTAATAATGAAAAATTAATAATTAATAATTAACAATTACCGGGACATTGAAATGTAAGCTTTTTGTAGATTAACAAATATATCATTAAATATCTACGATTACTTAGTTAGTGCTGTCTGTTTTATTTATTCTGATGTAAGGACATGATATATGAAAAAGAACGAAAAAGGGATAATAAATAAAATTAAAAAGCCCGATAGTATATGTATGCAATTGAAGTAAAAAACATATCCAAGAACTACTATTCTGAAAAATCAGGACAATTTTCCGGAATAGGTGTAAATCCTTTTTTAACGGACGAGAATACTAAAAATGGTCATTCGGGGGATGGTATATCCTTTGATGTTGAGAAGGGTGAAATCTTTGGTATTATTGGTCCGGATGGTGCAGGAAAAACAACCATATTCCGTATCCTGACTACATTAATACTTGCCAATGGCGGCAGCGCTTCGGTAGATGGTTTTGATGTTGTAAAAGATTACAAGGAGATCCGCAAAAGGGTTGGTTATATGCCCGGACGATTCTCCCTGTATCAGGACCTGACGGTAGAAGAAAACCTGAATTTCTTTGCTACAGTTTTTAATACGACGATAGAAGAAAATTACGAATTGGTAAAAGATATTTACCAGCAAATAGAGCCTTTCAAGAAACGACGTGCCGGGAAACTATCAGGAGGCATGAAGCAAAAACTGGCACTAAGCTGCGCATTGATACACAAACCAAGCGTTCTGTTTTTAGACGAACCAACAACAGGCGTAGATCCTGTATCCCGCAAAGAATTCTGGGGAATGTTGAAGAAACTCAAAGACCAGGGCATTACCATTCTGGTATCAACGCCCTATATGGACGAAGCAAGCTTGTGTGACCGGATAGCACTTATACAGAACGGACAGTTTCTGAAGATTGACACTCCTAAAAACATTATCAGCCAATACAAAAATAAACTTTGGGCAGTACAAAGCGATACGATGTATAAATTATTAACTGACTTACGGGCCAATGAACTGACAAATAACTGTTTTGCCTTTGGTGATAAACACCATTTATCGATTGACAATGAACAAATAACGATCGACGATCTGAAAGAATTAATTGAAAAAGCAGGGCATAAGAATGTTGTAATAAGGGAAATTGAACCAACTATCGAAGATTGTTTTATGCAATTAAGCCAAGGTTAAGAAGCTAAGAAAAGAAAGATGAATAACATACCTCAGATAAAAACAGGCAAAGTCATTACGGCTGAGAATTTAACGAAGAAATTCGGGCATTTTACAGCAGTGGATAATATTTCATTCGAAGTAGAACGTGGTGAAATCTTTGGTTTTTTGGGAGCTAACGGCGCCGGTAAAACAACAGCCATGCGTATGCTTTGCGGACTAAGCATCCCTACAGGTGGGAAAGGAATAGTTGCTGGTTTTGATATTGAGAGCCAGACAGAACTGGTAAAGAAAAGCATTGGTTACATGAGCCAGAAGTTCTCACTGTATGATGACCTGAAGGTTTGGGAAAACATTGAACTTTTCGGTGGAATTTACGGCATGAAAGACCATGAAATAAAGGAAAAAACCGATGACCTAATGAAGGTATTGAATTTCGAAAATGAACGGGATAAACTGGTCGGTTCATTGCCGTTGGGATTTAAGCAAAAATTAGCTTTCTCCGTTTCTATTTTTCATAGTCCGCAGGTAGTATTTCTGGACGAACCAACAGGTGGCGTGGACCCAATTACAAGGCGTCAGTTCTGGGAATTGATTTATGACGCAACGTCGAAAGGAATAACCGTTTTTGTGACAACACACTATATGGACGAAGCTGAATACTGCGACCGGGTTTCGATCATGGTGGATGGCAGGATTGAAGCACTTGATTCCCCAAAGAACCTAAAAAAACAGTTTAATGCAGCCAGCATGGATGAAGTTTTTCAACAGTTAGCACGGAAATCAACCCGTAAAGCCGATTAATTATGAAACAGTTACTATCTTTTATTCGAAAAGAGTTTTATCATATTCTGCGTGACAGGACTACCATGATGATTTTGCTCCTGATGCCCGTTATTCAAATCATTTTATTTGGATTTGCCTTGTCAACAGAGGTGAAAAATACCGAAGTAGCCGTTCTTGCACCGACAAATGATGACGCTACCAGTCGGATTATTGATAAAATAAATGCCAGCGCCTATTTCGACGTAGTTGCCAAAATTCATACTACTGCTGAAATACAACCCATCTTCAGGGATGCGAAAGCTAAATTAGTCATAGTTTTCGAAGATCATTTTGCAGAGAGACTCCGTAAAACAGGAAAAGCACATATTCAGCTAATTGCCGACGCTACCGATCCAAATGCAGCAACATCATTTACATTTTATGCCAGTAACATTATTGCTTCATACCAACAGGAATTAGCGGGATCTGTTGTCAATCCGTATCAGATCATTCCCGAGGTGAAAATGTTGTATAATCCTCAAATGATAGGTGCTTTCAATTTTGTTCCAGGGGTGCTGGGTATGATTATGCTCTTAATTTGCGCCATGATGACTTCCATAGCGATTGTCCGTGAAAAAGAAATGGGTACCATGGAAATACTGCTGGTATCACCCATGAAGCCTATTTACATCATCCTATCGAAGATCACGCCTTATTTTGTGCTGTCATGTGTAAATTTTGCGACCATCATGTTATTATCGGTATTTGTATTGAAAGTCCCCGTCGCAGGTAGTTTTATAAGTTTGGTTATTGTTTCGTTACTCTATATTTTCTTATCATTATCGCTTGGACTACTGGTATCAACAATGACGGATTCGCAGCAGGCAGCCATGCTCATATCGGGAATGGGGCTTATGCTTCCTGTCATGCTGCTTTCGGGAATGATCTTCCCGGTTGAAAACATGCCGGTAGCACTACAATGGCTCTCGGATATTGTGCCTGCTAAATGGTACATCTCAGCCGTCAAAAGCATCATGATTAAAGGGCTCGGCATCACTTCCGTGCTTAAAGAAGTTGCCATTCTTAGCTTTATGAGTATCGTAATGATTGGGATAAGTTTGAAGAAGTTTAAAATAAGACTGGAATAGAGTTGGTAGTAGGGAGTAAGACAGTGCATTAACAAAATATACTTTATGATAAAATATCTTCTTAAAAAAGAGTTTAAGCAAATTCTTCGGAACCACTTTCTTCCGAAAATGATTTTCATTTTTCCTTTTATGGTATTAATGGTTTTTCCATGGGCTGCCAGCTACGAGATCAAGAACCTGAACCTAAGCGTGATTGACAATGATCACAGTACATATTCGCAACAGCTGATACAGAAAATAATTTCATCGAATTATTTCAAATTAACCGATGTATCGCCCAACTACAACAAAGCGCTGAAAAGTATTGAAAGTAATCAGTCGGACATTATTTTTGAGATCCCGTCTGATTTCGAGAAAAACATAGTCAACCGCCAGGGAGGGAAAGTAATGATTTCGGCCAATGCAGTTAACGGAATGAAAGGCGGGATTGGAATGACTTACCTGAATAGCATTGTCATGGATTTTAACGCTGGTATTATACAGGAACTGATGCCTGCCGCACAAATCTCCGGTACAACTCCAACAATCGAAATCAGCACCCAATACCGCTTTAATCCACATCTAAACTACCGCGTATTTATGGTTCCGGCGTTAATGGTCATGATATTAACGTTACTCTGCGGCTTTTTACCTGCAATTTCGATTGTATTTGAAAAGGAAAGAGGTACTATGGAGCAAATCAATGTTAGCCCTGTTCCGAAATCCACCTTTATACTGGCTAAATTAATTCCATTCTGGATTATAGGGTGCATTGTCATCAGCATTGGCTTTCTAATTGCATGGGCTGTTTACGGGTTAATTCCTGCAGGGCATTTCTCAACGATTTACTTATTTGCTGCCATTTATATCCTGACTGTATCGGGCCTTGGAATTGTCATTTCAAATTACGCATCCACCCTCCAGCAAGCCATGTTTATTGTATTTTTCTTTATGATGCTTTTTATCATGTTGAGCGGATTATATACACCCATCGACAGCATGCCTGAATGGGCAAAATGGATTGCAGCATTCAACCCGCTTAAGCATTTTATGGTGGTGATGCGATCGGTCTATTTGAAAGGAAGCAATCCGTTACAACTTATGAATGATTTACTGGCATTAATCGGATTTGCAGTATTCTTCAATACATGGGCGGTAATAAGTTACAAAAAGAAAAATTAGAACTCATTCAAAAGCAAAAAGGGTAGTTTCTATACGAGACAACCCTCTTTGCTTATCGCAATCATTTTATAAGACCGAATCCTATGGATTTACAATGCTATTTTCTTCATTTATTCTGATAGCAACCTGGGTTTTAATACCTATATACGTTGCAGTTAAAATACCGTCGATATCTCCTGATGCAACAAATTCTCCCTTACCTGTGATAGTACCGAGTTTTGGGTCACAGGTCAGCACTACACCTTGTATATCGGTTTTGAGGATGGTGCCATATTGATTATAACTCAGGAACTTTGGTTTAAAAGTATCTGACTTTGACAATCGTTTGGAGCATTGATAGGGTTTTATCTCTCGTATAATCGTATCAACAGGTGCTGAAGACACTGCAAATATCCCATTACCTACCGGGCGTTCTTTGCCATCACTAGTAACATTCATCACATTTAGCTCTTTAACATACATGCAACTGGAACCGCCGCCGTCTAAATTTATGGCAGTATACGCCCCGGCACTCTTCATTATGTCCCCCAGTTGTTTGGTACTTACTCCTACCGATAACTGCGAACGACCATCTACCACACAGAAATAGATCCTGGTTTTATCGGCAGAATATCCCATGGCGGTACGTGGATTTGGTTTTACCCAATCAGTTTCTACAACCTGTCCATCCTGCAGGATCAACCGGTCACCTCCAACCATATCAGTCAATGATGGCTTTTCACCTCCGTTGGTCATGGTTATACCCAGGTTCAGTTCTATTTCATCATTTATCTTTAACGCCTTTAAGAAAGTCTGAGCTTTGCCTTGACCCGATATGACAGCACTCCCTGCAGGAACGGGCATATTCCCAACCCCCGTCTCAATAGAAACAACTTTGGCCTTCAACATTTTATTCACAGCCCAATTCCCATCCTTCAAACCGACCAACACTTCGGTTCCAGTGGAATCCGTATGGGTATACCTGCCATTCAGACCATTATACATAACCAGTTGATCCGGGCTCCGGATCGTATTCACCGCAGAAATAGGGAATGATTTTCCGGCAAAACGGATATTTCCATCAAACACGTTAGTCCCAATAAAAGGAATTAAATTACGATCGAAAGCAATATCGGGACGGGTGTTTGGAATCAATCCTATTTGTCCTTCAACCATGCATCCGGCAATGGGTAATCCAACGGGGCCTTTTATATTAAAAAAATCGGCATTTGTCCCGGCAAAGTAAACGGCACCC
>Ga0302296_1000322_pt1 | contig 41543 bp, 42 predicted proteins | sample III_Fen_N3_1_FD_194546 | JGI IMG/M metagenome (GOLD analysis project Ga0302296, IMG submission 194546) | Peat permafrost microbial communities from Stordalen Mire near Abisko, Sweden - III_Fen_N3_1 | ecosystem: Environmental > Terrestrial > Soil > Wetlands > Permafrost | place: Sweden: Abisko... | reverse complement strand
TACCTAACAATTTCCCCAACAACCACTGTTTCGATTTTTCATTCTGCACTTATTCTGATTTAAAAGAGAATTAATTCATCATTTAATACCAATATTAGTTACCTACTTCATTAGGCATTTCTCTAAAAATGACAAAAACGCGCGTTTTTATCATCGATGATTCCAATTTTGAAGAGGAAATTCGCAGTAAAATAGCTCATTTTTTCATCATTTTGAGCAAAAGCCAAACCTAAGAAGAAAAATATTCAATATTATTTAATTGTATATCTGCATCTTAAAAATATTTTTAAAAACATTGAAATATTTTAGTACTATGTGTTGCATAGTACCTTCTTTAAGATGTATATTTGTAATACATACTTCAGGGTATAAGATGGTATTATAATTTAAAAATGATCAAAATGAAAACGCTCATAAAGAAGATGAAATTGGGAGTCCTGCTGACAGGATTAGCTATTCTCACTTCGTGTGGTAGCGATGTCAACATTATAGCTGCAGCAAGCATGAATGCCATTTATCGCACTATTCCTACATTGGCAATCACAGCTACAAAATACACCGGAAATAAAATTTCGAAATACTTAGTGAATTCTTCTGCGGCAAAAAGCAAAACCGGGTTATCAGACAAAAAAAAGGAGAGAGCAGGACGAAGCCTAAAGGTGATGCCCATCTCGATTGGAAATGCAGGAGGTGCCCGCTTGGTTTCGTCGAAGCCGTTAAATAAATGATACAAATAGGAAAAACTATTTTCAAAAGACTTAAGATTTTCAAAACGAAAGAATCATGAATCTCGAAAACACAAAAGCTCAAATGAGGAAAGGGATTCTGGAGTATTGCATACTTCTGAACCTTTCTAAGAAACCATCGTATGCTTCGGATATCATTGCCGAAATGAAAACGGCACAGATGATAGTAGTTGAAGGGACCTTATATCCCCTTCTGACCAGACTAAAAAACGACGGATATCTTGGCTATCGCTGGGAAGAGTCGTTGCAGGGGCCGCCACGTAAATACTACGAATTGACCGAGGATGGGAAATTGTTCCTTAGGGAACTGGATATGGCATGGAGTGATCTTGTCGATGCAATAAACCAACTTAAAAATAATAACCTGTAGAAAATTCAATTACCATGAAAAAAACATTTACAATCAACATTAGCGGAATAGTTTTTCACATTGATGACGATGCCTACGAAAGACTAAATTATTACATTTTACAGATTAACAGGCACTTTGGCAATGATGCCGATGCAAAGGAAATTGTTCAGGATATTGAATCACGAATTTCTGAGTTATTCCAGGAACGGGTTAAAGATGGCAGCGAAGTAATTACAATTGAACAGGTTGAAGAAATCATAAAGATCATGGGAATGCCGGAAGCATTTGCTGATTCTAAAGATGAAGCCGAAGAGATTATTACAAAAACTACTCATTCACGAACAAAAAAGCTTTATCGTGATCCCGACGACCGAATTTTGGGAGGTGTTTGTAGTGGATTGGCTGCCTATTTCAATATTGATCCGATTATTGTCCGGCTTATTTTCGTTGCACTTTTCTTCGGAGGAGGATCAAGCCTTATTATCTATTTGATTTTATGGATTATAGCTCCAAAAGCAGCCAATACAGCTCAGCGGCTCGAAATGAAAGGTGAAGAGGTGAATATCAACAACATCTCTAAAACCATCAAGGAAGAAATTCAGGATGTAAAAGAGAATTACCAGAATTTCAGGGCAAATAAATCGTATATCCGAAGCCGTGAACGACTTGATGATGCAGGAGGTGTAGTGATATCGGTTCTCAGAGCTATTTTGAAAATAATCGTGGTTTTCTTTGGAATTATCTTGGTTTCAATTGGAATAATTGCGCTCATTGCGCTTTTCACTTCGCTTTTTGTCTCCAGTGAATTCATCGGAATAACTCCGTTTAGCAATGAATTGCCACACTATCTCGGTTTGTTTGTAAGCGACGGAACACTCACCTGGTTCTGGATCGGACTTACGCTGACACTGGGAATACCATTGATCATGCTGGCATACTTGGGGACTAAACTTATCTTCCGATTCGAATCGAATAATCCGGCTATTGGGTTTTCGTCCCTCGGCCTTTGGATCTTTGGAGTTATCCTACTAATTTTTGCATCGGTGCATGGTTTTAGTGATTTTAAAAGTGTCTCTACCAGTACAAAACAAGAACCGGTTGTCACAAAATCCGACACCCTGTACCTAAAGCTTGGTGCCGATGAGTTCACAGATTACCTCGATTCAAATTTTGATCTTGACGGACTCCGGATTGCATCGGTAAATGGGAAGCAATTCCTGCTGAATGAACCACGGCTTGAAATAGAAAAAAGTGAAACGAACGAATTCAGTGTCGTAGTAAAGTCAAAAGCAAGGGGTCGTGACCTGGATATCGCTCAAAACAATGCACGGAATATCAATTACAAGTTCGAACAAAAGGATTCGTTGCTTACGTTCCAACCATGGTTCATGCTTCCTGATAAATCAGTATGGCATAAACAAGAGATCGACATTGTTCTGAAAGTACCTGAAAATAGAACAATTTACCTAAGCGATGAAATGGTAAAGATCATCCACGATATCAAAAATACCTCAAACATGTGGGATGGAGATATGGTTGGGAAATACTGGAAAATGACACCTGAAGGCCTGGAACTGACTCAAAGGAAAGCAGCACCTGTTGAAACTTCTAAAAAATTAAAAAAATGAATCTCTTTTACAAACTTGGGGTTATGGTTGCAATAATAGTAACAACCTTGACCGGATCAGCACAAAGCCGATCATACCGGATCTTTGATGAATATGCGAATCACGATGGCTTTACCTACATGGCATTTTCGAAGTCAATGATTGATGCCGTCAATTTAGTTTTAGATGAAGAGAACAAAAAGGTCACTGGCGATCTGAACGAGATCAGAATTTTGGTATTAAATCGAGAGAAAAGTAACCTTGGAGGATCACTTCCCAAAATTATTTCCGGGAAGTTTAATAAACTGAATTACAGAAAACTGGAACCAAAAGATAAGGGAGACGGTGATGATGTTGAATTCTGGGTTGAAGGTGATTCAAAAAAGGTAAAAGAGTGTCATGTTATCGTAACAGACAGTAAGGATAACCAATTCAGTTGCCTGGTCTCTTTCTATGGAAATTTCAAGGTTGAAGATCTGAAAAGTTTGGAGAAGTTCAGTCGCAAACAGTCCGAGGAATAAAAAAAAGTTCAAGGAGAAGGGATAAAGGTTATAGGACCGGAACAAAATTCTGAGGAATTTAACCTTTCCGCTTTTTACTTTAACCTTATTCCTTGCGTCCCCGGGCCATCTCCCTTTCAGCATCTTTTGACTTCAGGCTTTGGCGCTTGTCGTAATTGATTTTCCCACGTGACAATGCAATCTCCATTTTAGCCAATCCATTATCATTCAAGAACATTCTTATCGGGACAATGGTAAGCCCCGACTCCTTTAATTTCCGTTCCAGCTTATTTAGCTCACGCCTGCTCATCAACAGTTTACGTTCGCGGCGCACTTCGTGGTTGTTGCAAGTTCCAAAATCGTATTCCGAAATGCTGAGATTCCGGATATATAACTCGCCGGCAACAAAATGGCAGTAAGCATCATTCATACTTACTTTGCTCAACCGAATCGATTTGATCTCGGTGCCAAGTAGTACAAGACCGGCCACGTACTTTTCGATGAACTCGTAATCGAAGCTTGCACGTTTATTTTTTATATTTATTTTCTGCTGAAGTATCATATTTTAATTCTCGAAATGCAACTTACAAAGTTAACAAAACCATTTATGAATCTGACATCTCCCTATTGAATTGCTCCAAAGAAAGATGAAAGAATAAAACTAATCATTAAATAAACGACCAGAATTGTTGTCGAAGAGAGCGTACTGAAATTTGATTGCCTTTCCTGCGGAATATCCAGCATTAAAGGTGTCCCGTGAAAGAAAATGTAGAACGAATAAAGGAAGAAGAGCCCAAGTATATAAAACCAGGGGATCATTCCAAAGATAATCGCAACCAAAATTCCGGGCACGAAAGAATACACCACAAGCTTTGAAGCCTGCGTCAAGTTTGGAGTTCCGCCAAAAGTTTTGATCATCGCGTTGATTGCGAGAATACTCATTAATATCGATATCAAAATACTTAACACCGATCTTAATCCCGATACAATTATGATATCCCAGGAAAATCCGGTTCCTGCCATCTGGAAATAACTTCCTATCATAGCAGCTACCGCCGTAAGGATCAGTAACGGGAATAAAAAATTGGCCATTAACTGGAAGAACGAACCCTCTTCCTCCTTGATTTTGATCCACTCCTCTTTAGGTGATGCAATTATTCCGATACACCTTGAGAATAAATTCTTAATAAATAGGTTGATATTCATTTTTACCCTTTTAGATTTACAAAAATAAGCTAATTTGCCTAACAATTTAAATTTGTGATGAACGGAGCAAAATTTGACATGGTTACCATACTCGGGCCAACAGCATCAGGGAAGACTGAAGTAGCTGTTAAATTGGCACTTAAATTTGGTGGGGAAGTTATTTCAGCCGATTCGAGACAGATTTACCGTAATATGGATCTCGGTACCGGCAAAGATATCGAAGAATACCGGGTGAACGGGGTTGATGTACCTTATCATCTGATTGATATTGCAGAAGCCGGTTATCAGTACAACGTTTTTGAATTTCAACGCGATTTTCTGAAGGCTTACCAGGCCATCAGTGAGAAAGGATCTTTTCCGGTGATGTGCGGAGGAAGCGGTATGTACCTGGAGGCAATTCTTAAAGGCTACCGTTTGATTCAGGTACCTGTGAATGAAGGACGAAGGGCAGAACTGCAACTTTTATCGCTCGAAGATTTGACTGAAATACTAAAGCATTACAAATCAATAAATAACACAAGCGATACCGAAAATAATAAAAGGGCAATCAGGGCAATCGAAATCGAAGAGTTTTGTTTGGCGCATCCAGAAACGGATCTCTCCTTTCCCGTTATCAATAGCCTGATCGTTGGTGTGAAATACGACCGCGATTCGCGCCGGCGAAGAATTACAGCAAGGCTAAAACAACGTCTCGACAACGGAATGATTGACGAGGTTCAGAAATTAATGGACAACGGTCTAAAACCCGAAGACCTCACCTACTACGGACTTGAATATAAATATCTTACACTGTTTATCACAGGTAAATTAACTTACGACGAAATGTTCGAAGGATTAAATACCGCGATTCACCAATTTGCCAAAAGACAGATGACCTGGTTCAGAAAGATGGAACGCGATGGATTTGAAATAAAATGGCTGGATGGCTATATGCCGACCGATGAAAAAACTGACAAAATAATATCATGGCTTAACCAGTGATTATCATTGGTTCTACCCTCTGAACAAAAGCATTACAATGGGCGTTATTTTGTTTTGACGGTAATTTTAACCAATTTTACGACAATTAAGAAAATTAAATGAACATAATAATAAAGACCAAAGAGCAAATCGACGGTATCCGCAAAAGTTCAAAGCTTGCAGGAGAAGTTCTGCTCTACATTGCAGATTTTGTAAAAGAAGGTGTTAGCACATACTATTTAGATCAACTAATTAATAACTACATCGTTGAGCGCAATGCCATTCCGGCGACGATGAATTACAACGGTTTTCCAAAGTCGTGTTGTATATCTCCCAATGATGTTGTTTGTCACGGAATTCCATCAGAGGATGTTATTTTAAAAAACGGTGATATTCTCAATATCGATGTTACCACCATTTTGAATGGCTATTTCGGAGACACCAGCAAAATGTTTATTGTGGGTGAAACCAGCGAAACAGCAATGAAACTCGTAAATGCAACCAAACATTGCCTTGATCTTGGAATTCAGCAGGTTCGACCAGGAAATTATTTTGGAAATATTGGGTATGTCATATCACGTTATGCTATAGCTCAGGGATTTACTGTTGTTTATGAATATTGCGGACATGGCGTCGGAATTGAATTTCACGAAGAACCCCAGGTCGATCATGCAGCAAGAAAAAACAGCGGTCCGAAGATGAAACCTGGAATGACTTTTACAATCGAACCAATGATCAACGAAGGAAAACCACGTGTGAAAGTTGATGAAACAGATGGCTGGACAGCCCGAACAGTTGATAAAAAGCTTTCGGCTCAATTCGAACATACGATATTGGTGACAGAAACCGGCTATGAAGTTCTGACCGACGTTGCAAACGAATATCAAATTTCATAAGTAGGAAAGGATTTTTGTAACTTGCCCCGAATATGAAGGAAATGCCTGAGAATAAGATTTATATCTTATTCTCAGGCATTTTTTATGAGACCAATTATCAGATCTTTTTACCGCTGTTATAAGTAATTTTTTACATCAGCAAATGAAATCAGTTCAATACCTTTCGCCTTCCATGTCTCGAAAGGAAGCGGTAAATTGGGTAATTCTTTGATTGCATCCTTAAACACATATACCTTGATTCCACGCTCTGCCAAACCTATAACTGCTTTATCAACGCAAACATTAGTTGATACGCCGTAAACAAATACCTGATCCGGCTGAAGTATCTGCACTACTTTATCGGCATATGGATTACCAGTAAATACATCGAATGCATCCTTTCGGATCACAATATTACGAAACCGCTCAGGATTATCAAATTCAGCATAAATTGCCAGCTCCAAATCCCAGTCAATCAAAATCGGAGATTCAGGAAGTGTTTCACTAATAAACTCTGCACCAGATGAACCAGCCAGACAATGCACCGGAAAACTTGTCTCAAAATCAGGAGTAGACGAAAGCTCCTCTGAGTTGATATGATGATAATCACACGTATTAACCACCCTTATTCCTTCTGCTTTTGCAAAATCTGTAATCTGTTTCAATACTGGCCTGATCTCTTCAGCACCTTGTACATATAGCTTACCTGCCTGGTCGATAAAATCTTCCTGGGTATCGACATTCCAGAACAGTGTTTTGAGGTTACTCATAAATCAATATTTTAGTACTATTTAAACGCCTATTTTTTAGCTTGTCTGGCTTTAAACTCAGACAGTCCTTTATCAAGAAATTCAATAAAATGATCAGGATTCAAATCACGTGCAGTCGGCTTAACGAGAAGCTGTTGATTCTGATCAAGTAAAACATAGTAAGGTTGCGCATTTACACCGAACCTCGAAATCTGAAAATCAGCAAATTTCTTGCCTATTGTCTTTTTAACTTTTTGATCATAGGTTGATGTGATCCACTCATTTTGCGGAAGATCAGTTTTATCATCAACATATAATGCAATGATCACAAAATCGTTTTTTAACCGCTCCAGCACACGCGGATCCGACCATACATTGGCTTCCATCTCACGGCAATTCACGCAGCCATGGCCTGTAAAATCAATAAAAACAGGTTTGTTTTGCGCTTTGGCACAAGCTAATCCCTGTTCAAAATCGAAAAAACCTTCCAATCCATGAGGTAGTTCAAGAAATTCTGAGAATTTTGGCTTCTCACAGAGACTCTTAGCTGAATCAGAATAATTAGCCAATCCCGACGGGCGGTGATCTACCAGTTTTACTTCATCCCTGATAATTCGGTGCAGGTCAAAATCGTGAGAAGTCATAGGTGGAAGATATCCGGATATCGCTTTAAGCGGTGCTCCAAACATCCCTGGAATAAGGTAAACGACAAAAGTAAAGGTGATCAATGCGAGCATCAACCTTGGAACCGAAATAAATTTTGTTTCACTGTCGTGTGCAAACTTCATTTTCCCAAGCAGATAGAAACCCATCATCGTAAAAATAACAATCCAGAAGGCAATGTAAACTTCGCGATCGAGTATTCGCCAGTGATAGGTTTGATCGGCAATGCTCAAGAATTTAAGTCCAAGCGCTAACTCTACAAACCCAAGTACAACTTTCACGGAGTTAAGCCACCCGCCCGATTTGGGTAAGTTGGATAACCACCGTGGAAATATGGCAAAAAGAGTAAATGGCAATGCAAAAGCCAGCGAGAATCCAAGCATACCAACAACTGGCTTAATCACCATTCCTCCAGCTGATTCAACCAAAATAGCTCCCACAATTGGTCCTGTACAACTAAATGATACCAACACCAATGTTAAAGCCATGAAGAAGGCACCACCGATTCCTCCTTTGTCTACAAAGCGATCGGTTGTATTCCCCCAACTGCTTGGAAGAATAATTTCAAATGCGCCAAAGAAAGAGAAGGCAAAAACTACAAATATTATAAAAAACAATACATTAGGAATCCAATGCGTACTAATCCAGTTTGCAAAATCGGCACCTAAAGTCAAAGCGACAACAGTACCAATCAGGGTGTAAATCAGAATAATCGATCCGCCATAAATAAAGGCTTGTATTTTAGCTTGTGCCTTTGACTTATTACTGTTCATAAAAAAAGAAACAGTCATCGGAATCATCGGAAAAACACAAGGAGTCAATATTGCAGCCAGTCCGGCAACAAAACTAAAGATTAAAAACCACCATAAACCATGCTGATTATTCTCAACATCAGTTGTAATGATTGGGCTTTTCAAAGAAACGATGGCACTATCCGGTTTGGCTATCTGATTAGTAATTACAGGCTTTTCAACAGGTGCAGCAGCCTTTTCTGAGCCGGCAATACTAAATGAGAAGTCGTGCTCATCGAGTGTGCAGGTTTCATCATTGCAACTCTGGTATTCAATAGAACCCTTCAAGTCAAATGACTGATTAGAAAGAACTTTTATTTTTTGGATGAAGACAGCCTGGTTACTAAAAAACTCAAGATCCATATTAAAGATCTTATCATGCTCCTTCGTTGGAGTGGTTTTCGAGCGAATGCCACCAATAACCTGGTAGTTTGGGTTATCAGGAGTAAAAGTAAAAGTTGTCTTGATGGGTCCACCGTCGGGTAAATTAGTGGAATATAAATGCCAACCAGGATCAATTGCAGCTTTAACAATAAGTTCAATCTCACCATTCCCGGCAGGTTTTTGCTCAAAGCTCCACTTCACAGGTTTCAATAATTGGCCAAAAGTAATAACACTTGACGCAAATATCAGTAATACAAGAAGTAACTGTTTTTTTATCATTTTTAAGAAATCAATAATTCAATTTCAAAACTACAAAAAAAGCTCATGCTTTAATGTGCATGAGCTTTTAATGTCTAAAAGATAATTTCTTCGTTGTTCTCGTCATAAAACTTTGAATCGAGAAAACTCATCGAGTTAGTTTCTTCAATCCTAACCCTCTTACGATACTTCCATCTCCATTTGAGCGCTTTTGAAGGAAAACCTCTTGTAAGAAATGCGCCCACAAAGGGGTGCAGTTTAATTGTCAGCTTTTGTTTGTGCAGTTCTTCGAAGATATACCTGATTTTCTGTTCAATCTCTTCGATGAATAATAAGGTCGGAGTTACTTTTCCTGAACCTTTGCAAACCGGGCAAATTTCGGCAGTTTCAATCGACATCTCCTGACGAACCCGTTGGCGTGTAATCTGCATCAAACAAAACTTGCTCAATGGCAAGATGTTATGCTTTGTTCTGTCGGAAGCCATAGCCTCCTTCATTTTCTCGAAAACTTTCTGGCGGTTTTCATTCCCGTGCATATCGATAAAATCGATAACAATAATACCTCCCATGTCGCGAAGGCGTAATTGACGGGCTACTTCTTCGGCTGCAGCAACATTTACCTCAAGGGCATTTGATTCCTGATCGCCGGTTTTTGATCTGTTTCCACTGTTTACGTCAATTACATGAAACGCTTCAGTATGTTCAATAATCAGATAGGCACCGCTCCTGAATGAGACGGTTTTACCAAAAGATGCTTTTATTTGTTTATCGATTCCAAAATATTCAAGAATTGGCAATTTGCCATTGTAGTGCTTTACTACTTTTTTCTTTTCAGAATCAATAGTTCCTACATACTCTTTAATTTCGGCGGCAATCTCCTCGTTATTCACATAAATATTCGAAAACTCAGGATTGTATAAATCTCTGATCATTCCGATTGTGCGATCGAGTTCTCCTAAAATCAGCGAAGGTGCTACAGCCTTTTCGAGTTTGACTACTGCATTCTCAAACTTAGTCACCAATCTTCGCAATTCCGGATCTAATTCCGCTACTCGTTTCCCTTCAGCTGCTGTCCTTACAATGACCCCATAATTTTTGGGGCATATGCTTTGGACTAATTTTTTTAAACGACTTTTTTCTTCAGTCGATTCGATTTTTTGAGAAACTGAAATTTTGTTACTGAAGGGGATCAGAACCATGTTTCTGCCAGCTACAGATATTTCGGAAGTAAGCCTTGGTCCTTTGGTCGAAATCGGTTCTTTGGCAATTTGTACCAGAATCGTCTGACCCGTTTTAAGAACATCGGTGATCTTTCCATCTTTCTGTATATCAGGTTCCGGCTGAACTTTTATTTCAGTTGTCAGCTTTAACTTTTTGGAACTTGCTTGTTTCAGAAACTTGTTTAAAGTCTGGAATTGTGGTCCTAAATCCAAATAATGAAGGAACGCATCTTTCTCGTAGCCTACATCAACAAAAACAGCGTTTAATCCGGGCATGATTTTCTTCACCTTTGCAAGGTAAATATCTCCAACCGCAAATTTCAGATCACTGTTTTCCCTGTTAAGTTCTACCAGTTTTTTGTTTTCGAGTAAAGCAATTTCAACATGTGAGGGCGATACATCAATAATCAGTTCATTACTCACGTTCTTTACTCTTACTGTAAATAAATATTAATAAATGCAACAAACCTAAAGTGCAAAAGCACTTTAGGTTCAAAATCCTTGTTCTACCACGAAAAGACTATTTTTTCTTCTTATGGCGGTTTTTCCTCAAACGTTTTTTGCGTTTGTGAGTAGCCATCTTATGTCCTTTTCTTTTTTTACCGCTCGGCATAATTTAAATACGTTTAATTATTTTACATTACTCTTAACCCGGCCAACAAAAGTCTTAGCCGGTTTGAATGAAGGAATGAAATGTTCAGGGATGATGATGGTAGTGTTACGAGAAATGTTACGGGCTGTTTTTTCAGCGCGTTTTTTCACGATAAAACTTCCAAAACCACGAAGGTAAACATTGTTTCCTTCCGCAAGTGAACCGGATACGGTGTCCATAAATGCTTCAACTGCTTTTTGAACAGTTACTTTCTCGATACCCGTGTTTTTCGAAATCTCGTTTACGATATCTGCTTTTGTCATTGCTATAAATTTAAATGATTCGACTTTCTATTTTAATTTTGGTTTACAAATATATAGCTTTTGATTTAACCAACATCATACTAATCAATTATTTTTGCTTTTTTAATGAAAATTTTTAAAAAACAGCAAAAACATGCCCAAATTCCATAAAATATTGACAGTTTGGTATCAACAGAACAAACGCGACCTGCCCTGGAGAACAAAAAATGACCCATATTGGGTGTGGGTATCCGAGATTATACTTCAGCAGACGCGAGTCGACCAGGGAACTGCTTACTTTCGCCGTTTCGTCGAGCGATTTCCCGATGTAAAAACGCTTGCCGATGCCCCCGAAAATGAAGTTTTAAAGCTATGGCAGGGTCTGGGATACTATTCAAGGGCGCGAAATATGCACGTAGCAGCCCGGCAAATCATGAACGAATTCAACGGATCGTTTCCCGATACCATTATTAATATAGAGAAACTAAAAGGGATTGGCTCCTATACCGCTGCCGCGATTGCATCAATTGCATTCGGTTTGCCATATGCTGCGATCGACGGGAATGTCTATCGCGTACTTTCAAGGGTGTTTGGAATAGAAACACCCATCGATTCAACAATCGGGAAACGGGAATTTAGCGAATTGGCCAACGAGTTGCTCGACCGGCAAAATCCTTCTGTTTTTAATGAAGCACTAATGGAATTTGGTGCGCTGCAATGTACTCCTCAAAATCCCGACTGCAATAGTTGTCCATTTCAGAATCAATGCATTGCTTTTAATCAAAATAAAATCGCAACACTTCCTTTCAAGTCGAAGAAAACTAAAGTGAAAAATCGCTTTTTCAATTATCTTTTCATCCGGCAGGGACAACGTTTTTATCTTGAAAAACGCGAGGAGAACGATATCTGGCGCAATCTGTATCAGTTTCCCCTAATCGAGTCTGCAAAAGCATTAAGTATTGCAGAACTTTTGACCACAGAGCAATTCAAATCGCTATTTGATGATATGGACATTTCAGTTGACTCAATTAGTCCCGAAATAATTCATATTCTGACCCATCAGAGACTACATGTCAGGTTTATAGAAATTAACATTCCAAAATCGGAAACCAGTTTTCCCTGGATAAAAGTCCTTCCAAAAGAAGTTCATGACTTTCCAATTCCAAAACTAATTGATAACTTTTTAATGGGAAAAGCGTGAACAACGATCATATTAAGCCTGAAAATTTGTCATATTTTTTTATCTTTGAGAACTTGTAATCTACATGCTTTTTTCGTATTTTAGACTTACAAACCATAATCGTAACAGTCATGTCAGTTAACAAAGTTATTTTAGTAGGGAATGTAGGGAAAGACCCTGAGGTAAAGCATCTTGACAGTAATACTTCTGTGGCAAATTTTACGTTGGCCACCTCCGATCACTACACGAATAAAGGCGGAGAGAAAGTAACGACCACCGAATGGCACAATATTGTTTGCTGGCGTGGCTTGGCAACGATAGCTGAAAATTACATCAGGAAAGGAAATCAGATTTATGTCGATGGCAAAATCAGAACAAGAAGTTACGACGCGCAGGACGGATCAAAAAGATACATTACTGAAATCCTCGCCGACACGATTCAGCTACTCGGCAAGAAAACTGATAATGGATCACCTGAGGGGGCCAATATGGCTCAAACGTCTGGAGTAAGCGAACCACAAAATAGTACAAACGCTTACAGCAATGACGATAAAGAGGGCGACGATTTACCCTTCTAATATTTAAATTAATAAAATTGGAAACAGACGCGGTTTCATTTTTTGAAACGCTAAATGGGGATATCGGGTATAATCATTTTACTTCCGAAACCCTCACTGGCTTATTTATTGTAATTGTATTACTCGCCATCTCGGCACTTATATCAGGATCGGAAGTTGCACTCTTCTCGTTGGAACCGAAGGAGATTAAGGACCTTAAATTGAATAAGAAGCGCTCTGCCAGCTTAGTAATTAAACTATTATCTGAGCCGGAGCAACTTCTTGCAGCTATTTTGGTTGGGAATAATTTTGTAAATATTGCGATCGTACTGTTAACTGCTCACATAACGAACAGTCTGATTGATTTCTCACTCGTTCCCACCTTTGGGTTTATTTTCAATACTGTTTTCATAACCGCGCTTATTCTCCTTTTTGGTGAGATCATTCCTAAAGTTTACGCGGCTCATTACCCTAAGACATTAGCCCTAAAGGTTTCGGCATTCATCAATATTCTCGTAATCATCACAAAGCCTGTCAATTTTCTATTGATTAACTCAACATCCTTTGTAAACAAACGTCTTATCAAATACAAAAAGAACCTTTCAATCGACGAAATTTCAAAAGCGCTGCAACTCACCGACCATCTCGATATTTCGGATGATAAGGAAATCCTTGAAGGAATCGTGAAATTCGGGAACAAAAGTGTCAATGAAATCATGCATTCACGACTTGAAGTGACTTCAATCGACATACACAGCAATTTTGAACGGGTACTTCAGATTATTAGGGAATCTGGTTACTCAAGGATACCGGTATTTGCCGGAACACTTGACGATGTGCGGGGAATACTCTACATTAAAGATCTTCTCCCATATCTGGATAAAAGCGCGGCATACAGGTGGCAACCCCTTATGCGACAACCATTTTTCGTTCCTGAAACAAAAAAAATAGACGATCTTCTCGAAGATTTCCAAAAATCGAAAGTTCACATGGCCATTGTGGTTGATGAATTTGGAGGGACTTCAGGATTGGTAACACTTGAAGACATTCTTGAAGAAATTGTCGGCGACATAGCCGACGAATTTGACGAAGATGAATCTCTGTATTCGAAAATAAGTGATTCGGAATTCCTTTTCGATGGAAGAATAATGCTCAACGACTTCTGTAAGGTATTTGATTACGATGACGATATATTTGATGACATTCGCGGTGAAGCTGATACATTGGCGGGATTGATCCTTGAATTAAAAGGTGAATTTCCGACGCTGAATGAGAAATTAAACTGCAAAAACTTCACTTTTGAGGTTGAAGGCGTGAACACCAGGCGCATCACTAAGATCAGAGTCACCATTGAGCCAATCGCACCAACTGAATCACTATAAGATGATACAAGTGAAGCAAATACTTATTTTTCTGTCGTTAGGATTACTGATTTTTTTCGATTCGTGCAGAAAAGAGTATACCCCCAGACCAAGAGGATATTTCAGAATCTCTTTTCCTGTAAAGAGTTATAAGTCACTTCAGATGCCGGTACCCTACGATTTTCAGATACCTGTCTATTCGAATGCTGGTCACGATTCATTAAATCTGAAACAACTTGATTGGGTCACCATCGAAGTCCCGGCCAACCATGCACAAATCCATCTAAGCTATAAGAAGATCGATAAGAACCTGGGGGAATATATTGAAGAGTCGCGCACACTCGCCTACAAACATTCGCAAAAAGCAAGTTCGATTGAGGAACAGATTTTTATAAATCCATCGAAAAAGGTTTTTGGAACGATTTACAATATCAAAGGAAATGCAGCTTCACCCATGCAGTTTTACATGACTGACAGCATAAAACATTTCCTTCGCGGATCGCTGTATATTAAGGAAATACCAAATATCGACAGCTTGCAGCCCGTCATTGAATTCCTAAATCAGGACGTGATCCGACTGATTGAAACAACTGAATGGAAGGAGCTTAAATAATGCCACTGATACTGCGCGAAAATATTGAAAACGGAGAGATCGGACTATGGAAAGTTTCGGAAGAGATCGAAACGTTGCTGTCATTGGCAAAATTAACTGATAATGATATAATTACCTATTCCGAAATTACGGCCATTCATCGTAAAAAAGAGTGGCTAGCAACAAGAGCGCTTCTCAACGAACTAATTCCCGAACGACAACTTATTAAATATCATATCGATGGCCGGCCCTATCTTGAAAACGATTCAACGAACATAAGCATTTCTCACTCAACAGGTTATATCGCAATAATCCTCCTATCTGCTTTTATTCCAGGTATTGACATTGAGCTCATTACCCGGAAAGTCGGGAAAGTCGGCAGTCGTTTTCTTTCTTTCGATGAGTTAGCCGTTTGCAATGAAGAAGCAGAACTTTCGAATCATCTGATGTTGGTTCATTGGTGTGCGAAAGAGGCCATCTATAAAATGGTGCCATTTAGTAATATTGAATTTGCAACTGATATCCGGGTTTTATTGAGTAACTCTGTAGAAGATTCCGGTTCATTTCAGGGATTTTTTAATGACAAATCTGGTCTAATACCTATCACATTGTATTATAAGATAGTAAGTGAAGTGCTCATTGTTTGGGGTTGGGTAGATCCGGTCAGATTTCATATTTAATAGTCAGGAAAGGAATTTTCTCTTTTATGGATTGAACAATCGGGGCGTTGAAACGTCTCTATAATATTTATCCTAAGACAAATAAAATTGATATGAAAATACCTGATCCACACATCATTGTTATTTTCGGCGCTTCTGGCGATCTGACAAAAAGAATGCTTATCCCGGCAATTCATCAATTATTCATTCACCATCTTCTGCCTGATAATTTTGCAATATTAGGTACAAGCAGAACGCCGCTCACAGATTTGGAGTTTCGCAAAAGGATGAATGAGTTTTTACCGGTTGCTGAAGAAGCAAATTATCAGTTTCTTGATAAAATATATTATCAAACAATTGATTACGAATCGCAGGACGATTATCAGAAGTTAAAAACCCGGTTAGAAAGCCTTGGACAATCCTTGAATATTCCTCCAAATTACCTGTTCTATCTTTCCACGCCACCAAATCTTTACGATGTAATCCCTGAAAAATTGGCTCTTGCTGATCTTAATCTGCAAGCGGACGGTTTCAAAAGGCTGATTATTGAAAAACCCTTTGGCATAAATCTTTCAAGTGCCAGGAAATTGAATATTAGTCTTCTGAAAAATTACGAAGAGAACCAGATCTACCGGATTGATCATTATCTTGGAAAGGAAACCGTTCAAAATCTTATGGTTACGCGGTTTGCGAATGGGATATTTGAACCTGTCTGGAACCGGAATTTCATCGAACGTGTTGAAATATCATCAGCAGAAAGTCTTGGCGTTGAAGGACGTGGTGGATATTACGACCATTCAGGGGCCATGCGCGATATGGTACAAAACCATTTGCTTCAGGTTGTAGGAATGGTCGCCATGGAACCTCCCGTTGTAATTGAAGCAGATGCCATACGGCACGAGGTAATGAAAGTTTTTCAATCCTTACGCCCAATAAAACCGGAGGATATTCACAAACAAGTAATTAGAGGGCAATATACCGCATCGACCATAAAAGGCCAGTCGATAGCCGGCTATCGAGAAGAGCCGGGAGTTGATCCCGATTCTCATACTGAAACTTTTGTTGCGATGAAGTTTTACATCGATAACTGGCGGTGGGCAGACGTCCCATTTTTTATCAGGTCAGGAAAAAAACTGCCAACAAGGGTTACCGAGATTGTCATCGAATTTAAACCCACGCCACATCATCTTTTTGATCAGAAAGGGTTCGACCAATACAAACCCAATCAGCTTATTATCAGAATACAACCTGACGAAGGTATATTACTGAAATTCAACATGAAAGAGCCGGGAGCCGGATTCATCGTAAACCAGGTGAATATGGATTTTCATTATTCAAGTCTTACAGATATTCATTTACCAGCGGCGTACGAACGTCTCATACTTGATTCGCTACATGGCGATGCTACGCTCTTCTCTCGCGGCGATACCGTTGAAGCAGCATGGAGTTTTATTCAACCAATACTTGACGCTTGGGAAAATGATCATTCGATACCTATATATGGTTATCCTGCAGGGACATGGGGTCCCTATGAATCTGACGGACTAATGGAAGGTAATAGCACCTGGCGATATCCGTGTAAGAATCTGTCAGATGATGGGTTATACTGCGAATTATAATTGCAAGTCAATGAAACCAATTATTCATATTTTTAAAACACCTGAAGATCTGGCCAATTCATTTGCGCTACAATTAATTAGGTGGGTAAATGAGACTGCCGGAGATTCATTTCATCTTGCATTGTCGGGTGGAAAAACACCGTCGTTGCTGTTTTCAATCTTAGCAGAAAAATATTCACATGAAGTGCCCTGGCATAAAATCCACTTCTGGTGGGGCGACGAAAGGATGGTTGCACCTTATGATCCGGAAAGCAATTTTGGGGTTGTGAATAAACTTCTTTTCTGGAAAACCGGGGTATCTCAAGATCAAATACATCGGATTAATGGTGAAGCTGACCCAATTGAGGAAGCGAAAAGATATAGTCAGGAAATAAAAACGTTGGTTCCGATGATGGGAAATTGGCCTGCTTTCGATCTGATTATGCTTGGATTGGGTGATGACGGGCATACCGCCTCTATTTTTCCGAATCAGATGGAATTACTTGAATCTGACGAGATCACCGGAATTGCTTTTCAGCCGGGCACCCGTCAGAAACGTATTACCTTGACCGGTAAAGTACTTAACAACGCCAAAAGAGTCGCATTTCTGATTTCGGGAGCATCGAAAACGAAGATTTTCAATGAAATAATTCACAGCTCCGAAAATTCATCTGTCTATCCGGCTTCGCATATCCACCCTGATGGAGAATTGCATTGGTTTGGAGATAACGCCAGTATGAATTGAAATATATGAAAATGGATTGAAATATGTTGTTTGAACATATTTCAATCCATCTCTATCTATATGACCAACAAAAATATTACTACTTCACCAAAAAGTCAAACATTTTTTTTTCGCCAATAAAACCTTCGAGTTGGTCATTGATTTTCACAGGGCCAACTCCAGCCGGAGTGCCCGTATAGATCAGATCACCAATCTTTAAAGTCACAAACTGCGAAATATATTCGATAATCGTATCGACCGCAAAGATCATATCGCGTGAATTTCCCTGTTGTACCAATTCACCATTCTTGCGTAATGAAAAATCAATCTGACCAAGGTCGCCCAACTCTTCCTTGGCAATAAATCCACCCAGGACAGCCGCCGAATCGAATGCTTTGGCCTTTTCCCATGGCAATCCTTTTTCGATGAGCTGACGTTGCAAGTCGCGCGCGGTGAAATCGACGCCCAAACCAATCTCATCGTAATAACGATGTGCATAACGCTCTTCAATGCTCTTTCCCAAACGGTTAATCTTCACAACCAATTCCACTTCGTAATGAACTTCATTCGAAAATCCCGGAATATAAAAATGCCGGTTATCCAGTAATAATGATGAATCGGGTTTCATGAAAAAAACCGGTTCCGTAGGGATATCATGCTCGAGTTCGCGGGCATGTTTTAAATAATTACGACCTATGCAAATGATCTTCATAGCTATCTGTTTAAAAATTAAAAGATTTTATACCTTCCGGTTTAATTCCTTCAGCTTTATGGCGGTCAGTACTTTTTTTGTATAGAGTGGAAACTCGCCCTGCATCATCCACGAAAAATATCCGGGTTCCTCACGAAGAACTCTTTCGACAGGCTTTCCTTTGTGCTTTCCAAAGTTGAAGACTTCAACTCCCTTTTCGTCATAAACAATCCGACCCGCGAAATCGACACTTTTATCAAATGCTGAAAATGAAGCTAAAGCATCAACACTATTTACAACAGGACATGATTTCTTACCGTTATCATCAAATTCAACACCGTCATAGCGGTCAAGTTGCGCTTTTAAAACTTCGTAAGTTGCTTTGGTATCGGCCATCGCACTATGCGCATTCTCAAGTTCTTCTAAAAGGTAAAATTTATAAGCTGCGGCCAGGGTCCGTTTCTCCATGCGATGGAAAATAATCTGAACGTCAACGAATTTATGCTTCTTCAGATCGAGGTCAATATCAACCCGCAAAAATTCTTCAGTAAGGAGGGGAATATCAAACCGTGTTGAATTGAAACCTGCAAGATCGCATCCCTCGATGAATTTGGCATATACTTTTGCAACCTCTTTGAAAAGTGGGGCATCTTTCACATCTTCATCGTAAATTCCATGAATAGCAGATGATTGCGCAGGAATGGGAATTCCCGGATTGATCCGCTGCAACTTCTCCTCTTCCCTTCCATCGGGAAAAATTTTCAAAAGAGCGATCTCCACAATACGATCGGTTACTACATTGATCCCGGTTGTTTCGAGATCGAGAAATACGATGGGATTTTTAAGGTTAAGTTTCACAATTGATTATTAAATTAAAATAAAAAAACCTGGCAGTCGGTTAACCGCCAGGCTTATAATAAATATAAGTTCAAATATTAAGCATTGATCATCATTGGCATCAACAGCATAAGAACGTCTTCGTAATCGAGTTCCTTTTCTGCCGGCAATAAGAGACCGGCCCTTGAAGGATCGGATAATTTCATCTTTACATCTCCGGACGAAAGATTTGAAAGAATTTCGACAAGGAAGGTTGACTTGAAACCAATCTCCATTGGCTGACCATCGTATTCACATTTAATTGTTTCAACAGCTGATATCGCAAAATCGATATCCTGAGCCGAAACGATTAATTCGGTTGGAGTCAATTTCAAACGAACGAGGTTGCTTGCCTGATTGGCAAAAACCGAAACGCGCTTAAGTGTCGTGTAGAATTCAACACGGTCAACAACCATTTCATTCGGGTTATTCAAAGGAATAACAGAATTATAGGCCGGATATTTCCCTTCAACCAGACGGCATACCATTTTGAAACCGCTCAATGTGAAAAATGCATTCTTCTCGTCAAATTCGAGTTTTACATCCGAATCTTCGCGTGGAAGAAGATTTTTAAGCAGTGAAGCTGGCTTTTTAGGAAGGATGAAAGATGCAACATCACTGTACTTTGCATCACTTCGTTTATACCTGACTAATTTGTGAGCATCCGAAGCAACAAAAGTAATTTCCTCTGGAGACAACTCAATAAAAATACCATTCATCACCGGACGCAACTCGTCGTCGGCTGTTGCAAACAACGTTTTATTAATTCCGGTAAGTAAAAGGTCATGCGAAAGGGTGATCTCATGATGTTTTTCTCCAATTTTTGGTAAAACCGGGAAATCTTCGCCGTTGTGCCCAACAATCGAAAACTTACCATTGGCCGAGAGAATCTCAACAGCCATCGTTTCAGGATCGATGTTAAACGTAAGGGGTTGCTCAGGAAACTCTTTCAGCGTATCGAGCATGATTTTTGCCTGAATGGCAATCAAACCCTCTTCCTCAGAATTTTCAAGCTCAATCTTTGTGATAAGCGTGGTTTCCAAGTCAGAAGCCGTAATCATCAAAGTTTTTCCTTCGAGCTTCAATAGAAAATTATCAAGAATGGGTAAGGTGTTCTTGCTGCTGATCACCCTGCTGATTGCATTCAAATGCTTCAGCAATTCGGTACTTGAAACGACAAATTTCATTGGGTTATACTCTTAAATTAGTTTATTTATATTTTTATTTCTCTCTTTTTATTGGCAAAAGTGATCGAAAATCTCATTTGCAGGAATTCACGAATTTACAAATATTCAATCACTAAACAATTTCAGATGGCAATTATTTTAAAATTACCCTAATTATGAAATTAAATATCTGCCATGCATCGAGTATCCGATTAATTATCAGGATGCTGTCTCGCATACTTTCTGCGCCTTAAAAACCAAAACGTTAATCCTCCGGATAAGATTAAAACCACTGGAAGAACAACGTTGAAAAGCTGCCAAAATAACTTTTGCTCCCTTAATTTCACTTTATCGAGCAAGCGCATTTGCATGGTGCGGGAGCGCAATTCCATCAATCCGGAATCGTCGCAAAGATAGTGAACGGCATTGACTAAAAACTCCTTGTTCCCAAAAGTAATGTTCGAAACTTTATCATATCCAAGTGGCAAAGGAATATATTTTCCATCTTTGTAGCTTAATTTATTGGCAATGAGACCTCCATCCGAAATAAAAATCATTTTCGCACCTTTGACTTCCGAAATTACTGGTGTCCCTTGTGCGATCCCGAACTCCTGCACCATCCTGTTTTTAAACACGGATGTAAACGTTCCTTCAGTTAAAATACCTGTTGGGATAAATTGTTTGCTAAACAGACCCCTTGCCGGAGGAGCATCGATCATCGCAAGATTGACAATCATCGGACTTTGGTTCGACCTCGCATAAGGTGATGAAGTAAGAATAACTGTACTTTTGTGCGATTCGGTCTCACCAACAAGCTCTACTGAACTCACAAATTCCGACAATACCCGGTTAACGTTCTTCCCAATAGGATGATTTTGCGATGGAGTCAACAACGGGGAAAAATACCATGGCGCATTCGAATATTTTGGTGGTTGCCCAGCCAATGCAGTATTAACTTTAATTTGCTGACATTCAACATCCTGAATAAGATCTGAATTAATTCGCACACCATAATGAAAAAGCTGATCACTCAGGTTAAGTTCTCTCGGGAAAGCCATTGTTGACATTCCGTTCGACAAACTATCAAGACTGACGCTCACAGGATCGATCAGCCACATAATCCGGCCACCATGCATCAGATATTGATCGATTGCAAATTTATCCTTTTCGGGAAAAGGTTTCATGGGATTTGCTACGATCAATAGTTTAAAACTATCCGGAACTGCAAGTAGATCGGCAGGTGTAATCCGATGAATATTAAAACTTTCTGAAAGGGTAACCGATATGTCGTGTACCTGAACCTCCTCCAGTTCATCGTGACCGGTCAGGAATGCAATATTCTCCTTTTTTTCCTGAAAAAGTAATTTCAATCCAAGCGCAAACTCGTATTCAAGCAATTCGACAGAGCGAATCAGGTTTTCCTCATCACGCAGGAAAGGATCATTTTTCAATAAATTAATAGCCACTTCATTGCCGTTAGCCCGAAAAATGATGGTTGGGAATACGGTCTTATTCGTAACTCCCTGTTCGGAATTAATACGAAGATTCACCGGCGCAATACCTTTTGCAAGCAGGCTTTCAATATACTTGTTCTTATCACCACTCTGAACTGCAACATCATATGGATCAGTTATATTTATATTGAAAGGCTGATCGCAGTAGATTTTTAAATCGCGTAACTTTTCAAGGGTTGCCGACTGTAATTTCATAAACCCAGGAGGAAGATCACCCGCCAATAAAATCTCCGCCTCAACCGGAGCATTCACTTTCTTCAACAACTGGCGCATTTGAGATGATAAGGTGAATCTTTTTTCTGTAGTGAAATCGAGCCGAAAGAAATTGTTTTCAGAGATAAATGCAACTATCAATGCAAAAGCAACATACGCAAATAGGTGATTAGCCGATCGTTTCAATGGTCTTCGCTTCCATTCCAACACAATTCGTGTGAGTAAAACAAAGAAACCGGCCATCAATAGAAAATAAAGCAAATCGCGGCTATCGAGAACGCCCCTGCTAACCGATTCGTAATGAGCATCTACACCAAACGAGGTAATTAAAGATGAGATATTTGACGTAAAAGGTAGCGAGGCCAGAAATCCAAACCCCGAGTACCAAATGAAACACATAAAAACAGCCAGAATAAATGCGACTACCTGGTTGTCGGTAATTGAAGAGGTGAATAATCCGATGGTCAGGTAAATAATTGCCAGGAAAAAAAGCCCAGTATAACTTCCCCAGGTTGCACCGGTATCGATGCAGCCCACAGGATTTCCTAAAAGGTAAACAGAAAGAAAATAGATCAGGGTAGGTAATAGTGTAAGCAAAACGACCACTAAAGCAGCCAGAAATTTGGAAAGGATCAGTTGCAGTTCTGTAACAGGTCTTGCAAGAAGTAATTCCATGGTACCGCTCCGTTTTTCGTCGGAAAACATGCGCATGGTAACGGCTGGAATCAGAAATAAATAAATCCATGGAGCAATTTCGAAAAGACCTTCTAACGTGGCATAGCCCCCGTCCGGGATATTGTAATTCCCGGAAAATACCCACAAAAACAATCCTGTCAGTAACAAAAAAACCACCGAAACCATGGTTCCTGTAATTGAACCAAAAAACTGGGTGATCTCCTTTTTGAATAAACTGATCATACCCACACCTATTTTTTATTCAACAATTCAATCATCAGACTTGCAGCACGTTCTGCGCATCCTGGTCCACCAAGATCGGCTAACACTTCGGCATAACCAGCCAACATTGCTTCGCGGTAGGTCTTGTCGGTGAGTATCTTATTTAATTCATTGCTAACCGTATCAGGAGTGCAATACTGTTGAAAAAGCTCTATCACAATTTCCCTGCCGGCGATAAGGTTTACAAGCGAGATATAAGGTATTTTAACAAGCTGATCCTTTACCCAGGTACCAAGTCTGCCAGCTTCAATTCGGTAACAAACTACCTGGGGAATATTTAAATAGGCTGTTTCAAGGGTTGCTGTTCCAGAAGCAACCAACGCTGCAGTAGATTGTTGCAACAGTTCGTAGGTCTGTCCGAAAACTACAGGAATTGCTGTCCCACCTAAAACTTCGTCATACAAAAGTTGGGATTGTGAAGGCGCACCTGCAATAACAAACTGATAATCAGCAAATCGTTTAGATACTGTTGCCAGTACCGGCAAAATTCGTTTTATCTCCTGGTGCCGGCTTCCTGCTAATAAAGCGATCACAGGTTTATCCTGAAGTTTATTTTTAAGAACAAATTCAGCGAACGTTTCCTCCTGATTTGGCCGGTGAGCTAGTTCATCGATCGTCGGATTACCCACAAACCGAACCTTATAATCGTATTTGGCGTAAAACGCTGATTCGAATGGAAAAATAGTAAACATTTCATCCACAAACTTTTTCACTTTATGAACACGTTTGGTTTTCCATGCCCATATTTTAGGCGAGATATAATAGTATACGTTAATACCATGTGCCTTTGCAAATTCTGCCATACGAAGATTAAAGCCCGGATAGTCGACCAAAATCAAAACATCTGGATTAAATTCCAGCAGCTTTTGCTCAGCCAATGTAAAGTTGCGCTTGATTTTGTGAAGATTAAAAATAACAGGAAAGAGTCCCATAAACGCCATCTCGCGGTAATGCTTCAACAATGTGCCCCCTTCATAAGCCATCAGATCCCCACCAAAAAACATGAAACTGGCGTTGCCATCCCCGTTTTTAAGTTCGCGCATCAAATGAGAAGCGTGAAGATCGCCCGAAGCTTCGCCGGCTATTATAAAGTACTTCATTTATATGAGTTTCAAAATGAAAATAACGATTCCAAGAATGATTGTTGCGGCCAAAACTCCCCGTCCCGAACTGTAACGATTGCTGTTGATGAAAAGCATAAACGGACCAAGATTTGGTAATACCGTAAGGCTTAATACATTTACCAGCTTTTTCGATTCAACCAGAATCCGGATGTATTCAGAAAAGCTGTATTGTTCGAATCGGAAAATATAGTAAATCAAGAAAAAAACGACCGGGCTAATAAATCCTACCAGCAATCCATAAATTATCTTGTTAAAAAACAATGCTTTGTCATCGTAGTTCATCAAAATTTCCATTTTTGCATGTGAGGAAATGCCGTATAGGCTGTAAGATCGGTATTTACAGGAACGACGGATACAAAACCATTGAGCAATGCGAAATCATCGGTATCACGCGCTTCCGCTTCTGCATTGTTGAAATATCCTTTGAGCCAGTAATATTCGCGTCCATGAGGATCAGTCCTTCTTTCAAATTCCTCCACCCATTTCCCCCTTGTTTGACGGCAAAAATTAATTCCTTTCACTTCTCCTTTGGGAATATTCACATTTAAACAAATACCTTCGGGAAGTCCACGTTCGGCAACAGCCTGAAAAACACGGGCAACAACAATTTTAGATTTCGAAAAATCGGCTTCCGGACTGTAATCGTTCAACGAAAATCCAATTGACGGAATTCCATGAATACATCCTTCAAGCGCAGCGCCCATTGTTCCTGAGTATAAAATAGAAACAGATGTATTTGCCCCATGATTGATTCCTGAAATCACAAAGTCGGGTAATTTTTCCAATAATTGATTACATGCCAATTTAATACAATCGGCCGGTGTTCCTGTGCACGAGTATATTAAAAGCCCTTCATCTTCCTGAATACGTGTAACCCTTAGAGGATGATCAACTGTTATTGCGTGACCCATTCCGGAACGTGGACTATCAGGGGCCACAACAACGATATTTCCAAAAAGACGAATCACTTCGATCAGTTCATTCAAACCTTTCGCGTAAACCCCATCGTCGTTAGTAATCAATATTAAAGGTCTCTCGTCCATTGCTTTTTTACAGATTAACAGATTTGTCAAAGATAATGGATTCAGCAGGAAGTAAAGTTATATTATTCAAAAAATCAGGTTTTGAGATGTTTGGACCAAACTACCCTTGAAAAAATCAACAGAAAGAATCTTAACCCTGAATGCTGGCAATGCCTGGTATGCTTTTAGTACTGTCTTTTGAATTAAAAAAATATAGGGACATTTTGAAGAGAGAATAGATGAGAAATTCAAGAAAATATGAAATGAAAGGAATGTTATACTTCTATTATTCAAAGTATAACATGATTATAAAACGGATATTACGTTTTCATAAAAGGCTTATGGACATCAATCGTAATTGGCAAGCAGATTAAATATTGAGATATTTATTTATAATCACATTTGCGAAGACGTTCATGATCTTACTAAAAAAATTTACCTTTGTCTTAAAATCTGACTGCTTTGAAAAGAAAAATTATTCTTCTTGGTACAACCTGGCCCTTCCGTAGTGGAGGTATAGCCACTTTCAATGAACGACTTACACGAGCGCTTATTGATAGTGGCGACGAAGTTATTAATTACACGTTTTCACTTCAGTATCCCTCCTTTCTTTTTCCGGGCAAAACCCAACTTTCGGATCAACCTGCTCCTGAAGGTTTGGATATCAGGATAAAAGTAAATTCCATTAATCCATTCAACTGGCTGGCAGTCGGTCGAGAGATAAAAAAGCTTAAACCCGATTTGCTCTTGGTGAGGTATTGGACACCATTTATGTCACCATGTCTGGGAACGATCTCAAAAATTGTTCGTGGGAATGGTCATACAAAAGTGATTGCAATCGTAGATAACGTGATTCCTCATGAGACGCATTTCATCGACAATGCATTAACCCGTTACTTTACCAATAGTTGCAATGGATTTATCACCATGTCGAGATCCGTTTTAAACGATCTTAAGAAATTCATGCCTCAGGCTCCTATGGTTTATACGCCCCATCCTCTTTATGATATATTTGGAAGTATTGTTCCACGCGAGCAAGCAATTAAACAATTAAACTTAGACCCTGATTTCCGGTATCTTTTATTCTTTGGGTTTATCCGCGATTACAAAGGACTCGACTGGTTGCTGGAAGCATTTGGCAATGAAAAGCTTCGGCAATTTCCGGTTAAACTGATCATTGCTGGAGAGTTTTATACTTCCTCAGAGAAGTATTTACAGATTATTCGTGAGAAAAATCTTACCGACCATATTATATTAAGAACTGATTTCATTGCAGACCAAGATGTTGCAAATTATTTCGGAGCAGCCGATATGATTGTGCAGCCCTATAAGTCTGCGACACAAAGTGGTGTAACACAAATTGCCTTCCATTATAATAAACCAATGCTTGTTACCGATGTTGGGGGACTTGGAGAAATAATCCCTCACGGGAAAGTTGGATATGTTGTCAATCCTGGACCAGAAGCGATAACCGAAGCAATTTTCGATTTTTACAGCAACAATCGTAACGATTTCTTTACCGGAAATGTCATTTCCGAAAAGGAAAAGTTTTCGTGGGGCACAATGGTCGAGACCATCGAAATAGTGTACGACAACATCAACAAAATGTAGTTTAAAATCGTTAAATTAAAAAGTTATTTTTACACTTTATAAAAGTAAAATGAGGTAAAAACTACAGGATGGATCTGCAGACCGAAATAGAAAAAAGAGAAATTGAAGATTTGTTTGAAGACCTGCTAAAGTCGTTCACCAGACCACTTACGCCTCAAAACGAACAACTTATACGAAAAGCATTTCAATTTGCAAATTCTGCCCATATGGGGGTCAGACGCAAGTCAGGTGAACCATATATAATTCATCCTATTGCTGTTGCAAAGATTGTCGTGAGTGAAATAGGTCTCGGAACAAAATCTGTTCTTGCAGCAATTCTGCACGACGTTGTGGAAGACACGGAGTACACGCTCGAAGACATCGAAAATATGTTTGGAGAGAAGGTCGCTTCGCTTGTTGATGGACTCACCAAACTTTCGGGTACATTCGACTCAAAGCAGGCCACAAATTTCAGGAAGATGCTCCTTACTTTGTCCGACGATGTAAGGGTGATCCTGATCAAGCTCGCAGACCGGCTGCACAATATGCGAACGCTCGATTCGATGCCCCATCAGAAACAGCTAAAGATAACCTCAGAAACACTTTACATATTTGCCCCACTCGCCCATCGCCTTGGCCTTTATGCCATAAAAACAGAACTCGAAGACCTTGCACTTAAATATAAAAATCCAGAAATTTTCCAGCAAATTGAGCTGAAACTCCGCAGTGAACAGGAGCGAATGAACTATCTTGTTTTCGATTTCGCGAAACCAATTCAGGAAAAGCTCTATGAAGAAAAGTTTGACTTCACGATCAGCGGACGCCCGAAATCGATCTACTCGATCTGGAATAAAATGCAGACCAAGAATGTTACGTTTGACGAAATCTACGATTTACTGGCTGTCAGGATTGTTTTTAAACCGAAGGAAGGAATTTCGGAAAAAAGACAATGCTTTGATATTCTGTCGTTGATCACCGATGTTTATACGCCAAAGCCAGACCGGATTCGCGATTGGATCACAATTCCAAAAGCAAACGGTTACGAAGCATTACATGTCACGGTAATGGGACCAGAAGGCCAATGGGTTGAAGTTCAAATCCGTTCTGAAAGAATGGACGAAATCGCAGAGCGCGGATTTGCTGCGCACTACAGGTACAAAGAGGAAGGTGCTTCGGAGAACGAGCTCGACAAATGGCTTCTGAAGATCCGCGAATTGCTTGGCAACCCTGAATCGGATGCGCTTGACTTTCTCGATGAATTCAAATTAAATCTCTATTCAGCAGAGATCGTAATCTTTACGCCAAAAGGGGAAATGAAAATGCTTCCCAAAGGAGCCACCGTCCTTGATTGTGCTTACGACATACACTCTGAACTTGGAAACCACTGTATTGGGGCAAAAGTGAACCATATTCTGGTACCGATGAGTCATGTTCTGAAAAGCGGTGACCAGGTCGAAATACTCACATCGGATAAACAATCACCCAAACCATCATGGATTGAAAGTGCCATCACTGCCAGGGCAAAATCGAAAATCAGAGATTCCTTCAAGCAAGAGCAGAAAAAGCACATCGAAGACGGTAGAAATCAGCTGAATCACCAACTCGAAAGTCTAAATGTAAAACCTTCTTCCAATACCCTTAAGAAGCTGATTAATCACTACGGGCTTCATACGAAGGAACAACTATACGCTGAAATCGGAATGGGCCTCGTGAGCCTTGATAACCTCGAAACAACACTTCTGGAGAAATCGGTCAATAAGTTTATTAAATTCTGGAAACTCTCTTTCTCGTTTGGGGGCGACAAAAAGTTGGCCAATCAAATTATTGACAAAAAAAAGCCATATTTACTCGACGAGGATCAGAAAAAAGCCAACTATCTTCTTGCTCCTTGTTGTAATCCAATCCCTGGCGATGACGTTGTTGGATTTGTTTCGGATGATGGAAGAATCATTATTCACAATAAATCGTGCCCCGAAGCAGTCAAGCTGATGTCAAGTCAAGGCGATGACATTATTGAAGCAACTTGGACAAAATCGAAAATGCTTTTTTATCTTACACATCTTTATATCAGAGGTTTCGATCAGCAGGGAATTGCCAATAAAATCACCAATGTGATTTCGAACGAATATGGGATCAACATGCGATCGATCAATCTTGATGCGCACGATGGTATTTTCGAAGGGAATTTTTATCTTTATATTCAAAATACAGAACTTCTTGAAACACTTATCACGAAACTTTTAAACATTAAAGGAGTCGATACGGTGAACCGAAAGGATATTTAAACTTTTTTACCTGTAAATTTTCTGTTTTAAACGTTTGATTCTTAAAAATATTTATAATTTTACCCTCTATTTAAACTTAGATTAAGTATGAATAGTATGCTTGATAATAGAGAAACAGTAAAATCACTTTTCACAGAATATCTTGAAAGGAAAGGACACCGAAAGACTCCGGAACGGTACGCCATTCTTGACGAGATCTATTCAAGGGAGGGGCATTTCGACATCGAGACGTTATACATTTCGATGAAAAACAAAAACTATCGGGTAAGTCGGGCTACACTGTATAATACAATTGAATTACTTCTTGACTGTAAATTAGTTGTGAAGCACCAGTTTGGTAAGAACATTGCTCAGTTCGAAAAGACACTTGCATCCAAGCAACACGATCATCTCATCGACATCAGAAACGGAAAAGTAACAGAGTTTCAGGATCCACGAATTCTGGAGATCATTCAGGATGCGTGTGCCAAAAATCATTTTAAACTCTCTCATCATTCTCTTTATCTTTATGGAGAGATGGAGGATCCAAAATAAACGGTATTGCCATAAGAATTCAATCAATATGAATTTAGGCAATTACAGTTATTGTTATCGGGCAATTTGACACTTCAGGTGCCACGATTACACTCAAAACATTAATAATTAACCTTCCGAACGGGAGGTTTTTTTTATCCCTTTATCAAAAAATAATCTCTACCTTTGGTCGATTTTTGTAAGTAAAGATATTTAAAATGAAAGTAGACGTATTGCTTGGTCTTCAATGGGGAGACGAAGGAAAAGGAAAAGTAGTAGATGTTTTAACACCGCGTTATGATGTTATTACCCGCTTCCAGGGAGGACCAAATGCCGGTCACACCTTGGAATTCAATAACATCAAACATGTATTACACACTATTCCTTCCGGAATCTTCAGAGCCGATAAGATCAACATTATCGGGAACGGCGTTGTAATCGATCCGTGCATCTTTAAGAAAGAGATTGATTCATTGCTCAAATTAGGTTTCGACCTGAAGAAGACGCTTTTAATCTCGAAAAAGGCTCACCTGATCCTTCCGACTCACCGTTTACTGGATGCAGCATCCGAGGCAGCTAAAGGTGTTGACAAGATTGGATCTACATTAAAAGGAATTGGACCGGCTTACCGCGATAAGGTTGGACGTGACGGACTTCGTGTTGGTGATATCCTGAATAATTTCGAAGAAAAATACAAGGCACGGGTCAAACTACATACCGATCAGTTAACCAAATACTATCATTTCGATTACGAAGAAGCGCTTAGCGATTATGAAAAAGAGTGGTTTGAAGGAATCGAAACGATCAAACAATTTCAATTAATCGATAGCGAAACAGTTATCAACAAGTTGATTGATTCGGGAAAATCAATCATTGCCGAAGGCGCGCAGGGGACCATGCTTGATATCGATTTCGGCTCGTACCCTTTCGTAACCTCATCAAATACAATCACGGCTGGTGCATGCACTGGTTTAGGGGTTGCTCCGAACAAAATCGGAAGGGTTTACGGTATTTTTAAAGCTTATTGCACACGAGTAGGTAGCGGACCGTTTCCTACTGAACTCAACGATGCAACCGGACAAAAGTTAAGAGATGTCGGACATGAATTTGGGTCAACAACGGGACGTCCACGCCGTTGCGGCTGGCTCGATCTCGTTGCGCTTAAATATGCAATCATGATCGACGGTGTTACTGAACTGATCATGATGAAAGCCGACGTACTGGATGATTTTGATTCAATTAAAGTGTGTACAAAATATAAAATCAATGGTGAACTGACCGAAGATTTTCCACACGAATTGGACGGAAGCGAAGAACCCATCTACGAATCACTTCCCGGATGGAATAAAGCGCTTACAGGAGTTACAAGCGAGAACGACTTTCCTGTGGAGCTGAGCAACTACATCAAATATATTGAAACAAAGCTTCATGTACCAATCAGCATTGTTTCAGTAGGTCCGAACAGATCGCAAACAATTGAGCGAGGTCTTTGAAAGACTGAGCAACTTAGAGATGGGGTGAAGAGAAGAACGGGAGAAAAATCTCAATTGCATTAATTTCCTTCTCATTCGTTCCATTAACATATAGACAAGAAATTCAAGTCTTGCATAACAACTAAAGATCCCGGGACTCCACCGGGATTTTTTATTTAGTGACATTTGGTTACATTTGGATAAATTAAGCGCTATGATGATCAATTCAACTTCCGAAACATTGGGTCTTTACACCGATTTCTATGAGTTATCGATGGCACAGGGTTATTTTTTAGCCGGAAAGAAGGACGAAAAAACAGTCTTCGATTACTTTTACAGGACGAACCCCTACGAGGGAGGATTTCTTGTTTTTGCGGGACTTGCAGACTTACTCAATTCGTTATCAGCCTTTCGTTATTCAGAGGAAAACATAGAATATCTTGCGAAACAAGGGCTTCGACCCGAATTCCTTGAGTATCTGAAAGATTTTAGCTTTACTGGAACCATCTATTCTGTCAGAGAAGGTGAAATTGTTTTTCCAGGTGAACCATTGCTTCGCGTTGAAGGGAATATTATCGAGGCACAGCTGATTGAGACATTGCTTCTGAACGTGCTAAATTTCCAGTCGTTGATTGCGACCAAATCTTTCAGGATAAAACTGGTTTGCGGAGAGAAAGAATATGCCGATTTTGGTCTACGACGTGCGCATGGAACCGGTGGAAATATGGCAAGCCGTGCAGCAATTATCGGTGGTGCCTCTTCAACTTCGAATGTTCATGCCGGATTTATATACGATATACCCGTATCGGGAACGATGGCTCACAGCTGGGTCCAAAGCTTTGATGATGAACTGACCGCTTTTCGCGAATATGCGCGGTTTAATCCAGAACGCACGGTTCTTTTGGTCGATACCTACGATACATTGCGCAGTGGTCTTCCGAATACAATTATTGTAGCCAAAGAGATGGAAGTTCAAGGGAATAAACTGATTGGTATCAGGCTCGACAGCGGTGATCTGGCTTATCTCAGTAAAAAAGCCCGTAAAATGCTGAACAATGCAGGCCTGGAATATATAAAAATCTTCGCATCCAACCAGCTGAACGAATATGTTGTAAACAGTTTGAATGAACAGCACGCCCCTCTGGATGGATATGGAATCGGGACAGAACTTGTGACCGGCAAACCCGATGCGGCACTCGATGGCGTATATAAACTCGCGCTTTGTAACGATATACCCCGCATGAAGATTTCGGAGAATGTCGAAAAGATGACCTACCCCGGACGGAAATCACTTTACCGTTACTACGATAGCGAAGGGAACTTCTTCCGTGATGGCATCCTGCTCGAAAATGAAGATCCGGATGATTGTGATTGTATTTATAACCCGATACTTCCGGACAAATGCACAACAGTAAGCGGTCTGACAAGAGAAAATCTTCATCAGAAAGTTTATGAGCATCAATCCATCATCAATGAGCTTCCTTCGCCTCAACAGTGTCACGAATATTTAATGAAACGTGCGGCCTTGCTACCGGCAGAACACAAGCGGTTTATCATGCCACATATCTATAAGGTGGGAAGTTCAAAAGCACTTCTTGATTTACGAGAACAGCTAAGGAAAAAGATTGGTGGTAAATCAATCTGAGATTTGATTCAGAATATTACTTAGTGAGCATTAAAAGATTCCATCTCATTTTGTAAGATGGAATCCTATTTCTGCTTTGAATTAATCTTGAATTTCATAATAACCTACCGTAACGCGGTGCATTGTAACTAAATCAGTCTTCACATTGTCAAAATCCTGTTTCCAAACAATAAAATTACATTTGTGTCTTGGATAGAATCCAATTCTAGTGTTTAGAGTGCGGTAATCCTTTTGTAGGTTGATCCATTTATCATTTTCAACAATAAACCGATCCTTAATTTTTCCTTTGTGCATTTTAATATCCCATGGTCCCACTTGGTAAGGGAAATATTCACTGAGATTAATATTTCGAAATACAATGCATGCAAAGTCCTTTTTCTGAGGCCATTCAATATCATAATAGTGTCCTTGAATGGAGACCTGCCAATGAAATTCTGAATTTCCATCAACAATCGGATTTTCTCTATACTTCACGTAGCATTTAGTTGTATCAATAATACAAACAACCGTGTCAGTGCTTAGGAGTTGTGCTTTCGAGTCCAAACTTAGCAGGACGATTAAGCCAATGATTATAAATATCGATTTCATTTTAAAGCTTAAATTCTAAATGAATCATTCAACAACATATCCAATATTTTTTACTGGCAGGATATATGGGACATCATTTACCCATTTGATGATAAAAAGACGATACTTCTCGAAAATATCCACTTTTTTTAATGGTTGAACGTTGAGAATAATAAAATATTGTGAATTAATAACGGTTCTTCGAATATTATCAAAATCTGTTTTTCTAATTCTTTCTTTATCAACCTCAATTTGCCACCACTGATACCAGCGTTCTCCACCTTGAGTTATCAATACCTCTCTTGTTTTTTAAACATCAGTTGAATCAATAAATTGGTACTTGTATCCTTTTAAATCTTCGAAAGAAATATAGATATTCTCTTTTTTAATCGCATGATAAATGCAAAGAGAAGCTAAAATTATATATAACACCAAAACTAATAAGCCATTTGGTCTTCATATTTTAAATATTATCGACAGTTTATAACTTGAGCATGAAAATAAGCTTCGGCCCTTAATATTTCGCAGCTTGCGGTACCATATAAAGTTTCTCAAGGTTATATCCCCGCTTTCGAGCTTTGTCGCACAGCATATTGTAAACTGCAGGATCCATCTGAGGAGTACGACACAGAATCCAGAAGTATTTGTCGGACGAACTTCCGATCATTACATACTGGTAATTTGGGTCTAATTCCAACACAAAGTAATCGGCATAAAAGATCCAGAAGAAGGAGACCTTTAATTTGCCGGGCTCCAGTTTATTCAGGATTTTGGCCTTTCCTATTGCCTTTGAATGTTCCCCTTCCAAAGAATATTTAAATCCTTCATTCAGGACTTCAATCATCCCGTCATCCTTCAAACGATAGGTTGCGGTTACACCTACAAGATTTTTCTCGAAAGAATGTGGGAAACGTGCAATCTCGTACCACTTTCCGAGGTATCGGTTAAGATCGAGCTCTTTTACGGTCGTTTTGTCAATCATCTGGCTTTGGCTTTTAGTATAGTTACAAAAAAGCAGAACAATCAATATCGGGAAAAGACGGATCAATCGCATGATGCTTATTGTTATAGTTTCTCAAAACTACAAAATTAAGTTGTGATTTGCAGGCCTATTAACCTGCGATTATTTTGAAAGTTGCAACAAACCGAAAATGGTTTATCATTAATTTAACCAGAATCATTGTATATTTGGTCGGCTGTAACTTATATGCAACTTTAGCATCAATTCAAACGTAGTAACAAATCAAAATTAACCGATATGAAAAAGAGTATCAAAGGAACACTTACCGAACAGAATCTGCTGAAAGCATTTGCGGGTGAGTGTCAGGCAAAGAACCGGTATGAATTCTTTGCCGAAAAAGCCAAAGCGGAAGGATATGAACAGATTGCAGCCATTTTTGAGAAGACAGCCTTGCAGGAACAATCACATGCAAAGCAGTTTTTCAAATTTATGGAAGGTGGCGCTGTTGAGATAACGTCGGTGTTTTCGACTGGACTGGCTGATCGGACAATTGAGAATCTGAAGATATCAATTGAAGAGGAGAAGAATGAATGGTCAGCAACATATCCACAATTTTCGGAAGTTGCAAAAGAGGAAGGGTTTCCGGCAATTGCCGCGATCTTTAAAATGATCGCCAAAGTGGAGGCCGCACATGAAAAAAGATTTCAGAAACTATTGAGTCGGCTTGAAGATGGAACGCTCTTTCACCGCGAAAAGCCGATTAAATGGGAATGCCGCAAGTGCGGGTATATTCACGAAGGGACAGAGCCACCGCAGATCTGTCCGGCATGTCAGCACCCAACAGGATATTTTGAGGAGATGGCAGAGAATTACTAATTCAGAATTATGTAGGCTGTAGGGGTTAGGCTGCAGGCAGAAGATATTATTGTAAAGACAGGTGTAGATACAAGGCATACCTTATCTCTACACCTGTTCACCTCAATTTTATTGGATCAGCACCTTAATTTGTCCAAATTTTATCTGTTGTAACACCATGACAACTGTTGCATTTCCCGTTGGTTATTGGGGTTGTCATATATTTAGGTGCAGCACTTCCCTTTACTGACACATACAAACCACTTCCAAAGTCGATGTTTTCGGTAGTATAAAAGTTACCCGAAGCATCTCCCCAAATAGTGTATTTTAATGTGCCTGTTCCGTTAATTCCTGTATACAAATTTACAGTCGTATTTGCATATGCATTAATCTTTGCATTATCGTAGACAGATCCTGCAACTGTAAACCATCCTTCCCCTGAACCACCACTGGTATGACAACTCATACAATCTTGTCCGGTATGGTGACTTCTACTCGTACCATTGGCACTGATTTTTTGTTCGTTCTCGCCTTCTTTCTCGCACGATTGAAATATAATCATCAACAACGAAAAAGCCAGAACAAGTGATGTTCTTAATTTCAATCTTACCATTTTAAACGTATTATTATTTTTCCTGAATGTCGTAAGCCATTAAAGACTTACCATGCCTGATGTACATTGTTCCATTGGCAATAACGGGATGTGAGAAATGTTCTTTGGTTCCTTTATCTACCTTGAATTTGCTGATTTCTGCAAATTTATTGTTTTCGAACTTAATCAGTTTCACGTCACCTGTTTCGTTATAACAATAGAACTTGCTGTCGGCATAAATAAGGCCGCCTTTGTTTGCCGATAACGAATCGATTACGCTTCCTGTGTTTGTATCTACACAAACCAACCTCTTTTTCTTTGTAGTGGTGAACAACTGGTTATCAAGCTTGATAAAACCACCCTGTGCATTTGTCACATTAATATTCCGCCAGACTTCTTTAATACTCTTTCCATCGGCTGACAATTCAAGTTTTACCGCTCCGTTTGCAGCTTCCTCGCCTGCTGTGAAATAGATAAAACCATCGGCATAAATGGGTGTATTGGCATGTAAACGTTCAAATTTAAAGTCATTGAGCGTTTTTGAAGACCAAAGTAATTCCCCCGTCTGTGCATCAACACCAAAAACAAAACGCGTTGAAAGTGTAACTAAAACTTTCCGTGCAGGCAGTGTGATCAACAGCGGCGAACAAAAAGCGGCTGTATCGCCTAATGCTTTTGAAGTCCAAATTGTCTTTCCGGTAAACCTATTTAAAGCAACCATATTGTTTTCGGCTCCACCTGCCATGAAATAAACTTTGTCTCCATCAATCAACGGTGATTCGGCAAAACCAAACTGATTTTCAATGCCTCCCAACTCGGGTACCATATCAACTGCCCATTTTTCTTTGCCTGTTGCTAATTCATAACCGGCTAACCGTCCTTTGCCGGAACTTGCATAAACAAGATCACCAACAACCGTAGGGGTTGAACGTGAACCAGGGAAACTCGCAGAAAATCCTTTGCCATAATACTCTTTACCATTTGCAGTTTTCCAGAGTAATTTGCCTTTCAGATCGAATGCAAATAAATAACTCGTACTGTCAGCCTCACCATTTATCAGCAATTTATCGTTTGTTACAACGGGTGCAGCATAACCCTGGCCAATCTCTTCGTTAAACCATAAAAGTTCAGGTCCTTTTTCGGGCCACGACTTCATCAGTTTGTTTTCATTGTAAATACCGTCGCGATTGTCACCGCGCCATTGATACACTTTTTGACCAATGCTTTGGTGCGCTGTAATTAATAGAACGATGCACACTAAAATGGATTGCAATTTCATCATTGTTGAGATTATAAATTGTTAGAAACATTTACTTTCAGAACTGCTTCATTTCGATAGCTGACTGATAGTTGCAAATGTAATCAATAGAGTTACGGGAAAAAGCATTTTAAAGTAAAATATGTGTGGAATGATTTTAAATTGAAGGCATAAAAAGGTCCTATGTAAAAATATTTTCATCCGGGTAACCTATTTCAGACCACAAACTGAATATTTAAACCTCAGGACACCCCATTTAAGATCACCAACTGAATATTTTAATACCCAAACAGTGTATGTAAAGTCCCAAAGAGAATATTTTAATACCCAAACGGTGTATGTAAAGTCCCAAAGTAAAAATGTAATCATGGGAACAGTGTTTGTAAAGCTCCAAAGTAAAAATGTAATTATGGGAACAGTGTTTGTAAAGTCCCAAAGTAAAAATGTAATCATGGGAACAGTGTTTGTAAAGTCCCAAAGTAAAAATGTAATTACAGGAAAGGTGTTTGTAAAGTTCCAAAGTAAAAATGTAATTATGGGAATGATGTTTTTAATACACCCAACTGAATCTTTAAGTGACCGAATAAAGGTTTTAAGATCATCAACAGAGTATTTAAGCACCCGAACATCGATTGCAATGTTGCGAAAGGAGTTTTCAAGGTCGTATTGTAGTTTTAATAATCAGAAAACCCGGCCTTGAAATGAATCAGGCCGGGTCTCTCTTTACTAAACTAACAATCTACGAACTAAACTAACAATCTAACTTAAAAACGAACTATATTTTACCAGACATAGGTGCCGACAGCATCTTTTTCCAGTGAAGTGGAAACTGTTTTGCTGTTAAAGCTGATATTGAAAACTCTCTTTCCACCCGTATTATTTTGAACGATCAATACCTTCTTTCCGTCGGGATTCTTAAAAGCGACATTCGGAAGGCTTGAAGTTGAATTCGAAGCAATACGAACCGATCCGGGTCGTACAAATTTTGCAGCATGTGCAAGAACATAGTAAGCAGGATTTCGGGTTACTTTATTACCATCAATGGTGATGGTACCCAAACATTGGTCACAACCTCCAACTGTATGCGGATCGTTATTCGGATCGGCAGCAAGGTTCCATTCCAACACATTACGGCACCAGTTACGCGTGGCTCCGATAATAAGGGTACGAACATGCCATGCAAGATCGCCCGTCAGATTGCCTGGAGCACCTACCCATTGTTCGGTGAAATAGAGATTCTTATTCGGGAAGGCTTCATGCACGGGTGTTAGCGCTTCGATGATCCCACCATAAAGATGAAAGGCTGAACCGTCGACATATTTTGATGCTTCCGGATCGTTGAATATCGTCAATGGATAATCGGGACGATCGGCATTGTGATCGTAGACAATAATTTTGGTGGTAATATTTGCATCGGCAAATGTTGGGCCGAGGCTACTTTTAATAAACAGTGCCTGATCTTCAGCTGTCATATACATACTCGGATTATTTCCCGGATGCAATGGCTCATTCTGGATCGTTATCGCATCAATTGTAATCCCTTCAGCTTTCATTCCCTGGATATACTTCACGAAATACTTCGCATAGGCATCAAAATATTCTGGCTTTAAACTTCCGCCTTTCGAATTGTTATTTGTTTTCATCCAGGTTGGAGCAGACCACGGAGAACCCATAATTTTGATCGCAGGATTAATTGCCAGGATCTCCTTCAGAACAGGAATCAAATCAACGCGATCAGCATCTAGCGAAAATTTCGCCATCGAAGGATCGGTTTCTCCGTCAGGAAGATCGTTGTAAGAAAAAACCTTCGGATCTAAATCGGATGCACCAATGCTAACACGCAAATAGCTAATCCCGATATTATTTCCATCGGTTGCGAATAACTCTTTCAGGATTACGCCACGACTTGCAGCATCCATCTTATGTAAAAGCGTTGCACTTCCTCCGGTCAAACAATTTCCGAACCCGTCGATGGTTTGGAAGATTTGCGTGGTATCAACTGTGATCGATTGATCCTGATTAACCAGATCACCAAAAGACAAACCAACCGGCTGAAGCTGAAACAATACATTTGTTTCAGGACTTGTCAGCCAAAGTGCTAAAGTAATCTTAGACGCTTCGTTGGGATCGATGGGTTTATCCCCGGCGACATTTCCTTTACAACTTTGGAAGGAGAAAAGAGCTAATAAAATGATAAAGTAATATTGCATGTGTATGTATAAAATCGATTATCTTATTTTGTCTTATAAACCCGCACATAATCGACAATCATCGAACGTGGGAAAATAGTATCATCAATTCCCTGAGAACCACCCCAGTTTCCACCTACAGCTACATTAAGCAGCAAATGAAACCGTTTATCGAATGGCCAGACTTTATAACCGGTGCCTTCATTCTTAAAAGTAAAATATAAAGCATCATCAACATAAACACGGAACTCACTGGCTTCCCATTCAAGGGCATAGACATGAAAATTGGTATAGCAGTCGGCAACCGTCATTTTGTTGCTCTTCTGAGTACCTATTACATGATAGTAGGATTCGGTATGACCAGAGGCTACAATAACATAGGGATCGTATCCTACATTTTCCATGATATCAATCTCTCCGCTTTTAGGCCAATCGCCATAAGCCCAGTCGGTCGGGAGCATCCAGATGGCAGGCCACATTCCTCGTCCGTCGGGTAGTTTTGCCTTTACCTCTATTCGCCCATATAACCAGTCACCTTTTGATTTCGTGATCAGACGTGCAGAGGTATATTTGAAACCCTGGTAATCTTCCTTGATGGCATTGATGGAGAGAAATCCGCCCTTTACTTCCGAGTTTTGTAAGCGGCCACTTGTATAATATTGTTTTTCGTTATTCCCCCAACCGCCGGAATTACCATCCGTATCATAACTCCATTTGGATGCATCGGGAAGACCTGTATAGTCAAACTCATCGCTCCAAACGAGTGTTTTTGTTCCGGTTCCTGTACCGGGAACAATTACAGGTGGTTGCGATTTGTTATCCTTCGCACATCCGAATATTACGAAAGAACTTAATACCAAATTAAAAATCAAAAATACCTTCATCTTTCGTCTTATTTAATTACAAACTCACTGTGCAAACCCTCGTCAGAATTTGGTCCGACCCAGATATCAAATTCGCCTGGTTCGATCACATTCTCTTTTCCATTGAAAAATTCAAGAGCGCTGGCTGGAAGTTCAAACGTGACACCAACCGTTTCGCGACTTTTCAAATGTATTCTTTTAAATCCTTTCAATTCTTTGACCGGACGCGTGATGCTTCCGACCCTGTCGCGAATATAGAGCTGAACAATTTCATCGGCATCGACATTCCCATCATTTAATACGGAAGCCTTCACTGTCAGGCTTCCTTTAATGTTCATTTCGGCTGACGAAAGGATCAGGTTGCTGTACTTAAAGGTTGTATAACTTAAGCCATATCCAAAAGGGAAGAGTGGCGTAAATCCATAATCGAGGTGAAACGATTTATATCCCAACGAAGCCTGGCTATTGATGACGGGGATACTGTCCATTGGTGTCCATGATTTTGCATTTGCAGGACGACCCGTATTGTTGTGATAATAGTAGAACGGAATCTGACCGGAACCTTTTACAAAAGTAACAGGAAGTTTCCCCGATGGCGACTCTTTGCCGAAAATAAGATCAGCCAGTGCAGGACCGGCCATCGATCCGCCATGAAATGCATAAAGCAATGCATTCGATTCTTCAACAACCTTTCCAATCGCTAAAGGACGGCCAGCCATTACGACAACAATCAAAGGTTTTCCGGTTTTTGAAAGCTCTTCAATTAACTCTTCCTGAACTCCCGGAAGATTGATTTCGCCACGGCTTTGACCTTCGCCAGAGAGAATCCATTCTTCACCGGCAAAGAACAAAATAGCCTGCGATTTCTTTGCTGCCGCGATTGCCGCTGCAAAACCGGCTTTGCTCTTGTCGCGGCTATATTTCAATCCGGCTGCAAAATTAACTTTCGAATCGCCTAATACCTCTTTAATGGCGGTCAATGGGGTAACGGAATTTTCGGCTTTACCATCGAACACCCATGTTCCAAGCTGGTCGCGCGGTGCATCGGCCAATGGCCCGATAACAGCGACAGAAGAAATACCGGCAGAGAGTGGAAGTGTATTCGGATCGTTTTTCAGCAGGATGGCACTTTGCCGAGCGACTGTGCGTGCATGATCCATAAAGTCAGTTGAGAGCATCTGCTTCTCCGCTTCAGGATCGACATAAGGGTTTTCGAATAAACCGAGTTTAAACTTCACCCTCAATATATTTTTTACAGCCTCATCAATCAACGGCTGATTCACCTTTCCCTCAGAAATAAGTGTTTTAAGATAT
>Ga0302296_1000321_pt1 | contig 41561 bp, 18 predicted proteins | sample III_Fen_N3_1_FD_194546 | JGI IMG/M metagenome (GOLD analysis project Ga0302296, IMG submission 194546) | Peat permafrost microbial communities from Stordalen Mire near Abisko, Sweden - III_Fen_N3_1 | ecosystem: Environmental > Terrestrial > Soil > Wetlands > Permafrost | place: Sweden: Abisko... | reverse complement strand
TAGTTAGAAGTGGATGTTTTTTAGTTGATAAAATTATAAGCCCTTTAAATTGTAATCTTTGGGATAAAATCGATATTGATTTTGCTGTTTGATTCTCGAAGAGGTAGAGTTATTCAGTAGACCCTATTTATGCGTGTTCGATAATAAAAACTGGGTTCCTGTTTCTTGGGGAAAAGTTAAAAACGATAGCGTTATTTTCAAAAATATGGGACGCGATATTGTGTATTTACCAATGATTTTTACTGGACGCGAATATAAAGCAATTGCAAATCCTTTTTGTTTAACGAAAGATGGAATCGTTAAACCAATTGTTTCATATAAAGGTCGAGCTCAAAGCATTAAATTATTCGATAAATATCCACCACGTTTAACGGGAAACGCCGATACTACAAATACAATCCAGAAAACAGATGTGTACGAACTTTTTTATTGGGATTTGAAATGGATTTCGCTTGGGAAGAAAACCGCTGCCGATGCTAAAAGAGATTTAGAAATGGTAGGTTTCGATTTTAAGAAAAAACTGTTTTTAGAAAATACGCAAGGTCGAGATTTTCTTTTTTATAAATCGGTTCCTGTTGGAACACTTTTTATGTTACATGATTGTTCGCAAGGAAAGGAAGAAAGAATTTTTACAATCGAAAATGGCGAACAAATCTGGTGGTAAAATGATTAAGAAAATTCTTATAGCACTTTCTGTTGGAGCGGTTTTGTCGACAGTTTTTCTGTCAAAATCGTTTAACGATAATTATTTTCTTCCTTGTTATTTTGGGAATGTTTTTATCATTTCTATGCTTCTTCTTTTACAAGTTGTCGTTTCAATTTTTTCGGCAAAGAAAAAAGAAATGCAAATTTCATTTTCGATAAATGATATAGCCTTGTTGAGTTGGTATGGGGTTTCTGCTATTAGTGTTTTGTTGTCGCATGGAAATTTTAATAATCCATTTTTCATACATTTCACGCTTTTACTATTGTTGTATTTTGTTTTACAGCAAAATTTGAAAGAAGGTATCCTTGATTATTTTTCATTATTTAGTTGGATTCTTTTTATCGCTGGAGTTTTTCAAATGCTCTATGGAATATTGCAGTTTTTAGGAATTATGAAAACAAACGGCTTGTTTCGAGTTGTTGGGAATTTTGGAAATCCAGGATTATTGTCGATGTATTTGACAATTCTATTTTTATGGTTTTTCGGACTTGCAATTTTTAAACATACGAACAAAACTCTTCGATATGCATCAATTCTCTTATGTATTGTGTCGTTCGTTTTTATCGTTTTCTTGATTAACAGAGCATCTTGGATTGTTTTAGCTCTTTGCATTCCTTTGGTTTTGCAGCTTCGTTATGGCATATTTTCTTTTTTCTTTCGATTAAATGCTGCTAAGAAATTTATTGTTTCTGTTGTAATAGTCGCTGGAATTGTTGCAACCTTATTGTTTTTGTACAATATTAAAAAAGCATCTTCCGATGGACGACTATTTATATGGCAACGAACGGTTGAAATGATAAAAGATCATCCAATTGCTGGAGTGGGGTATAATACATTTACTCAAAATTATAATTTGTATCAAGCTGCCTATTTTAGAAATCATCCCATTGATTCACAAAATATTCAAGTTGCCGATTCAATTAGCTCTGCATTTAATGAGTTTCTTCAAACAACATCGGAAATAGGAGTAATTGGATTATTGGCATTCCTTGTCGTTTTGTTTTTTGCCGTTCGACAATTATTTAAAATGAAACAATCGGAAGAGATTAATTCCCTGGTTTTAATTTCGATTGCTCAAATAATTATTGTTGGCTTTATCATTTTTTCATTTGTTTCCTATCCTTTCCGAATCATTGCGCATAGCACTTTGTTTTTTATTTTTCTGAGTATTTCAACTTTCTCTTCAAAATCATTAATCTCGTTACATATTAGATTAAAATCTTGGAAAATGATTATTGGAAGTTTTGCAGTTGTTGTGTTTGGATTTCTTATGTACCAAACGAACCAAATGTCGAGTTACAAAACTTGGCAAAAAATGATGATTTCAATGCAATCGGGCGATAGAAATGGATTACTAAAGATGAATGCACTTTATCCAAGTTTGGAGCACGATAATGTATTCCTATTTAATTATGGAACGATGCTTTCGCTTTCGGGTGAATATGTAAAAAGTAATGACATTTTAGAAAAGGCGAAACTTGGATTACAAAACTATAATGTCTATGCATATTTAGGCAATAACTATGAAGCTTTACAACAACTTGAAAAAGCAAAAGATTGTTTCGAAATGGCCGATAATCTTATACCTTCGAGGATGTATACAAAATATCGTTTATTCATTTTGTACGATAAACTAAAAGATACACGAGCTATTCCGATGGCGCAAAAACTTCTAAATATGCCAGCAAAAGGTATTTCCGAAAATGCTGATTTACTGCGAAAAAAAGCAAAAGAATTTTTAGAATCTAAAAAGCAATCCAATGGCAGCTTTTGATATTGTTAATAACGCAATTCTGTTTGTAAAAGAGCAATTAAAGGATGCAGAATCGGGACACGATGCATCGCATGCATTACGAGTTCATAAAAGTGCATGCGAAATTGCAAAAGTTGACCATTGTAATCGATTGGTTGTCGAATTAGCTGCTTTATTACACGATATAGCCGATTCTAAATTTCACGAAGGTGACGAAGAAAAAGGTTCAATTATAGCTAGTCAGTTTTTGGAAAAGAATGCTGTTTCGAATACCGACATTGAAGCAATTGTTTTTATTATCAACAATATTTCTTTTCATAAAGGGAAAGCATTAACAATGACAACAGAACTTGCCATTGTTCAAGATGCCGATCGTCTTGATGCTATTGGTGCTATTGGAATAGCTCGCGCATTTAGTTATGGTGGATATAAATGTCGACCATTTTATGATATTTCTGTATTACCAAATACAATAGAATCGAAAGAAAAACCAAATTCTATAAATCATTTCTACGAAAAACTTTTGCTTTTAAAGGATTTGATGAATACAGAAATGGGCAAGAAGTTAGCTGAACAACGACACCAGTTTTTAGAGCTATATTTGCAACAATTTTGGATGGAAGTAGTAAGCAAGTAATATTTTTCTTACTTTTGGATAAAATAAGACTTCGGATTTAACCTTTTGAAAAATGAATATTAATAGAATTACCATTGTCATTTGCTTTCTTTCTTTATCTTACGTTAGCTTTTCACAAAAAAGTCTTGTTGTTGGAAAGGATACAATCAATCGTCTTGATGCCAAGTATTTAAAGCAAGGAAAATGGGTGTTTTATGACGTAAATCAACATCCACAAGTGATGTGTTCGTTTAAAAATGATACAATTGTTGGTAATCGTATTTTTATGATTGATTCGGGAAAAGTATTGGTTCGTGAACCAATAAAAGATGAAAAGGAACATTTTATTTATCTTAGAAAAGGAGAAAAAATACGTGGATGGTTCGATTTGAAAGGAAAAGTATTTTATGAAAATCCCTCAGATTCTTTAAAAAATGATTCCGTTATTTTTTATTTAATTGGAGTTCCTGCAGTTTATATGTTTGGTCAAAAGAATTTAGGCGAGGAAATAGAGGAAACGTTAAAACCTATAAAAAAGCAATTAAAAGATAATAAATTGGTTATCGAATTTTTAATCAATAGAAGCGGTATAACCGAAATGATTGATGTTAAACTGACAAAACCAAACCAAAGTTTGGAACAAAAAATACGTTCATCTCTCGAAAAATTTGACCGTTGGCAACCTGCTTTCAACGGATGGCGAACAGAGCCCTATAAAAAACAAGTTGTTATTAATTATTAATGCCAATTTTCTGATTTTTCCGATCAATTAAGATCCTCTTAATTGATTCCTAAAAGTACATTTCGTAGCTGTTGCTTAGTGTAATATTGACTATTACTAGAATAGTGCTTTTCTTTCTATTGCAGCAACTTTATAAACCTGCATAAAAAAAATGTAAAAAAGTATAATTCAATATGATAGTTGAGTTCACTTTTTGTCTTTTGATCATAGAATTAGTTATAAAAAATTTTAATATTGAGATTTACGACTTACCTTTGTCGGCAAAATAGACGGTTTTGTGTTATGCAAAACTTTGAAACCTATTTAACTAATTTAAACTAGATTTTTATGTAGGTTACAATTAATTTAAATATAAAACTATGAAATAGCCATAAGCAAATCTTGCATACCAAAAGCAATGATAATTTATGGCCTATTCCATCTGACAAATAAAAAACAATTTTAAAAATATACAGATGAAAAAAAATTACATTTTAGGATTAGCAATTGTGCTCCTTTTTACATTGAATATAAAAGCACAAGTAGATTTAAATTCGGGACTTATCGCTTTTTATCCGTTTAATGGAAATGCACTTGATTCGAGTGGAAAAGGGAATAATGGAACGATATATGGAGCAGTTTCAACGAGCGATCGGTTTGGAATAGCAAATAGTGCATATAGTTTTAATGGTAGTACCGATTATTTTTCGAATTCAACGGTTTTTACAACTGCACCAACATCCTTTTCGGTATCATGGTGGCTTAATCAAAATATGGCAACGAATTGGGGTGCATATTTTGGCTCTGCAATAAATTGGGGCGGTTTTATTTTCCATTCAACTGAAAATGCAGAAATATATGTTGGAACTGATGTCAATAATCGCTTAACTCCTACTGAATTAGGATCTGGTAGTGTAACTTTAAATACTTGGCAAAATTTCACCTTTACCTTTGAAAATGGAGTTGGATCCTTGTATAAGGATGGTTTGTTATTAGCATCAAAAGGAGGTATGTTACAGCCAATTGCATGGAATGGTATAGCAACTCAAACAGGTACAAATAGTATCTCAGGATATCTTGATGATATTCGTGTTTATAAAAGGGCTTTAAATGCAAATGAAGTTCAAGCATTATATAATGAAATTCCGTTTCATTCTTTAGTTGGAAATACAGTACTTTGTAAAGGAAATGGAACAACGTTATCGGTAAATGCTCCCAATGCAACATCAGTAAAATGGGATAATGAAACACAATCAAACTCTTCAACAAGCGTTTCACCAACTGCAGATACATATTATTATTGCACAATTTCGTATCCTGAAAAAACAGTTTACGATTCTGTTCTCGTGAAAGTGTATGATGCCGTTTCGGTTTCTGAATTGAATATTAAAGCTTCCCAAACGACAATGTGCAAAGGCGATGCAGTTACATTAACTGCGACTGGTGCTACGTATTACAAGTGGGATAATGGAACAATTGGTAATACTATTCAAATTAATCCATCCGTTTCAAGTTATTTCTATGTTACTCCAAACGGTTGTTCGTTGCGAGATTCAATTTATATTACTGTTAATGAAAAGCCAAATTTAGAAATTGTACCAAATAAAAGTAACATATGTGTTGGCGATCCAGTAACAATTACAGCATCAGGTGCCGATGATTTGTATAAATGGTCAACAGGAGAAACAACACCAACTGTAACTCTTCTTTCAAAAACGGGGAATTACTTTACTCTAACCGCTACTAATGCAAATGGTTGTTCGGTAGTCGTAAATTCTACGACGTTGGATACAAAACGAATCTTAAAATCGATACCATCGGTTACATTAATTAATTCTTCAACTGTTGATCATGATGGAAATATTTGGATAATTAATGATCAAAATAAAGTTGAAATAAGTAATGGAACTACATTTACTCAATATATCGATCCTAATAACAATTTAAGTTACTCATCAGCATATAGTATTACAACAGATAGGAATGGTTTTGTCTGGCTTTCTACAAATGTCGGATTATATCGTTATAATGGAACGTGGAGTCTTTCTTCATTCCCCAATAACAATCTTATTTCAGCTGGAGGTGATATTAATTCAATATATGCTGATTCAAAAGGAAATGTTTGGGTTCTGTTTTACTATTACGATCCTGGAATGAGTGGTTTCTTGAATTATTCACTATCAGGACTTTTTAAATTCGATGGTTCTAGTTGGGACAAAATATTGGTTAGTTCTGGAAGTATAACCTCATTTACTATTGATGCAAATGGAACGCCATGGATAATTGAAAATAATGGATCAACAGCTTTATATGAATATACTTTGGAAAGTTGGAATCAAATATCTACTGATAATTATTATTCTATTGGTAGTTCAGTTATTTCTTCAGATTCACAAGGGAATATTTGGTATACAGCTACTGATAATAATTTAGTTAAAACCGATGGAAGTTCATTTACCGAATATATTGTTCCAAATTCAGACACGTATAATTCTGTTTTTATAGATAATAAAAATACTGTTTGGCTTTCTTGCGGATCAAAAGGTTTATCGAGTTTCGAAAATGGAAAATGGATAAATTTCACAATAGACAATAGTTTAATAAACAACAGTATTTCGGGGATTTATCAAGATTCTTCAGGTGTTATTTATGCTCAAGCTTCAAATGGAATCTCGGAATTGGGAATAGGTTTGCAAATTAATCAACTACCGCAAGCATCAATATCTACAACGGTTAATGCAAATTCTGAACAAATAATTATAGCTTCTGGAGGTACAAATTATCTTTGGAATACAAGTGAAAAAACTGCTCAAATAGTCTCTAATGAGCCATCATCAACAAAATATAGTGTAACCGTTTCAAATCAATTTGGATGTTCTGTAGTCGAATCGATTGTTGCAAGTGCTTTACGTGTCTCAAATAATCTTGGTGTTGTTTGTGAAGGAAGTTCAATCGAACTTACCGCAAGTGGTGTTGATTCTTATGTTTGGTCAACAGGCGAAACCACACCATCAATTATCGTTACTGCAACAAGTGGATGTCTATATTCTGTTACAGGAACTGATGCAAATGGATTGAAAAAGGTTGAAATAATTTCCGATAATGGAGGAAAATCATGGTCAACATTATCGAATACAACTGGTGATCATATCCTTTCTTCGGCAGTCGATTTTCAAGGTAATGATTGGGCAGTAATTGACGATGGTAATGGTAATCAAAACTTATATAAGTATGATGGTTCAAATTTTTCGGAATATTCAAATCAAAGTTTGCAATATACCTCAGCATCGGAAGTACTTGAAGATCCACATGGATATATTTGGTTGATTACAGATGCTGGTTTATTTAAATTTAATGGAATAATTTGGGAAAATAAATTTTCTCAACTGCCAATAAAAACCGTAGATTTTGATAAAAATGGAAATGTTTGGTTGGCTACGCACGTTGAAGTTGATGAGGTTACAACAACATCTAAATTATTTTATTCTGATGGTAAAACATGGACTGATCGTACACCAAGTTTTGCCGTAGATGGTATTAAAAGTTTGACCATCGATTCTTATGTTAATCCATGGATTGTTTATAATAATGAAGCTGATCCTTATTTACCATACACTACCGTTGCTCGATTTGATGGACAAAGTTGGTCACAATTAAGTCAATTTAATTCTGATAATGGAATATCTGTTGATGGATATATTGATGCAGATCAAAATGGAAATGTTTACATTTCGAGTGGTGGTACATTATATAAAACCGATGGCAACACAACAACTCAAATTGAGATACCAAATCATAATTTATCTAGCTATGAAATTGGAGATATTGAAGTTGATAAAAATAATGCAATTTGGGTTACATATCCCACAAATGACGATTGGAATAGTCGACTTTTATCGAAATATGAAAATGGCGAATGGTCAACCTTTGATTCTCAAAACAGTGGGATAAATGCTGAAAATGGATATTCGTTACATCAAGATAATGCTGGTAATTTATATAGTATAGGTGTTCAATTAATTTCAAAATATGGTTCTTCATTACAAGTAAAACCGTTACCTATTCCAGTTGTAATATCCAAACGAGTAAATGGACAAGAAATTTTAAAGGCTTCAGGAGGTTCACATTATGAGTGGGAAACTGGAGAATTAATTCCAATGATAGTAGCTAATCCATCAACATCAACAATGTATCATCTAACTGTTGCATCCGATTATGGTTGTACTGCTAACGATTCGGTTGTTGCAAGTACTGTAGAAATTAGTTACGACAAAAAAGAAGTTTGTGAAGCAACTGTTTTAATATTGACGGCTAATGGTGCCGATTCGTATGCTTGGTCAACTGGCGAAACGGGAGATAAAATTGTTGTAACCGTTACACCTGGATGCAACTATTCAGTTACAGGAACTAATTCCTTTGGAATTGCAGCATTCGATTCGGTACAAGATAAAAGTACAAAAGTTTGGATGTCTGATAATATTGAAAGTTCAATTTCTTCGTCTACCATTGATAAACAAGGAAATATGTGGGCTATTGTTGCTTCCGAAGGAAATGTGTTATTAAAAAAAGATGCTTCGGGTATGCAATGGTATCAATACGAAGATCCTAATGAGGATTTAAGTTATAATAATCCTCAAAATATCGCTACAGACGCTAATGGTTATGTTTGGTTAAATACATCTTCGGGTGTTTTTCGATACGATGGGCTTACATGGCAAAAAATGTATGATCAAGAATCATGGGAATTGCAACCAGATAGAAATGGTGGAATGACTATTTTAACAGGAGGTCCTGGTGGCGGTGGAATGGATATGCCTGCAAGTTTTAGTTTACCTACACCTCAAACATCTTTAGATGCAAGTTCAACAACGAATAATCCAGCAGGATTATATAAATTTAATGGACAACAATGGCAAAATATAACTCCCGATTTTATTTCTAATCCATATGATGATATTTATTACTCAACCCTCGATTCAAAAGGAAATATTTGGGTAACATATTACAATAGTTCTGAAAATGGTAATTCTCCATATCAAGTAACAAAATATGATGGCCAAACTTGGGAACAAATAGATAATAGTAATTATAGTAAAGGACTTGATGGCGGTTTAATCGTTTCCGATTCGAAAGGAAATGTTTATATACAAGGAGTTAATGTTATTTATAAAACTGATGGTGATTCTTGGTCTGAGATTCCATTTTATAATGAGACTTCAAATACATGCTCAATGAATTCGATGTATATTGATAAAAATGATGTATTATGGGCATCGTTTTATTCAGGAATAGGATTTGGATTGAGTAAATATACAAATGGAACTTGGGAAACGTATAATTCAGAAAAAGATGGTTTGTCTGATAATTCCGTGTTAGCAATTTATGAATCTGCAGAAGGAGATTTGTATGCACAAGGAAATCAATCAATATCAAAAAATGGATATCCTTTCCAAGTAAATTCCTTGCCAATATCAAAAATTACAGCATTCCCTGCTACAATGTGTACAAGTCAACCTGTTGTGTTAAATGCAACGGGTGCTGCACAATATATTTGGGCAACGACTGATACAAAATCGCAAATCACTGTTAATCCAATTGTTACTACTACATATCCCGTACAATTGATTTCCGATAAAGGATGTATTGTAAAAGATTCTATAAAAGTTACAATACCTAAAGTAGTTATTACAGTTTCAAAAGATACAATATGCTCGGATGAAAAAATTGTTTTAAAAGCTTCAGGTGCACTTTCTTATATGTGGAGTAATGGTATTCAAAAAGACTCGATAGAGGTTTCTCCAAAAGTAACAACAACGTATAAAGTATTTGCAAGTACAGAATTTGGTTGTTCACTTATCGATTCTGTTACGATCATTGTTAATCATGGACCAGCGCTTGTTATTCAAGCAGATCCAACAGCAATATGTCAAACTTCAACAGCTACCATTTCTGTATCAGGAGGTGATTCCTATATCTGGAATAATGGTGAAACAAGCGATATGTTTGATGAGTCTCCTCTATCTTCAAAATACTATACTGTAAGTTCAACATCAATAAATGGATGTACCACTGTCGATTCTGTTAACGTAACCGTAAATGCAATTCCAACATTATCAATAACTGCAACTTCAGGTACAATTTGTAAAGGTTCCTCAACATCATTAAACGCAACAGGAGGTAAAACTATTCAATGGGGAACAGGCGAAAAAAATCGTACAATCTCTGTTCATCCATCCGATACAGCAAAATATTTTGCAACGATATTGGGCTCTAACGGTTGTTCAGCAAATGATTCAATTACAATAGCCGTAAATCAACTTCCAACCATTTTTGCTATTGCAAGTCAGTCTAGCGTTTGTCAAGGCGATTCAATCGTATTAACAGGAAACGGAAGTTCCATCGACTATATTTGGAGTAATACTGTTACAAATAATGCTTGGTATAAACCAACTGTTTCTCAAATATATACTGTAACTGGAATCGATATCAATGGCTGTTCAAATAGTGCATCAACAAAAGTAATTGTTAATGTATTACCAACAGTTACAACAACTGTCTCTACTTCTCAAATTTGTGATGGAGAAGAAGTTACGGTGTTTGGTGTAGGAGCTAAAGTTTATAATTGGGATAATAATGTGACCAATGCGGTTTCATTCAAACCAACTAAAACAAAACCTTATACTGTAGAAGGTGTGGATTCGAATGGTTGTAAAAATACAGCAATAGTATCTATTGTTGTCAATGCATTACCAACTGTTACAGCAACAACAACAAAATTATCAATTTGTTCTGGCGATACAATAAAACTTATCGGTGGAGGAGCTGAAACTTATGTTTGGGATAATGTAATATTTGATTCGCAATTATTTGTTCCAACAGCAAATCAAACATATACAGTAACTGGTACAGATCTAAATGGCTGTTCAAATATCGATTCTATTGCTATAGAGGTTACAATTCCAACAATACCTGTCGTAAAAAGTGTGACAATGTTGGTAAATGGAACTGTTCCAATACTTACAGCAACAGGAAACGATGTAAAATGGTACGACCAAAGTGAAACTACATTATTGGCAACCGGTAATACCTATTCTCCAGTTGTTGATGCTTCAAAACCAGCAATATATGCCTTTAATGTTACAAATTCAGAAAAAGTCTGTGAAACGAAACCCGTTGTTGTTTATATATCGATCTCAGATGTTTCTGATATTCCATATGTTACCATTACAAGTCCAGTTGCTGATTCATATATTCCACTGTCAAGCGTTTTAACTATCCAAGCTGATGCTTCGAAACTAGCTGGAACTATCGATAGTGTTGTATTCTATGCAAAAGCTGCAAAAATTGGCGTTGCAACAACAGCTCCTTATGCTTTCGATTGGGTTGTAGAAGGTTCTGGATTATCAGAAATTACCGCGATTGCTTATGATAATTCGGGTGCAAGTGCAACAACGGTAAATACATTCTGGATAAATGAAGCACCATATCTAACACAAGGTTCTATTCCAGAACAAATTGCTCAAAAAGACACAAGCTTTGCACCGATTGATTTGGCAGCATTTGTTACTGATTCATATACTGCCGTTACTGATTTAAATATAACTTTTGAAACGAATCCATATTTGGCAATATCATTCATAAATGGGAAACTTGTTGCAAAACAACTTGACAGCAGTTGGTCGGGAACGACTCCAATATTTTGTAAAATTGTCGATGCACAAGGAATGGAATTGCAATTGCCAATTATGTATACACAACCATATTTAATGAAGTCTTTAAAAACGAAACCGACAGGTGGATTCTATGCTAACAAAATGTTACTTAAAGTTAACGAACAAGTACGTTTCTATACATCGGTAATTGCTGCTGATACTGTTATTTGGAATTTTGGAGGTGGCGTTCAAACATCGGGTACTGATATAAATCCAGTTGTAAAATATCAAAATCCAGGAGTATATTCTATTTCCATGAATGTAATAAATGCAATTGGCGATACTATTATTATTCGAAAGAACTATATAATTGTTTCGGCACTTTCTGTATTTGATACCGTTCTTTGTAAAGGTAGCAGTATGACAATTGCTGCTTCATCTGGATTCACATCTTATGTTTGGAATACCAATCCAATCCAAACAACAGCCTCAATAACGGTTGCTCCAATTCAAACTACAATGTATAAAGTGACAATGAAAAAAGGATTGGCTACGGTAATCGATTCGGTTGTGGTTACAATTCCAAAACAACCAGAACTTGGTAACGATACAACATTCTGCGAGGGCGGTTCAAAGAGATTAACAGCAGGGATTTTCAATTCATATTTCTGGAATGAATCATCTACAAATGGATTACCCTATTTTGATGCAATGCACGCTGGTAAAGTAAAAGTTCGAACAATCGATGCTTTTGGTTGTTCAGCATCCGATTCAATGATAATAGGAACGTTATATCCAAAACCGTTACTAAATTTAGGAAAAGATTCAACGTTCTGTTGGAAAAAGAAACTGACACTTAATGCTGGAAATATCGGTGCAAAATATATCTGGAATACAGGTGCAAAGACACAAACAATTATAGCTGATACAACCAGATTATATTCGGTAACTGTTACCGATAGCAAATCCTGTGTCAATAGCGATACCATAGCAATAAACGTTTTAGTGCCATTAATTCCCAAAATTGGTCTAGTAACATTGAGCGATGCTGGTTACAACTTGATCGCATGGGAACCTCAGCAAAATAGAGGAATAGCAATGTATCATGTGTGGAAAGAATCGAATACTGCTGGTACATTTGCTATTATTGATACCATTTACAAAAATGATACAACGGTTTCGATTGATAAAAAATCAACTCCAAAAGTAAAATCATCAACCTATGCACTTAGTATAGTTGACTCTGCTTGTGGAATAGAATCGGGCTTAAGTCCAATACATAATAGTATTCATCTATCATGTGTGCTGCAACAAAATGGAACAGTAAAAGCTACATGGAATAATTATGTAGGTTTAGTATTTACAAAATATATTATCTTCAGAGCAGTGAAGGGGCAAAAATTACAGGCTTATGATACAGTCGATTTTAATCCAAATGCAACACAAATGCAGTATATCGATGAAAATGCAATAGGCTTGAATTCATATTATCAAGTTGGCTTCGTCTTGCCACAACAAATAAATTTAAGCAAATTGAAATCAGACAGTGGTCCATTCAGCCAATCATTGTCGAACATGGCCGAAAGTGAATTAACTGATGTTGCAATTACGTCGATTGATGCCACGATTACTGTCTTCCCAAATCCAAATAATGGGCAGTTTACCATTTCTATTGCAAGTGAAAAGGCGAAAAGATATACCATTGAATTAGTTAATGAACTTGGTCAAATTTTGCTCGAAAAGCAAACTGTTGAGGTAACTGAGGCAAAACTCCAAATTGATGCTTCAAACTTTGGAAGTGGAGTATACTTGTTGAAAGTTATTAGTAAGGATGGAATTGCAACAAAACAGATTGTGATTACTCAATAATGAGAAAATGAAATAAAGTAAGCGGCGAAACTGAGATTATTTGGTTTTGCCGCTTTTTTTCGTATTTTAAAATATCTTTGTAATAGATATGAATTAATTTTTTACAACCCTCACCTAAAAAATATAGTTATGGTAAATAGTAGAATGGCAATAGTATTTATTGTTTTTGCCTTTTGCATTTCTTGTAAAAAAACTCCTGCAATTAAAAGAAATGATTCAATCGTTTTCGGAGCTACTCCAAATATGAATATCTATATTAAAAACGATACAATATGTAGAATACTTTCTAACATGACAGGTTGTATTGGCGAGGATCATTATGATATAGATTTTAATAAAGATGGAGTAAATGATATTCGCTTTATTAGTGAAGTATGGGGAGGGCAAGGATTAGGTTTTCATCCTAGATCTTCAATAATGTGTTTAACTCAAAATTGTATGATTAATGGATTCAAACGAAATGATACAACCTATCTAAGTATTAATAATTACAAATATGGGTATGATAGTTTAAATAGTTGTGTTCGGATTATTAAAGGTTATTCATATTCATGTCATCTAAAAGATAAGCGATATTCAATTTTTGATATTCAATTATTACACTTTAATATAAGCCCTGAAACTAAAGGTACTAATCTTAGTCTTACTAATATTTTTAAATCAGATACATTAATGTTAGTTGAAGATAATGGATCAAATGGTGGAATGCTTTTTTCAGAATGTCAGAATGATACTAGTATTAGTTACGCTTCATCCTTTGATTATTCTTGTTGGTTTTTTCCTTCTAATACAATTATGTATATTGGAATTAAACTTATAAGCAATAATGTTGAAATGCTAGGTTGGATTAAAGTATCGATAAGTAATTATAATAAAATAACGGTACTAGAATATGCTTTGCAAAAATAATGCTAGCCGTAAAAAAGTGATTTCATTTAAACGACAAAGGCCTCATTCAAGATGAAGCCTTTGTCGTTTTATTCTAAGGAAATCTTATTTCTGAGCAATCTTTGCCCAAGCATCTTTTAATGTTACCGTTCTATTAAATACTGGTTTTCCAGCTTGCGAATGTTTGCTGTCTACACAAAAATAGCCGATGCGTTCGAATTGGAATTTATCGCCAGCTTTTGCATTTTTCACAAATGGTTCGATATAACCTTTGGTAACAGTTAACGAATCGGGATTCATATAATCGTAATAGGTTTTTCCTTCTTCTAAATCCGATGGATTTTCAACCTTAAATAAACGGTCGTATAAATGTATTTCCGATTCTATAGCATGTTGTGCCGAAACCCAATGCAAGGTTGCTTTTACTTTGCGACCGTCAGGAGCATTGCCACCTTTTGTTTCTTTATCGTAGGTACATCGAACTTCAAGAATAGTTCCGTCGACGTCTTTAACAACTTCTTCGCATTTTATAAAATAAGCATAACGCAAACGAACTTCTTTGCCGGGCGATAAACGGAAAAATTGTTTTGGAGGGTTTTCCATAAAGTCGTCTTGTTCTATATAAAGAACTTTCGAAAATGGAACTTGACGTTTACCTGCCGATTCATTTTCTGGATTGTTTACTGCTTCAAGCCATTCTTCACCACCTTCGGGATAATTTGTAATTACCACTTTCAATGGATTCAGAACGCCCATCACACGATTTGCAATTTTATTCAAATCTTCGCGAACGCAGAATTCTAAAAGTGCCATATCAATAATATTTTCACGTTTTGCAATTCCAACACGTTCAGCAAAATCGCGAACTGATTTCGATGTGTAACCTCTGCGGCGAAGTCCACAGATAGTAGGCATACGTGGATCGTCCCATCCATCTACCAATTGCTTTTGCACCAATTCCAAAAGGAATCGTTTGCTCATAACAGTGTAGTTAATGTTTAAACGTGCAAATTCACGTTGTTTGGTGCGAACGGTTCCGGGAGTATATATTTGATCGAGGAACCATTCATATAAAGGACGATGTACCTCAAATTCCAAAGTGCAAATAGAGTGGGTGATACCTTCTATATAATCCGACTGTCCATGAGCATAATCGTACATTGGGTAAATGCACCATTTGTCTCCTGTGCGATGATGATGTGCATGTTTAATGCGGTACATAGCGGGGTCGCGCATGTGCATATTAGGCGACGACATATCGAGTTTTGCTCTCAATAAAGCTTCACCATCTTTGTATTCACCATTGCGCATGCGATCAAATTCTTTCAAGTTTTCGTCAACCGTACGATTGCGCCATGGACTAAATTTGCCTGCTGTTTGTGGAGTACCTCGACCTTCGGAAATTTCGTCCGATGTCATGTGGCATACATAAGCTTTGCCATCTTTTATCATTTTAACTGCCCAATCATATAATTGGTCAAAATAATCGGATGCATAATATTCGTGATTATCCCATTCGAAACCTAACCAGCGAACATCGTCTTTGATTGAGTCAACATATTCCACATCTTCTTTTACTGGATTTGTATCATCGAATCGAAGATTACATTTGCCATTATATTTCTTTGCCAAACCAAAATTTAAGCAAATAGATTTTGCATGACCAATATGCAAATAGCCGTTAGGTTCAGGAGGAAAGCGGGTTACAACCTGCTGTACTGTTCCCGCTTTTATGTCATCTTCTATTATTTGTTCAAGGAAATTGAGCGATGGTTTCGCTTCTTCTAAATTGTCAATTGTAACATTATCAGTCATTGTGCATGATTTTTACTTCGGTTACAAAAGTAGGGAATTAGAAAAATATATGTCTAGCTTTTTTTGAAATTATTTGATAAATCAGTATTGTTGGCAATAGAAAACATAAAAAGTACTTATCCTAGCTTTTTTTAGTTTTCATCTTTTAGTTTTTACTGCTTTCTATTTCCATTTATATTCGTACCTTTGCCGACGCTTTTTTAAGCGAAAAGCAAAAATAGAATTTATTGACTTATAAATATTTATGGAAAAAGTAAAGAACATCGCAATCATTGCTCACGTTGACCACGGTAAGACAACTCTTGTTGACCGTTTGCTTCATCAGTGTCAATTGTTTCGCGAAAATGAAGAAACTGGCGAATTAATTCTCGATAATAACGAATTGGAACGCGAACGAGGAATTACCATTCTTTCGAAAAACGTTTCGATACATTATAAAGGACAAAAAATCAATATCATTGATACTCCTGGTCACTCCGATTTTGGTGGTGAGGTTGAGCGTGTTTTGAACATGGCCGATGGTGTTTTGTTGCTTGTTGATGCATTCGAAGGACCAATGCCACAAACTCGTTTTGTGTTACAAAAGGCTTTGGAACTTCATCTTAAACCAATTGTTGTTGTAAATAAAGTAGACAAACCAAACTGCGATCCAATTTCTGCTCAAGAAGCCGTATTTGAATTAATGTGTGCGCTTGATGCAACAGATGACCAATTAGATTTCAAAACCGTTTTTGGTTCATCGAAACATGGATGGATGGGACCAGATTTTAAAACCCCCACTGAAGACGTTACTCATTTACTTGATGTAATGATTGATAATATTCCTGATCCTGTATTTCCAGAAGGAACATTACAAATTCAAATTACATCACTCGATTATTCATCGTATGTGGGACGTATTGCAATCGGACGAATTATCCGCGGAACAATTCAAGCAGGTCAAAATGTTTGTCTTGTAAAACGTGATGGAACAATTCAGAAAAATAAAATTAAAGAACTTTGTATTTTCGAAGGTCTTGGAAAAGAAAAGGTAAAATATGCTGTTCAAACGGGTGAAATCGTTGCTGTTATTGGTCTTGATGGTTTTGATATCGGTGATACCATTTGCGATTTTGAAAATCCAGAAGGCTTAAAAGCTATGAATATTGACGAACCAACCATGTCGATGATATTTACCAATAATACCTCGCCATTCTTTGGTCGCGATGGTAAATTTGTAACATCACGTCACGTTCGTGAACGTTTATATCGTGAGCTTGAGAAAAATCTTGCATTAAAAATTGAAGAAACAGAATCGCCTGATCAATTATTGGTTTTTGGACGTGGAATTCTTCATTTATCAATTTTAATTGAAACAATGCGTCGCGAAGGATATGAGTTCCAGTTAGGACAACCTCGTGTTATCATCAAAGAAATTGATGGTAAAAAATGTGAACCAATAGAACAACTTACCGTTCATGTTCCAGAACAATTCTCGGGAAAAGTAATAGAACAAGTTGCACAACGCAAAGCCGAAATGGTCGATATGCATTCGAAAAACGGTCGTATTCATTTAGAATTCCGTATTCCTTCTCGTGGTTTAATTGGTCTAACAAACCTTGTTCTTACTGCTACCGAAGGTGAAGCTGTTATGTCGCATCGTTTTATCGAATTCCAACCGTGGAAAGGTGATATGGGAACACGTACCAACGGAGCTCTTGTTGCACTTGAAACAGGAATGGCAACCGGTTATTCAATTGATAAACTGCAAGATCGTGGAACATTCTTTATCGATCCAGGAGAAGATATTTACGAAGGTCAAGTAATTGGCGAACAAATTCGTGAAGGCGACTTAACCGTGAACCTTGTAACAGGTAAGAAATTAACAAACATGCGTGCATCAGGTTCTGATGTAAAAACGAGCATCACTCCAGCTACTAAATTTTCACTCGAAGAATTTATGGAATATATACGTGACGATGAGTTTTTGGAAGTTACTCCTAAAGCACTTCGTTTACGCAAAATGTATCTAAAAGAACACGAAAGAAAACGCTTCCATAAAAGCTAGTTTTCTAAACCTTAATACAAAAAAGAGAAATCATTGAATTATGATTTCTCTTTTTTTATGTATTAAAATGTCTACATGAGATTACTGAAAATGTGTTATCGGTTTACATTCTAATCACCTTCCGAACGAATAATTTCTACCAAAGCTTTGATGTTAATGATCTTTAATAAGAAAGCAACTAACAAACCGAAACCAAGAACGAGAAGAAAACCAGTCATCCAATGGTGGATGTATTGTGTTGTTGCCCAACACGAAAATAGGACGAGGAAAATGAATACGAAAAGCTTTGCAATGTCTGAAAACAGTATTTTAAATTTAAAGAATTTCGTAGCTAGCAGTGCTTGTATCAACGCCGTAATTCCTTGCGTTATCAGACTCGAAAATGCCGCACCCCAAGCTTTATATATAGGTATAAAAATGATGTTTAGGCCGATATTTGTGACAACACCTATCAATGCCATATAATTTAGTTGTTTTACGTTATTGTTGGCCGTTAAAAGTGTTCCAAAAATGTAGGATGTTGAAACAGCATTATAGCCAATAATTAAAATAGCATAAATGCTTGCAGCCTCTGCAACATGTTGACGATACAGTAACCCGATTAATTCTTTGCTGTAAAATACAGAAACGCAAGAGAATACAATTGTAGGGACGAGTAACAGCAAATACGATAGGCGAACTAGTTGAGTCACACTTTCTTTTTGTTTTATCATTCTTGCAAAAATTGGGAGTAGGAGTGTGGCAAACAAAAAAGCGAACATTGAAACGGCATCAATTATCCTAAAAGCTTGTGAATAAATACCTGCCTGAGTTCTCCCATCGGGCAACATCCGTTCTATCATTACAATATCTATGCGAGAGTACAAACTCATTAGAAGAACCAATAATGCAAAAGGATAACTTTGTTTAAAAATTAACACTAAAAAAGTATAGTCGAATTGAAATTTAAACACCTTTGCATGTCGTAAAACTATGAAAAATGCAATAAAGAAGGTGATTAAATATGCTGCAGTTTGCGAATAAACAAACCATTCGATATGAAATTTTTGACGAGTTGCAGGGAAATACAGAAGTCCACCACAAATTAACAACATCAAGGATCTATCGGTGATTGAAATGAAACTGTCGGTTTTAAAATAATGGAGTCCTGATAGATTCGATCGTAGGTAAAGGATAAACGAAAGAATAAATTGATTTCCAATAAGAAAATAAAGTAGATGAAATTGATGTGTGTCATAACCCATTAATAATCCAACTGCAATACAAATAATAGCATATACAATTCCTAATAAGAATTTCATAACTACCATGTTGGAGAAATACTTTACCAATAACTGGCTGTGTTGTGCAATGTTCTTATTGTTGAAATTTGTTATTCCAAGATCTAATAAAATATTAAGAATAATAGAAAAGCTAAAAAGTGACGCATACGTTCCATATTCGTTTGCTCCTGTTAAATTTTGAACTCCCATGTCAACACCAAAAATCCAAAGTGGCTTGATTAGAATATTCAAGAATAAAAGTAAGGCAAGATTTGTAACAAATTTTCTTTTCAAAATCAAATTATTAATTGGCAAAAGTAACGAAATTTAAAGCTAAATCGTATTAGTAGCTTTAGAAATTACGAATATAGTTTGATGAATAAAATTCTATTAATAATAAAAAAAGATTGTTTCTCTTTATTTTTTTTTAAATTGCGGACAATTAATTAATATAAAATAATATCATGGCAGAAAAGGTTAAAATTCAAATGGAATATCCCATGCATTGTTCACCAAAGGTGTTATATATGCGTCTATCAACACCTGCCGGTCTTGAAGAATGGTTTGCTGATCAGGTTAATCTTGTTGAAAACACTATATATTCCTTCACTTGGGGCGATGCACCACAAAATGCTAAGATTGTAGCATCAAAGGATTTGAAATTTATTCGATATAAATGGATAGATGATGAAGATCCTCAAGCTTATTTCGAATTTAAAATCACCATAGATGAATTAACTGGTGATTTATCGCTCGTAATTATTGATTTTGTCTCTGAAGGTGAACAAATTGATAGTGCCAAATTGTGGGATAAACAAGTACACGAACTAAAACATGTGTTAGGTTCTAACTAATAATTTGTATTAGAAGATATTTCAATGATCAAAAAACTTGATCTTTTAATCATTAAGTCTTATATCGGTCCTTTTCTCGCTACTTTTTTTGTGAGTATTTTTTTGTTGTTGATGCAGTTTCTCTGGAAATACATCGACGATATGGTTGGCAAAGGACTTGAACTATCCGTTATTGGTGAGCTACTATGGTATGCATCGGCAGCTTTAGTTCCAATGTCTTTACCCTTAGCAACATTGCTAGCATCAATCATGACTTTTGGGAATTTAGGTGAATACAATGAGCTAATGGCAATAAAAGCGGCTGGTGTTTCTTTGCCGAGAATAATGCGACCACTTATATTCTTAAATATTGTTATTGCAATAGCTGCCTTTTTCTTCTCAAACAATATTTTACCCTATACTAACCTTAAAATGGGTGCTTTGCTGTATGATGTGCGGCAACAGCGTCCCGAATTAAATATTCGAAAAGGAGTCTTTTTTACTGGTATTGATGGTATTATCATGAAAGTGAAAGACAAAGATCCCAAAACAAATGTTTTAAAAGGGGTAATGATCTATGATCATCGAGGACAAAATGGTAATTTGAATGTTACCGTGGCCGATTCGGGTACAATGGTAATGTCAAAAAATAGACAATATCTGTTCTTTACCTTGTATTCTGGCGAACATTATGAGGAAGTGCGCGAACAAGAACGGTATCATAGAGAAAATCATAATTTCCCACATCAAAGAGAATCATTTGGAAAACAACAAGTTGTATTTGAATTGTCGGGCTATGAATTTTCAAGAACAAGTACCGAATTATTTAAAAATAACTATCAAATGCTTAATTTAAAACAATTGGAGTTTGCTCAAGATTCCTTAAGGAGAGAATATAATAATAGATTGAAATATTCGATGAAACGCAATATTGATGGATACTTCTTTAAACATATTGTTCAAACTAAGTTTAATAAAGATACAGCTATCAATAGCGATAAAATGTTCAAAGAATTCGATAATCGACAAAAAGTTGAAGCTATTGATTTTGCTCTTGATGAAATGCGTAGCTCTAAAATATCGTTCAATAATATGATTGACGATCTTGATTCACGGAAAAGTTGGATATCGCGACATGAAACGGAATGGCATAAAAAGTTCACCCTATCAGTAGCCTGTTTAATCTTATTTTTCATCGGAGCACCTTTAGGAGCAATTGTTCGAAAAGGTGGATTAGGTATGCCGGTTGTAATATCAGTCATTTTTTTTCTTCTATATTATATTATTTCAATGATGGGCGAAAAATATGTAAAAAGTGGAGAAGCTACAGCACTTGTAGGAATGTGGTTTGCTTCAGCAGTATTATTGCCCTTGGGAATTTATTTTACCTATAAAGCTTCAAGAGATTCTCAGATTGTAAACCTTGATTTTATTTTTAAAATTTACAGCTACTTTGAGGAAAAATTAAGTAGTAAATAATATCTTTACAAGTAAAATTTAGTATTGATTTAAATGCATATTCTTTTTATTTCAAATAAAATGCCTTTCCCTCCCAAAGATGGAGGTTCAATAGCTACCTTTCAGCACATGTGGGGATTGGTTTCGCTTGGTCAAAAGGTTACCGTTTTGACTATAAATTCAAAAAAGCACTATTTCGACGTTTCTCAAATTCCTGAAGATATTTCATCCAAAATTAATTTTAAAACCTTTTATCTCGACACCAGTCTTTCTGCATTTGATGCCTTGAAAAATCTTTTTTTCTCGAGCATGCCTTATAATGCTGAACGTTTTGTCTCTCTCGAATTTGAAAATTATCTTATTGAAACGCTAAAAGAAAATGAATACGATATAATTCAACTCGAAGGCTTATACCTCTGTCCATATATTGAAACAATTAGAAAGTATTCGAAAGCTAAAATATCATATCGTGCTCACAATATCGAGCATGAAATATGGAAACGTCGCTTGGAAAGAGAAAAGAATCACATGAAAGGTAGATACCTAAAATTGTTGACCAACCGACTCGAAGTTTTTGAGAAAAGTTTTATTAATTCTTACGATTTATTAGTTCCCATAACACAACGCGATGCAAAATATTTTGTGGAATTTGGAAATGTGAAACCAATGCATGTTTCACCAACAGGAATCGATCCCGATAAATTTGAAGCAAAACCACATCTTATTCAATTTCCATCGGTGTTTCATTTAGGAGCTCTCGATTGGTTTCCTAATCAAGAAGGTTTATTATGGTTTTTGAGAAATGTTTGGCGATATATTTCGAAAGATTATGTTGATTTAAAATTTTATATAGCCGGACGTAATGCTCCGAAATGGCTGATTGAAGAATTTAAGAAATTCAGAAATATTGTTTTTGTTGGAGAAGTTGACGATGCACATGATTTTCTGAATAGACACTCTATCCTTGTTGTCCCTTTGCTATCGGGTGGTGGTATGCGTGTTAAAGTAGTTGAAGGAATGGCCCTTTCAAAAACAATTATCTCTACTCCAATAGGAGTGGAAGGAATTCCAGTTACTGTTGGAAAAGATGTTCTTATTGCTTCAACACCAGACGAATTTATATATTGTATCGAGAAATTGATTAACAACCAAGCGTTCTGTGAGGAAATTGGTAGAAATGCATTAACATTTGTGCACGCTAATTTCGATAGCAAGACAATATCAAAAGAATTACTTGATTTTTATATGAAACATCTCAATGGAGCTTAAAATTCTGTTGTGGTTGAGTATATTTTTGATATTCTATATATATGTAGGATATACAATTGTATTAACGATACTTTCAAAAATCTTCAAGATTCAAGATTCGACACAAGCTGTAGCAGTTGATATGCCTGCTGTAACTCTTTTTGTAGCAGCATGGAATGAAAGCGAATCAGTTCTCGAAAAAGTTAAAAATTCACTTGAAATAGATTATCCTGCCGATAAACTTACCTTTCTGTGGGTAACCGACGGTTCTGACGATGGTACTCCCGATATATTAAAACAATTTCCTCAAATGACAGTTCTCCATGAGCCAGAACGAAATGGGAAAATTGGAGCAATGAATCGTGGGATGAAATTTGTGAAAACGCCAATTGTTGTTTTTTGTGATGCTAATACTTTTTTAAATAAAAATGCAATTACTGAAATTGTAAAGACATTTTCTGACAGTCGAGTAGGATGTGTTGCAGGCGAAAAACGAATTTTTTCTTTCGATAAAGATAGTGCTTCGGGTTCGGGCGAAGGTTTTTATTGGAAATTGGAATCATACTTAAAAAAAACAGAGTCAATACTTGGATCTACAGTCGGTGCAGCAGGCGAGTTATTTGCAATTAGAACAGAACTATTTCAAGAAGTTGAACCTGATACTATTCTCGACGATTTTCTTATATCCATGCGAATAATTTCGAATGGATATAAAGTAAAGTATAATCCAAATGCTATTGCAACCGAAATGTCATCGGCAACAGTTAGCGATGAATTGACGCGAAAAGTTAGAATTGCTGCCGGAGGTTTTCAGGTGATATCTCGATTGTCAGCATTGTTAAATCCTTTTGCAAAACCGTGGATTTGTTTTACCTATGTTTCTCACAAAGTATTACGTTGGACGGTTTTGCCACTTGTCTTTCTTATTGCATTTTTTAGTAATTATTTCTTAGTCTTAGAACGAAATCATTATTGGATATACGATATTCTTTATATCGCGCAACTCTGTTTTTATTTTGCAACTCTTATTGGCGCTGTTTTACAAAACCGATCAATTAAAGTGAAAATATTCTTCATCCCCTATTATTTAATGATGATGAATTATGCCATTGTATTAGGTTTTTTCAAATTTCTTGGCAAGAAACAACATGTAAATTGGGTTAGAGCTCAACGTGCCGTTGTGAAATAAAGTATCATTTCCCAAATGCAACTATTTTAGTTTTATTGCCGTTTGAAAAAATGTTTTTCTTTGAGAATCAAAGATATATGTTTATGTGTCATATAGTCAGTTATTTATGCGAAAGGCGTAAATTGTGTTCACTTTAAATAATTAGAATCCAGCGACATAAAAAATATTTTAAAATAATTTATCATATAAGAATTTGATATATATTTGTCGGGTTTGGACTGTAGCGTAGATTGTCCATTCCGATGTAATAAAATTGTATATTAATAAACTATTAAACAATAGCTAAAATTATGACAAAAAATCAAAAATTAATCAGCTGGGTAAAAGATTGGGCTGAGTTATGCCAAGCCGACAAAGTGTATTGGTGTGATGGTTCTGAAGAAGAAAACCAACGCTTACTTGATGAAATGGAAGCATCTGGTATGGCAAAAAAATTAGACGAGAAAAAACGTCCAGGTTCTTATGCTTTCAATTCTGATCCTTCAGATGTAGCACGTGTTGAAGATCGTACTTTTATTTGTAGTGAAAATAAAGTTGATGCTGGTCATACCAATAACTGGATGGCTCCTGCAGAAATGAAAGCTCTTCTTACTGAAAAGTATAGAGGATGTATGAAAGGACGTACTATGTATGTTATTCCTTTCAGTATGGGACCATTAGGATCTGAAATTGCTCACATTGGTGTTGAAATAACAGATTCTGCTTATGTTGTAGTAAACATGAAGATTATGACCCGTATGGGAAAAGCAGTTCTTGATATTCTTGGTGATGGCGATTTTGTTCCTTGTATTCATACAGTAGGTGCACCATTACAAGCTGGTCAAAAAGATGTTAGCTGGCCATGTGCTCCAATCTCTGAAAAATATATTGCTCATTTCCCAGAAACACGTGAAACTTGGTCATTTGGTTCAGGTTACGGTGGAAATGCATTATTAGGAAAAAAATGTTTTGCTCTTCGTATTGCTTCAAATATGGCAAAAGAGCAAGGATGGTTAGCTGAACATATGCTAATTATGGGTATCACTAATCCAAAAGGTGAGAAAAAATATATAGCTGCTGCATTCCCAAGTGCTTGTGGTAAAACAAACTTAGCAATGCTTGTTCCAAACATACCAGGATGGAAAGTGGAATGTGTTGGTGATGATATCGCTTGGATGAAATTTGGTGCTGATGGTCGCTTATATGCAATCAATCCAGAAGCTGGTTTCTTTGGTGTTGCTCCATTTACTTCTATGGAAACGAACCCAAATGCTATGTTATCTTGTAAAGCTAATACCATTTATACAAACGTAGGTATTACTCCTGATAATGATATTTGGTGGGAAGGTATCGGTCACGATATGCCTGCTGGAACAATTAACTGGAAAAATAAAGTTCACGATCCTGCATCTGGCGAGCCTTGTGCTCACGCTAATGCTCGTTTTACTGCTCCAGCATACCAATGTCCAGCTATAGATGCTAATTGGGAAAATCCTGCGGGAGTTCCTATTTCTGCTATCTTGTTTGGTGGTCGTCGTCCAAGTACTGTTCCTTTGGTTCACGAAGCTTTCGATTGGAATCATGGCGTATTTATGGGATCTATCGTAGGTTCTGAAATTACTGCTGCTGCTATTGGACTTCAAGTAGGTTCTGTACGTCGCGATCCATTTGCAATGTTACCATTCTGTGGATACAACATGGGCGATTATTTTGCTCATTGGATTAAAATTGGAAATGTTGCTCCTGATAAAGCAAAATTACCAAAAGCATTCTTCGTTAACTGGTTCCGTAAATCTGCTGAAGGTAAATGGTTATGGCCAGGTTATGGCGACAATATCCGCGTTTTAGCTTGGATTTTTGATCGTTGTGACGGAAAATCTGCTGCAAAAGAAACAGCAATTGGATTTGTGCCAACAGAAGATGCAATCGATTGTTCAGGTTTAAAAGGTGTAGCTGAAAACATGAAAGAATTAACCAATGTTGATAAAGATGCTTGGTTAAAAGAAGTTGAAACAATTAAAGAACATTATTCTAAATTCGATCGTCTTCCAGCAGAAATGAATAATCAACTTACAAGTTTAGTTGCAAGATTAAATAAATAAGATAATACATTCATAGTAATACAATGGAAAAGGCTACTCGAAAGAGTGGCCTTTTTTTGTGAAAAATATTTTTTTGAAATTCATACAAAATGTAAGCCTTGTTCCGTCGGAAATCTTCCTTCTCTTTTTGCAAGGAGAGTTTGGCTACGTGTATTACTGAAAGGATCAGTATATTGGATTTATTGCCAGAACATTTGTTAATGGATTCGATCAAACGGTTTACAGTAACGCCATCTTTGAAACATGGAACGACTTCCATCGGCAATCTAACGTCATCGTACGAAAATGTATGCTGTTAGCTTCCAAAACTAACGAGTTAGTGTGTTGAATTTTGCCGTTAGATTTTTGATCATAGGGCTTCGATTAAGAATGTATGCCGTTCCTTCTTCATTCTATTGGCATCCATCAAACAGAGAAGTCGTAAGATTCTAAATCTAACGGCAAAATTCAACAATGTAAGCCGTAAGTTTTCCAAACTAACCAATTAACTCGACAATCTATGCCATTACAATTTATGGTTACTGGCATAGATTTTCAATCCATTGGCTTTGTTTTATGAATGATGCGGTTAACTGAATACCATAGATGCATCAAAGGAAAAGACTTTGCATTATGTTTTTTCTCTAGTGGAATATACTTTTTAGTAATTGCTGCGTTTTATTTGTATAACTGACATAATAAAACAGAGTTCTCGGTATCTTTCTGCAATTTGTTTCTCCATTTGCAATACACTTGCTCCATTTAAAAATAAATAACTGTTATTACTTAAAAATAAAAGAATATTATACTAAAATAAATACAATATAATACGCAATAATACATTATGACCATCGTTTTTCTAGTAGTATTAATCATTTAATCTTTACCACTATGAAAAAAACGTTTATTGCGGTTCTCCATCTCAGAACGTATAGAGAATCGGTTAAGGTGTACCAGCTTGCTGGTCGGGTTATCACAAACTGTACTAACAATCAAGCTTTGTTCAACGATGTGATGCCAAGCATCAATGATTTGAATATCGAAAACACAAAGCTCGATACGCTCATCAGGTCGAAAGACGGCAGCAAACAGAACAAACAAGCAATTGACGACCAAAGCTTAAAGGTGTATGGCATGCTAAAAGATTTATTGCCCCCCGTAAATAAAGTATCTCAAGGCGATAAAGCTACCATTCTTCTTTCTGGTTTCGATTGTAATGAAGAATCTACCGAACACAACATTCCCGAAAAACCAGTTATCAAACGCATTGAAGATGGAAGTACTCCTGCGAGTGCAAAAATCTTTATCGATGCAGTTGCCGATGCCGATCGTTATAAGGTTGAAATAAATTCTACTCCAAACGATGTTGCAGGTTGGAACATAGTCCTTGACCCTGCGTCGATTTTTACCCTCGAAATAGCAAATCTTAATCGAGGTGTTGAAGTATGGATTAGAGTTCTTGCTGGCAATTGTCATGGTTGGGGTACAGCAAGCAATGCTATTGGTTTTATTCCCCGATAATTGTTCTGTTTTCTGATTTTTATCCCCCGTCTCTTTTTTTAGTTTTATGAGATGGGGGATTTTTTATGGACATACATTGAGACCTTTTGAGACTATTATGGAACGTAAGATCCCCGAGCCCAGTCGAGGGGCAATTACATTATTGATAAAAGATATGTAAAAAGAGTGGGGTTGAAACCCCGAACTACGAACATTGCATCATTATATGGCTTCAAAAATTCCGTAACATAATGACATTGGGATTTCGAGGTATTCTCTATCAAAATGCAATCTTTAGACTACCTTATTTTATGTTAAGACATTTTCTTCTAGTAAGGTTTCACCTCTTTTTACGATAATTGTAAAAATAATTTTAATGGTTATTTATTATTTATTATTAGGTAGAAAATGGAGTCGATAATTTAAATCACCGATTTTTGGAAGTGCATGCAACTTTTTTATACATTTTTTGGTCTAGGCTTAGTATAATAATGTTCTGTTTAATTTGTTTTTTTACAACGTTTTATATAAATTTACAACGGATAGATAGTGGGGGCTAGCGAATACTTGTTAAAATGCAGGAAATATGGAAAAGAGAATTAATACAAAAAGATTAAATGGAGCGGTTAGAAAAGTACTAATGCTAGGTATGATAGCAGTACTCATGTCGCTCAGAGGTATAGCCCAAACTGACACTGAGTTCTGGTTTGCAGCTCCCGAAATAGATTCAACACATGCCGATTCTTCGATTATGCGTTTTGCATCGGTTAATGCTGCTGATGTAACTATTGAAATACCTGCTAATCTTTCATTTATTCCAATTAATTTTCACATGCCAGCAAATAGCTCTTATGTTATTGATTGGAATAATATTGGAGGTGTTAACTATAAAAATGCAATTGAAAATACCGATTACGATAAAACAATGAATAAAGGGATACACATTATTGCAACCGATAAAATTGAAGCTTATTATGAAGTTAAAACGTTACCTAACTCTGAGGTATTTGCTTTGAAAGGTGCAAATGCTTTAGGAAAAACTTTTTATGCCAATTTTCAAAACTATTGGTATAATAAATATCCGTTAGCATGTGATGGTAAAAATGGTGCAGATGCAAATGATTCATTACCATTACCTTTTGCAAATAATGATTTCCAAGATCAAGTAGCAGAATATTCATGGTCGGCATTTGATATTGTTGCAACAGAAAATGGAACAACGGTTACTATTTCCCCAACTAACCCAATAGTATCAAATACAAATACACTTAATCAATATGGTTTTGTAAGTAATGTAGGTGCATTACATACGACTCCTTACATTATTACATTAGATAAAGGACAGACATATTCTGCCCGTCAAGCATGGAAAACACCCAAAAAGAGTATAGGTGGAACGAAAATAGTTGCAGATAAAAATATCGCAGTAACGTGTAAAGAAGATGGTTTGATTGCATGGAATCATGATGATGCTACACATCCTGTTTGGTTAAATCCAACAGATGCAAGTCAATCAAATACAACTGCTGCACCACTCTTCGATTTTAATAACTATGGCATTGATGTTATTGGAGACCAGATAATTCCTACCAATCTTATTGGTAACGAATATGTTGTAATGCGTGGTGGAGTATATCCCGATGATGATTTAAATACTAATCAACCTCCAAATGAATGGGATTATGATGGTGAGCGTGTCTTTTTAACTGCAACAGTGAAGAATACAGTATTTACCGTTCAAGCTTATAATAATGCTGGAACACTTATAAGTACGAATAGTAGTATTACACCAAATGCCAATGGTGTAGCAACATATAATTTTAAATATAAATATAATGGAAATGTTGATAAAGCTAATATTGAGCAGTTTTTGAGAATTACTTCGAATGACGGTTCTAATTTTTATACATATCATGTTTCAGGTCTTTTATCGGAGTTAGGAAGTGCTATTATTCCAACTATAACAGGATGTACTGGGTCTACCCAATTAGCATTTACACGTTCGTATAATGGTTTGTTTCAAGTAAACCTAATGGTAAAACAAGGTGCTGAAGGTGCTTTTACTGTTTTTGATAGTAAAGGCGTTGATATGACAAGTCGATTTAATATAATTGCTTCGAATTTTAAACCAATAGGAGGTTCTACTTGGAGTGTTTATACTCAACCTTTTAATGATTGGACTGATACCGCAACGAAAGCAACTATTGGTGAAACGTATATAATTAAAAATTCAAAAAATGTTTTCCACCTTGGAATTATTAATATTAGTCAATTTGTTAATCTAGATACCAATAGAATACCTCAATATATTGGTAATTGGTTGGGAAATGATTATTATGATAAAAATGGTAATAAAGTTACTTGGTTATCCAAAAAATCGTATAAAGAGTTTACAAAATTTGGGATTTATAATACAAATACTCAAACAATACCTTCTTCGGCTATTGCAACTGCATGGAATCAACCTGGATGGATTCATGAACTAATTTATGTTGATAATGGATCAAATTATTATGCTTTAACTAATGTTGCCAAAGATAGTACATTGTTTGTAGCACATTGGATTTCAAACAATCGTGGTGCTTTTTATGGTTATTTTTCTGATTTCAATAAATTTAAACCTTTTGCTGATGTACCTGATGCAAATCATCCTAAATGTTTAGGTGATACGATTCAACTGAAAGCTGCGGGCGGGGTTAAATATGAATGGTATCCTTTAACTAACTTAGATATTCTAGATTCAGCTACAGCTCAAAATCCAAGAGTTATTCCTAAAGTTACGGGTTCATATACTTTAAATGTTCATATTCAAGGATTCTGTTCAAAAGATACTATTTATACTTTTGTTTTTAAAGTTGTCGCTCCTCCTAAACCAACAATCACTGGACCAACAACTGTTTGTTTAGGTACAGGAAATCAGAAATACATCGTTTCACTTGCTGATACCAATGGTTTTAAAACGGCAATCAAAACATGGACAGTTGTTGATGGAACTATTGTTTCGGGACAAGGGAAAGATACACTAGTTGTGAATTGGACATCAAATGTTTCTCCATCAGTGTCAGTTTCAGTAAATAATCAATCTTGTGCAATTGGTACAACTACTAAGGCGATAACGATTTCTGTTTTACCAACAATAACCTTAACGAATCCAGCGGCTGTTTGTTCAGGAACCGTTGTTCCGCAATATGCTTTAACAAGTACACCTTCGGGAGCAACCTATACTTGGTCGAATTCAAATTCCTTGGTAGGATTATCATCTCCAAGCGGTAGTACAAGTTACATTCCATCTTTTACCGCAACAAATGGTGGTGCAAGTTCTATAACTTCAATAATCTCTGTTACTCCAACTTTAGGTTGCGTCGGAACCCCGAGTACATATACTATTACCGTTAATCCAAAATATGATGCATCATTTAACTATCCAACTTCTTCATTTTGTAAAACAGGATCAAATCCTACGCCAATCATTACGGGACATGCAGGTGGAATATTTAGTTCAACAACACCGGGTTTAAATTTTGTAAGTACTACAACCGGTCAAATTAATTTAGCTACTAGTTCTATTGGAACGAATTATAATGTAACGTATACAATTAGTGGAATTTGTCCAAGTTCGGCAACTACAACGGTTGCAATAGGAACCGCTCCATTAGCAGCATTTGCGTATGCTGGCCCATATTGTAAAGATGATGTAAATCCAAATCCAATCTATAATACTGGTGGTGGAGGTGGTTCTTTTACTGCATCTTCTCCCGATTTAGTTTTTGTCAGTTCTGCAACGGGACAGGTAAATTTAGCCGCAAGTAAACCAGGAACTTATACCGTTACAAATAGTATTGCAGCAACACCCGATTGTGCTGCAGATGTGGCAACTGCAACGATAACCATTAAACCAACACCAACAGTAACAGTTCCAAGTTCTGGTATTTATTGTCCGGGAAATTCAGTTCCAGCGTATACTTTTACCAGTAATGTTGTAGGCACAATTACATGGTCGAACGATAATACTCTGATTGGTCTTGCTTCAGGTGGAACAAATTCATATACATCATTCCATGCTACCAATACTGGCAATACCGTTATAACAGGCAATATAGTTGTTACTCCTCCTTCAAATGGATGTACTGTAGCAAAAGGAGCATTTACCATAAAGGTTAATCCTGCTCCAAAGGTTAGTGATCAAAGCGTAAAAGTATGTGAACTGACAACAAAGAATATTACCGTACATTCAACTGGTGGAACAAAACCACTTACTGGTGGTAATTGGACTATTTTTGGATCAATTATCGGTACACCTTTAAAATCGTATGGCGCTGCCGACTCTGTCTTAACTGTTTCTACAACTACAGGAGCTGGAACATCACAGTTTCATTATGTATTACTTGATAAAAATGGTTGTAGCGATACTGCCTTAGTTACTGTTGTTACCTCACTAAATCCAATAGTTGTAGTACCTTCGGCTGCCGTTTGTCAAAATGTAGCATTAACCCTAACACCGAGTATAACAGGAACCAATAATCCAAAACCAGAATGGTCTACTTCGCCTGTTATTCCTGCAAATCAAAATACGAATACATCGGTTACAGCTATAACATCAAGTTCAGGAAATTATACGGTTCAACTTGTAATTACCGACTCAATTGGTTGTAAAGATACAAGCATATCAACGGTAACTATTTATCCGAAACCAACAGTAACAATAAGCCCAGCTACAGATGTTCATATTTGTCAAAATGCACCATTAGCAATAACGGCACAATCGAATCCAACAACGGTTACCTATAAATGGACTGGCGATGCAAGTTTATCTCCAGCAACGAGTGCAACGCCTCAATTTAAAAGCTCTGTTATAGGACCACATGCATATAGTTTGTCTGTTTCAACGGCAAATTCATGCTCTGCTGTTGTACCGTATAATGTAATAGTCGATGCAAATCCAATCTATACCTTAGGTACAGACACTGCGGCATGTTCGGGAATTTCTACTAAAATAACAATTAACCCTACAGGTGGTGTTGGACCGTATATTTATGATTGGAGTGATGAAAATGGAACATTTAATCTTCCTCACGATAATGCTCCAACCTATGTTAAAACTATCCCTGGAACATATCATATAAATCTTACGGTTACCGATGGTTCAACGTCTTGTAAGACTTCAAAGGTTATGACCGTAACGATTAATGCTAATCCATCGGTAACGCCAACAGGTCAAGGTTGTGCAGGAACTGTAATAGCCGTTGCTGGAAATCCAATAGGAGGTTCTGGAATATATACGAAACACGAATGGTCGGGAACTGATGTTCTTGCAAACCCAACAACGGTAAATCCAACACTTCAAACCTCAGCACCAGGTCCACATTATTTGCATTATAAAGTAACCGATTCAAAGGGTTGTATTGGTGAAAATGATGGAACGGTTACTGTTTACGATTTACCAAAACCTGTAATTACGGACAATGTACCTGTTTGTATGAATAATTCTCTACCATTATCTGTTTCGAGTGTGGGCACATCATATCTCTGGACAGGAACAGGTGCCAAATATTTAGATAACGCATCTTTACAAAATCCGAAATTTACAAGTACTGTTGCCGGAACCTATTCATTGACTGTAACTTCAATCGACGGAAATATTTGTTCTGGTTCTGCTGTTATTGCGGTAAAAGTAAATTCATTGCCAACCCTTGTTGTTAAAAACGATTCTCTTTGCGCTGGCGATTCAAAACAATTGGTTGAAAACAATGGTTTTAATTCATATAGTTGGTCGGGTGATGTAAGTATTCTTGCAGCAACTGATTTAAATGTGTCAAGTCCTCAGATTGTTACTACAACTGCTACGATAGCTAAAACCTATAATCTTGTTTATACCGTTTCCGATGGAAATAATTGTACCAATTCTTTCCCAGTAAAAGTAAAAGTAAATGCATTACCCGTTGCAACGATAACGGTTGCAAATACCGGTTTTGCCGATGGCGATATTGTTCAATTACATGGTTCTCCAAGCGGAAATTATTCGTATGTATGGTCACCTGCTGCCAGTTTACAGAATAGTGTCATTCAAAATCCACTTACCGTTTCGTTACATGCATCCACAACATTTGTGTTAACTGTTACCGACAATATTTCAAAATGTACAAATTCAGCAAGTATAAAACTTACTGATACAACAGGAGTATTAACCATTACTATTAAACCAACACCTGCAGAAATTTGTGTTGGTGATACTTCTAATATAGATGTAAATCCAACGGGAGGTAAGACTCCTTATATCTATACATGGTCAACAACTATTATAGAAAAAAAATATGGTGATGGTTCGGTAAGAGTTAGACCGGCAACTACTACAATCTATAGTGTTACGGTTACCGATTTAAATGGAGCAACCGCTTCGGCATCGACTTCTGTAACGGTAAATCAACTTCCTTCAGTTTCATTAACCGATTTAAATATTTGTGCTAATGAGGTATTGTCTATAGCACCAAGCGTTACCCCTCAAAATGGTACAACTATCAAAACATATCAATGGTCAGGTTCAGGAGCAAGTGGATTACATGGAGTAACGACTGTCGAAAATGTTTCTTTCTATAATAGTACTCCGGGAACATATCCATTAACCTTATCAATAGAAGATAGTAAAACATGTAAGAACTCTGCTTCAATGACTGTAACGATTGATACATTACCTGTCTTTACTATTTCAGGCGATAAACCTGAGATATGTGCTGGAGCATCAGTTGCATTATCAGTTAATCAAACAAAAGGTGCAACACTAAAATCATATTTATGGACAGATGTCCCTTCTGGTCATTTAGCATCAACAACGGCATCAACAAATACCTATACCTCTACAGTTAGTGGCGATGTGTATCTTTCGGTAATTGATGCTAAAGGTTGTAAAGGCTCAGCAAATTATCATGTTATCGTCAATCAAAATCCAACGGCAACCATTGCAGATGCTGAAATTTGTCAAGATGCTATACTTACCCTCGATGGAAAACCAACGGGTGGATCTGGAACCTATTCTACACATCAATGGGCCGGAGCAAATGCTTCGAAACTTACGCCTGTAAATACACAAACAACATCGTTTAATACTTCTGTAGCAGGAACTTATTCTGTAAATTATGCAGTTGTTGATAATAAAACTTGTACTGGAAATAAAACAATTCAGGTTGTTGTCAATTCTCTTCCTTCGGTTAGCTATTCAGCTCCTTTAATTGTTTGTGCTGGTAGTCCTTTAACAATTACAGCGTATCCATTACCAACAGCTTCGATTACTAAAAATATATGGATTGAGCCAGGAAAACCATTGCAAGGCAATAGTACAACGGTAACATTCAAATCGGATGTAGCTGGTCCACATCAAATTTCGTATTATGTTGAAACGAATAAAGGCTGTTCAATCACCGATACATTAGATATCACCGTTAAACCAAAACCAACAATTACAATTAATCCAGATAAAGATACTATTTGTGCCAATGAATTAGATAATCTTGGTTCAACCTATGCTGGTGGAACTATGACACCACTTTCATTCTCTTGGTCAACAAATCCATCAAGTCCTGATTTATTAACTTCTTTTGATAAACAAACTACAGTCTTTAAGAAAACGGATATGGGAAAAGCTGATGTTCAATTAATTTATGTTGATCAAAATCTCTGTTCCGATACCGATAAGGTTAGTATTATCGTTAACCCAAATCCAGGAGTAACTCATGTAAATAGTTTACATGCATGTCAAAATCAAGATTTGTCGTTAAATGTCAATCCTACTAATGTAAGTGGTCGTATATATACTTGGACTGCAGGAACAACATTCTTAAAGAATACTGTAGGGGGAGATGGTTCAAAACAAACATTCAACTCAAATACTGTTGGAAGTTACTTGTTAAAATATAAGGTTTCAGAAACAAGTTATGGTTGCGAAGCTTTTGATTCGTTAACCGTCATAGTAACGGCATCGCCAGTTACAATGACTGTTAACAAATCAAAATGTCAAGGCGATCCATTACAACTTGATGTTAGTGGAATGGGGGCAACCAACTATGTGTGGTCGGGTAAAGGTACGAATACGAGTGTATTGTCTTCACAATACAGTGCAACACCAACCCTTTCAGCAGCGAATGCAGGTATTAATTATTTCACGGTAACTGGAACAATAGGAACAATTCCGAATAATTGTTCTGTAACAGCAACTGTTAATGCTAGGGTACTTCCAAATCCAACAATTTCGGGTGTTCCAATTACTGATAGTGCATATTATCAGCAAAAATATCAATACACACCAATCGTTACTCCAGTTTCGGGTGTAACCTATGCTTGGACTCCTGTGGTTACATTTATCGATCCAGCAGTTCAAAATGCTCAAACAAAACCAATGTATGCAGATGTTACAAATATCAAATTCCTTGTAACCGAAACCGCAACTGGTTGTAAAGATTCGGTAAACACAAAATTGTTTGTTCGAGATTCTATCGTACCTAAAATTATAACAAAACCTGTTTGTTTAGGCGATTCAGTTGAATTAAAAGGTTCAGCAACGGGTGGTGATGCAAATAAAATTTATACTTGGGTGATTGATGGCGTTACGTATACTGGTTCGGACGTGAAGTATTTGCCAACAGATACTTCTATCGTAAAATTGTACGTAAGTGATAAATATGATACGGTTTCAACTTCGTCAACAGTTATTGTGTATCCAAAACCAGCAGTAGTAGATACAGCCTTTAAAACCTGTGCTGGTGATGTTGTTAATATTACAATGCCTGGCGGTGGTTCTAATACATATAATTGGACCGGTGTTGGTTCACAAAAATTAACATCCACAACAACGTCTACAACACAATTAGTAACAAGTCGTACCGATGCTTCGCAGTTGTATCATTACTTTGTTCAAACAACGAATTCATATGGATGTACTGATACTTCAACTGTTGAGATTAAGGTAAATGCAAATCCTATTATTCCATATAAAGATACGGTATTTGTAATAACAGGTAAATCAACAACAATAAATATAGGTTCAGATCCTAAGTATTCATACGAATGGACACCTGCAAATTTGTTTATTGATCCAACGTTAGGAAATGTTACAACAGTAAATTTAACAGAAGATGCTATTGTTACTGTTAAGGTTACCGATAAAACGACAGGTTGTTCGCACGATACTACAATTGTAATTAAGGTTGATCTTCCGATTACAGTATCAATTAGTCCTGTTTCAACGTGTAAAGGAGGTTCTGTTGTTTTAACTGCTAAAGTAACAAAGAACGAAAAAACACCGACTTTTACTTGGACTAATCAATCGGGTGTTGTACTACAGCAAGGAGCAAGTTATTCCTTAACATATACACCAACTGCAACAACAACCGTTTCGGTTTCTGTTACCGATGGCATATCTTCGGCTGTCGATTCGAAATTGGTAACTGTTTATCCAATTCCATCTGTTACAATAATACCAGATTTTGGTACCTATGTAATTGGAGAAAAAGGTCGCGAAATAACCGCAATTGTAACTTCGGGTACTGGAACAAGCCCATATATTTATAGTTGGTCAGCAAATAGCCCATTGGTAAATATTGATCAGTCATTGCCAGATCCCGCTAAAATAATTTTTAGTTCAGGAGTTGACGGTAGTTATGACGTCAATGTTCTTATAATTGATTCTAATAATTGTCGAAATACAGCACAAATAAATCCATCAGTTATAAAACGACCTCTTTGGCCAGATGAATTCTGTCAAGGAAGTTCATATGAATTTGATATTGTGTCATCTCGCGATTTGAAATGGGTGGTTGTTATTGATGGTGTTAAAACGGAATTTATAGGAACAAAAAATCTTGTTAACATTGATTCAGTTGGTGCTGGTTCAATAACAGTATATGATTTGAATGATTTAAACAATCCAATTTATTCTCATTCATTTACGGTAAATGCAAAACCATATGTTAATTTTGAATATACTCCTTCATCACAAATATCAATTTCCGATAATGTGAATTTCGTAAATCTATCAGTTCTCGATATTAATCGACAAGTAATACCAAATAATTTAGTATTCTTCTGGGATTTTATTGGCGATCAGGTTTATACATCCGAAGAGGTAAATCCTACATATAGCTATGACGAAGTTGGGAAATATCAAGTAACTCTCATTGGGTTAGATACAATTACACGTTGTAGAGATACAACTATCAAAAAACTTGAAGTAACTCCAAATCCTAATTGCGGATTAAAATTCCCGAATGCATTTACACCCGAAGATATAAAAGATAATCACTTTTTGCCAGGTTATATTATTGGAATAAAAGATAGTGGTTACGATCTTAAAATCTTTAACAGATGGGGACAATTATTGTTTGAAACAAACTCAAAAACAGGAAGTTGGGATGGTATTTATAATAATACCATTTGCAAACAAGACGTTTATGTTTACCATTGTAAGGCTGTTTGTGAGAATGGTAAAGAATTATTTATCAATGGAGATGTAACATTAATAAAGTAACTTCGTAATTAGGTTATAGTCTTGAGCGGAAATCCGAATTCATGGTTTCCGCTTTTTTCTTTTAAACTTGAAGTGAAATATTAATCGAAACTAAAATATGAAAGTTCTATTAGTTGAAGATGAATTGTCGTCACTCTGTTATTTGGAGCAAGCATTAAAACAAGAGGGAATAGATTATCGAACTGCTACTGATGGTAGGATTGGTTTTGATATCTTTAAAGAATTTCAACCTGATTTTGTATTAAGCGATATCAATATGTCTGAAATGTCAGGCATTGAATTGCTTGAAAAGGTTAAATCAGTAAAACCAGAAACTATTGTAGTAATGCTTACTTCATACAATTCCGAACAATATGTTGTGGAAGCAATGAAGTTGGGTGCGAATAATTATTTAAAAAAACCAATTTTAAAAGATACCTTTTTAACTTTTTTACGAAAATATCAACATATAATTGAGATGAGTGACTTGGAACGACAAGTTTCGTCATTTCAACTAAAGCATGATTTTTCTTTAACCTTTCCGACAAGTTTTGACATTATACCATCAATTGTCAATTTATTAGTTGCAGAATCCGATGGTGTTCTAACAACCGAAAAACAGTTAGATATTCGATTAGGATTAAGTGAATTGTTATTAAATGCTGTTGAGCACGGAAATCTCGGTATTAGTTTTCTTGAAAAAAGTGATGCAATAACAAACGATACACTTCCATTGTTATATAACGCACGATTATTAATTCCCGAGATGATTCAACGATTTGTTGAGGTTCGCTATTCATTTAAAAATAATTTCTGTGAGTGGATAATAACCGATCAAGGCAAAGGTTTCGATTTTAAAGCAATACCCGATCCTTCAAGCGAAGAAGGATTACTTCGCCTTCATGGCCGAGGTATTTTTATCTGTAAATTCCAATTCGACGATATGGAATACCTTGGTTGCGGAAATCAAGTTAGAGTCATTAAAAAAGTTTAGTATGCAAATAAGGTCATTTACTTCAATAGTATATAGACTTTTACTGTGTTTGTCACTATTACTTTCATCCAAAGTCTATTCTCAGGAAAATTATGTGCTTGAAAAACCTATAATTAAAGGTGATAATTATTCAGGAGACAAACAACATCAAAAACTAGGAGGAGATCTTTTAAAGATTATCCGATTTCGCGTTACTAAAAATGATACGATTCCTATAAAAGGTTGCCTTGTTGATGTGTCAATCTTGTCTATGCCATCTGGAGCGACTGGATTTGTAATTCGCGACAGAAAACTTTTCACCGATGAAAATGGAATTGCTCGAACATATATTACTCTTGGTAATAAAGAGGGAGAATATAGTGTTATCGCATCAATAAAGAGTAATTCAAATAAACGTTTTTTGGTTTATTCATTCTATGCAAAATCATCAAAATGGTTATTATTTCTTTTCGTTGGATTATTAGGTGGATTAGGACTCTTTCTCTTTGGAATGGAAATGATGAGTAATGGTCTTCAGAAATCTGCCGGAGACAAAATGCGAAACATCTTAAGTCGAATTTCTAAGAATCGGTCTATTGCTTTCGGCGCAGGAGCCGTTTTTACTATGATAATTCAAAGTAGTACCGCAATGGCAGTCATGTTGATGAGTTTTGTTAACTCACGATTAATGCCATATAAATCAACAATTCCTATACTTATTGGAGCAGCAATCGGTACAACTATAACAGCTCAGTTAATAGCTTTTAAAGTTACTGATTTTGCAATTGTCTTTATTGGAATAGGAGCATCCATATACCTATTTGTGAAAAACGTCTCGGGTAAAAATATTGGAGAATCATTACTCGGATTTGGTCTTTTATTCTTTGGCTTAAAAATAATGTCAGAATCAATGTATCCTTTGCGTTCATGGGATCCCTTTTTAAACCTATTACTTTCGTTCGAAAATCCATTATTTGGAATTACAGTGGGGGCATTGTTTACAGCTCTAATTCATAGTAGTAGTGCTTGTATTGGTATTATAATGGTGTTTGCAAGTCAGGGACTTATATCACTAGAGTCGGGAATGTATTTATTGCTTGGTGCAAATTTTGGAACGTCTGCAACTGCCTTAATTGCTGGAATAAATACTACTTTAGAAGCAAGAAAAGTAGCTTATACCGAACTAATTTACAAAGGACTAATGGTTTTGTTATTTGTAGGCTTTGTTCCTTTATTGGTGAAATTGTTCAATTACTATAGTTATCGACATATCCCAGTTGTTACAAACGATATTTTGTACGATACATTACCTCGTCAAATTGCTAATGCACATACAATTATTAATGTAATCTTAGCTGTAATTATTTTACCGATTATTCCACTATTTGAACGATTAATGGATTATTTATTTCCAGAACAAACGATAAAACCATTCTTTACGATCAAATATCTGGATAAAAATATGTTGTCAACTCCCGTTTTAGCTTTAAATCTTGCAAAGCAAGAAACATTACGTTTAGGTAGAAAAGTATATCTTTTAACCGATGAAATTATCATTGCATTTTCCAATAACGATACCCATGCTTTGCAAGATATTTTCTCAAAACGAGATGAGGTTAAAGCTATTCGTGATGAAATTAAAAGTTATGTACTTGAAATTAGTAAAAATGCTGATGAAAAACGCTTAGCAGAAATATTTCAAATGATACATGTATTACAGGAATTGTCTCACATAAATGACGCAATTACAAAAATCTTACATAGGAGAGCCGAAAAATGGATTGATAGACATTATGAGTTTTCACTAGAAAGTAAAAATGAAATACTTGATTTCCATAAACACACCTTACTTATATTTAAAAATGCGCTCGAAGTTTTTGAATCTTTTAACCTCGAAAAGGCAAAAGAAATGAAAAAGAAACAAAAGAGTTTTTATGAAATGGTCGAAAAAATGGAACATTCTCACTATGAAAGACTCATTCAAGGTAATACAATTGATCTACAAAGTTCCAAAACACAGCTTGAAATCATCTATAGTCTCAATGCAATATCGCAGAATTCACTAAATATTGTCCGTTATTTTGTGTCAAAAGGAGATAATGTAACATAAAATGCATTTTTTTTTAGCATCCCGTCTTTTGAATATCAATTCCTTACATTTTCATTATTAAGAAATATTGAAAAACATTAAAAAAACATTTGCAAAGGCGAAATAAAAGGTATTATCTTTGCACTCGCTTTCAAAGGAAGGTGGTTTAATAAAAGAGTTCATTGACACATTTGGTTTTAAAAGAATAATAAAAAGGAAAAAGTTAGAGAGACTAGGTTCGGATTTTTTGTTGAAAGAAAATAAGTACAATAATAATTTTCACAATGGAGAGTTTGATCCTGGCTCAGGATAAACGCTAGCGGCAGGCCTAACACATGCAAGTCGAGGGGTATAGTAGCAATACTAGAGACCGGCAGACGGGTGCGTAAC
>Ga0302296_1000320_pt1 | contig 41623 bp, 74 predicted proteins | sample III_Fen_N3_1_FD_194546 | JGI IMG/M metagenome (GOLD analysis project Ga0302296, IMG submission 194546) | Peat permafrost microbial communities from Stordalen Mire near Abisko, Sweden - III_Fen_N3_1 | ecosystem: Environmental > Terrestrial > Soil > Wetlands > Permafrost | place: Sweden: Abisko... | reverse complement strand
ACATCAGGACGCCTGTATCAGTGTCTGTATACTGAAATCCTGCCGTGAAGATATTCACGTTATGAGTGACTATCTTGAGATCTGTACCCTTATGATCATAGCACAAGTTACGACAGTAGCTGAATGTTTCATCTTTCGCTTTACTGTGTTTGCCGTACACCTGATTCAGGGATGTAGCAGTAGATTTTTTCCACATAGGAATTTTCTCAATAGCATTTTTTTTCTGTTTGGTAATAGTCATGTTTCTACCTCATACTTTCTTTTGATAGTTGTGAAAATAAGACCATGGCTGATAGTTATGTTCCTGTATCATACCAGTAGTTCCTAGCTTGTGAAGTGTATCATGCCGCAGTGAATAACAATCGTTATCTGGATCACGGTATATCAGAATAGTCTCACTGATCTCATTATGCATGATTCTATATCCTAGTGATAACATTTCTACGGCAGTCTTATATGAGACTATCTTTCTATTCATCCTGTACCATCCTTTACTGTGTAAGACCGTGCGCTTACACTCGCATGTCATAATTACTCTTCGGTTTTGACTACGGGATCAATACCAATTGCCATGTATGCATCATACTGGTCACGTACTGTATAGAAGTATGCATTTGGCTTGACGTCCTGACCGTGCTCAGTGAGGAACGATATCATTTCGGCTTTCTTTGCGTCCTGTACAGCTTGTGCTCTGTCTGATTCTATTTGTTCAACGCGTGCCGTCTCTGTGTACTGTTTGGACAACTCAGTGTTTTCACGTACTAGTTTGTAAGTGTAAATGTGAATATCAGTGACGCGTACACCATCGGTGTAGTTGTTATCAGTAGTTCCAATGTTAATCATTGACGGGACGCGCCCATCAGGTGTAAACGTGCTGTGTTCATTCAGTTTGTTTGACCAGTCAGGGAAATAGTTCAAATTCTGATGGGTGTTTTCGTGCTCACTGCATTCACTATATGCATTGTCACCATCAAATTGAATACCACACTTTTCACATACATAAACGTTCTTCATACCATACCTACTTTCTCATTGCTCATAGCAATGCCCGACATACTGTGTACCATTCCTATCCTGTACCTATTCTATACTCTATCCTTTCTATACTCTATTTACCATGTACTATCAACTACCTATATTATACTACAAGTGCATCCATTAGTGTAGCCAAATCGACGGTCATTTTACACCTCTTTTTTGTGCATAATGCACTCATCCAATGAGTGATATGAGGTGATGAGCGCTATGCCTGCACATCGCACTGAGAAATTTTTTTCAGTTCGTAACCTATTTAGTCCTAGTAGTAGAAGATGCATCGAGCATAAAAAAAAAATAGCCTCCCATTACTGAGAGACCATTTTGAAAATATAGTCACCAACGCTGATGTACAAACAGGCTGTCTTAGTATGGTACACGCCATCCTCATCTGCTAGACCATTACCACACTTTTCCCATGTACGCCCTAGAGTCATCATATCAAGGTATATAGGACTCCTACTAAGATACTCGATTAGTGAAGCCTTCAACTCTTTCAATGTACCAGAGTACCCCATTCCCGCAAGCGCAGACAGGATATCCCTGTCTTCAATACCCCGAAGAATCAGTACTCTATACACCCACTTTCCTAGTAACAACAGTGCTTCACAGTGCTTACTTAGTATGATACGTTCTACTTCCACATAAACACACCAACTTTCTTTACCTTATTCTTCTAAAAGTGTTGACATACTCCCCCATCTAGTATATACTATGGGTAAGAGAATGTCAATAGATATAAAAAGTATTATTTTTTGAAACTGATTCAGTTAGTTCCAGAACTAAATACTTATTTTAATGTAAAGGAGCGTAACTAGTATGCAGTGTATCATATGCAATCACGAAAAGGTAGCGGAAATTGAAGAAGCGTTACTGTGCCGTAACTGGGGAGATAGTAAGATCACACTCGAAAGCATTGCTGAAGAGTATCACGTTGATGTACGCTCCCTACAGGTACACAGTGTAATGCACCTTCCTGTACAGAACGTCACTGGTGGTACAGAAAGCATCACTGAGAAGATCAAACTCAATGAAGCAGAGATTCTCAGACAGGTAGCCAGTGAGTACTTCATTACTCTGCGTAATGTAGGGCAGAAGGTCAACAACATTGTTAACAGCAATGATCCGAGTATGTCAGTACAATTGAAAACTCCCCTAGTGGAATTATACTTAGGTTGTGGTAGTAAGATCAGAGAATCAGTCGAAGGTCTTATTAAACTCAACCAGTCTGCAAATGGTGAAGCCAATACTGGTCTGAATGCTTTAGCACAATTGGTATCCAACTTCCGTAATCCACCTAAAGATAATGATGATGATACCATACCCGACGGTGAGTAATTATGGCAATCGTATGGGGCAAGTTTTCTGCTAAAGCACTTGATTTTATCCAGAACAGTAATGCAAGACTAAACATTCTTCATGGTAGTGTGCGATCGTCGAAGACAGTCAACGTCGATGTTCGTTGGTTAACATATCTGCTAGATGGCCCTCCTGGTGATCTGTTCATGATAGGCAAGACGGTCGCTACACTACAACGTAACGTACTGAATGACATCTTTGACCTAGCAGGACCGAAGAACTACAAATGGATTGACAAACAAAAAGGAGAACTTAGACTCTTTCATCGTAGGATATACGTGATTGGTGCTAACAACGAAGAATCTGAAAGCAAGATACGTGGTGCTACAATAGCAGGTGCGTACTGTGATGAGGCAAACCTCTATCCAGAAGTCTTCTTTAGTCAGCTAATGGCACGTATGTCTATCGCAGATGCTAAGTGTTTCATAACACTCAATCCAGACAGCCCTTACCACTGGTTCTATACCAACTACTTGATGAACGATGAGATCATCAACAAGAAGGTATGGCATTTCACTATGGACGACAATCCTAATCTTGATCCTGAGTACGTGAAGACACTCAAACAGATGTACACTGGTGTTTTCTATCGAAGGTTTATACTAGGTGAGTGGTGTGTAGCTGATGGAATGATCTACGACATGTTCGACGAAAAGCGGCATGTCAAAGTCTTGTCACCTGATGAACAATTGCATGTAGCAAGGTACATTATCGGTTGCGATTATGGTACATCTACTGTAATGTCATGGAGTAAGATAGCAATTATGCTTGATGGTTCATATCATAAGGTGCAAGAGTACTATTACGATGCAGTAGAGAGCAGACGTCAGAAGACTGATAAAGAATTCGGTGACGATTTCGATCTATTCATTAAAGACATACCATATGGTAGACTACACGCTATCTATTGCGATCCATCAGCATCCTCATGGAAAGCTGAACTACGATCAAGACAGTATAGGGTACAGGATGCCGATAATGACGTCATAAATGGTATTCGATTCATGGGTAGTGAACTGGGAAAGACGAACTACACTATGGATCTCTCCTGTGTTAATTCAAGAAGAGAGTATAGCAACTACTGTTGGGATGAGAAAGCACAAGTCATGGGTATTGACAAGCCTATAAAAACTAATGATCATGCCTGTGATAGCGATCGATATGCAATATACACATACGGACAGAATAGTAAAGGAGGAACTTACTAATGTATCCATATAGTATCGGAAGTCTGAATGAAAAGTACGATTGCATGTTGCATGACTTAGACTGGTTGAAGGATGGTCAGGCATTTCCTCCTGCCTCACAAAGAGAACGCATAAAGCGCTACAAAGAGAATGAAATGCTCTTCGAAGGAAACCACTTTGGTATTCAGGAAACTCTATATCAGCAAGCGGCTACAAGGATCACAAGAGTAATAGGGAACTTTGAGAGCATGATATCCTTTCCTGTGCTCCTTAACTATCAGCGCTTGATGTCATTGAAGACTGCCGATCTCGTGTGTGGTGAACATCCTAGTATCAGTACTACAACTGATGAGAATCAGAAGTTAATTAACACAGCAAGACGTAAGAGTAACTTTGACGAGAAGCTGTACAGTACTGCTATTGATCTTTCCAGAATGGGTGACTCCATATGGCGTTGGTTCATTGATGCGAAGACTAAGAAAAAGAACTTTACTGTGTGGTCTCCTATGGAGTGGTTTCCTATTGTATCAAACGACGGTACTAACACTATTACTCATCAAGTTCTTGCATGGGTAGAGACATCTAAAGATGGTATATTCTATCTCAAGGCTCAGGTACACATTGATGGCAGTTACTCTGAATATGTATTTGAGTATAATGGTAGTAACAATGGTAGTGGCGATGGTACACTAGGTAAACAGATATCAGGACCGACTGTAGTACCAACTGGTTATGAAGATAATGCAGTTCAGAACATCAAGGCGTTTGGTACTAGCAGTCATATATTCGGCTATGACGATTACGATCAGATTGACAGTATACTAGTTGAACTGATGGTAAGAGTAGCACAGATAAGTAACATCTTAGACCAACATGCTGATCCATCGCTATACGGTCCTTCTACACTATTAGAGATGGATGAGAAGACTGGCAAGTTATGCTTCAAGAAGGGTAAGTATTACGCACTTAACCCTAATGACCTCCCACCTGAGTACCTTACATGGGATGGTAAAATAGATTCTGCATTCAAGGAATGTGAAATGCTAGTTAACCATCTGTACATACTCAGTGAAATGGGTGCGGCATTACTAGGCAGTGGAGAAGGTAGCACTGGACAGGCAATCAGTGGTACAGCAATGCGGTTTAAGATGGTCAATCCCCTTGCTAAAGTTCGGAGAGTTAGTAATAGCATGACAAGTGCTGTTATTACACTCTTCGAACAACTTACAGGAATTGACGCTGACACGATAAGTGTCGAATGGAAAGATGGTTTACCTGACGATCCTAAAGAAACACTTGAGAATGCTAATCTGGCTACTAAGGGTAGACAGTTGATGCCTTCAAGAGAAGCGATCGTTAAGTTCTTCGATAAGACACTGGAAGAAGCTGATAAGTGGTTGGAATTAGTAGCAGAAGAACCTCCTATTAAACCAATGACCAATGCAGTTACTACAGTGAATCCTAGGAAGAGGGGAAGTGAACTTGGTTTCTCGGATGTCAGTAAACCTAAAGAACAATCCGCAACGCCCGCGAAGGACGATCAGTGAACAGTAACACTAAATACTGAGGAGGGTCAATATGTCTATTAGAAAAATCTTAAAGAAAGCCTTAACTCCTGAACTATTCGCACAGGTTGAGTTGGAACTCGGAGAAGACTACGACGTAGCTTATGTTCCTCAGAAACGTTTGAGTGATGTAATCAAACAGCGTAACGAACTCCGTGAACAGCTTAATCCCGACGATGATGGTGAAGGTGATGAGGACAAAGCACCTGCTACTCCTAAGACAGCAAAAGTCAAAGGACTTACTCCTGAAGAGATTCAGGCAAAGGTTGACGCGGAAGTAGCAAAGGTGGAACAGCGGTACGCAGTTACCGAAAAATTGCGCGAAGCAAAGGTCAGGAATCCGAAGTTACTCCTAAAGGAACTGGATTTGACTAAGGATATTGACGAACAAGTAGCCGCATGGAAGTTGAGTGATCCGTACATGTTCGACATTACGACACCTGCTGAACCACCTGCTGGCACAGGAAAAGATGGTGGTAAACCGGCATTACCGGATTCTACCATGAGTGACGAGGACTACTACAAGTCTATTATGCCTAAATGATGAAGGGAGACAATAACAATGGCAAACACATTCAATAACATTCAGTTGATTGCAAGAGAACTTCTTCCTCGACTGATAAACAACTTGATCATGCCTAACCTGATGTACCGTGATTACTCTGCTGAGTTTGCAAAAGAGGGTAATACAATTCAGGTCGAAGTGCCACCTGTATTTGAAGGCAAGACCTTCAACAGAGCAAACGGTGTTGAGATCCAGAATATCGCCCTCGGTACAGTTCCTGTAACACTCGACAAGATTGCCGACGTTACAGTTGAAATGACCGCTGAGGAAATGGTAACAAACGTCAGCGCAACTCGCAGAGCCGCTATCCTTGATGGTATGGCTATTGCACTTGCTGAGAAGATCAATGCAGAGTGCATGGCACTCTACAAAGACATTCCGTACTTCGTTGGTACAGCAGGAACTACTCCTGACTCTCTCACTGACTTCGCCGATGCTCGTAAGATGCTGACTCATCACAAAGTGCCTCTGGCAGGACGTGTTGCAGTATGGGACGAGAACGCTGATGCTAAGTTCGTTGTACTTGACGGTCTCGTCAAGGTATCCGATGCCGGTACTGCTACTGCCCTTCGTGATGGTGAGATCGGTCGTGTGTTTGGTATCACCAACTACACTACTCAGACCGTTCCTACACACACAACTGGCGCGGCAGGTGTTCCTGCTGTTGACCTCGTTGCTAACTACGCTGTTGGTGCTATGTCACTCCATGTTGACGGTCTTACAGCGGCATTCAAGGTCGGTGATCTCTTTACCATCGCAGGTATCACCTCCACTTCTTTCGTTGTAACATCTGCATCCGCGCTCTCTACAGCGGATCAGGACATCGGCATTTATCCTCCCCTTCCTGCCATCGTTCTCAACGATGCACTGATTACTGTAATCGCAAGTCATGTTGCGAACATGGTATTCAACAAGAATGCCTTTGCATTCGTAACACGTCCTATGCAGTTACCGTCTGATAAGAGTGCCTACTTCACCTCTTACAACGGTATCGGACTCAGAGTCGTAGAAGGCTACGACCAGAAGTACAAGAAGAATACAATCTCCATCGACATCCTGTATGGCATGAAGACTGTATTCCCCGAACTCGCTACGATCGTACTGGGTTAATAGAAGGAGAGGAGAAGCAACATGAGTATTATTGTTAACACGAATAGTTATATAACTGTACTGGAGGCTGATGCTCTTGTTGCTTCACTTTATATTTCTACTGATCCATCCAGAGTAGCGTGGAATGCTCTTGAAGACGCGGATAAGGGTGTACTCCTTGTTCGCAGTCTTAAAGAACTTGAACGATTGAGAGTCACTGGCTGTAAGACAGACATTACACAAGTGCTCGCCTTTCCTAGAAATGCTAACACTGTAGTACCTGACCTCGTGAAAGAAGCGCAGGTAGTTAACGCTCTTGCCATTCTTACTACAGCTAGTAGCGTAACTGGAAGTCCTGTATCTCGTGGAGTGTCTTCATATAGCATTGATGATCTATCGGAGACGTTCGCAAAAGGCGCTGAGGTTACATTGCTAGTAACTAGTAGTGAGGCTCGTAGAATGATGTGGGTGTGGACTAGCGGAGGCTTTGATATCATATGATACCAGATTACTACCATCAGACAGCTTCATTGGAAGTATCTACTGATAGTACAGACGTTAATGGTAACACTATCTTTGAGAGTCCAGTTTCTATAGCGTGTAGAAGCAAGCAGAAATTGCAGAATGTTATCTCGCCAGATGGAAACATTGTCACAACAGGATGGGTTATCACTACTAGTGCTATCGTAAAAGCAGGTGATCGTATAAACGGCAGACCTGTAGTAGGTGTATCAGACTATGTTAGTGCAGGTGGAATAGTCGTTGGCAAGAAGGTGTTAGCATGAAGGTAACTATCAGTTCTAACATTGGACTCGCACAGCGTAAACTAGTAGCCTTTGATAAGAAGTTGAAGACTGCACCTGCTAACATCTATGCACGCTTTGGCAAAATTGTAATAGCACAAGCACATCGTGAAGTGCCATATGATACTGGTAGGTTAATGAAGGGTACTGAATTTGTTACTCGTAAGCATCGTGGTAGTGTAGAGGTTCAATTTAGGTCTAGTGCAGTTAATCCTAAGACGGGAAACAATTATGCATTAGATCAACATGAGAATATCAAGTACAAGCATCTTATTGGAAGAAAAGCACACTACTTATCTGATCCTATACGAGTGAATACACCTTGGTTAACATCAACGTTAGAGAGGTACATTAAACTATGAATCTACTTGATAATCTTACTACAGCCGTATCTGCTCTATCGTTGACTATCAAGCAGGGTGCAATGCCTGACAAGCCTGATGATTGTGTGTGCATGATTCTATCAAACGGAGAGTCTTCTGTAAAGTACTTTGGGATGCCTACTGTCATAGCGTATCCGAAGATCAAGGTGCTTGTCAGAGCCTCAACATATGAGACCTCGCGAACCACCATCATTGCCATGAGAGAGATCTTCAAGACTTACCGCGATTCTGCTGTACTAGGATGCATAGTAATCGGTGACATTGAGGATCTAGGGGATGATGATAATAACAGAAGAACATTTGTCCTTGAGTTAAAATTAATTACGGAGGAGTAAAATACTATGGCAGAAAAAGCATTTACTGGTTTAACAGCCGCTATGAAGACAGGCGCGTATCCTACTGGTGTTACCATTGGATACATCAGTGGCGTTGATCTTACTCTTGAAACTGCTATCATCGAGATTCTCTCGTTTGGTATGCAGTACAAAGAGAAGTTACCGTCTGTCAAGAACTGGTCTGCATCATTCGATGGCACATGTGCTTTCGCAGTTGGTGGCAGTCAGGAGACTATCTACAACGCTTTCAAGAATTCCACATCACTCGTCTTTGGTATCTTCCTTGATGATACTACGTACTTTGAGGGTACAGCATTCATTAAGGATCTCAAGATCAGTGCAAAGCCGGATGATAAGATCTCTCTGAGTGGTTCACTTGAAGGTTCTGGTGCTATCATCCTGAATATCCCCGGCACTGCGGCTGATCTTACATTTGCATGTGTTGATCACGCTACAGCAGGAGCAACAAGCATTGCTACAGTCGCTCCTACTCTGACTGGTGGAAACAGCTACATGTACTGTATCAATGGCGGATTACCTGCTGTTGGCACTAAACTCACTGGTGTAGCAGGATGGGCATCCTATGCTCTCTTATCACCAATACCTTGTGTAAATGGTGCTCGTGTATCGCTTGCTGAGGTCTCTACTGGTGATGTTGTTGTTAAGCGCGGTCAGGCTATTGCAGTCATAACCTAATTCATCTGGTAGGGGCGTTCTGAGTAGGACGCTCCTACTCTACTTTGAAAAATATAACATCGGAGGGCAATATTATGAAAATTACATTTAAGGGTACTGAGTATGACATGGGTACTAACCTCAGAGTCGCGTATGAAGTTCAGGCTGACTTCAATCACAAGCCGTATCAGGAGATCTTTGCAGGTATCAATACCAGTAAGATCGAAGATCAGGTACGTGTACTCTATGCCTCTTTCCGGTCGAAGAACAAGGGAGTTGTCACATACAAGGAGTTCCTTGATGAACTGCTTGACAACTGGGCACTTCATGATGTTATGGCTTTAATCAATGATCTCATTGAGGGTATCACATTTAATGGTATGACACCTGAGCAGATTGAGAAGATACAGGCGAAAGCAGACGGAAAAAACTAACAGCAACTCCTTTGACGTGGTACGGTCTGTTCAAGCAAGGTGCTCAAATTGGTCTACTACCTGATCAAGTGTTAGACCTTGATCTATGGCAATTCAACGCAGTAGTTGATGGATATCAAGAGAGTATACTTGATCAGACCGTTATCGCAGTACAATCAGGGTATTGGAGTTGCTACTGGAATATGAATCCTGATGCAAAGACTCTGCAAGAAGTAATACGTTCCTATACACATCCAAACGAAATAGCAGAAGAAAAGGACGTTCAACCCGACATAAATCAGTTTGTCGCTAGGACTCAACTATTTGAGGGGAGTGAACATAGTGTCAACACAATATATTAACTATGTGTTTACAGGCAACACTACATCTCTTGATTCCTCAGTACTGAGATCACAGAAGATGTTCACTGATTTAACTAACAGTACAAACAGATCGACCAGTATGTTGGGTATAGGCGTTAATAAAATTTCGTCTGCTATGAATGGTCTTCTTATGACCGCTAGAGTGCTTACAGGGGTATTTGCCTCTGGAGCATTCCTAGGTTCGGCTATAAACAAGAGCATGAACTTCATTGAAACTATTAATATGTTTCAAGTATCTATGAAGGACACCATTGGTGTTGCACAAGAATTTCAGGATACTATGTCAGAAAAGTTTGGTCTTGATCCTCAAGTACTAATGAAAGCACAAGCAGAGTTTAATCTTCTTACTGGATCAATGGGAGTTGTAACAGAGACTTCTAGCAAAATGTCAGAAGGTCTTACTAAGGTTGGTGTTGATATTGCTTCATTATGGAACATTGATGTTGATGTAGCAATGGGTAAACTAGCTTCTGGTATGGTAGGTTACTCAAGAGCACTTAGAGACGTTGGTATTGATGTATCTGTTAATGCACTTAAATTCGAGGCTCAAAGTCAGGGGATTACTGCTAATATAAATACCATGTCACAAGCCACTAAGATGCAATTGCGTTATGCCGCTATCGTAAGACAAGCTAATGCGGCTATTGGTGACTTCTCAAGAACAATCGAACAACCTGCTAACCAGTCAAGAATACTCGGAGAGCAGATGGATATGGTGTCTCGTCATATTGGAGATATCTTCTTACCTACTGTAGCGGCTGTTCTTCCTTACTTGAATGCTTTTGCTATGGTACTTAACACAGCACTAAAAGCCTTAGCAGTATTTGCAGGGTACACTGGTCTTGAAGACTCAGCTATCGCTAATGCTGATCTTTCGAATGGCATGGCAGACTTTGGTGACGAAGCTGATTCTGCCGCTACTGGTGTTGGTAAAGTAGCTAAAGAAGTTGACAATCTTATGACTGGTATGGATGAATTACACAAGATTGCCTTACCTACAGCTAGTAGTGGTTCTGGAAGTGGTGGAACTGGTAGCGATTATACTATTAAGATTCCCGAAGTTGATAATAGTATGGAACAGACTACCATGCGTGCTATTGCAATGGCTAAGGATATTCAAGATGCTTTCATGGCTATTGATTTTAGTAGACTGATAACATCCTTCTTTGACTTTAAGTTTTCACTAGGTAACGTTACGCAATTAGGTAAAGACTTCTACAGTTATGTATTACAACCTTTCGCATCATGGTCTATCGGAACTGGTATACCATTATTCTTTGACGCCATGACCACATTCAATTTGACTGTAGTACCTGCATTAAGTAAATATATGCCTACACTTGGTAAGTTTAATACTGAATTCCTACAACCTATTGGAGAGTGGACTCTAGGTACTGCACTTCCTTCTCTATTCACTGATTTTGGTAACTTCCTTACTAAGATACAACCTAATGTAGACGATATAGTAGGAAGTCTAGGAGACTTTTGGACTGGATTCCTCAAGCCTATTGGTAACTGGGTAGTGGATACAGGAGTGCCCGGCACACTTGATGCTATTGCTATCTTTATGACTGGTATTGATCCAGTCATTGACGTAGTAGCAGATGGTCTGAAAAAAGCATGGGATAGTTTCTTTGAACCAATAGCCACATGGACTGTTACTACTGCTCTTCCTACTGTTGCTACATGGTTCGCAGATGTTGGTGACTTCCTAGTGAAAAATCCAGACTTTGCAGGATCACTTTCTAATATAGTAGCAACACTTGTTATCTTGAAGGGTGTATCATTAGTAGTTACTGGTGGTATGGCATTCATAGAATTCATAAAAGGACTAGCGGCAGTTAAGGGCATAGCTAGTATAATTGAACTCTTCAAGAGTATGGGTAAGTTAGGAAAGATAGATGTTGGTAGTGTCATTCCTAAGACTACTACTGCATCTGGAACACCTAATACAATCACAAGTAGTTACATTACATCAGCATACGTTACTACAGCTTTTGTCACCACAATGTATGTAACTACTATGATAGGTGGTAATAATAGTGGGATACCATCAGCAGGTAGTCCATCTACTGGTACACCTGCTTTACCTTCTGGTAATGCCGCTACTGGTGCACTTCCTTCTGGTTCAAGTAGCGTACCAGTAGTTCCTGTACAGCCATACAGACAGTGGAATGGTTTTCCTACTACTCAAGATCAGCTACCGTCCGGTAAGTATGAACTGCCATCTGGTGAAGCATACAAGCCTAGTTCTACTAATCCTGCTGATATGAAGGATGTAACACCAAAGAGCAGTAGTGGAGTTCTTAATGCTATACTAGGTTTTGTATCTACTAACCTACCTAAGATAGCGTTAGCAGGAGAGTTTGCGGGTTTGGCTACACTAACAGGTGATGTGCATCATATATCACAGTCAAAACTCGGAGATACTAGTAGTAGTGCATACACAGATGGAGCATCAATACAGGGATTCTTTAATTCCAACTTTGCTACCAACTTCTGGAATGGTCTTACAGCACTTACTGCTCCTAAAGATACTGGTACTTCTGGCAGTGCTCCAACTTCAATGAACTCTGCAAGTGGCTCATATGCGGATGAGAAACAGCAAGAGATACAGGCTAAGAACACTGAGGAAGTAGCCAAAGCCGCTAGAACACAAGAAATACTCAAAGCGGCTATGAATGGTACACTAGCTGAGTTAGCACCATACAACAGTGGTGTTAACACTCAGACTAAGGTCTTTGAAGACTTACGGTCACAGATGGATCGAAACTTACAGATCACTAATCTCTTAACTGGTGGTAGTGGTACATTAAGTGGTTCACTCTTTGACCTAGGTGGTAAGACTGATGAAGTAACTGGTGGTTTCAACTTCCTCAAGGGTGGCGCGGATTCTGCTAGTAAGGGTATTGAAGGAACTCATACAACAATGACTACACTTCTTCTTCCCACTATGAAGGGTGCAAAGACTACCATTGATGATTCTACTTTCGGAATGACTACTGCATTCGGTAACATGTCCACTAACGCTTCTCAACATGCTCTACTTACATCCGGTGCGTTAGGGAGACTTGGTACTGATAGCAAGACGAACTTATCAACATGGGGAACTAGTGTTAGCACAAATGCTAAGAGCGCCGCTACCTCCATGTTCGATCATACAAATACTGGTGTTAGGGATACAACTCCTCTCTACTCTCAGTTCGCTAATAGCATAACTGGTAAGATGCTAGTGACTGCTTCTAATGTAAGATCAGCTATGATCTCTATCGTAAGAAGTATCTCATTCCTTCCTACCTCTACTGCACCAGAAGTGGTTGCTACTTCTATGAACCGCCTGTATACTAATGTAATTGATCATCTTCCTATGTTTGCAGGTGGTGGTATCTTCAATAAGGCTACAGCAGGTATCGTTGGTGAAGCAGGAGCAGAAGCTGTTATCCCACTATCGCAAGGGAAATTGCAGAAGTACTTCGCTCCTATCATGCAGGGAACTGGCAATCAGGATGCTCTAGTAGCTAAGGTCGCAAGTGCTGTAGTCTCTGGTTTCTCTACTGCTCTACAGAATCAAGCACAGACAGAACGTCCTACAGTAGTTAATCTTGATGGTAAGGTGATCTACTCTAATCAGCAAAAGGTTGCCGCTAAACGTGGTATCGACTTTGGAATGGGGGTATTTGCAAAATGATTGGTAATGGTATCATAAAGATCAATGGAGTAGTACTTCCATATCCAAACAACGATCTAAACTTTAAGAGACAACAGTTTGTTGACAGCACACGTAACGCTCTAGGTAAAGTGGTTGCTCAAAAGATCAACCGTCGCATACTCAAGATTGACTCTCTTCAATGGGATTTCTTAACAGCAAGTGTATGGAGATCTATACAGGTTGAGATAGAGAAACTTGAAGGTGACATGGAGATATGGGATAACCTATCAGGTGCATTCGTCACTCTCAAGGTATACTGGGGTGATGAAGAAGCTACTCCGCACAAAGCTAACATGGAGACTGGTGAGATACTTGAGTATGTTAATTGTAAGTGTAACATTATTGACATGGGGTATTGAAGATGGAAACTACATCTGCCAACTACAAAACTGATATAGAGAAGAAACTCAGAAACTTCTCTTACATCAAGATTATTATAAACATGGCTGATCCTACTACAGCGGATACCAATACCACTGTAGACAATGATCATGCTTATTTCTCGGATGTAACTACTACTGATAAAGCACTGAATACCTCTAATACTTACGCAACAATGGAGCATAACAGACTTGTGTTGGATGGAACACAAGTCTGCCCTCCTGAGATTGGTGATCCTATTGATTTATATCAAGGGTATGTAAGTTCTAGTATCAGTGATGCGTCTGGTAGCTTTCCAATATCTCCTAAGATCACTACTACATTCCCTTCCCTTGTACACTTTGCCGCCTTATCATTCGCCTTTGATGTAGCAACTGAATGTTACCCTTCTGATTTACAGATTATATCATACAATGGTGTAACTGTAGTAGAAGATATAACATGCCATCCTACTTCTTCTAAATTCATAACACCACTAGGAGTACCTTCCAGTGGGTATTGCGACAAGATTGAGGTTATCTTCAAAACAATGGTCACTCCACACCGTAGAGCAAGGATGGCATATATGGTGTTTGGACTCATGAAGGAATGGACAGATAGTACGATAACTACATCTACATTAAAGAGAGAGACAGATTTACTTAATTCAGTCCTACCAGTACACACTTTAGAGTTTACTAGCATTGACGTAAACAAGGAATACAATCTAGACAATCCTACTGGTATGTGGCAGTATATTGAGCAACTTCAACCTATCACAATCCTGTATGGATATCAGTTGGATAGTGGCATTGTAGAATGGGTAACAGGTGGGCATATTTTTACTAATGGTGAAATGACATCTGAGTCCTCTGGTGCACTTTCTACTATCACTTTCTTCGGAGAGTCATTACTGGAACAGTTGAAGACTACGTACTACAAGGGTGTGTATAGTGTCGCTCCTGTGTCCTTATACACTTTAGCACAGAATGTTCTTACCTTTGCTAACTTACCTGCATTATCTGATGGCAGTTCAGCTTACTACATCGATCCATCTCTATCAACGATTATGACATCATGTCCTCTTCCTGAGAAGCAAGTGAACGAATTACTTCAATTGATTGCAAATGCAGGAAGATGCGTACTCTACACAGACAGGGATGGTAGGATTAACATCAGGCACATTGATGAGACATTAGTTGACTTTACTCTTGACTTTGATAACATGAAGACTATTCCGAAAGTCAACAAGATACCTGCTCTCCTATCAGTATCTACCTCGTATGTCTCACTAAAGGTTGAAGCAACTACTTCCTCTATGATACGCTCAGATTTTAGTCTTACAACAAATACTCAATACACACTAGCGTATGGTAGTGAAGCAGTTGGTAGTTCTTATACCGTAACTGGAACTTTGGTCGTAGTAGGTGCTCCTGTGTATTATGCACACTCTTGTGTTATAACACTCAATGGCATTGGTACACTTGAGGTACTAGGATACAAGATCAACAGATCAGAAATACCTACTAAACTAATGGTAGGTGCAGTAGGTTATGATTGTCCTATGGCAAATGAGTTGATCAATAACCTCGCGGACGCTACCGCTTATGCCTCATGGGTGTCTTCAATTCTGTCACGAAGTAATGAATATGCACTAACTGATAGAGGCTACCCCGAACTTGATACACTTGATACGATCAATGTACAAACACTTTTCTCTGCTAGTATTGAAGCCACTGTTGTAAAGCATAAACTAATGTATAATGGTGCTCTGTCTGCTGAAACAACAGTACTCTCGAAATGAGGTGATCTAATGGCATGGACAACACCAATCACTGATAGAACATTAGCAGATATTGAGTATGCTATTACTCATCAGGATGCAGTACTAGACCTGAAAGGTGCATGGAATATATCAGACATCAATCGTATTATTGACAACACGGACTATCTTAAAACGCAACTTAATAACTACGGTTACTTCTTTCCATATACTACTCTTACGCATCTAGTGGAGACTGACTTTCCATTCGATGCTAGTTTCGTTACAGTATTGAAGACTAATGTTATCTCAATGGTAGATGCTTTTTACAAGCAGGGCAATCCTACTATCGTTATTAACACTAATCCTACATACACTATGGCAAATAGCATTGAGATCAACCTACAGAGCACACTGGATTTACTCACGTTGCTACCTCAGAGTTTCAGGCGTTGTGGTACATTCTCTTGTGGTACAGACTTTAGATTATAAGGAGGAATTGCATGGCTTACGTAAAGACCAACTGGTCAGATAAGGTAGTATCAACACCTAACAAATACAGAGACCAAAATAATGTTCCTTATACTTTCACACCAGATGAAGGTGTAGTAACTAGTGCAGGTACTCCTGTTAGTGCAGGTAATCTCAACAAGATAGAGAGTGGACTATATGATGCATCTGTTCTACTTGATGCTGTTGTTGGTATTAAAACTGTTACACTATCTACTGCATGGTCAGGAACTTCTGCACCATATACTCAAGTAGTAACAGTCTCTGGCGTGACGGCTAATGATGAGCCAATTATATCACCAATATATAGTTCAACTCTTGCTACTGCATTACTAGAAAAAGATGCATGGTCTATGGTTAACAAAGCAGTAACAGGAACAGACTCAATTACTTTTACATGCTTTGAAGATAAGCCTGTTACTGCAATCACTGTTCAAGTAAAGGGGGTGTAACCTTTGGGAAATGCAATACTAATGGGAAATGGTGGTAGCGCTCAGTTTATTAAGGGAAGGAAGATACTGGAAGTAGCAGACATCAGTTCTAATACACCTATGTTATTCTGCGGTGATTACGGTTACTCATGGTCTGGTGCAGTATTAAGTATCTTTCGTCTACATTATAGTAAAAGAACGTATACCTTGTTAGGCACTGTCACTCCAATAGCCTCTAAAGTTATACTTACTGCTTTCGCTACACCTGATAATAGTAGAGTATACCTTGTAATAGGTACTACCTCATCCACTGCACCTTACTATTTAGCAGAAATAAACGTTTCTGCTAGAACTTCAATAACACGAGTAACTAGTGCATCTAACTTAGTTGGAATATTGTATGCTAATGACACCTATATCTATTACAGTGATGGTACAAATATGTATAAAGCATTAGTAGCTACTTTTGCTACAGTAACGTCTCTTTCAGGTGGTGCATCGGATTCTGAATTGTACGATACTAATACAAGACAGTTATCACCAGATGGAAATACACTACTATTTTGTCAAGTGTTTAGAAATAACTGGACTTATACAACCTTTAACTTAACCACCTTAGTTCGTACTACTATGTATAGATCACCCGGTGATACTAATCAGCGTATCTCTGGTGGAGTGTTTATTGATAACACTTACGCATACATCCTTGGAACTTATCAAGGTTATGGGGCTAGAACATTATATAAATGCTTACTATCAACTGGTGCAACAATAGCCACATGGTACAGTATTTCATCTTTGACTAATGTATGTGATTCACCAATAAGCGTTTCGTCATTATCTTTTGATTCTTTGTTTATGCTAGATGCTAAGAACTCTGAAATGTATATAAAAGTGACTACCAGTGCAACTCCACTGGAAGGTGTACTTCTGTGCATTGATATCACTACCATGAACATAGTAGACATTATTACCCTAGGAAAAGCAATTGGTGCATCTTCATACTCTCTTGGGAATCCATATGTTCAATCCTCATTCTCCAACTATGGAAAACCAACCTCTGTACTCTATGTTTATGACAGTCAACTTATGAAAACTAAAGTTATATTAAGAAAGTGAGGTTCATTATGATCTTTTTAAAAATAGACTCTGATAACAAGGTTACTACAATTTACTACTACCCATTTGATTTGGAGTATGGTTTGCATCAAACTGAGGAGGAACTACTCTCTGTAGGTTACTTAGTAGATAGTATACCTGATCCGGAAGTTCGTGACAACTACGCTCCTACACTATATTATAACCCTGTTGAAAAGACATTTTATTACGTCTATACTCAAATTAACGTACCCGTAATAGAACCAACTACTTCTGATCTAGCCGCAACACAGACAGTGATTATGGAAGTACTCGCTACTATGTGTGAAGGTTTAATCACTAATGGACTAATGTAAGAAGGGAGATTAACATGGTTGAGATGTATGTAAGACTAGTCAGAGAGGGGAGGCGTGTACTTGAAGACTTTGAAGGTAACACAATCCCACTCGTACCCGAACGGTATCGGTCGCAGGTTGCAGAGATCATTAATGCTGTTGCTTGACGTAATTAAGTTTTTGCTGAAAGGAGGAAGTATGATTATGATTGACATGTATGTAGCTTTGGTCATTGCGAAACGCAGAACACTCGTTCCTGATTCTGGTGTTGTTCTTGTTCCTGCAAGATATCAGGATGCAGTAAGAGTTGAGTTGAGAGCACTGGGATTGGACGATGCAGGAGATCCCCTTGTAGTGTAAGGAGACATATGGTGTATATTAGGAGTCCTACTATACCTAACAGGGGGATTGGTTATGAGCGAAAATGAAGTCGCGTCTCTTACTCGTAAACTAGACGATATTAATGATATTGTTATAGCTATTAGTGAGAGACTAAAAGATTTACCAGAAATGAAAGTTACTGTTAGCGATCATGATAAGAAGCTAATAGCAATGGACTACGAGAACAGACAATTTAGACAGCACTGTAAAGATGTGCAATTATCTAAAGAGGAGTTCAATAAGAGAACTGCCATAAACTGGGGTAATGTAAAGACCACGATAATAGGAACTGTTATATCAGGTCTGCTTATGTTATTACTAGGACTATACTTAGGCAATGTCTTTTAATACAAAGGAGGGCGAAACATGACACAGAAAAGATGGTACTCTAAAATCTCATGGGTAGCAGTCGTATCCATTATCATGCTTGTAATGAGCAATTATGGTATCTATGATATGATTGGCATGACATCTACAGTCTTCAAGAGTCTCGTTGACCTTGTTTTTGTAGTGTTAGCATCGGTTGGTATCTTCAATAATCCAACCAGTAAGGAGAATTGGTAATGCTTACGAACCTATCATTAGTCGAGTTTGGTATCTCGTGTCTCGGCACTGGTTACGTTTATGGAACTAATGGTCAGATGTGTACTGCCAAACTCATTGAAGCGAAGAGACTGCAATACAAGGATATTGCAGGTTCTTCCTTCTTCGATGGTAACAATGGTAAGACATACGCTGACCGCTGTAAGCGTTGGATTGGACACATGGTTCGTGACTGTTCTGGTCTTATTGACGAACCTCTCGGAGTTGACAAATCTGCGCATGGTTACTACTTAGAGAGCACTAAGAAAGGTGCTATTACACAAGAACCGGAAGTGCTCGGTGTATTACTCTTTATGATGAACTCCGAAGGTCATGTATTCCATGTGGGTATGTATGTAGGTAATGGTGATGCTATAGAATCCCGTGGAGTTGACTATGGTGTCGTCAGAACTAAACTAACAGAGCGTAAGTGGACACACTACGGTTTCTGTTCTATAGTTGACTATGGTGCAAAGGAGAGTGACGAAGTGCTTAAAATCGGATCAAAAGGAGACGCAGTAAACGCTCTAAAAGTAAGTTTGAATACTATTGGTTATCAACTGCCATATGATGGTAACTTCGATCAGGCTCTGGCTGATGTAATCAGCTACGAGCAGGGTAAGAATGGTCTTGAAGTAACAGGTACGTATACTGATCAGTTTGCTCTCAGACTGGCTGAGTTGATTTACAACAAGAGTCAGGCTAAGAATACACCGGAGAACATCAAGTACATTGCAGAAGCAAACAAGTATAAGAATGCTCTTGCTTCTATCAGTGCAATTGTTAAGCAGTATTGATCTCAGATCACTACAACAAAAAAGAGAAGCATGTGAGTGCTTCCCTTTTTTTTTTATTCCTCTGTAGTATATTTATTTACCACATAGCAAGTTGCGTCAACCTTTACATTCATTAGTGTCAGTTTAACAATAGGAAAGCATTTTGGCTCTACTATAAGTGTTAATCCCACTACATTCTGCATCTCGTGACCATCAATAAAGACTTTACCTCTTCCCTGTTCATCCAGTTTGATAGCTACTTCACTCATTTTCTATTCCTCAAATAGTATCGCAGATGCAGATAAGCATCCTTTGTGTGCTCTGTGCACTCCTTGCCAGTAATCTGTTTCAGTAGTATGAAGTTATCATCAAGACCACCACTGTACTTCTTCTTATCAGCACCCTGTATGATAGGTGTAATCTCTACCATTTGACACCAGAGTTTAATTACTCCTATAACCTCCACTGGATAAAAGGTATTGAATGATAGACTCTTTGCTTTATCAGGGTAAAGTGCAAAGCGTTCTAGTATTACTACTGTAGGTTCTAGTGTCTCTAACATCACATACATATCAGTAAGAGACTCTGGAATTGTACCACCTTTTATCTCCTTAGTAACATCGTCGTAGAACACCCACCCTGTACTATTTCCGGGATCTAATGCTATAATCTTCATAATGATCCCTCCCTAGACTACAGTAATGCTCAAAAAAATACTCTACATGCCTCTCATACTTAACTGTCCTACAATCATGATCACACTTACAGTAATCACAGTACCATCTTCCTGCACATGACCTATACATACTAAAGATACTCTTTAGAATATACTCAGCAATAGGTTTGACATAGTACTGATATTTAGTTAACTTCTCAGGATTCATTGTGCGCCTCCATGTAGATAACCTTCTTATTATGCTTCTTAGCATATGCTATCTCAGATCTAGTACTGTCACCCATGTAATCACCTTTGTTTATTACATAGATAGCATCAGCCATATCAATCTTTCGCTTATGCATATCATCCAACATAATCTTCTGTTCCTCAGTGAAGACATCACCAGAATGACCGAAGCATCCAACGGAAATTACTAGGAAGCCATTGAGTGTCAAGTCCTTCTGTGCGCTCATAAACTCTTCCTTAAACCTAGTACTTCCACACAACGTTATAATCTTATACTTACCAATCATTTGTCCTGTACCTCCATCTTCTGAAACTCAATTAGAAATGACACATTACACGCTATGTGATCTATATGTAGAAAACCAGACTCAGCATCTACACTATTCGGATCACGAAGATACTCGCATAGATGTCTCATAAGAGCATCCTTATATCTCCATGCCTCTACTGTCTTCCAGTTATCAGGGTCACCATACTTATCTACACCATAACCACGTATTCTAGCTACTGCTTCAATTAGTGAAGGTGGTACTAGTGACATGCGAAGTTTTCCTTCATCGCTCTTTGCCCCCCACTTACCTTCTACTTTAGTAGCATACTCTTTGTTAACGAAGTCATTAGCTAGTTTCTTTGATAGTGCGTTAGCATTTGATACAGCCTCATCAATAGTCTCCATACCTAGTATACCTTTTAAGGCGTCTGTTGTATCAACCGTAGGTCTTTTATTCTTCCTCTTACCATTAGAAAGATAGAATGGCATGTATATCTTCCTCCTTTAATCTTACTTTGCGTCCAACGTATATATCTACTGTCTTAGGGTATTGTAGATAGAACACTTCTACAGCACTAGTCTGACCTAGCCTACAGAGTCTATCCTCAGCTTGTGTGTTGTTACTAGGCGACCAATCCTTGTCTATAAAGATTGCAGTATCACACACAGATTGTAGACCATCAATTCCTGTTCCTGCACTTCCTATTGTTCCTACAAAGACCTGTATACCACCTTTAACGAACGCATCTATTGAGTCAGTACGTTCGTCCGATGTCATTTTTCCGGTGTATGAAGTAACTGATACATCGAGTTTCTTGCAATGTTTAACAAGTTCTTCTACAGTACTACGGAAGTGACTGAACACCACTATTCTCTTATCAGGGTTATCTATTGCTAGATCACTGATATAGTCAAACTTAGGGTTCTCACAATCAGGTATATACAAAGCAGGATTAGCAGTCACCTGTTGTAATCTAAGAAAGTGTACTGCCGCATTCTGTATTGTCATTTCCTTTGGTAGTTCATCAAAGAGTAACTTAACAGCATCCTTGTACAGCTTCGTTTGTGCTTTGCACATTTCAAGGTTTACAGGATACACAGCCTTAGCAGGAAGGTCTTTTAGTACCTCTTGCTTTGTGTGTCGTATTACCCTGTAGTCTGTTAGCTTCTTCAATACACTACGCATGTTCTCATTTTTAGTAAGTCCCATTGGCATAGTACCAAAGATGTCAGTAACAGTAGTGCAGAACATAGACACAAATCTCCAATAGCTGTCTCCTACCAACTTATGATCTAACCAGTCAAAGATACTCCACATATCATCTGGCATATTCATGATAGGTGTTCCTGTTAGAGCAAACTTGTACATAGCAGGTATGCTCTTTAAGCCTTTAGTCCTCTTAGCATCCCTGTTCTTTATACGGTGTGCTTCATCTGCTATTACACAATCCCAGTGTACACCTCTTAGCATTTCAGCATACCGTACTACTGCAAGTTTCTCATAGTTAATTACTACTACCTGTGTATCAGGGTATACTTCCTTTGGCGTAATGACTACCCTCCTTTCTGGACACCACTCAGCAAACTGATTCTTCCAGTGTGGCATTACACTCTTAGGGCACACAACTAGTATCCTCTTGATACCTAGTAGTCTACATGCTTCTATCGCCTCAGCAGTCTTGCCTAGTCCCATATCATTAGCATTCAGCATCGTCTTCATACGTATCATTTCCAGTACGTCTGTAACTTGATAATCCCTGAACTTCGGGTTAACCGCGAATGCGCGGAAGTCTATAGTCCTGTCTTCAATAGGAAGGTTAAGTGCTAACCTCAACGCTATCGTATCAGGTGCTGTGTAGTTGTGTGGACTCTTTTTTATGAGTTTACAGCGTTCAGCGAACTCATAGTCGTCGGTAAAAATTTCAAGTTTTCCACTAGAGTTAACTCTTGATTCAAGCATGTGTACTCCTTCATTTCCCCCCACTTATACCCTGTCTCGACATCTGCCTTGAAGGGGACAGTAAGGTCTGGTATGTAACGTGTAGGAATCTCCGCCATGATTCTGCATCCTTCTACAGCTACAGCATCTATGATCTCAGGGATGTCAATTATTTCCAACACGATACTATCATGTACTGTTATGATAATCTTTACATAGTCTTGAAGACCTACTGCGTCAATCCAGTCTTGAAGATCTAGTATGGACATAACAGTGCAATCACTTGCTACAGACTGTACAGGCATATTGATAAACTCATTCTGAATGTGATACAGATTCTCATTTGTTAACACAAAGTGTCTTCTACGTCCGAATAGACTAATGCACTCTTCTCCCCTAGCGGCTTTGCGTCTCTGCTCTGCTAAGTATCTGACAAGAGTAGGCATTGGCTGATACCATCGTCTTATAAGACTCTGTGCCTCTGTGATTGATATACCAAACGATGCTGACAATCTTCCTGCTCCTACACCAAACGGCACACCAAAGTTAATTTCCTTTACTCTAGTACGCTCTTCTTTGGTGTATTCAGCACCGAACATATCAGTAGCGACTGAACTATGTAAATCTCTACCTTCTCTATAGATTGCTTCTAAGTAAGGCTCTTTACTCAACACAGTAAGTACACGTAGTTCTGCCTGAGAGTAATCGAATTGCAGTAACTTGTACCCTGCCTTTGGTATGAAGAGATTCTTAATCGTTTTGTCTCGTGGTATGTTCTGCATGTTAGGATTGTTACTTGAGAGTCTACCTGTCTCAGTACCATGTAAGTTATAGCTACAGCGGATACGCCCGTCTCTACCCATAACTTTCATTATACCATTCACGTATGTGTCAAGCTGTTTGTTGAACTTACGTGACACCATAAGAGCATCAAGGAACTTAGTACCTATAGCGTGCTCAGTATCAGCAGGAGTAACGCGTGAATGCACTTCATCTAAGAGCATCGTAATACTCTCTTCATCCGTACTAGATATTGCATGACCTACGGCTCTCTCAAGCAACCACTTCAACTGCTTAGGACTCTTGATGTTAAACTCTCTCGGTACTTGTTTAGCACCAGACTGCTGTGTGTATACTACAGGATTCCATATCTGAGCAACCAGTTCGTCTACATGCTTCTGTGCCTCTTCCAGATCGTCAATCAGCCTGTTTGCAAGTACAGGCAGATAATTACAGTCTGTCATGACGCCATTCATTTCTACCCTAGCGTAGACATTACTAGCCTTGATCAACTTGCGGTATATGAACTCAGAACGTGGATCAGCTAGTCTCTTCAATGTGGGTAGTAGTCGTCTGGTAGCAATGCAATCCTTTAGCATGTATGGTATAAGCGTAGCAATCGGAATAAGGTCGTAAGTAAAGTTTTCCAGTGTAACCTTATGTTCACGACACCACTGCTTCTTAAATGCTTCCAGTTCATCATCCCATCTAGGTGCTTGTAGATACAGTACGCCTAGGTCTTTTAATTTATGTGTACCCTTCTTTTCATTGATACCAGTGTAATGAAGCAATCCTACATCCTCATCAACTCGTGCATCAATATCGTTCATATACTTCAAACGGCTGACATCAAACTTACCATTCGCCCACACCCACGTTATTGAAGGAGATTTTAACAACTCGCGCATTGCGGAAATGGTGCGCTCTGTAAATACAGTAAAGGCTACAGCTTCGTTATCTGAGTATGCAAATCCAATCGACAGCAATCGATTACCTTCGAACGCTAGGTATTTAGACTCGATATCACACCCTATGATACTGTCAACAGCTAGGTCAGGCAACCTAGCAATCCACTCCAATGTTTCTTCCTCTGTTTGCGCTGTGTGCCCTACTAGGTTATTCCAGTCCCATGTTGACTCATTACCGTTCGATGCAGAATAGTTGAGCAGTGCTTCACCAAACTTTTCGAGTATCATCATGTTAAAGCGTAGTACCTTGAGAGTAGGTACATACATCGTGTTAGTGTTAACGTCAATCTTAAACCACACCTCAGAGTTGGATGTCTCTACTACCTTACGGTCACTAGGGAAGTCCGGTGCTATTGCTTTTACTAAATCTTTTAGAATCATTTCCTTTTACTCCTTATTAGAAAATCCATGTAGTCTTTTCCAAAGAGACGAGATAACGACCAGTCGTGTATCACTGCACCCAGTACATAGGAAATTATTCCTACTACTATTAAGAGGAAGATTCGCATTCAAGATCCTCCTCTCGTGGCAAGTAGCACTTTGTGGATTCAGATGGTACAGCAAAAGGAAAGTCAATGTGCTCTTTGCTGTTAGCATTAGTAAACCACGTAACACCATTGTCGTTAGTAAAGATCTTTGCATCAATCATGTACGCAGTGCAGTTATCATGCAATTCTCTAAACACGGAAGAGCAACGAAGATTCTGTTGCATATAAGGAGTACCCTCATATGTCATTACGTCAATCCACTCATCATCCTCACCAGTAAGCGGTGTGAGTGGTTTGAAATTTACCAGACGTGTAAACATATGCAGTGCATAGTTTCCTGTTGAGCCAGTATGCCCCTGACTCGCAAACATTTGTATGAGATTAAGTACCTCATTGTTCATTTCCTCTTGCATTGCCTTTGCATCATCATCGCAATACTTCATAAGTAATGTTGCTTCTTTTCTAGCGTGTGTTATCAAACTCATGTTATTATTCCTCCTAATTTTTCTAGTGCATCACTCATGCTGTAACCATCTATACCGTAACTCTTACCACTCTTCATGTAGATTATACATCTTCTAGCTAGAGTATTGTTCTCTATGCTAGAGACATCCTCTGGATTAATTAGTATCTTTCCGAACTGCACCATTCGCATTTACTCCACCTCTTGAGGTTTTACTCTTACTTTCAGGTATTGTAGTAACTGCTGTGTACCCCTGAAAGCACTCGTGCTCACTCCCATTACTGCTCCTGCTATCACAAGCTGTTTATAAAGGTCTTGCATATACCAACGATCCACATTGATCAACTCACGTACCATCTTAATGCTAACTACACCCGATTGAAGAGCAATCTCCAATACAGGATACTCGTTGAGTATGCTGTCCACGACTTTAGTATCTAATACTACACTCATATTATTACTTCCTCCTAATCATCTGGATTCATTTCTTTTGCCATGTCAATAAGAATCTTGTCAGGTGAATATGCTCCACTACCAGTTACTCTTAGCAATCCTCTTCTTAGTAGTTCACTTATAATCTTTGATGCTTCAAGCTGATCTATTCCTAGGATTTCTCTTACCTGACCACCTCTGAACATGTTACTGGAAAGAAGAATCTTCAATGCAGGATTAGTAGCACAGAGTGCCTTGATAAACACTGTATTCTCCTTGCGCTGACGTTGTGATCTTTTGTATTCATTCATGAAGCCCTTGTAGTCCATTGTCTTCTTATCATATGTCATACGTAAGAACTCTTCTGCCATATGCACATCAGTTTCAGAAAGTACCACGTTACCACCAAACACTTGACCTCTGAGTCCAGAGAATGCTACTGATAACCGTATGATCTTCTCATGTACTGCTACACCTACGACTAGTGGTCCTCCACCATAATCTTTATCTAAGTCCTTACTACACTTGACAACTGCATCATCCACTTCTTTCGTTATGATGATTCCTTCCTTTGGTACTGACCACATAGTAGTTATCATGTCAGCCCATTGAGTAGTAGGTAAGAAAGGTGTATTAGGAATTCCTTCCAATGTCTCTACGTCTTCTCTGGCGGCTGTAAGTACGAGATCAAAACGCGCCTGATCTTCTACTACTGGTATAAACTCTACGAAAGCACCGTATCCTTTCCAATAGAAGTCTTCAAGATTCCTACCAGATCGAGGATTGGACATCCAGATGAGTCTAGTACGTGCTCTTGCTTCACCTTTAGCTATCTTGTTTATCGTAACAGCACCTGATGATCTAGTAGCACTCAGTTCCTTAATATCATCAATCTCTAGTCCAGATGCTTCATCAATAAGCAGTAGACCTTTGTCATTCATCGGTATAGCACCCCATGTAATTACCCATGAGTCACCAAACTTCTGAACACCACCAATGATACCAGTACGCCTAGCGTTCTCACCATTGATGTATGTCCCCATTCTGATAGTCTTGACAAATCTCTGTGCCATCTGTGATTTACCAGTACGGGTATCACCGATTACCATTGTATCAAGCCAACCTTTTAGTATACCATTACGCCATGTGATCTCAGTACAACTGAGGTACGTGAGTGCAATAGCACCAAAGAGATCAGGTCTTCCCTCAATACCCAGTGCAGACTTCCAGATGTCATAGTGCTTCTCTAGCAATACAGCGGCTGATTCCACACCCTCTGCTAACTGCTGAAAGTATGCAATACTAACATCCATATCACCAATGTATGAATTACTAACTGGTTCTGCTTTTCGTATAACATAGTAATTCTGTTGATTACGTGGGTCTGTTACTCTGCACGCTTCGAAGTTGTAATGCACTGTTGGCACTAGTCGATTCTCTTCGTATACAAAGATACCGTATCTGTTCTCGAATGTTCCATCATCCAGACCGTCTAGGAATGAAGCACTCTCCTGAAATAATATCTTTTGTACATTGACGAATGAAGCAGGTTCAGCAGTGATTGATTTACATCCAAAGATTTTTCTAACGTAGCTGTCTTGTACTGAATCATTAGCATCCACAAATTGAAGAAGTTGTCTCGGGTCTACGTCGATCTCCATCGGCACTCGACTTAGACCTACTGCACACGGTCGTGAACAGTGCACGTCCTTGCATACTATCTTCAATTTACTAGGTACTGTGTATGTCTTAGGGTCTGCTCCAATAACACTCATACCCTCTAACTTTACCCACATATTAAGGTGCTCTACATGTTCACTTCGTCCTAATGATGTGACGTCCACTTCATCATACTTAGTACTCGTTGGTTGCGATGTTTCTAGTACAGTAAATTGCTCTACGTTAATATTCTGGTATTTTACCCAGTAGTCAGTAAAGTCCTTCTCTGGTAGTTTGATCTCAATTATCTTTGATGCAATACCAAAGAGCATTTGCTTGTAGTTCTTTACTAATCTATATCCTGTAGGATCAGTATCAAGCATCAGGTATACTACTTTATCCTTGAAGAGGAAGAACTCTTGACTAGGAATGTTAGCACCACCTGTACCTGTTACTGCGTTGATACCCTGTGATCTCGCTACTAGTGTATCCTTTTCACCTTCTACTATGTAGATAGCTTCTTTTTCAAAGGCTTCATAAGGATAGAACCGTGTTTCTCCTAATCCCGTTAGTTGTACGATCTTTGTGTTACTCTCCCCTGATATTCGTCTGTGTGGCGGAAGATACTTCCTGATGTTAACACACATACCTGTTCTTGAGTACACTGGTATTGTTATTCTAAGATCTTCAAATCCTAAGTGTGCCTGTTTAATCATATCATCTGTAATGCCAAACTCGTTTAGTACCTTTACTTCACTGGGTCTACTGAGTAGTGCCTGTTCTAGCTTCTCAATGTCTGATACTGTTGGAAATGGTAGTTTACCTTTTTGTTCCCACTTGTCATATGCTTTCTTTGCAGTAGTACTAGATACGTCATACATGTGTTCTAGGAACTGCACAGCACCTCCACCAAAGCCACAACCATGACAGAACCATTGCTCTGTCTTGCTGTTGACTGTGAATGAAGGTGTAGAATCACTATGAGAAGGAAAGGGACAACTAGCGTATAACTGATCTCCATCCGTTCTTGAATAGTTTACGAATTGATCATAGATCATGTTACGCCCCCTCAACTGCTTATTTAACAGACAAGTACTCACGTACTCTCTTTAGCTACATGATGTAGCAAGTGCCTCACTCAATGGAGACGGAGAATGAGTACGTGAGTACTTTTGTTACTGTTTAATTACCGGAACAATCAGCAAGCGTATACTTTGGTGATGCGGTTTTGGATCTCACCCTGATACTCTTCCTGTGTAACCTTAGCACGAACCATCTGTCCTTCCAGTTCCTTGACATCAAGGTCGAAGTCACCAGTGGTATCGAAGCCAATTGCGGCAAGCAGTTCTCTGAGACGGAACAGGCAGTTCTCCTGCAAGATGTAGTTGTTGAAGATCGTGGTCTTCGTCTCTTCTTCCTGATACTGGACAACGATCATGTTCTTACCAGTAGAAGCCATCTTCTCCTCTGCCTTCTTGATTGTGAGAATGTACATTCCCTCAGCAAGTGGTGTTCTTTCAGGGATGCTTGAGAAATTCAGATTAACCATAAGATTTTCCTCCTGTGTTGCGCCTCTTTAATCACTATGAATGTCGGGCGATCCCACTCTAGCGTTTTATATCTTAATGCTATAGCATCTTGATAACTGGTAGAAGGACTAGGGAGCAGAGTGCATCAATCGTATTATTAACTTGTATTTGATGGTCAACGCAATCCCATCTGGTAACTTATACTGCCTCTGCTAGGCTACTGTATACTGTAGATGCATTTCGATAGCCCTTTTGTATAACAAGACGAGTACTGAGTTGCTAAGACTTCCACCTAGCTTTGTGGTTTGGTAGTTACCGATCTAACTCACAAGAGTATTTTATGCTACCACTAGCCTCGCTAGTGCTTTTCAGCTATAGTAGCAACCTTACGGATTTGTTTCCACACACTATTACTTCACTGTATTAACCACACGGGAATTTTAGGACTGCTTTCCGTCTTTCTGTGCAGTGAAGTTCATTTGCTCAGTACTCGTCTAATTACTTTACTGACCTGAGATAGCTTGCCACAACTTGATGAATGTAGGATCAAAGATAGTAGCATCCAGTTTGAGTCTTGACTTTGCCTGATACTTCTTCTTTGATACTGTGTCCATGCAGTACTTACCTGACATATCGCTGTACATATGTCCTACGATGTCAAAGTACTTACCAACCTCACCTGCTAGTTTACCCATAATTAGTGGTAAACCTTTGGTGATCCCTGACTTCTCGTCAGTGTAGAACTGTTCATGCATTGTACAGATGAATGTAATTGGTGCATCTGTAAATGCCTGTATTGACAACTTGTTGAGATCACTGATAGCGCCCCAGTCCTGAATCTGTATGTTATCTCTGAATGTTAATCCAGTACCTAACTTACCGATTGCTTTTCTCTTCTCCTGCTGTATGTCCCAGTTCAACTCTGACCATGTGTCAATAGCAATAGCTTCGAACGGCTTTGTGATCTCTTTACCTAAGTACTTAGACCACGCTACAGGATCATTCTTCTGTACCATCTTGTAGATATCATCAAGGTCTTTAAAGCTATCCATGAGGATTGGTACGATGTTACCCGTCATACTCTTAGGTAACTGACGGAGTGTCTTGAAACCATTATCAACATCAACTGCTAGTGTATACAGGCATTCTCCTGTAGTTCCTACGAAGTGTGTTTTGCCACACCCCGGCTCACCATACGCTAGTATATTCAGATTCATTGTCTTGAGATCATCCAGATTGATTAGCTTCATGCACTACCTCCACTACTAGATTATTATACCATACGTGATGTCAATTGTCAATATATAAGTTCGATATAATAAAACTTTTTTTTCTGATTATCTATCAGTCGTCCAGAGCAAGCGACTCGTACTGTACGGCTTTTTCATCCAGATGGTCTACATCACGGATGTAGTATTCCTCTGCAAAGCGATCCATTAGTGCAGTGGTATCAACATTTGAATACTGCACATCTTCGCATATGGTAGAGAATGAACACATCTGGCACTTCATCATTGACGGTTCTGGAAGAAGGTCAACTCCTATTCCTTCAATGATACTATTGCATGTCATGAACAATCCTTTGATGAAGTTACACTGATTCTCATCCGAGTACTTGCACACTGTGCGCTGTATCTCAAACTTCTTCTGTACCTTCTTAACTTCATTCATGATGATACCACCAACGGTATACTTGTTCTCTGTACCATTCATCTTCTTAACAAGTTCTGTGAGAGCAATGTAGTATACTCGTGGCTGTTCGTCCATCTTCATTAAGAATGGACTCTTAAAGGATTTAGCTGACTTGTGCTCAAATCCCCATACTTCATTGGTCTCTTTATCTACTGCGATCATGTCGATGCTTCCGCAAAGCGCGACGTCTGGTATCATGTCTTCAATCTTAAAGCCGTACTCAACATCGACTATCAAGTACTGATCAAAGTCATTCTGCAACACAGTGTCGTAATACCCTGTGAGCATGTTCGTGATCACTCGTACTTCCAGTTCATCAGTGAGAGTATTGGTGATCATGGTCATGACCTTCTCAATGGTAGCGCCTAGGTACAGTGCATGTAAGCACTCATGGAAGAACGTACCGAACCGTAGTGCCGTAGGCTGTACTTTAGGACTCAGCTTGATAGCGTTTCTGCTACCATACTGCCACTGTCTTCCACATGTCCTGCGCTGTTTGATCTCTGATACATCAATTCTTATCATCGTTACACTCCTTCGCAATTTAAGTAATCATCTGTAGGTGACATGCTAGAGCATACTATTTTTCCTGTTATGTCACACATTGTGTCACCATCACCAATGTACTGACCATTAGGACAAGTGAAGCAATCTTTAACCTTCTTCTTCTTCGCCATGTTAGAATACCTCCACATAGAGCACATAATTAAGAATAACCTGATAAACTTCTGCTCTGCAATCTGCCGCTGTATGATATCCTTGATACTTCTTAGATCTATAATATTTCCCGACTATACTCTTGATCGGAGCACCATGCTTGTAGTCATAAAGGATCTCACTGTCTGACATCTTCAATGTTCCTCAGCACAGTATCAACAGTGTGCTTTGCCCTTTCCATCGCAGTCTTTCTAGGAAGGTTATCATTGTTGAAGTACTTAGCACAGATCATGCTGTAGATTAAATGCACTGGCACTTCCTCTTCCTTGTACTTTGTTACTGCACTGATTAGTTCTTCACCCATGTCCATGCAACTTCTCCTTCTGCTCTGGTATGGCAACATACTTAACAAATGGTGTATCGAGATACCAGTAGCCATCTGTACTCTTCGTGATCTCACATGATCTCTCATGTTTCAATAAGTAACGTGCATCCTTGAGTGCCGCGTAACCATTCTTTGCCTCAAGTACCAGTACTGGCTTAGTGGAACTCTCAGTAGAATAGATTTCGTAGTTCCTCAGCATTATTTTACTCTCCCTTCTTTATATCGACTCTTATAATTGTACCGCATTCATAGACTTTGATCTTACCATCAGGACTATCAAGACGCTTTACCAGACCACTCTCAATAGTCTCTATAGCTTTGTTCACCCATACCCAGTTAACTGTCATCCGATATCACCACTCTCATTATTAGCATACAGGAATTAGTGGAAGTGTTAATTGACTTTTCTGATACTAGTTCTAGTAAAGCTACGGCATCACTGTCTAGTGTCATTGGAAAGATATTTTCATCATCACACCCTATCAGACGTACTATCACTCTCAATCTTCAGCACCACCCTTACTGCGTCTCTTACCACGTTCTGACATGTGTTATTCATTGTCACGCCACTCTTATGTATAGCGCAGTTTCTACAGTGCGTAAACTCACACTCGCAGAAAGCATTTAGAATAACTCTTGCTTCTTTGTCCTCCATTACTCTACCTCCACCAGTCTAGCGTCTATCTCCACCTCTGGTACAGGGAGAGTAACATCTTCTGATACTTCAAGGATAATCCTTACTACTTCATTTGAATTGATCGTCCAGTTGCTCAGTACTCTGAGATCAGGACCACCATCAACAAGAAAGCACACATGAGAATCTGTAATGTACACTACTTCCATCGTGTGCTCTTCACCTTTCAGCGTAACATGCTCTCCCATTACGAACTGTTCCCTTCTCATTGGTATCTTACTACCAGTAGAGAGTGTTACTTTATCCTGTCTCACCTTGTTGCGTCTACGATCTGACTTGATAGAAACCTTATCAGCTTCTATAGCTTTGAGTGTCAGATCACGCATGTTACCATAACCCATGTCCACGTCAAGACGTCTCTGAAAGAAGAACCCTACTGACTCGTAGTTAAACACGCGTGCATCATATATCTCACCTTCACGCGGCTGTTTTGCTACTGTATATACTCTCACCGGATTGATCCCCATGACTTGTGCGTATGCTTTAAGCGTAGGTGGTGAATCAATCACACCTTCATCTATCAGAGCATCTATAGCGTCAGTCAGGTCATTGTGGTAGTCACCTGAATAGTATCTAAGCATTATCTACATCCTCCACTTTTTAATTTCATTGTAACATAACATTGTAGCAAAGTCAATACCTTTTCTGATTACTTTTTTTAATACTCGTGGTAATCCTTATGTCGATTACGCCATATAGGTTCATAGTGTGAAAGCCATTGACTAGCTTCATCTACTGTTAGATCGTTTTGTGATATAGGTCTCCGCCATCCAAAAGAATTGCATATTCCACATATAAAATTAAACTGCGCTACTGTACATGGTGGCTCTGGTATCTCAGAAAAATTAAGGTGTATACCTTTGAATACTCTGTTCTCTGTTGACTGTCCTGTTCTTATTACAGTACGAGTACGCCATAATCCGTGATCCCATGACACTTTAGCATAACTGTAGTCTGGTCTCTCCTGTCTACTGGTAGTAGCGTATACCTTTGGCTCTGGCTTCTTATTCATGATACGATCCAGTGCCTCTTGTGCGGCTATCTTCTCAGCAGGTGTGGATGCACGATCCACAATAACTCGCCTTAGTGTTTTTGCCACTCTCTCAGATCGTGCATCCATCATCTTATTCCTCCGTTATTTTTTTCTCAGGCATTACAGGGTAGTGCATCCAGAACACGTAGATATCAGGATAGTCTCGTACTGATTGAAAGTTTCTACCACCATAACAATGTACATAGTCGAATGCTAATACCTCTTCAAGATAGTTTGCATCCTCTTCGGTAGGCGGCTGTTCACTGTTTATGTAAATCTTCTCGTTCATTCATACCACCTCCCTCTTCGAGTTTCTGGACTAACATAATTATACTCAAATGATTGAGCAATGATGCTCTGCCTGTAGAAGTCTCCTTACACAAGTCATTCAGGAAGTGGCAGATACCTTGTAGGATTTCTCCTGCCTCTCCATCAGAGTAGTTCATCATGTGCCCTTCACCATTGTCTGTAATGGAGAAGATTACTTTTCCATTAATCGCTTCCTCTGCTGTCTTCTGTACTCCTTTGATGTCAAACTGTGAATCAAACTCTTTTTTACTTTCCTGACTCATTACTGCACCCTCCTTCCGAATGGGATGTATGGACACCCCTTTGTTCCTAGTGGAAGTGGTCTGATCTCATACCTCCACTTGTACGCATCTTTTCTTCCTACTGCTTCTATTAGTTGATTGACTGCATCTTCTTGTGATACACCGTAGATACCTCTTCTCCACTTATGTGTAATTCTGTTGTACACTCCGAAGCGTGTACTCTCTGCATACTTCTTCATGTAACGTCCTCTATTCTATCATGCGTCTGTAACTGTGTACCACACGCATAACATGCTTTCGCAAATAATGGCGTCATAACCTCTCTTCCAGTAAACTCCTTGTTATCATAGTAGGAATACATTACTACGTGCATCCTTACTCCGCATATAGGACACTTCCGTACCAGATGATCCGTCATATCAGTTATCTGTACATGTGCTACTGGTTTCTGCATCAGGTAACCTCCTTCCACAATTAGGACAGAACCTAGCAGGTAGGTCACAATTGAATTCCTCATCTATTGCTACCTGCTTGAAGAACTCAATCTTGAAGAATGGACCATACTTCTTCCCATAGTCTTCACAGTACTTGCATGGTGTGTTAACTTCTGCGATCATCAGTTTCACTGCGTTAAGAAACTCACGCTCCCTGTGTTTAGTAAGGGAGATTGATCTGAGTTGCCTGTCGCAGTATTCATTTATCAGTGTCTTGTTCATAGCTGTACTCCTTATTGTATATAATAGCATTCTCACTGTCTGCCGTATTCTCACCTTCCATGTGCTCATAATGCATGAAATTCAGTGGATGATCACCATCATGAGAGAAGTAAGAGTTGTTACAGTTGAAGTAGACACCATCCTCATGTCCGTAATCAATGATAGCACAAGAGGTGTAGCATCTAGTACCATATTCTGTTGACAACTTGTAGATTGCTTTCAGGTGTTCCAGTATCGCTTCTTCTGTTAACTGTCTAGGTGTCTTAACTTCTTCCATTTCAATTTCTCCTCCCAGTTGACCTCAAATACTTCCACTTCTTTATATATAGTGGGAGGAATAGTGGTCAACTCCGCGTAATCTGTAAACTCCATGAAGTCCAAAGTAGTAGGTACTTCTCCTAGTAGCTTACACATTTCCTGCTGTTCCTCATTCGTCAGATCAACCTTCTTATACGTAAGTGTATCATGGCTGATCAAACCTTTGAATACTACTGAATGTTTATGGTAGGGGGCATAGATGATGATACTCGTCATGGGGAACTCATCTTTGTTCATCCACTGGTACATGTGCGCCATTCCACAAGGCATGAGAGTGAAATGTTCAAAATTTGCATACTTTATCATTACTCTACCACCTCTGCTGTGAAGAACTTACTGCCCTTGCCACTTACAGGCTGTACAGTCATGCTCTTGAACCCCATTCGGCTACCGATAACCTGCCATGCTCTGTTAGCATTCTCTTGTGGTGATGCAGGCTCTACACCTCCTATGATCATGTACGGTACAGGCTGACAAGCGGCTATAAGATATGCATAGTCCTCGTCACTCAATTCAAATTCTTTTCTCATTAGCTTCTCCTTCCACTCTCATCAAGATATGTAATGTGCCCCAGTCTCTTCTCAGTCATGCGCTCTGTGTTAATATACACTGAGCACCAAAGGTGTCCTAAGTTATCATGACAGTATGTCCTCACGGCATTCTCACTCGGTGCTTCAAATACCATGTAGTAACCTGACAGTGCATGTACTAGTGTAACGTAATATGTCTTCATGCTTCATCCTCCTTGCTTGCTAGTATACTCAGTACATCCTGATTGTTAATTATGTCAATCGCCTGTCTAGGAGTCAGATCATACTTTTCCACTAGTTCATTCCCTATGCTCTTAAAAGTACCTGCTGTGAAATCTGACGTCCTCCACTTCTTCTGGTATTCGAGTACGACCTTTGCTGTTAACTTCATTCTCCATCCTCCCCATATTCCTCAAAGAACATTCTATCAGGATTGAACAACCGTTCTCTTGCTCCACTACGTCTAATGATCTCTACGTAGTGTGCATCACCTGAACACTGAGGCTCATGATAGTCAATCCTTACTACGTTATCATAAGAGACGCCACTCTCCTTTGTTATACTGTAATCAGATACTTCTGTATCAGACCAGTACTTCACAACTCTAACCAATTTCCTAATAGGGTATTTATGCCTCATGGTGTAGTACTCCAATCTAGGTGCTGTCCGCACGCTTTGCAATTCAACATTGTATAGTCTACTGGCTCATAACAATCAGGACAACAGTTGTCTACGGGTACTTGTGGTGTCTCATGAAGTAGGTGGATCACATAGCTGTCGTACTTAGGGTACTTCTTGAAATACCACTGAATCATTACCAATAAGTCTTCCGTCTTCTCCTTCTTATTAAGTAATGTATACTGCTGTTTTACGTACATAATCTGTGAGTTGTCTAGTACTGTACTGATACTAGCTACTTGATCAAGATCAAGTTCCATCGTATATCCTCCTATAGATTTCTTCCCAAAGGTCTATTTGATCTACACAGTGCTTTGATACGAATTTTGATACTCTCTGCTTTTCCTTCCAGTAACCTAGGTTACTCGTGATCAGTCTCTTGAGATCCTTGTCCTCCATTACTGTCTATCCCCTGTTCTTCAAGATATGCTAAGGTCTGTTCTTCTGTGATAGCACCTGCTGTACTGAGAAGTCCTGCGATATATCTGGTGCTCTCTATTGCTTTAAGCTGATTGTTCACGTACCACTGTAGCATGATCTCATCATCATTATTACTTCCGAATCGTGCCCAGTATGCATACCGCATGGTCATACGTTCTGTGTTAGTGATCAGTGGCAGTATAGTAGTAGCTTGTTCAACGCTTATTACCATCGTTCGGATACCCCATTCCTATTAAATCAGCTAGACCGTAGCACTCAGGATACTCATGATAGTGCTTAGTAAAAAAATGGTCTGTAGCTGTGTGGATATACTTCGGTTCTAGTGTAGTAGATGATACTGCTACTTCAAATACATCACCACACTCACGACACTTGTACTTTTTCAGAATGATCGCCATACCCTTTCTCCCTTCTCTTATTGAATGCCACAATACATGGAGTCTGCTCCTGCATGTACTGTTTATGAAATTCTCTCTCAGCTTTATCTAATGCACTCAGTATCATATGCACTCCTTACTTGATTAGATTCAGTGACTGTACTAGTATCTGACCTTTGGCTGATATCTCAGTTGTCCTAGCATATGCTAGTGAGAACGATCCTGCTTCTACCTTCCATGTGTTATTACCGATCTCCATTGTGAGACAGTTCTCTACATTATGAAAGATCACATGCAATTCATTCGGATTAAAGTAGATACCACCATTCTCTTCATCCTCTGGTATACCTTCTACATACAGTAGTAAATCCATAATTACTTCCTCTTCTTTCTACTGTCAAGCAGTCTGATGGTCAAGTATGATGCTCTATTACGTTTCTGCATGTATTGATCATACAGATATGGATAGTCTTTCTTAAAAGCGGTATGATTGAAGACAGGAGTGGTCGTGCTCGGTTTGAGAGTAATCGAGTGATCAAGAAGTTCCAGATGTTCAGAATATATAGTGCTCATCAGTTCAATTACCGTGTCAGTGGTGTGGTCTACTGCCTTAGATGCTTTCTTCAACAGTGCTCTAAGTATCAGTAATTCTATAACGTACCATTTCAGTTTCAGATTTTTGCTCATTGTACTACCTCAGAATCATCATAACTCTTTCGAGTCTATTCCTTAGTTCTTGTTTGTCGAACACCTGCATGTGCTTAGTATGCCATGATGTACTGTTAACTAAGTACTGTAGTATACTTGCTAACATATGGATGATATTCAATTGAACTTCCTGTATGTTAAAGTCTGTGATGTCATTGTCTGGCTGATTAGGTAGTGCATACATGTGTCCGGCTGTGTCCTCTAAGAGGTTAACGGATGCTTCTATGCACAACTTCCTCCATTGCCCCTTGTTGGTGCTCTCTTCAAATGCATCCTTCTTGATATCTTGTGGCATGTACAGTATAGGTATGTACGTTTCCTCTTCTGATCCCCTAGGCTTAATCATGTGTCTCTCACCAATAAATGATACACTCATTGTACTACTCCTTCCGCATGTTTTACAACATTGTCACATAGGTACTCTGGAAACAGTAAGAAGTTGGAACACGCATTACAGTGTCGTTCGGGATCATGACACCGTATACTATCTGCTATGATCTTCCGTGCTTCATCAGGTGTCATGCTCTTTAGGTCTCGTTTCACTATTACACCTTCTTTCTGTACAGGGCATGAAGACTACCACAATTTATCAGCTTGACAGGTGGATCTCTTTCCAGAATAGCCTGTAGAAAAGTGTCTCTGATGTACGAAGGTTTGATGCACATGTCCCTGTACGTCACCTTATAGATTCTATTATCGTCTCTATCATAGCCTACATACACGTTTCTAATAGCGGCGAATTCTCCGACTGATAACAATACTTTCGCGGCTATATTCGTGACCTTCCAACATGGTAGTCTCTGTCCTTCCTGTCTGGTAGCTAGGACACATGGAGTACATCCGTGCTTGTTAATGCACTGTTCGTGGTCTATGGTTATGATACGTGCCTCAGTTGGTGTAAGATGCTTGTAGTCCATTTGATTATTGCCCTCCTGTAGTATATTGAAGATCAGGCTTTATCAGCGTGCTCTTTGTGCGATATGGATTCTATCAGCTTGAATTTGATATCGTTCACGAGATAGAATGGATCAGATAATTGGAATGGTTGAATCAGAGTGAGATTGTAGTGGAATTTAGGAATAGGATAGTAATGGTCGATGTAACGGAGCATTGCTTCGTTGGTGTCAGTAACAAAGTAGCGAGAAGCATAACCTGATTTGAGTCGTACTAGTAGTTTGTAGTAGAGCATTATTGTGATCCTCCTTTCAGTACGCGGATAGTTTGTACAAAAAACGCAAAACTGATTGCCTAGCGCATCCACATCCTCTTTCACTGTGTGTTAACGTAAAGCTATATGTGTAACTAGTCAAAAAAAACCATAATGTACTAACTAATAGAGAATGTACAGATTCATTCAGTTACTTTAATAAGGTGATTTTCAGCTTTCTATATAGAGGAAGTTATGAGTGTGTGCGTTATTAAAAAAGACTTTTTCTTTTTAGAGTAAAAAAATTGTGTGATCTACGATCAGTACATTATGGGCGAAACACTTCGACTACTTGAATTTCCTGTAAGTACTCGATGAGACAATCACTGGAATCAAAATTGTGTACTTCCCCTGTCTCATCCGTGTATGTGTACTGTAGATCATTGTGCTGTATGTGTTCATTACACTGTTCACATCTCATTTGTATCTACCCTTCGCCTTCCCTTGCTTCTTGAATCCGAATAGGAATCCTGATAGTAAAGCTATGATGAGTCTAATCATGTGTTCTACTCCTTCACCTGATATGATTAAGTGACGTGCCCTTCATGGAGCACGCCACTATCATAACATCTTCAATTACTCAGCGTCGGGTGTCTGAGGAACGTCTGCGGCTTCGACTTCGACAGGCTGTGCTCCGAAGAGTTTCAGTGTCTTGATACCAACAACACGCGGCTCAGTGGATGTATCGGAATCAAGTACGACGTGTGTAGCAGTAACGAACACGATTGTGTAGATACTGGCAACGTCTCTGAGTCCACCACCACGCTTAATGGTGATCTTGTTACCGATGGTCAGATCGAGTGTAGCAGAACCGGAATTCTCTTCGATGAGTGCTTCGAAGTCGTACATAGCGAAAGCCTCAGCGCCCATTTTCAGCTTGAGTGCTGTCTCAATGGCGTCCATGTTGACTGCATCAGGATCATATGCCTGACCTGCGACGGGTGCATGAATCGCTCTGAGCAAGGTAGAATAGGGTGTTTTGGTTTCCTGAGAAAGTTTCTTGAGACTAAGTGTCTCGTTGGCAAGTGCAGTAGAAATAGTGTCTCTGTTCATGTTTTTATCCTCCTGATAATGTGTGTTGCATAGAGTGCAACTCTCTTTTCATCTAAGACAATTATATCATACAATGTAGGGAAGTACAAGCCTTTTTCAATCAATTCACATAATTTTTATTTCACCTCCGTGTAGAATGCAGGGTAGTAGCCTTGCTCATAACTACAGTTGTAGTATGTAAACGATTGTACGTATGTCTCAAATGATCCACCTTGAGCAATAAGATCATTGTACCCTGTTAGTTCATGTGTAGTACCAAACATGTTAAACGGCATCATTTTACATCCATCCATGTATACAGGCACTAGGATACTGTGCAGTTGTTTTGCCTGTGCTTTACTGATACGTGTGTATTCTTTACCGTTGTGATGGATCTCATAGTTATGCATGTTAACGCCTCCGATTGAGTTTATCAAGTATCTTGAGTAGATACCATACTGCTAGGAACACTAAGGACATCAATAGTAGCAATGTGAACCCGTTCATGTCTTCACCTCATCAAATGCAAACCGTACACCGAAACACCAATATACTTTCGTCTCTGGTATGTGTATTTCAGTAACACAGTACAGAGGCACTGTTAACCGTTTCATTTCACGCGTTGTATACAATTCATTTGCTACCAGAAAATGTTTAGGGCATGTTCTTCTCTGGTCAAATTCAGGTCTCACTTGAAAATACTTCATTTGAACACCTCATCAATTTTCTGTGTATCAGTGGTACAAAGACCATGTTCATCCATACGTACAAACGATGCTTTACATTCTGCCATCTTGTTATACGTGCATCCGTAGTTGTGACATTCTACCAGTGTCTTCATGAGTGTATTATCCTCACTTTCTATATTAATATTACCAATCACTGATACAGTACTATGAGCACTGTACCAGTTGTTGATACTATTACATTTCAACAGAGCAGTTATATGATGGTGTAATAAGCATAAACATCAGGACGCCTGTATCAGTGTCTGTATACTGAAATCCTGCCGTGAAGATATTCACGTTATGAGTGACTATCTTGAGATCTGTACCCTTATGATCATAGCACAAGTTACGACAGTAGCTGAATGCTTCATCTTTCGCTTTACTGTGTTTGCCATACACCTGATTCAGGGATGTAGCTGTCGATTTTTTCCACATAGGTATTTTCTCAATAGCATTTTTCTGTTGTCTGTTCATCGTTCCACCTCATACTTTCTTAATGTAGTTACGGAAATATGACCACGGCTGATAGTTATGTTCCTGTATCATACCAGTAGTGCCTAGCTTGTGAAGTGTATCGTGCCGCAGTGAATAACAATCGTTATCTAGATCACGGTATATCAGAATAGTCTCACTGATCTCATTATGCATGATTCTATATCCTAGTGATAACATTTCTACGGCAGTCTTATATGAGACTATCTTTCTAT
>Ga0302296_1000319_pt1 | contig 41632 bp, 29 predicted proteins | sample III_Fen_N3_1_FD_194546 | JGI IMG/M metagenome (GOLD analysis project Ga0302296, IMG submission 194546) | Peat permafrost microbial communities from Stordalen Mire near Abisko, Sweden - III_Fen_N3_1 | ecosystem: Environmental > Terrestrial > Soil > Wetlands > Permafrost | place: Sweden: Abisko... | reverse complement strand
AAATTCCAACATATATTGTCGAAGGAATTATTGCGCAGGCAATTAATGAACTGCCAAATGAGGCTTGCGGCTTGTTGGGCGGCAGGAATAATCAGGTGGTTAAACAATTTCTTTTGACTAATATCGATCACAGTCCGGAACATTTTTCGTTTGATCCGGCTGAGCAGTTTCAGGTACTTCGTTCGGCTCGTACCGATGAACTGGAAATTATTGCGAACTATCACAGTCATCCTGAAACTCCTTCGCGCCCTTCAGAAGAAGATATACGATTGGCTTACGATCCAAACATTCTGTATCTGATAGTTTCTTTGGCTGCCGAAGTGCCCGTTTTGAAGGCATTTAATATACAGAACGGAGTCAGTACCGAAGTAACTATTGAAGTCACCTGATTATATACACGTCAAATATACGAAATATGAAACCAACAATATTCAGTATTATCCAAAAGAACATTCCTCTTTTGATAAATGATAATAGTGCCGTGGAATATAAATATATACCATTGCACAGCAAGCCTCTGCCATCGTTGAAGAAATTATCGCAAGTGGTGGATTTATTCAGGTCAATTATTTTCCCCGGATATTATGGCGACGCAGCAATCGACAATGATACCCTGGCTTACCACATGGGGGTTAATCTGGAACGGTTGTATAACTTACTCCGTGATCAGGTTCAGAATGGTTTGTGCTTTAATGCCACCGAGGATCAGTGTATTGAGTCGCAAAAGCTGGCTCCCGAAATAGCCAAATCAATAATCAATAAACTCCCCGAGTTAAAACGCATTGTTTCCACCGATATTAAAGCAACTTTCGATAGCGATCCGGCTGCCAAGAGTTATGGCGAGGTGATTTTTTGTTATCCTACCATTCGTGCCGTATTTAATTATCGTATAGCCCATGAGTTGTTGAAGCTCGGAGTACCTGTTATCCCCAGGGTGATTACCGAGTTGGCACATTCCGAAACCGGTATCGACATTCACCCTAATGCTAAGATAGGTGAGTACTTCAGTATTGATCATGGAACCGGAGTTGTAATCGGTGAAACTAGTGTAATTGGGAATCACGTTAGGTTGTATCAGGGTGTGACTCTCGGGGCTAAACGTTTTACCTTGGGCGAAGACGGTAACCCACTTAATGTGCCACGGCATCCTATTCTGGAAGATAATGTGGTGGTATATGCCAATGCCAATATTTTGGGACGTATAACCATCGGGCGCGATTCAATCATAGGCGGTAACGTATGGCTTACCAACAGTGTGCCGGCAGGTTCGCGCATTCTGCAACAAAAAGCAATTGTCAGTTCATTTTTTGATGGGTTGGGAATCTAGCTTCACTGATATTAAGCCTTCGGCTGTTATTAGGCTGCACCGATATTTGCACTTCGTACGTTATTAATAGTATAAAAAACAGCGAGCAAATAACAAACGAAGGCAAATAACATGAAATAAATAACGTGAGCAAAGCGAACAAATAACAAGAAATAAATAACGCCGAAGGCAAATAACAATAATAACCCTAAAAATTATGGCTAAAAATGATTTACAGCGCAGTATAACTACTGCTACTGCCAGACAATTGGCAACCACAACCAAGACAGCCCCTCAAATGGGCTCTATTACTCCTCGTTTATTACTTAAACTTCTTCCGTGGACACAAGTTGATTCGGGTACTTACCGGGTAAACCGCACAAAAGTGGAATTGAAAAGTGCAGAGCGCATTGAAGTTGAATTTTTCGATGGTGTACCGGCTTTTCGTGTGGAATCATTCCGTCGCATTCCCTTATTTTCTCATATCGATGAAGACATTGTAAATCGTTTAGCAAAGAAATTTCAGGTTGAACAGGTAGAACTCGGAGGTAGCCTGATTAAAGAAGGAAAAGACCGACAAAAGTTTTTCATAGTGGCCAAAGGGCAGGTGGAAATTCTGAGTAAAGGGACTCATGGTGAAAATCTTCGTATCGCTCTATTGTCAGAAGGTGAGTACTTTGGAGAAGCCGATATTATCTCGGACAAACCATCGTCGGTAACTGTTAGGACGATTACTCCGGGTGTGTTTTTTACATTGAATAGTGCCGAACTGGAAAGTATTATTAAAGAAGTGCCTAATTTCCGTGAGCAATTTCAGAAAGCTGTTGACGCTCATCTCCGCTTGAAAGCAACAGTCAACACACATGGTGAGAAACATATCGATTTAGTCTCAGGCCACGAAGAAGATAACCTGATACCCGAAACTTATATTGATTATGAAGAAACACCCCGCGAATATTCGCTCAACACCTTGCAAACTGTGGTGCGCGTTCATACCCGTGTGTCCGATTTATACAACAATCCATATAATCAGTTGGAACAACAGATGCGCTTAAGCATCGAAAGTATCAAAGAACGCCAGGAATGGGAGTTGGTAAATAACAAGCATTTTGGTTTGTTGGCCAGTGTGGAGCCAAGTTATCGCATCAGTACTCGTTACGGTGCTCCTACACCTGATGATTTGGACGAATTGCTTTCGCTTGTCTGGAAATCGCCTTCTTTCTTTCTGGCTCATCCGCGTGCCATTGCTGCTTTTGAGCGTGAATGTACCTGGCGCGGTGTTCCACCGGTAACGACGAATGTATTTGGGGTCTCTGTCATTACCTGGCGTGGTGTACCTATTATTCCCAGCGATAAGGTGGAGATAAAAGGACAATACCTGACTAATCGGGGTGTGGGCAATACCAGCTTTATTCTGGTACGCACAGGTGAAGCCGAACAGGGAATCGTTGGCTTGCATCAAACCGGCATTCCGGGCGAAATTGCTCCAAGTCTTTCTGCCCGTTTAATGGGATTGGATAAATTTGGCGTAGCTTCTTATCTCTTGACTAAATATTTCTCTTTGGCTTCACTTACCGATGATGCAATTGCCGTATTGGAAAATGTAGAAGTCGGTTATTATCACGATTATCAGAACCGTAAGTCGGAAAAATAGAATGTAATGGTTAATGATAAATGGTTAACGATTAATGAATAAACAATTAAGTTTACATTTCTCTACTCTGACCATTTATCATTGATAATTAATAATTAACCATTAACCATTAATCGTTATTAATCATGTCAATAGAAAATCAACAATCATTTGCTTCTTTTCTCGATGCCGGGAATTGGAACGGGTATGCCGACAATGCCAATATTGGAAGCGAATGGGCCGATATAAGTCGCTTAAGGGAAATTGCAGGTGGATTTTGTCCTGAGGAAGCTCGTCAAATTGCTACGCAGCTAATTCCCGACGATGTTAATCTGGAAAGTGTGTATGCTTCGTTTGCTCAACTTCAAAACCCACTGGGAATAAGTACCGGCGGACTGGTGTTGCCTGATTTCCAGGCCGGATTGCCTTTTACAGACGATTTGAGTAAGCTGTTTTTTCCCGATGTGCAAGATTCAACAAAGAAAAGCGATTTGTCATCGGCTGCACAAAATCAGTTTGCCGACAATACTTATTCCGATTATTCATTTCTTCGGGATCAGGAATTTAATTATAACAATCGTGATGTGTTTGATGTGCAAAGCATTCGGAAAGACTTTCCAATCCTGCATCAAAAAGTAAATGGAAAGGACCTGATTTGGTTTGATAACGCCGCTACTACGCAAAAACCATCGCATGTTATCAATACCTTAACTCGTTTTTATCAACAGGATAACTCGAATATTCACCGTGCTGCACATACCTTGGCAGCTCGTTCCACCGATGCTTACGAAGGTGCTCGTGAGAAAGTGAAAGACTTTATTCATGCTTCGAGTCCCGATGAAATTGTTTTTGTACGAGGAACGACGGAAGGAATAAACCTGGTGGCGCAAACTTACGGCCGGAAGTATATTCAGGAAGGTGATGAAATCATCATTTCCACGCTCGATCATCATGCCAATATTGTGCCGTGGCAACAACTTGCCAAAGAGAAAAAAGCCAAACTGCTGGTTATTCCGATCAATGACAATGGTGAAATCATTCTCGAAGAGTATGAACGCTTGCTTTCTCCACGAACAAAGATCGTATCAATCAGCCATGTAAATAATACTTTTGGAACGATACTTCCGGTGAAAACCATGATTGACCTGGCGAAACGTTATGGCGCCCGTGTGCTGATTGATGGTGCGCAATCCATTGCTCATACGCCGGTAGATGTACAAGAACTTGGTTGTGATTTCTTTGTTTTCTCAGGTCATAAAATTTATGCACCTAATGGAATTGGGGTAGTTTATGGAAAAAAGGAAGTGCTGGATATTTTGCCTCCGTGGCAAGGTGGAGGCAATATGATTCAGGATGTAACGTTTGAAGAAACTATCTTCAACGGTCCACCTGCTCGTTTCGAAGCTGGAACCCCCAATGTGGCTGATGCCGTTGGATTGGGCGCTGCCCTCGATTATGTGAGTCGCGTGGGGTTGATAAATATCTCGAAATACGAACATTACCTGACTGAATATGCTCGAGAACACCTGGCTAAAATTGACGGACTACGCCTGATAGGTAACCCACGTGAGCGGGTAAGTGTAGTTTCATTTGTCTTGAAAGATGTTCCAACACCTGAAGTTGGTCGCTTACTCGACAAAGAAGCCGGAATTGCACTGCGTGCAGGTCATCACTGTGCACAACCCTCGCTTCGTCGTTTAGGAGTTGAGGCCACAGTTCGTCCTTCATTCTCGTTCTATAATACAACGGATGAAATAGATAAACTGGTGCACGCTGTTAGAAAGATACAATCAAACAGATAAGGTAATAAATTATAAATAAACTTATTGACGGGGTGATTTAAAGTCATTCCGTCAATTTCGCAATATGGCAGTTATAATAAGACAAATACAAAAGAACGATAATTTAATATTAGCAGAACTCATTAGAACCGTTTTTCGCGAGTTCAATATTGATCGCCCCGGTACGGTTTATACCGACCCGACGACAGATAATCTATACGAATTATTTCAGGATGATTTATCAACATATTGGATAGCAGAAGAAGATGGAGTTTTACTTGGCGGCTGTGGAATTTATCCCACTAACGGACTTCCATCAGATTGTGCAGAACTGGTTAAATACTATCTTTCATCCGACGCAAGAGGTAAAGGAATTGGAAAGCTTTTATTGCAGGTAAATATAAATACAGCCAGAGAATTGGGATATAAACAATTGTATCTGGAGAGTTTTCCGGAATTAGACAAAGCTGTTGCAATCTATAAAGAATCAGGATTTCAACAAATAAATAAACCATTAGGAAACTCAGGACATTCTGCCTGTACTATTTGGATGTTGAAAGAATTATAAAACAGACAATATCTGATTCTATATTGTAAATTTTTAAATCAGTTGATTATGAGCGTAGAAATAGTTGTCAGAACAAATTCCATGGCGTATGCCAAAGACTTTAAACGTATTAATGAAGATTGGATTTCCTCCAACTTTTGGTTGGAAGAGGCGGACAAACAAGTTTTGAATGATCCTCAAAAATATATTCTGGATAAAGGCGGAGTTGTTTTTATAGCCTTATTGAATGGACTTCCTGTCGGCACATGTGCATTAATAGTTCAAGACTTTTTCACCTGCGAGTTAGTTAAGATGGCAGTAGATCCTCAAGCCCGAAATCGAGGTATAGGTCGATTACTTGGTTTGGCTTTAATAGAAAAAGCCCGCGATCGTGGTTTTAAACGTATTGTGTTGGAAGGAAATACAAAAATGACAGCTTCAATATCATTATACCGACAACTTGGTTTTGAAGAAGTGCCTTTCTCTGAAATAAATCAGTTGCAAATTCATAAACGTTGTAACATTTATATGGAGTTGAAATTAGATTCTATTGTTTTACCAGAGTATTATATATAAATTATCATTGTTGTGCGGTAAAAAATATTAGATTCTCCACTTCGCTCGGAATAACAGATTATTACAAATATAAAATGTTGACTGTCATTTCGCACGAAGTGAGAATTGAAAACCGGCGTTAGCCAAATTTCTTGCAAAACCCTCATCCATAACATTTTTCGGATAATTCGGATAAATTATTTAATCAAAAATGAATATTAACGTCAAATTTATACCATAAAAGAGGTATAAAAATGCCACATCAATGGTATTTTAAGCCTAAAATATATCCTCTATTTTTGTATTATCAAAAGAGACCTTAACTACCAGTGTTATTGTAGTGTCATAAAAACTAATATTTACAAATTAAAGGATACAATATGCAAAAAAATATTTACTCTATTATTCAAAATGCGTTGACTTCTCTGTTCGGTAAGCAAAGAGAAGTGCAGTCGATTTACAATTCCGGTTTATTTTTAGTCAGAATGATTATTCCTTCTGTATCTCTTTCCTCTGTATCTTCTTCTATGCGAATGTGCTGTTGCACATCATGCTGATTCTCTCTTACTACTATATTATCGTCCTTCTTGTCGGTTTACTTCAATCTTATTTGCACCGTAGGACTATTTTCAAATACAAATTACAATATTAATTTCTATCGATTGGAGTTGCTATTTAGCTCCATAACCCGATTATATTATTCATTAAAAAAATAATAAGAATATGAAAACTAATTTATTTATACACAAACGATTCGCGGCTATCATAGCTTTCGCGTCATTAATTGCATTTGTACAAGCCCAGCAAGTTGTTGTTAAGGGAAAAATTACAGACTCAAAAGAGGCTTTAACCGGAAGTAATGTTAGAGTTAAAGGAACTAATATAGGAGCTTCAGCCAAAGAAGGTGGTGCTTTTGAATTAAAACTCCAACCCGGGACTTATACCCTGGTTGCCAGTTTTGTAGGGTATGATTCGCAAGAAAAAGAAATTAAACTGGAAGCAGGAAGTACACAAACGCTTGACTTTGTTTTGCCTGAGTCACAATTATCCGAAGTGGTGGTATTAGGTTCAAGGGCTTTGCCACGCTCACGCCTGGAAACTACTGTGCCTGTTGATATTATTGATGGAAAAGTGTTGAGAGATGTACCTCAACTGTCTTTAAATCAGATTCTCAACTATGTAGCTCCATCATTCAATTCCAATACTCAGGTAATTAGTGACGGAACCGACCATATCGATCCGGCTTCGTTAAGAGGTTTAGGACCTGATCAGGTATTAGTTTTGATCAATGGAAAACGTCGTCACACCACTTCGTTGGTTAATATCAATGGAACATTTGGTAAGGGTTCTGTGGGAACTGATTTGAATGCTATTCCAACCTCATCCATTAAGAAAATAGAAATTTTGCGTGATGGTGCTGCTGCTCAGTATGGTTCGGATGCAATAGCCGGAGTCATCAATATCATTTTGGAAGATAATGTTGATCAGGTTCGTGCCGGAATTACCACGGGTGCTTATGTTTCTAAAAACTCAGAAAACGGAGCTGATGGTGCAACCACTCAAGCAAATATCAATTTGGGCTTTCCACTGGGTAAACAAGGCGGTTTTATAAACTTTGCAGGTTCGTACGATTATCGGAATCCTACAAATCGTCAAAAAGAATTTACCGGAACCATTTTCCTTGATTATAATGACCCTACACTTTATCCAACTCCAACAGGTGTAGATGTGACTAATGCAGAATTGCTCAAACTTGGTAAAACCCGTGCCGATTATGTTTCACGTATCGGGCAATCCAAAAACAGCGGTGGATCATTGTTCTTTAATAGTGTTATTCCATTGTTGAATGGTGGTGAGTTCTATGCCTTTGGAGGTTTGAATTATCGTAATGGTGAATCAGCGGCTTTCAGACGTCAACCTGCACAGTTGACTCAAAATATTGCTTCAATATATCCCGATGGTTTTTTACCGCTTATAGATACTGATAATCAAGATCGTTCATTGGCTGCAGGTTTACGTGGTAAAGTGTCGGAATGGAATGTAGATTTGTCGAATACCTATGGGCAGAATGCCATTGATTTTGTTACTTCTAATAGTTTGAATGCTTCTTTGTTGGCGAAATCGCCTACACGATTTCAGGATGGAGGTTACCGGTTTATTCAAAATACCACGAATCTTGATTTTAACCGGAAATATGACTTGCTGAATGGATTGAATACAGCTTTCGGAGTTGAACACAGATATGAAAAATACCAGATAATTGCGGGAGAAGAAGCTTCTTATCGCGATTATGGTAAAGCTGTTAAAATTGGTGTGGATGGTAACGGTAAGGATATTCTTATTTCTGATGTTGCCGGAAATGTACAAACCTTATTTGCGGCTAACGGAAAAGCATACGCCGGTGGTGCGCAGGCATTCCCCGGATTTCGTCCTGAAAATGCTGTGATAGCAACACGTTCTTCGGCAGCTGCCTATGCTGATTTAGAGTTGAACTTTACACCCGCGTGGTTGGTGACAGGTGCTTTGCGCTTTGAGAATTACTCAGATTTCGGTTCTACATTAAACTGGAAAATAGCTTCCCGCTATAAACTTACGGATAATTGGGTGGTACGTGCTGCGGCTAATACAGGTTTCAGAGCACCATCTTTGCAACAACGGTATTTTAGTGCTACTTCAAGTGTGTTTACCGATGGGGTGATTGTTCAATCGGGTACTTTTACCAACGATAGTCGTGTGGCGGAACTTCTGGGCATTCCTAAATTAAAAGAAGAAACATCGACCAATTACAGTGCCGGTATAACCGGACAATTTGGAAAGTTTAAACTGACTGTGGATGGATATTATATTCACATCAATAACCGGATTATTTATACCGGACAATTTACAGGAAGCAATGCGGCTACTGCAACGGCTCAGGACAAAGAAATTTATACGATACTGAATCAAGCCGGTGCATCGAGTGCCCGATTCTTTGCAAACGCCATTGATACAGATACTAAAGGTGTAGATGCTGTGCTTTCGTATACTGATCATGTTGGACCAGGCATACTTCACGCAGATTTGTCAGGGACTTTTGTAAGCACATCTATTGGCGCAAATATTCATACCTCTGATAAATTAGTTGGTAAAGAATCGATTTATCTGGACAATGCCAGTCGCACCTATATAGAATCGGCTGTGCCACGTGTAAAAACTAATTTGTCATTGAATTATGGTATCAAAAAATGGGATATTTTCCTGAGAAATGTATATTTTGGACCTGTTGATGCAGCAACTAACATTGCAGCAGATAAACAAACTTTTGGAGGTAAAGTTATTACTGATTTAAGTCTGGGTTATGCAATTACGAAAAGTCTAAAAGTAACTATTGGAGCTAATAATTTGTTAGACGTATATCCTGATAAAACAACCGGAGGGAACACCGGAGCAGGCTATTTCCTTTACTCTCGTACCAGTCAGCAATTTGGCTTTAACGGACGATTTGTATTTGGTCGTCTGGCTTTGACCATATAATATTTTTTTATTGTTAGTTTAGTTCTCACCGCTCGATGGATTTTTTTCTTCGGGCGGTGTTGTTTATTACATTACCATTTAAAATTGATAACTTTGCATTATGAACAATCATTTGAAGAAGAAATATAACTCTATGTACAAGTCTTTTACATTGCTTTTGGTCGTGTGCTTTTCTCTGTCTGCGTTCTCACAAGACTATAAAAACGGAATGGTAGTATCTGCTCATCCCGAGGCATCTAAAGTGGGAGTTGCTATCTTAAAGCAAGGTGGAAATGCCATTGATGCTGCTGTTGCTGTCGAATTTGCTTTGGCGGTGGTATATCCCAATGCCGGCAATATCGGTGGTGGTGGATTTATGGTTTACCGGGCTTCATCGGGTGCTGTCTCATCGCTTGACTTCAGAGAAACCGCACCATCAAAAGCTTCGCGAGATATGTACCTGGATAAAAACGGAAATCCGGTTTCTGATTTAAGCCAGTACGGTTCATTAGCAGCAGGAATTCCCGGTTCTGTGGCCGGGATGGTGGAAGCACATGCTAAATATGGAAAACTGGCATGGAGAAAACTTATTGAACCTGCCATTCAACTTGCTTCAGAAGGCTTTCATATTACAGCCATGCAAGCTTCGGAGCTCAATAAACATCATGACGATTTTATTAAATATAATTCTGCTAAAACAGTTTTTGCTAATGAAAAACAATGGAGCGCAGGGGATGTGCTGAAACAGACTGAATTAGCTAAAACACTGACTTTGATAAAGAATAAAGGACGTAAAGGTTTCTATGAAGGACATACAGCAAGGCTTATTGTGGCAGAAATGAACCGTGGAAATGGAATAGTAAAGCTGAATGATTTAAAAGAATATCGGGCTATATGGCGCGAACCGGTTGTCGGAAATTACAAGAATTTTAAAATTATCACTATGCCTCCTTCTTCGAGTGGTGGAATAGCACTTGTCAGTTTGTTGAAATCTGTTGAACCTTATCCGATTTCAAAATGGGGTTTTCAGAAAGATTCAACCGTGAGGCTAATGGTGGAAGCCGAACGTCGGATTTATGCCGACCGGTCCACTCATCTGGGTGATCCTGACTTCAATCCGATTCATCAAAAAGAGCTGCTCAATGAAAGATATATTAAAGACCGTATGAGTTCGCTGTCTTTTGACAGAGCCACTCCCAGTCAGGAAGTAAAACCCGGTAACCTGAACGGATATGAAAGTGAGCAAACAACTCATTTTTCCATAGTCGATAAGGATGGTAATGCTGTGTCGATTACCACAACACTCAATGGATCATACGGTTCGCATGTGGTAGTTGCAGGTGCCGGATTTTTATTGAATAATGAAATGGATGATTTCTCTGTAAAAGCAGGATTCCCCAATCAATACGGATTGGTTGGAGGTTTGCTGAATGCTATCGAACCAAACAAACGCATGCTTAGCTCCATGACACCGACTATACTTGAAAAAGATGGAAAATTATTTCTTGTTGTAGGATCGCCGGGCGGCTCAACTATAATTACCACAGTTTTTCAAACGATTCTTAATGTAATTGAATTTGGAATGCCTGTTCAGACAGCTGTTAATGTAGCGCGTTTTCATCATCAGTGGTTGCCGGATAAGGTATTTGTTGAAGAAAATGCTATACCGCAAAATATACGTGAACGCCTCAGTTCTTCAGGATATGATATTGTGCCCAGAGACAAAATCGGTCGGGTCGATGCTGTGCAGATTACTGCTGATGGTTGGCTACAAGGTGGCGCCGATTCGCGCGGTGATGATGCTGTTAGTGCTTATTGAAGCTGAACTTCTTTCATGCCCGGAATTTTATATTTGCTTAATAATTTAGAGCCTTTTTTTGTTGAATTTTAATTAAAACTGCGTTCTTAACTATAATATACCTAAAATGAGGTATATAGAATGACCTTAAATTGGTATTTGATGTATTGAGGGTGTCATCTATCTTTGCATCGTAAATGAGAAACTTCAGATTCAAAAAAAGGTATAGTATATGAGAACAGGTATTTATTATATTAATCAAAACATTTTGTTTGCTTCGAAACAACGAAGTGAGCAGTTGCCGGACAGAAACCGGATTCTCTCTATAGTTCAACGAACTTTTTCTTTGGAACCAAATTATACCTTCTCGTCTATGCAAATGTGCTGTTGTTGCACTGCGTATTGAATTCTGACATATTCATTAGCTCTCGTTTCTTTTTCCTCTATAATCTACGAGACTATAAATCTTACAATTTTATTACAAGTTTCTTCACTCTTTTCAGGTCATAATTGGTCTGATTTTGCCATTATTATATTCATTTTTAAAACTCAGGAATATGAAACCGACTTATTTTTATCAATTGCTTTTCGCTTTATTTATTTCAGCTACTGCTTTTGGAGCCGAAAATAAAGCTAACGAAACTATTACAATTTCAGGAACTAAATTTACGTATCCGTTAATCGAAAAATGGATTGCTGAGTATGCCAAAGTCAATCCAAATACGAATATCAAACTAGCAGCAAAAACTGCAAATTCGCAAGCGGTTGACCTCAATATCATTGCTCATCAACCAACAAAAGAAGAGCTTAATGAAACTCAGGGAATAATTTATGCCGGTAGATATGCATTACTTCCGGTTACTAATACTAACAACCCTATTTTGGCAACTTCATCAAAAAAAGGATTGAATAAAAAAGAAATTGACAAGTTATTTTTTGAGGTAATTGATTATGATGCAGAACCAACAAAGGAAAAGCCAAAATTTAAATCCACGATTTATTCACGTGACAACAAGGCTTGTGCTTCAACTGCTTTAGCCGGATATTTCGGCCATCAGTCTTCTGAAATCAGAGGAAAAAAAGTGTTGGGGGATGATATTTATTTGCTCTCGGCGATAAAAAAAGATACTGTGGGTCTGGCTTACAACAATCTTGGCTATCTGTATGATACTAATTCCCGAAAACTGAAAGATGGAATAGCATTACTGCCACTTGATTTGAAGAAAGATACAAAGGATATTCTGACCGGAAATCTGGATTATGTGATAGATGTATTGGAAAAAAATCACATTGAAACCATTCCGGTAGAAAAAATAGGTTTTATCTATTCACAACAAACTGCGAGAAAAGAAGTTTCTGATTTCCTGAAATGGGTGTTGACTGAAGGTCAAAAGTTTAATCACGAAGAGGGATTTCTTAATCTGGACAAGCAATCTTTAGCCGAACAAGCAAATCGATTGACAGATAAATACTTGTCGTTAAAGTAAAAAACTCTATTAAATTATAAACACAAAGCGAGCGTTTCCTCCTCCGTCGGCAAACTGATTGAGGTTACGCCCGCTACAATTCAAAAATTGTATGGCAAAATTACCATTTATTTTTGGAAGCGGCAAAACGTTTCCAGACTATTCTCTACGCAAATATGGAGTTCTGTTCCTGTTTGCTGTTTTCACCACTCTTTCCGCATATGCTCAGCATATTGATCTTAGCGGAAAAATCCTCGAAGAAAGTTCTAAACTTACAGTTATTGGTGCTACTGTTAAAGTAAAAGGACAGCAGACGGGCACTGTGTCTGATGCTAATGGAGATTTTCATTTAAAAGTCAAAGTACTTCCAGTGACTTTGGTGGTTTCAATCGTTGGTTACAAAAGTCAGGAAATTGATGTGTATGAAGCAGAGCCGACGACCATTTATCTCGCTGAAGATCAAAATAGATTGAGCAATATTGTGGTAATTGGATATGGAACGCAGAAAAGAAGTGATGTTACAGGTTCAGTATCCACAGTTTCACCCTCTTTACTGGCACAACCATCATCCTCATTCGATAATTTGCTACATGGTTCAGTTTCCGGTGTGGTTACCACGCAAAGTTCCAGTGCACCCGGAAGTACAGCCAGCATCAGAATTCGTGGAGGTAACTCGGTGAATTTCGGTAATGATCCTTTATATGTGATTGATGGTTTCCTGGTTTACAACAATAATGATTATGTGAATACAGGTGCCGGAAGTGGTAGTAGCGTTAATGCTTTGTCAACCATTAATCCAAGTGATATTGAGTCTATTGATATCTTGAAAGATGCATCAGCTACAGCCATTTATGGTTCTCGTGGTGCTAATGGTGTTGTCATTGTTACTACCAAGAAGGGTAAAAAAGGAGTAAATCAGGTAAATTACAATGGATATTTCGGAACACAAGTAGTAGACAAAAAGGTATCATTGCTGAATGGTTCTCAATGGGACGAACTTCAGAATGACATTTATGCCAGTGTTCCGGTAGCTAGTCGTACTGGTTTAAACCATTTTACTGCTGATCAAATAGCTGCTGATGGTGCAGGATACGATTGGCAAAATGCTGCAATCAGAAAAGGATTGGTTCAGAATCACGATCTCTCATTTACAGGAGGTGATGATAAATCACGTTACCTGATTTCAGGTAATTATTTCGATCAGCAAGGTGTGGTTTTAAATACTGACTTTCAACGGTACTCAGGACGCGTTAATTACGAAAGAGAAGTTTCAAAGAAATTCAAAGTGTCAGCTAATGCTTTCGGAAGCCAGTCTACTGAAAACAAATTGACAGGTGGTGCCTATAATAGCATTAACTTCAGTGGTGCATTTCCGACTTTATTGTTGACTTCTCCACGAACTCCGATTTACAACAGCGATGGCAGCAGCTATAATACCACAACGAATACATATCTTACTACACCTACCAATCCGTTGCAGGATATAGTTGCATTGACGAATAAAACCTACTTAACGCGTGTACTGGCGAATGTTTCAGGAGAGTATAAAATTATTCCTGACCTGACGTTGAAAATCTCGGGGGGTGCGGATATTTCAAATACCAAACAAGATTATTATGCACCATCTTATACCAGTGCCGGTAATTCAGTAAGTGGTTATGCTTCTGTAGGAGCAGCCCAGGTATACTCGTGGTTAAATGAAAATACACTTACTTATGATCATGCTTTTAAAGATAAACATTTCCTGAATGTGTTGGTCGGTTATACTACCCAATATCAGGGTGGTGAATCCGTGACTGCCAGTGCACAAACTTTTCCGAATGATTTGTCTACTTACAATAATCTTTCTTCGGGAACTGCCCAACCACTTGCTTCTTCATCGTTTGTAAAAACATTGAATTCTTTTCTTGGACGCGTAAGCTATTCATATTTGCATAAATACAATGTGACTGTCTCAGAACGTGCAGATGGTGCATCGGCATTAGGATCAAATAATAAATGGGGCTATTTCCCATCGGTAGGTTTGTCGTGGAATGTAAATAAAGAAGACTTTTTCAAACGGTTGGAGAAAACAATAAGTGATTTAAAAATTCGTGTTTCTGCGGGACAAACGGGTAATTCAGAAGTTCCGGCTTATAGTTCTTTGCAATCGCTCGGTACAACAAACTATTATTTCAACAATACCCTGGTTACAGGTTTAGCTCCGTCTCAGTTAGCGAATAAAGATTTGGCATGGGAAACGACTACACAGTATGATGGTGGCGTTGATTTCGGACTGTTGAATAATAAAATCAATATCGTATTTGATGGTTATTACAAGAAAACCACGAATCTCTTGTTGAATGTGCCGCTTCCACTTTACAGCGGTTATCAGTCTGCACTGGAAAACGTGGGTAGTGTAGAGAATAAGGGATTGGAACTAACTATTAATACGGAAAATATCAAGACTAAGAAGTTTTCATGGAGATCGACAATTGTCTGGGCTAAAAATGCCAATAAAGTGTTGAGTTTGGGTAATGGAGTTAGCAGTTATTTTCCACTTGCTCCAACAGGTCAGGTATCTCCGGTAGTAGTGGCAGTAGGACAACCGGTTGGAACATTCTGGGGATATACTACCAATGGCTTGTTGACTGCTGCCGATATTGCAAGCGGTTATCCATTGCTTACAGGTGTTTCACAAACTGTTGGTGACCAAAAATATGTAGCGACAAGTTCAACACATAAGACGATTACTACTGCTGATAAACATTATTTAGGTAGTGCGCAGCCAAAGTTTACCGGAAGTTTCTCTAACTCCTTTTCATATAAAAACTTTGATTTGAGTGTGTTCTTCCAGGGTTCTTATGGCAATAAGATATTCAACTTGTTGCAACAACAATTAGAACTTACAAAACAAACATCTAATTCTTCGGCAACTTTGCTGAACAGATACAGTGATTCCAATACTAACGGAACACTACCGCGTGCAACGAATGCTCCGGTAGCACAGGTGATTGACCGTTATATTGAAGATGGATCTTATTTGCGTCTGAAAAGTTTAACATTGAGTTATTCTTTGCCAACAAAACTGGTGTCTAAAATTCATGCAAAGCAATTTAAATTATATGTAACCGGTCAGAACTTGTTGACTATAACCAAATACACCGGAACTGATCCTGAAGCAAATTATTACACGGGTGATAACACCAAACAGGGAATTGATTATGGAGTTTATCCAAGTAGTAAAACCTATTTAGTGGGTGTAAATATCACATTGTAAGTAGTTACGGGTAAATAGTTACAAGTCTGTTTCTCTGAACATTGTTTCCGGAAAACATATAATAATCTCATAATTTATGAACTATATTAAAAATATTAGAACAATGAAAAAAATATCCATCATACTATTCATAGCGGGAATTGCACTTAGTTCGTGTAACTCGCTTCTTGAGAATCCTAACGCGAGTATATCGGCCGATCAGTTTTATAAAACACAAGCCGACGCTGTATCGGCAGTAACAGCAGTTTATAGTACTTTAGATAGTGATCCGGCTTCCGATTTCCCAATCTACGGTCGTAACCTGAACTTATTGATAGGTAACGGTAGCGACGATCAGATTTATGCTCCGTCCAATACCAATCCGGATGTTCGTGCATTGGGAACTGCTACTTATATTACAAGCAATGACCGCGTACATAAAATCTGGATTCAACATTATTACGGTATTAACAGAGCAAATATTGCGATTGATAATATTGCAAAAATTCCATTGACACAATTCAGTGATACCACTGTTCGTTCACGTTTGATTCGTGAATCTAAATTTATACGTGGATTGTTGTATTTCAACTTAGTGCGTCTTCACGGAGGTGTGCCGTTGGTTCTTCATGATCCTACAACGGTAGATGTAAATCAACTGTTAATCGGAAGAACTTCAAAGGACAGTATTTATCAACAAATTATCTCCGATTTAACCGATGCTACTAATTTACCTGCTACGTATTCAGGTTCAAATATCGGACGTGTTACCGGAGGTGCTGCTCATGCTTTGCTGGCCAAAGTGTATGTGACACGAAAAGACTGGGCAAACGCACAGGTTGAATTGAAAAAGGTAATTACAACAGGAACATTTGCAGGGGCAACCGGAAATTATAACTACGATTTGATTCCGACATTCTCGCAGGTTTTTAATCCGAATTTTAAAAACGGAGTAGAACATATTTTCTCCGCTCAATTTGGAACGGGTGCAGCCAGAAGTACAAATACGTTGAGTTCAGCTAACTTTAGCTCATTCAATCCTTCAATTTATCCGGGTGATATACCAGCCGATAGTACGTTATTTCAGTTGTTCGACGCATCGGATGCACGTCGGTCAACAACCTTCTTTTCTTCGTTGTTTAATTCGGCTACCGGAAAAACGGTTGTGTTTTCAACACCTGCTAATTCCCGTTTTGCAAAGTTTATCGACTTCACCATTTCGCCGTTAACAAGCCAGTCGTTGAGTAAAGTAAACTTTCCGGTAATCCGTTATGCCGAAGTATTATTACTTTACGCCGAAGTCTTGAATGAGTTGAATGGAGGTCCGACTGCCGACGCTTACAAAGCTATTAATCTGGTAAGAGCCCGTGCTCATGGGCTATACACTGGAAATGGTGTTTCTACAGCTACAACTTTTGATTTGACAAGCGGATTGAGTCAGGCTGATTTCAGGGATGCCGTATTCCTCGAAAGGCGTAAAGAATTCATTCAGGAGGCTCAACGTTGGTTCGACTTAGTGAGAAGAGGTGTAAACAGTACCACAGGAAACTCATACCTGATTGATGCATTGAAAAAACTTCCGGGAAAAACAGGAGCTTTTGTACCCACTGCAAACCGCGATACTTTATATCCAATTCCTCAAACCGAGATTGACTTAAATTCAAAACTGACACAAAATCCGGGATGGTAAATAAAACAATTCTTGCCATGAAGTGGCTGAATGTGAATAACCGGCGGTATAGATAAACAAAGTAAATCAACCCCGAAGTGGGTTGAATCAGAACTTAGAATATTCAACCCACTTGGGATTATTACCTGTTCACACTCAACCATATCTTGTGTTTTGAACATAAAAATCATACTTATAAATAAAAGATATTTCAAATGAAACGAATTAAAAAAGGATTAAATGTACTTACTACCCTGGCAGTAGCTGCCGGTGGAGGTGTATCTCAGGCACATGCCCAACAAAATAATCAGCCTTATCAGGGTGTGATAGGTAGAACACTTGGCGAGTCAAAAGAATGGTGGCCGGAACCCGTTAAAGCACCTAAAGGAGCACCCAATGTGGTGTGGATTCTGATTGATGATGTGGGCTTTGGAGCTTCAAGTACGTTTGGCGGTGTAATCAGCACCCCTACATTGGACAGTTTGGCAAACAACGGTTTGCGCTATACCAATTTTCACACTTGTGCTATCAGTGCTCCAACACGTGCAGCCTTACTTACCGGACGAAATAGTGCTTCGGTACATGTTTCCGGTTTTTCGCACACGGTTTTATCTGCCGGGTTCCCGGGTTGGGATGGACGGGTTCCTGCCGAAGATGGAACTGTTGCTGAAATTCTCTGCGAAAACGGTTACAATACATTTGCTGTCGGAAAATACGGCGTAACACCCGACGAAGAAGCTACCGATGCCGGTCCTTTCGACCACTGGCCAACAGGTAAAGGATTCGATCGTTTCTTTGGATTTCTTGGTTCACAAACCGATCAGTATGTGCCTGATTTGGTAGAAGATCAGGTGCATATAAAACCTGATGGACGCCACTTGAGCGAACAAATTACCGATAAAGCTATCAGCTATATTGATAAGCAGAAAAAAGCTGCTCCTAATAAGCCATTTTTCCTGTATTATGCACCTGGTGCTACTCATGCACCACATCAGGTTTCGAAAGAATGGAGCGATTTATACAAAGGCAAATTTGATAAAGGGTGGGATGCTTTCCGTGAAGAAGTTTTTGCACGTCAAAAGAAACTGGGAGTAATTCCTGCCAACGCCGTATTGCCGGATCGTAATCCGAATATCAAAGCATGGAATAAACTCACTCCTGACGAGAAAAAGCTATATGCCCGCTTTATGGAAGTATATGCCGGTTATCTTACTTACACCGACCATGAAATCAGCCGTGTTGTGAATCATTTGAAAGAAATAAATCAATTGGATAACACAGCAGTTTTTGTACTGATTGGTGATAACGGAGCCAGCAAGGAAGGCTCGTTGAACGGAGACATAGACCGCAGCATTTTCTCCAGCAAAGTTACAGAAGAAGAAAATATTCAGTACAATTTGAGTAAGATCAATGAAATAGGAACTTCTGCCAGCACCGAAGGAAACTATCCACTGGGTTGGGCGCAAGCTGCCAACACGCCGTTCAAATTTTGGAAACAGGATGCTAACAGCGAAGGTGGAACACACAATCCGCTGATTGTATTCTACCCTAAAGGTATTAATGAAAAAGGTGGTATCCGCACCCAATACAGCCACGTGATTGATATTTTGCCTACAACGCTTGAGCTGACAGGAATTAAAGCGCCTGCACAAATCAAAGGTATCAAACAGGAAGATGTTCAGGGAACTTCGTTGGCTTACTCGCTAAACGATGCAAAAGCTCCAACACAACACACAACGCAGTATTATTACATTTTCGGTTCACGATCTATCTATCAGGATGGTTGGAAAGCCGAACTGGCCTATCCAAACAGTTATATAACCGGTAATGCAAAAAGTAATGCTGCATTTGATGAAAATGCCTGGGAACTGTATAACCTGAAGGATGACTATACCGAGCGTATTGACTTAGCAAAGAAATACCCCGAAAAATTGGCTGAACTAAAAGCACTTTTCGAGAAACAGGCTCAGGAACATCACCTATATCCTTACATCACATGGGATGATGTGTTTAACGGAAGAATTCACCGGACAAAAGGTAAGTCTTTTTTAGACGAAGCAAAAAAAATAAATCAGGCTGGTAATAATCAGTAATAATTAGTAGAATCCCGATAGATACCTGGTTCTCTGTCGGGATTTGATAAATTTATTAAAAAACTAAATACCGTAAAATGATTAAATTAAATTTCAAAATAGGTCGGTTTAGCCTTGTGGCATCCACCTTATTATTGGGTAGTAGTGCTGTAAGCGCCCAACAAGCGCATACCAAAGATTATCAGGGTGTGATTGGTCGCACGCTGGCCGATTCGAAAGAATCCCGTCCCCAAAACCCGAAAGCCCCGAAAGATGCTCCCAATGTGCTCTGGGTGCTGATTGACGATGTTGGCTTCGGAGCTAGCAGTGCCTTTGGTGGACTGATAAATACGCCGAACTTAGATTCGTTGGCTAATCAGGGATTGCGCTATACAAATTTTCATACATGTGCTATTAGTGCACCTACACGTTCAGCTTTATTAACAGGACGTAACAGTGCTACTGTTCACATTAGTGGATTCTCGCATGTTTCTATGTCGGCCGGTTTCCCTGCCTGGGATGGCCAGATTCCATCGGAAGATGGAACAATTGCCGAAATCTTGCGTGACAATGGGTATAGCACTTTTGCTGTTGGAAAATACGGAGTTACTCCCGATGCCGATACCACCGATGTTGGTCCGTTCGACCGTTGGCCATCGGGTAAAGGTTTTGAGCATTTCTTTGGTTTCCTTGGTTCGGCAACTGACCAGTACAAACCTGATTTGGTGGAGGACAATGCGCATGTTCGCACCGATGGTCGTCACCTTACATCACAAATTACCGATAAAGCTATTTCCTATCTGACCCGTCAGCATCGTGTGGCTCCTGATAAACCGTTCTTCTTGTATTATGTACCGGGTTCTGTTCATGCACCGCATCAGGTGGCTACCGAATGGAGCGATAAATACAAAGGTAAGTTCGATAAAGGTTGGGATTGGTACCGCGAAGAAGTATTTGCCCGCCAGAAAAAGCTGGGCGTAATTCCGGCCGATGCCAAGCTTCCTGCTCGCGATTCACGTTTGAAAGCATGGAAAGATCTCAGTCCGGAACAAAAGAAATTGTATGCCCGTTTCTTTGAAGTTTATGCAGGCTATCTGGAATATACCGACTCGGAAATCGGTAGGCTGAAACAATACCTGCGTCAGTCGGGACAGTTGGATAAAACAGCTGTTTTTGCCATTATTGGCGACAATGGAGCAAGCAAAGAAGGTACGTTTAACGGAGTAATTGATAAAGGTGAATCTGCATTTAAGGATGATGGGGAATTCCTTCAGTATAACATTGAGAATGCCAATAAGATCGGAACTCCGAATACAATTACATCGGCCAACTATCCACTGGCATGGGCGCAAGCTGCTAACACACCTTTCAAATACTGGAAGCAGGATGCCAACAGCGAAGGTGGAACACGCAATCCGTTGATTGTATATTATCCGAAAGGAATTAAAGAGCAAGGTGGAATTCGCAAGCAATATGGTCATGTGATTGACTTATTGCCTACCACACTTGAACTGGTTGGGGTTCAGGCACCCGAAGCCATCCGTAGTGTGAAACAGGATGAAATTCAGGGAACTTCACTACTCTATTCGTTGAACGATGAACAGGCAGCTTCACGTCATACTTTGCAGCATTATTACATTTTTGGCGCCCGCTCGGTGTACAAAGATGGTTGGAAAGCTGAAACGGCTCACCGTCCTGACCGTATCGACTGGAGCTTATTGCCGGAGTCAAAACGCTATCTGAATCCCGATCCAAAACGTTTTGATAATGATGTTTGGGAACTTTATAATCTCAACGAGGATTTCAACGAGATTAATAATCTGGCCGCTAAATATCCTGAGAAACTAAAAGAACTGAAAGATCAGTTCGAAATTCAGGCTAAGAAATATGGTTTAGCTCCTTACATCGACTGGATTGATGTAGAACTTCGCCGAAAAGCCGCGGCTAAAAAATAAACAGGTTAAAATCCCGATTATGCTTTTGTGTAATCGGGATTTTTAATTTCATAATAAACAAAAAGCATTCGCCTCCGTCGACAAAACTGATTACAGAAACGGTTGTAACAATTCAAAAAAATGTGTGACTGCAAAATTGGATAGGATTTAAAACTCTGAGATTCTATACGGTTGATAGTTTAAATAAGAATTTTAGTATATTTGCAAATCAATAAAAAAACAATTTTCAACATAATAAAATACCATTCTGCTATTGTTCATAGGCTCGAAACATCGAATTTAATTTGATTAATACAAAAAAAGACTATGCCGGAAATATCCAGATTCTACGGACTAATAATACTTATGAACTTTAAAGATCATAACCCACCTCATTTTCATGTTTGGTATGGTGATTTTAAAGCCATTGTAACCATCGACGATGGGATTGTAAAAGGAGAAATGCCACAACGAGCATTAAAAATGACATTTGATTGGTTGGAAATTCACAGGGAAGAATTGCTGCTTGATTGGAGTTTAGCTCAAAAAGGTGATGAATTATTTAAAATAGAACCTTTAAAATAAGACATTATGTTTCTAGAAGTAATACAAGCCAACTATATCAATGACTTCAGATTATCTTTGAAATTCAATGATGGTGCTGAGATGATAGTAGATTTAGAAAATGAATTAAAAGGAAGTGCTTTTGCTGCATTAAAAGACAAAAGTGAATTCAAAAAGTTTTCCATTGTCTTTAATACAGTTGAATGGGAAAACGGTGCTGATTTTGCACCGGAATATCTTTACGAGTTAGGAAAGTTCCAGCATCAAATTGCAAGCGAGCCAACCAGTGAATATGGAATAAATAAACAGCCTTGATAAAAACGGAAAAACAATTGCCAATATAAGATATAACTTACTAATAAATAAACGGATAACAAAATTAGTTTCAATGTGTTGAAGTAATATTCTACTATTGTTCTCGTCCCCGAAACCCGATTAAACCCCAATTATGCTCATGTGTAATTGGGATTTTTTTATTTCAATACCTAAATAAAGGTACGAATATACTCCGTTAGAGGTATTTCATGGTGTTGATAATCACTGTATTTTTGCATCGGATATTCAACTCATGTTATCTGTCGCTGCGGATAATCGCACTCACACTATTTGAAAATGATTTTATTTCAATAATAAACAAAAGCATTCGTTTCTGTCTTCGTCGGCAAAACTGATTATGGGACCGGGTGTGACAATTCAAAAAAATGTATGAAAAAACTTTTCAACAACAGGAAATTTAATTTCCTGACTTCCGCGTTGGTACTGGGAGGTAGCGTTTCCGCCCAGTACAGTCCGACTCCTGCTTTTCAGGGGAAAATTGGTAAAACCCTTGCCGATAGTAAAGAATCTCGTCCCGAAACTCAACCGCATGCTCAGCCGGGAGCTCCTAACGTGGTATGGATTCTGATTGACGATATTGGTTATGGTGCCGCCTCTGCTTTTGGTGGGCTGATTGAAACACCGAATATCGATAAATTGGCAAACAACGGATTGCGTTACACCAATTTCCATACCTGTGCTTTTAGTGCGCCAACCCGTGCAGCTTTGCTTACTGGTCGGAATAATCACTCTGTTCATTTTGGGTATTTTGCCCACAATTCGTACGATGCTCCGGGGTACGATGGTTATTTACCTTTTGAAAAAGCTACTGCTGCCGAAATTCTTCGCGAAAACGGTTACAGTACATTTGCTGTGGGTAAATATCATTTAACTCATCCTTCGGATGCCACGCAGGCCGGACCCTTTAACCGTTGGCCAACCGGTCGTGGATTTGATCACTACTTCGGATTTCCACCGGAAGCATGGGGAACCGACCAATGGCACCCGACTTTGTATCGCGATACCCAACGTGAACCCGAAGATCCACAAGGTCGTCATGTAACAGAGTTGTTGGCAAACAATGCCATTCAGTTTATTTCCGACCAAAAAGCGGCTGCACCCGATAAACCGTTCTTCCTGTATTTGGCTACAGGTGCCGGACATGCTCCGCATCAGGTTGAACAAAAATGGATTGACAAATACAAAGGTAAATTTGATAAAGGTTGGGATTGGTACCGTCAGGAAGTCCTTGAACGTCAGAAAAAATTGGGCGTTGTTCCGGCTAATGCTACACTTGCACCTCAAAACAACGGTGTGAAACCATGGGAACAACTTTCAGATGATGAAAAGAAAGTATATCTGCGTCATATCGAAGTATATGCAGGATTTATTTCACAAACCGATTATCAGATTGGTCGCGTTGTCGATTATCTGGAGCAAACCGGACAACTTGAAAATACGGTGATTGCCGTGTTAGTAGGCGATAATGGTGCCGAAGGTGGTGCACGCGACTATGGTCGTTTCCTTGCAACCAGTCCTGACGAAACCCACGAACAGGTATTGGCCAAAGAAGTGAAGAATCTGGATAAACTTGGCACAGACCAATCCATGGCTCTTTATCCTGATGGCTGGGCTGCGGCAACTAACACGCCTTTCCGCTACTATAAAAGTTATGCCAACTTCGAAGGTGGAACTCACGATCCGTTGATTTTGTATTATCCAAAGAAAATTAAAGACAAAGGTGGAATCCGTGATCAATACACCTATGTAAACGATATTTTGCCTACTACGCTCGAATTGGTCGGTGCAAAAGTTCCTCAGGTGGTAAATGGTTATGTTCAGGAACCGCTTGAAGGTACAAGTCTTGCGTATACCGTTGATGCTGAAAATAAAAATGCACCCGAACGTCATACCATTCAGTACAACGAGATGACAAGTTCGTATGCCATTTACAAAGATGGTTGGAAGGCTTCGTTTCCACACGACCGCGTAAAACGAATTCCTGAAAACGAAGAAAAATGGCATTTGTATAATACCAAAGTCGATTTCAATGAGCAGAATGATTTGGCAGCACAATATCCTGAAAAAGTGAAAGAACTGGCTGATGTTTTCGATTCTGAAGCCTGGAAATATAATGTGTATCCACTCAAACAGACCTGGGAAACTACGAATGTAAATACGTTCAACACCAGCAAAAAAGTAATCTTGCGCAAGGGCAACTATTTCACAACATTTACATCACCACGTTTCACGAACGATTCGTATACAATTACAGCCAATGTTGATATTGCAAAATCAGGTGCACAGGGCGTAATATTATCGACAGGTGGATATGCAGCCGGTTTAAGTCTTTATATCAAGGCCGGTAAACTGGTATTTGCATACAACGCCGATGGAAAACTGGAAGAAATAGTTTCGTCGAAAGCTGTACCAACGGGAAAAACAGAACTGAAAGCCGAAGTAACTTACTCGGGTGAGCCGGTAGGTCAGTTTAAAAACCGAGATAAAGCAGTCGCAATCTTTATTAATGGCGAAAAAGCAGGTTCGAAAGATTTAGGAAAAATCGGCATTCCACGTAACAGTATTGAAGGGCTCGAAGTGGGTGAAGACCGTGGAACTTCTGTTTCTACTTCTTACAAAGCTCCATTTACTTTCACCGGAAAAATTGATAAAGTGACTATTGATTTTAAATAATAAATTCATTTACAGTGGCATATAACTCCATAAATATAACAAGAGAATTGTATGCCTGTAAAATAAATACAAAGCAGAACTGAGATACTTAGTTCTGCTTTGTACTCTTCTCATTTAAATGTTTTATATATGACTCATAAACTACTTGCAGCATTTATTTTACTTGTTAGTGCAAATTTTGTATCTGCTCAAAAAGCAGAACCGACTACATCCAAAGCTGCCACAGAATATACTAAAAAAGCCAATGAGGCTTTTTATTCTAAACTTAATTTCAAAGATTCGGCTGACTTTGCCGATGCACGTCGTGGTTTTATTGCCACGCTCGACAGTGGAATTATCCGCAATGCCAAAGGGCAAATTGCAGTAAATACCAACGAGTACAATTTTATTAAAGGAGATGCGCCGGCTACAGTCAATCCTTCTTTGTGGCGACACGCTAAAATAAACAATATTAATGGTTTGTTTAAAGTTGGCGAAGGTATTTATCAGGTTCGCTCGTTCGACATTGCCGTTATCACTTTTGTGCAAACCAACAACGGATATTTGGTTATAGATCCTTGTACAAATGCCGATGCAGCTCGTGCGGCTTATGAACTGGTAAAAAAATATGTGGGCGATAAACCTGTGGTGGCAGTTATAAGTACCCACAGTCATGGCGACCATTACGGAGGTGTGGAAGGTGTGGCAAGTGCCGAAGATATTAAAAGTGGCAAAGTGAAATATATTACACCTGAAGGGTTTTACCGCGAGGCAGTTAGTGAAAATGTGCTGTTAGGTAATGCCATGATGCGTCGTGCCGGGTACCAGTTTGGTTCTTCTCTGACATCCGATGAAAAAGGACGTGTAGATGCCGGATTGGGCAAATCATACCTCGGGACACACAGCAGTTCAAGTTTGTTGGAACCTAATATTGAGATAAAGAAAACAGGAGAAATTGTTAATGTGGATGGGTTGGATGTTGAATTTTTACTAGCGCCCAACACCGAAGCACCTGCCGAGTTTTATTTCTATATTTCTAAATACAAAGCCTTTTGCCCTGCCGAGGATGCCAGCCGAACTTTCCACAATTTGCTGACACCGCGTGGTGCTAAAATTCGGGATGCACGTGGCTGGGCCGGTTATTTGAACGAAGCAATTGAACGTTTTGGCGATAAAACCGACGTCGTTTTTCTGGTACACGGTTGGCCTGTGGTTGGTCACAATCAAAGTATTGATTTTCTGGAGAAACAACGCGATTTATATAAATTCGTTCACGACCAAACAATTCATCTTGCTAATCAGGGTTTGAATATGGAGGAAATTGCCGAAACTATTCAGTTACCGAAAGAACTGTCCAACGAATGGTATAACCGCGATTATTATGGAACATTGAAGCATAATTCCAAAGCTGTTTATCAGTATTATCTCGGTTGGTGGGATGGCAATCCCGCTAATTACGATAAACTTCCCGATGTAGAAGCTGCTAAACATTACGTTGAATTTTTCGGTGGCGAAAAAGCTGCGCTCGAAAAGGCTCGTGCCAGTTATGCCAAAGGTGAATACTGTTGGGTGGCTGAAGTATTGAAGCATGTGGTGTTTGCCAATCCGGCTAATCGCGAAGCTCGCAATCTGCAAGCCGATGCCTTTGAGCAACTGGCCTATCAAACCGAATCATCTATCTGGCGAAACCTGTATTTGTCCGGGGCAGTTGAGTTACGTGCCGAAGGAAATGTATCAGATAAAGTTATATCTTCCATTCAATCGTTTGGACAAATCAATAAACTTACCACCGAAGCCTTATTTGATTATTTATCGGTAGCTCTTAACGGTAAAAAAGCCGAAGGAAAAGACATTTCCATTCGCTTCATTTTTCCGGATGTGAAGGAGAATACACTAGTAACAGTAAAGAATGGCGTACTTCACCATTCGGTTAACAAGCCCGATGTGGATGCAGAACTAACGTTAACCATCCCAAAGAAAACTTTGTTGGAAGGCTTTGCAAATCCCGATTCGTTGAGGGCAAAGATTCTTGCAAACGATGGTATTTCGTTTAGTGGAAATATATTTCTTCTCAAAGAATTCTTTGAACTGATAGAAATTGCCAAACCAAACTGGAATATTGTAACACCCTGAATAATTCATAGTTCATAATTCGTAATTTATAATATGAGAACCCAACTAAATAAACTTATGCTACTGACAGTACTTGCAGTAGCAACAATAAACGGACAGGCGGCTCCAAAGCTGGAAAAAGACTCTGTGTTGAAAATAGCCAAAGAGGCGTATATATATGGCTTACCATTAGTGCTTACTGATCTAACGCGGATAGGCTCAAGTGCTGAAAGTAATCATTTTTATCATAGCAATAAATTCCCTGACTATACAGCCCGATTGGTTGTACGTCCGAATAACGATACTTTCTATTCTTCGGCATTTCTCGATTTAGGAACAGAGCCGGTGGTGTTGAGTATTCCCGACTCAAAAGACCGTTACTTTGTGGTGCCGCTTATGGATGCTTGGACCAATGTTTTTAAATCATTCGGTAAACGTACTACAGGAACCAAAGCTCAAACCTATGTAGTGACCGGTCCTAAATGGAAAGGTACGCTGCCGCAAGGAATCGAGGAAGTGAAGTCACCAACCGATGAGGTATGGATTATTGGTCGTTATCAGGTAAATAGTCCGGAAGATGGTAAAAACTTTGTAGCACCTATTCAAAACACTCTGGCAGCTATACCGCTGAGCAAATGGAATAAAACAGCTGCTCCGACAGTTGTAGCAGTAAGTTATTCTATCGAAAAGAATACAGTAATCAGTGACTTGAAGGCAAGAAAACTTACCGGCGTTCAGGCACTAAATAAACTGACAACCGAAGAGTATTTCACGTATTTGAATGAGTTATTGGTGAAGAACCCCGGACTTGCTGCCGATAAAAAAGCATTGGCACGTTTTGCCAAAATAGGCATTCAACCTGGCAAAGCTTTTACGTTGAAAAGCTTTGATACCGAAACGCAAACAGCATTGAACTCATTAGCAGCTCAGCTTGCCGAAGATTTTGGAAAAAATCAGTCATTCTTTCGTGCTAAAAATGATGAAAAGATCGATTTGACTATTGGCAATTATGGTACCGATTACCTGAAACGTGGATTGATTGCTTATGTAGGGTTAGGTGCTCTTAACCCGGAAGAAGCAGTATATCGTTCATACAGCGTAGATGCCGATAATCAACCGCTCGAAGGAAAGAATCAGTATGTTTTGCATTTCGATGCAGGCAAACTTCCTCCGGCACGTGCATTCTGGTCGCTTACATTGTATGATAAAGATGGTTATCTGGTTGATAATGCTATTGATCGTTACGCTATTGGTGACCGTAATAAGTTGAAGTTTAATGCCGACGGTTCGTTAGATTTATATATCCAAAATCAATATCCCGGTGCCGACAAAAAAGAAAACTGGTTGCCAGCTCCTATAGGTAATTTTAATTTGTCTGTTCGTATTTATCTGCCAACTGATGACTTTTTACACAAAGAGGGCTCGTGGGTGAAACCACTGGTTAAAAGGGTAAATTAATATGCAGAACTTCTGTTGAATAATATTTTTTCTAAATATACCTACATAATGGTATTCAAAATGCCCTCAAAGAGGTATTTCACATATAGATTATCTCATATATCTTTGTAATATCAAATAACCAAAGAAAAAGTATTTGTAATTCTTGTAAATTATATTTTATGAACTCATTATTTATGTACATGTATATGTGTTGCTGTCATTATCATTTCAATGACCGGTCGAGACGCTTGTTCATATTCGTAAAATAGATTTTTACAAATAAACAAAAACGCAGCCGGTCAGGAAAACTGATCGGCTGCGTTTTTTTATACATTCAATTTTTATCTTTTGTACACATATTTATTTTGTTTAGTAATGCTTATAAGTTGTTTTTCTTCGATGTGAATCGCGGCAAAACAATAAATAGGCAAATATGAAATGAGCATGAATCCAAATGTTAGTTTTGCTGACCGTTGGTTCATCAAAAAGGAATAAAAATCCGAATAGCTCTTTTTTTTCTTTTGATATTAATGAAATTATTTTTTACGATGTGAATCGGGTGAGGATAATGAATAATGGCTAAAATTAGAAGATTTGTTACTGAAACAGGGTCTTTTAAAATTGAGTTATTGTTATTTAGTTTTATTGTTTTTATCCATCGTTTTCCTTCAATGCGAAAAGAAGGAAAATGATGGATTGTTTCAATTTTTTAGCAGACCGAATTATAAGAATTATTTACTCTCAACATAAACATAATCCAGCAAGAATTTCCAACAGATAATCATCTCTTATTTCTTGCTCTAAAAAAAAAATATTATGGCTGGTTTTTCTATCTCTTTTCAAAAAGCATTGGCTAAGGTTCTCAACCTAAACCCTATTAAACATAGTAATGAATCTTTAAAAAATCAAGAAATCGTGGCAACAACTAAATTGAAATTTGAAACCCTGCAAGTACATGCAGGTCAGGAAGTGGATGGTACCACTCATTCACGTGCATTACCAATTTATCAGACAACCTCCTACGTGTTCGATGATGCAAAAGACGGTGCAGATCTTTTTGGCTTACGCAAGTTTGGAAACATATACACCCGCTTACAAAACCCTACGACAGATGTGTTTGAAAAGCGCATTGCTGCATTGGAAGGTGGCGTAAGCGGGTTAGCTACTTCCTCCGGTCAATCTGCTCAGTTTATAGCCTTGAACAATATTATTGAGGATGGCGATAACTTCGTGTCAACACCTCATTTATATGGAGGAACTTACAATCAGTTTAAAAATCAGTTTAAACGATTGGGAGTGGAAGTACGGTTTACCAAAGATGATAAACCCGAAGAATTTGAAGCTCTGATTGACGAAAATACCAAAGCTATCTATCTTGAAACAATCGGTAATCCTGAACTCAATGTTCCTGATTTTGATGCCATTGCTGCGGTAGCAAAAAAGCATGATATTCCTGTGATAGTAGACAATACTTTCGGTGCAGGCGGCTACTTGTTCCGTCCGTTGGAACATGGTGCTTCGGTAGTGGTAGAATCTGCAACAAAATGGATTGGCGGTCACGGTACTTCCATTGGTGGTATTATTGTAGATGGTGGAACATTCAACTGGGGTAATGGTAAATTCCCATCATTTACCGAACCTTCGGATAGTTATCACGGATTGGTTTTCTGGGATGTGTTCGGAGCTAACGGTCCGTTTGGCAATATAGCTTTCAATATTCGTGCTCGTGTTGAAGGACTTCGCGACTGGGGTAACACCATCAGTCCATTCAACTCTTTCTTGTTGGTGCAAGGAATTGAAACTCTTTCATTACGTGTCGACCGTCATGTGCAGAATGCACAGGCTTTAGCCGAGTGGCTGGAAAAACATCCGAAAGTGGAATATGTAAACTATCCAGGGTTGAAGAGTAGTAAATATCATAATCTGGCTAAAAAATACTTTCCAAAAGGTCCGGGTTCGGTACTTACATTCAAGATTAAAGGCGATCCTAAAAATGCAGATATTTTAATAGACAATGTAAAGTTATTAAGTCACTTAGCCAATGTGGGTGATGCTAAATCATTAATCATTCACCCTTCAGCCACTACTCATGAGCAACTTTCGCCTGAAGATCAGATTGCGTCAGGTGTTGCTCCTGGCTTATTGCGTCTATCAGTTGGTATTGAAAATATCGAGGATATCAAAGCTGATATTGAAGAAGCATTATTAGCTGTAAATTGATTTTTAATAAATGTGTTTATTAAACCGCCTTATCAGTGAATTTGATTTCGCAGTTTCGCAAACGTGCATGTTAAATTTTACACATGACGTGTCGGCTGTCATTCTGACCGTAGTGAGAATTGAAAATCGGCGTTAGCAAAATCTCTCACAAAAACTTTATCTGTAAAGTTTACATGATAATACTGAATTTAAAAAATAAGATTCTGGTATCACTTCTCCGTAAAATTTCAAATATTATACCCCAATTATGGTATGCAAATACTGTAATTGGGGTATTTCGTATACCTAAAAATAGTATGAACTTTGCAAATGAATTAATGGATATATAAAGAAATATCAAAAAATGAAGTGCAATCTGGTTTACCCATTAATCTTCTGGAAACAGAAGTTCTACGCAATAATATTGTCCTGTCATTCAGTCAAATTTAGAGGTTAATATTATACCAACTATCTACCCGATACACTTAACAAAAGTCATAGAGCAATTCAAAAGTGTCTTTATCGTTAACTTTTAAACAAAAAGTAAGGTTTCTTTATAAGTAGAAAATACTCACACGAACAAATAATTACATAACATAGCCGAAATTAATGAACGAAGCTACTTTTATAATTGCTGAAAATTGCGATTTATGTCGATTAGGACTCAGCTGTATCATTCAGGATCAGGTTCAGTCGCCAACCATTGTGACAGTTTCAAGTAAGTTGGAATTGCACAAGGCTCTGTTGTATAACGAGGATGCTACTGTCATTATTGACTTTGATAGTTTAGGCATTGATAATATTGACGAAGTAACCGTACTATCCACCTGTTTTCCAAAATCTAATTGGTTGTTTATGTGCGATATTCCTGATGAAACTTTCCTTATGCCATTAACCGCGTCTTTTGAACGGGCTAACTTTATACTCAAATCCAACGATTATGACGTGATTACCATGGCTATTCTGGATACACTTTCCGGCAAAAAGTATTTTTGTAGCGAAGCTCTTCAGATTATCATGGATGGACATAACCGGAAAAAGGAATCTGCCGGTAAACGAGATTTGCTTACTCACACCGAATTGGAACTTATTCAGTTATTTACGCAAGGGAAAACTGCAAAAGAAATTGCCGAGTCTCGTTGTCTGAGTCATCATACCGTTAATACACATCGCAAGAATATTTTTCGCAAACTTGGAATCAACAATGTACAGGAGCTGATCAAATTTGCATTGAAAAACGGGTTGGTGGATCTGACTGAGTATTATATCTAATGTATTGTTAATAACTTCTTTTCTATATATCTCAATTTAGCTGTTAAAATACACTAATTGAGTTTTTTTCTAAACAATTAAAGGCGATTTCGCATCGACAAATCAACAATAATTCTATTCACTGCTACAACCATATGAATAAAACAATCCAATTTAATCCGCTTAAATATCCGGTATATGTCATGGCAAAAGCCATTGGTCCTGCTTGTAATCTACGATGCAGCTATTGCTATTATCTGGATAAGAAAAGCCTGAATCCCAATAATGACTCTAACCGGATGAGCGAGGAAACGCTCGAACTGTTTATAGAACAATATATAAATGCGCAGCCTGGTGAGCAAGTGCTGTTTACCTGGCACGGTGGTGAGCCTTTGCTTATGGGAGTTGACTATTACAAGCGCGCTGTTCGATTACAAAAAGTGTATGGGCGTAATCGACAGATTGAAAATGTATTACAAACAAATGGCGTGTTGCTTACCGAAGAGTGGTGTCAGTTTTTCAAGGAAAATAATTTTCTCATCGGTATTTCTATCGATGGACCGGAGCATTGCCACAACCGTTATCGCCGAACTATTGGCAACGAAGGTTCTTTTCAGAAAGTTATGAAAGGAATAAAATTACTTCAAAAACATCAGGTAGAATTCAATGTGCTGTCGGTGGTAAATGATTATAATGCTCAATATCCACTTGAGGTGTATCGTTTCTTTAAACTGATTGGGGCAAAGTATATTCAGTTTTCTCCCGTAGTAGAACGGCTAAATGCTGATTCGGGATTGTTAACAGCCCCCGATAATACCGAGGGTAAACTTACGTCCTGGTCAGTTGGTGCGTTGGAGTATGGCCAGTTTCTGACAACTATTTTTGATGAATGGGTTCGGAATGATGTAGGTGAAGTATTTGTTACTACTTACGATGCAACTTTAGCCGGATTTGCTGGCGAACAACCACCAACTTGTATTTGGTCAGAAACTTGTGGTCATGCAGCGGCTTTGGAAGCTAACGGTGATTTGTATAGTTGCGACCATTTTGTTTTTCCGGAATATAAACAAGGCAATATCCATCAGAAAACCATTACAGAAATGATGCTATCGCCTGAGCAAATCAGCTTTGGCAACGATAAAAAACGTAAACTATCTACAACCTGCCTGCAATGTAAATTCTTAAAACAGTGTAACGGTGAATGTCCGAAAAACCGTATTCTCAAACTGGCGGATGGCTCGGCACATAACTATCTCTGTTCAGGTCTGAAACACTATTTCAACCACGTTGAGCCTTATATGAAATTTATGAGTAATGAGTTGAAACACAAACGTTCGCCTGCCAATGTAATACAATGGGCCAGAAGTCAGGAGTAACAGAGAGTGATAATCGGGTTGTAAAATGTTCTAATACTGGCTTTTTATGCAATGCCAAATACCATAAACAAGGTAGATAAATACCCTCAGAAAGGGATTGTAGGTATAATCGAATTGGAAGAACTTTGTAAAATAAAAGATTGCCCATATTTTTATTCATTCAATAACTTGCATTATTCTCAAATATAAAATTATAGATATGAAAAAGATTGTAACATTAACTCTCGTATTTGCTATTCTTCTGGGATTTACCAATCAGGTACAAGCTCAGAAAAAAGAACTTAAAGGTCAAATTTCATTATCAGGGGCTTTCGCTCTTTATCCGCTAGCTGTTAAATGGGCTGAAGAGTTTAAAAAGCTTCATCCCGAAGTGAAAATTGATGTTTCGGGTGGTGGAGCTGGCAAAGGTATTACCGATGCATTGGCTAAAGTTGTAGACTTAGGAATGGTTTCCAGAGAAGTGAAACCGGAGGAAGTTGCTAAAGGTGCCTGGTTTGTGGCAGTAGCTAAAGATGCTGTAGTGCCAACTATCAATGCAAAGAATCCTAAAATCAAGGAATTGTTAGCAAAAGGACTGACTCAGGCTGCTGCAACCAAAATTTTTGTGACTGAGGAATATAAAACATGGGGACAGGTATTGGGTGTGCAGAGCAATATTCCACTTCACCTTTATGTACGTTCCGATGCCTGTGGTGCTGGTGAAACCTGGGCTAAGTATCTGGGAAACAAAAAACAGGAAGACCTGAAAGGAACTGCCGTTTTTGGTGATCCCGGGGTTGCTTCTGCTGTTCAGAAAGATCCACTGGGTTTGGGTTACAACAACATTGCTTATGCCTATGACCTGAAAACAAAGAAACCAAATCCGGGAATTCTGGTATTGCCAATAGACGTAAATAATAATGGAAAAATTGATGCTGCCGAAAACTTTTACGCCACATCAAATCAATTGATTTCAGCCATTGCTCAAGGTAAATATCCTTCACCACCGGCTCGCGATCTATATTTGGTGGCTAACGGAAAGCCAACAAGTCCGGTAGTTATTGCATTTTTGAAATTTATCCTTACCGAAGGTCAAAAGTACAATGTGCCTAATGGTTATATCAGTCTGCCAAAAGACAAATTGAATAAAGGAATTGCAAAATTGAAATAGACTTGATTAATTATTAATTGTAAATGATAAATTGTAATCCGTATATTATTGACCATTTATCATTAAACATTAACCATTGAATATATGTCATCAACCAGAGTTCTCAAAAACAAAATTGCCGGCGGATTTATGTTCACTATCACTGTGGCATCAATCCTGTTGGTAATTCTAATCGGTTTAGGTTTATACCTGAAATCTGTTCCTATTTTTGAGCACAACAGCTTCTGGCATTTAATTACGTCTTCGGAATGGAAACCGGGAAATGGTGAATTCGGTTTTTTACCTTTTATTGCCGGGACACTTTGGATTACGGCTATTGCAGTGTTATTGGCATTGCCGATAGCTTTGCTGTCAGCATTGTTTTTGACCGAATATTCAAAAACATCGGTAAAAAAATGGGTGTTTACAGCATTGGATATCTTAGCCGGAATACCATCGGTTGTTTACGGTGTCTGGGGCACATTGTTTATTGTTCCCTGGATTTCAGAAAAACTGGCACCTCATTTTGTGGAATATTCCACCGGATATACTGTTTTGGCAGGAGGAATTGTTTTGGGTGTAATGATATTGCCTCTATTGATAAGTTTGTTTGTTGAAATATTTTCGGCAGTGCCGCGTGAATACAGAGATGCGGCTCTTTCGCTCGGAGCAACTAAATGGCAAACCAGTAAATATGTGATTTTACGAAAAACATTTCCGGGTATTCTGGCAGCACTAATCTTAGCCGTTTCCCGGGCATTTGGCGAAACTATTGCTGTATTGATGGTTTGTGGAAATATACCACTCTTGCCACATTCGTTATTCGATTCTTGTTATCCTTTACCAGCTCTGATTGCCAATAATTACGGTGAAATGCTATCAGTACCATTGTACGAATCGGCTTTGATGCTGGCAGCGTTTTTACTTTTTATCGTGGTGTTTATATTCAATGCATCGTCTAGAGCGGTGATTTATCGAATAGAAAGGAAGTTTAAATAAATAGCTACGCTGTTATTTGCCTTCGGCGATATTTGCTCTGCTGATATTTACACTACCTGTGATATTCGCTACGCTGATATTAATTTCATGATATTTGCCTTCGGCGATATTTACTTCGTGATATTTTAATATCGTCCGAAGGACTAATATCTATCAATATCAGCGAAGCTTAATATCTACTAATAACGCCGAAGGCATAATAACACGAACAAAGTGAGTAAAATATGAAACTTAAATTTATAGAAGAAAAGGTTGTAAAGGCACTGATGATAGGTTCTTCTATCGCTGTTTTTGCTTTTGTAGTGAATATCATTTATACCATATTACGACGAGGCTTACCTGCTTTGAATTGGGATATGATAAGTAAGATTCCGGCCGGTGGATATTACAATGGTGGTGGCGGTGGCATTCTTAATGCTATTGTCGGGTCCTTATACATTGTGCTGGGTTCTACTATTTTGGGTTTGTTGATAAGCATTCCGGTAGTATTTTACCTCAATGTTTATCTGAAAAAAGACTCTAAACTGGCTTATGTTGCCAGATTGGCTTTCGATGTTCTGTTTGGTATTCCATCAATCGTTTACGGAGCTTTTGCATTCACCATCATGATTTATCTGGGCATGCATACTTCGCTTGGAGGTGGAATACTGGTCATTACTTTGCTCATAATTCCTATTTTCATTCGTTCCATGGATGAAGTTGCTCAGCAACTCCCCAAAGATTTGCTCGATGCCACTTATGCTTTAGGTGCTACCAAACTGGAAACCATAAAAGTAGTGCTTCGCCAGATTGCTCCGGGTATTGCTACTGCCACGTTACTATCTGTTGGACGTGCTATTGGAGATGCGGCCGGAGTTATGTTTACCGCCGGATTTACCGACAGCATACCTACTTCGCTCAGTCAGCCGGCAGCAACTTTACCTCTTTCAGTGTTTTTTCAACTGAGTAGTCCTAATGCCGATGTGCAGGACAGAGCCTATTCTGCAGCTTTGATTTTGATATTCATTGTACTTGTTATCAGCGTCGGAGGAAGATTAATTACAAACCGTTTTTCAAAACACAAAATATAATGAAACGAATAGGACAAAATTTAAATAATTATGACCCAAAGGGGATGTTTAAATTTTGTCATGTGAGTTCCATCTGACAAAAAATAAATTAGAAACAGATGAAATCATTCCCATACCGAAATCCTGCGCGAGCCAGTTGGGCTGAAGATTTTTCCTTCCTGAATAAAAATTCAAAGGATAAATATGATAGCAAAATTAATGATCAAGAAGGTCCCAGAATTAAAAAATCAAATCTGAAAGTAAGTGACTTAAACCTCTATATTAATAAAACCCATATTCTCAAAAATGTAAATCTGGAAATCCCGGATAAAAAAATAACGTGTATTATCGGACCTTCAGGCTGTGGTAAATCTACTTTACTCAAAACTTTCAATCGACTGATTGATGATACGGAAGGCGTGAAATACGAGGGAAGTATATTGGTAGACGATACCGATATTTTCGACAGCAAAACAGAAATAACCAATATCAGGAAGAAAATGGGATTGCTGTCGCAACGCCCTTGTCCGCTGCCTATGTCGATTTACGACAATATCGCTTTTGGTTGCAAAATCCACGGCGAACGCAATCGTAAAAAGTTAAATCAGATTGTAGAAGAACAGTTGAAAGCTGTGGGGTTATGGGAAGAGGTGAAGAATCGCTTAAATGCGCCTGCTTCGAAGCTCTCAATCGGACAGCAACAACGTTTATGTCTGGCAAGAGGATTGGCTGTGGAACCTGAGTTTATTCTGGCCGATGAGGCTACTTCTGCTTTGGATCCGATTTCCAGTAAGCATATTGAAGAACTGTTTGTAGAACTGAAGCAGCACTATGCCATTATTTTGGTTACGCACACATTGAGACAGGCTCTACGTATTGCCGACCATGTTGTATTTATGTATCTGGGCGAAGTGATTGAGTCCGGACCTGCCGACGAAGTTTTCAATAATCCAAAACAGGAATTAACCCGCAAATACCTGGAAGGAGCATTTAGCTAACACATAATCCATAATCGATAATTCATAATTTATAGTTAGGAACCTACAGCTTGTAACTCGTAACTAAATACTTGTAACTGATTTAAAATGTACAAATTACCAACTACTCTTACAGAAGATATTGCTTACTTTGGAACGCTGATTGATGATTTTAAACAAGGTAAAATAGAACCTGTAAAATTCAAAGGAACTCGTGTGCCAATGGGCATTTACGAGCAACGCAAGGACGGCACATACATGGTTCGTATTCGTTGCACCGGAGGATATATTAGTCCCGAACAGTTGAGGCAGGTGGCATTAACGGCTCAAAGTCATAATTCAACGCTCTTGCACATCACCACCCGTCAGGAAATTCAGATTCATCACATTAGCATCGATCAGGTGAAAACGATTTTACCGGAACTGCAACAGGTTGAATTGTCATCGAAAGGTGGTGGAGGAAATACCGTTCGTAACTTTTTGGTGGATGTAAATAGTGGTATCAGCCAAACAGAAGTGTTTGATGTATTGCCCTATGCTGTTGATTTGACCACCCGATTGATTGCCGAGTCAGATTCGTTCAGCTTGCCACGTAAACTCAAAATTGCATTTTCGACCAGCGAATCCAATGCCGATTTTGCTTTGATAAATGATTTAGGATTCATTGCCAGAATTAAAGATGGGAAACGAGGTTTCAAAGTCTATTTGGGTGGTTCGGTGGCTTCCAATCCAACACTTGGCTGGGAATTGTTCGATTTTGCTCCGGAAGAAGAATTAATCAATATTGCCATTGCGGCTAAACGCTTTTTCAATAACCACGGTAACCGTAAAAACAAACACAAAGCCCGCATTCGTTACATTTTCTACAAAGAAGGTGTAGAAAAAACCAGAGAATTATTTTTCAATTATTTCAATGAAATTAAAGAAAAAGAGAATGTGGTTTATGCTCCTGGAAAACTGGCATTTGAATATAAAACACCTTCATTTGCTGCAACTAATGTAGATACTGCAGAATTTGAATTGTGGAAAAAACAGCATGTTTCGGCTCAAAAACAAAGCGGACTTTTCTCGACTGTTATTTCTTTTGTGAATGGGAATACCGACAGCGAAACTCTGTTGAAAATTGCCGGTTTTACTTCTGAATTTGGAAACGACGTATTGCGTTTCACAGCCCGTCAGCAATTGCAAGTAAGGAATATTCCTGAAAACTATTTAGGCAATTTATACATCTTGCTTAAAGATTTGAATGTAAACACAGAACTTCCTGTTATCATAAACAATATTGTTTCGTGCACCGGTGCCGACACTTGCCGTCTGGGAATTTGTTATTCTAAAGGTGCTTCGCTGGCTTTGCGAAAAAAACTGGATAAAAGTAAACTGAATTTGAACGAGGTTAGCGAATTGCAAATCAACATTTCGGGTTGTCCTAATTCATGTGCTCAGCAAATTTGGTCTGACATAGGATTCTCGGGTAGAGTCGGTCGTAATGAGCGGATGTATGCTGCTTACAATGTGTATGTTGGAGCTCAGAAAGGAAATAATCCACAGTTGGGAGCGGTTGTAGGAACTGTAAGTGCTAAAGATTTACCTCAATTAACGGAAGATATTTTAGCTGATTATATTGGCGCAAAGCAAGTCGATTCTTCATTCAGAACGTATTTAGATGCCGACGGCAAGGAAAGAATAAAATCACTGTTGGAGAAATACAAAGAGGTTCCCGGTTTCGACGAAGATAAAAACTATTATTACGATTGGGGAAGTGAGGAACTCTTCTCGGTGGCAAACAAAGGACCGGCCGAGTGTTCGGCGGGATTGTTTGATATGATAGATGTAGATTTGAACTTTATCAAACAAGGTTTTGACTTATTGAAAAGCGAAACTGAAGCACGTAAGATTAATCAAATCCTGTTTGACATCATCTTCTCTTCATCGCGCATGTTGTTGGTTACCAAAGGAGCAGAGCCAAAAACAACTGCTGAAGCTTTTGAACTTTTTATTGATAAATTTATAAACGAAGGCCTGGTAAATGAATCATTCACAGATTTGGTGAAAACAGCTGAAACCAATCCGAATTTTGATTTCTCAACCCGAAAAGACGAAATTGCAGCCTTGTCCGAAACCGTAATTCAGCTTTACGAAGGCATGGATGATTCTTTGCAGTTCAAAAATCAGGTAGCCAAGCCGGTTGAATCCAAGCCGGAGAGTCCAGTTCAGGAAACTAAGACAACTGGCGTAGCAATTCGTATAAAAGACTTTCGTGGAGTGGCTTGTCCAATGAATTTTGTAAAAACAAAAATTGAACTTTCGACCCTGAAATCGGGCGAACTGTTAGAGATATGGCTTGACGATGGACAACCGATTCAAAATGTGCCGGGATCTGTTCGGAACGAAGGACATGAAGTTATATCCGCCATTCAGTTTCAGGATTACTGGAAGGTCTTAATAAAAAAGCAGTAAAATAATAACTGCCGGGATTTTCTCCCCGTTGCTTTACTAAAACGTCGAAATCCATTGGATTTCGACGTTTCTTTTTGTTTATATTGGTCAGAATATGTATTGTTACAAAAGTAGAATATTATGTAAAAAATGCTTTTAACGAATGAGGCTGTCAGTTTTACTTATTATTTTTGTTGTTAATTTAATGCTTATATAATTATTCTTATGAATCGAAAATTACTTAGTCTTGGATTCTTTTTCCTTTTTGTGGTTTTCGCTTATTCCGAAACTACAACTTCACCCATTGTTGTAAAAGGTATAGTGCTTGACTCTTTGACAAATACAACGCTTCCGTATGCTACTGTATCCGTTTCAACGGCAGAAAAACCCACTGTATATTTGAAACGATTAGCCTCGGGGGTGAAAGGTGATTTTGAACTTACCTTGAATAAAGCAGGAAATTATTTGCTTAGTTTCGAATCGGTAGGAATGAATAAGCTGGTGAAAAACTTTTCAATAACCTCTAATCAAACAAAATTTGATTTAGGAAAAATAAACATGGTGAGTTCCGATCAGAAATTGGCAGGGGTTACCGTTGTGGCCAATAAACCGTTGGTGAAAGTCGATTTGGATAAAATTAGTTATGACACCAAGTCCGATCCTGAATCACAAAGTACCAATGTGTTGGAAATGCTGAAAAAGGTTCCTATGGTAACCGTGGACGGTGAAGATAATATACAGGTAAAGGGTTCGGCAAATTTCAAGGTGTATATTAATGGAAAACCTTCCAATATGACAGCCACAAATCCTTCGCAGGTCTTGAAAAGTATGCCGGCTTCGAGCATTAAAAGTATAGAAGTTATTACCGAACCGGGAGCTAAATATGAAGCCGAAGGTGTGGGTGGTATTATTAATATTGTTACTGAAAAAGCCATGGCAGGATATACCGGTAATGTTCAGGCTGGAGCTGATAGTCGGGGTGGCTATAATGGTGGTTTTTATTTCTCTACCAAAACAGGGAAGCTTGGATTGACAGCCAATTTGAATTATAATAACCGTTCTGATCCGGGGCGTACAAGCACGGTATATCGCGAAAGTGTTTCGGGAATTGGTGGAAAATACCTGAATCAGGGTATTGCTACTGATACGCGCTACCATTTCTTTTATGGTAATCTGGAAGCCAGTTACGAAATTGATTCCCTGAACCTGATTAGTTTAACGGTGGGAGGACATAATGGTGGTAATCATTCAAAAGTAAATGGTCTCTCGGTGTCAAGTGATGAACAACGCGATACGCTGAACGCTTTCAGCCAGTATACCGATTCAAAAGGAACGTGGGGAGGCGAAGAGCTGTCGCTCGACTACCAACGCTCGTTTAAAAAACCGGATAAATTACTGACATTCTCGTATAAACTGGGCAATACCCCCAACAATACCGACAATTATTCGAAAGCAACCGGCATTTTGAATTATCCTGATTCTGAACAAAAAATTAAAAGTAATGCTTCGGGTAATGAGCATACTTTTCAGGTAGATTATACGGAACCATTCAACAAAATACATGTGATGGAACTGGGTGCCAAATATATTCTTCGGTTGAACAACAGTGATAATCTGTATC
>Ga0302296_1000318_pt1 | contig 41638 bp, 30 predicted proteins | sample III_Fen_N3_1_FD_194546 | JGI IMG/M metagenome (GOLD analysis project Ga0302296, IMG submission 194546) | Peat permafrost microbial communities from Stordalen Mire near Abisko, Sweden - III_Fen_N3_1 | ecosystem: Environmental > Terrestrial > Soil > Wetlands > Permafrost | place: Sweden: Abisko... | reverse complement strand
AAAGCTTGCTGTTGTTACAATGATTATTTTAATTTTATTATCAGTCAATGTGTTCGTCCGTAAGTTGGTATTATTATTTTTTGATTGAATATGCCATTAATGATTTGCCGTGTCTGACATACAAGATTCCTTTATCAATGACAGGATGCGCCCAATGCTGATCGGTGCCCAGCGTTATTTTGAATTTAGATTTTACTGTAAATCCTTTGTCGTTAAGTTCCATGAGTCCCAACTCTCCAGTGTCGCTGTAACAGTAAAGAAGTCCATCGGCATATATCACCACCCCTTTACCAATTGCATTGCTTTTGAAAACTACTTCCCCTGTTTTCGAATTGAGACACTGCCAGTAGCGATCGCCTTCATGACCGGAACCGATAATGTAATTGTCAATCCAAACAGCTCCACCCATCTGATTGTCGAGTGTTTTATTACGCCAAAGTTCAGTTGCACTTTTTCCATCATCCGATAACTTAATCATTACACTTCCGCCTTTATAGCCGGTAAGGCTAAAGATACAACCATCCTCGTATAACGGTGTATTCGGGTGGATATTATAGGTATTTACCTGAGGAATTTTCCATAACAATGTGCCATCAGCCGGATCAAGCCCAATTATATTACCACCTAGTGATGTTGTAAAGTATTTCTTGTTTTTGTAGTCGAACAGTAAAGGGGAACAGTAAGCAGGCTTTTCACCGGTTGCTTTTGAAGCCCAAATGGTTTCTCCTGTCAACAGATTCAACGCCACAATCCCTGTGTTTTCTCCTCCGGGAGAAAAATACACTTTATTGTCATAAATGGCGGGTGCTTCTACAAATCCAAAAGTTGGAATGCGCGAACCAAATTTAGTAACCATATCTACGCCCCATACCTTTTTCCCTGTTTGAGCATTTAGGCATAAAGCCTCAGCAACACCAGTTGCAAGGTAGAGATTTCCCTTGTAATAAACGGGAGTTGAGCGTGACCCAGGGTATGGATCAACCCACTCTTTTCCATATTTTACTTTCCATAGTAGCTTTCCCTGCATACTCAAAGCGGATAGATAACCTATTCCATCGGCAACTCCGGTAATAAATATTTTATCTTCGGCTATGGTAACGGAGGTAAATCCTTTATCCAATTCTTCGTAACTCCAAAGCAATTTAGGTCCTTCTGCCGGCCATTCTTTTAAAAGCCCGGTTTCGTTATAAATGCCGGTTCTGTTTGGTCCACGCCATTCTACAATGTTTTGCGAAAAGCTCGAGGATGTAAAGGTAAATACTGCTATTGCTATAAAGAGGATTTGTTTTTTCAACATTTGGGATTACTGGTTTTAAAATTATTCAAAGGAATGTTTCAAGCTCTATGTATGATTATTTTTTGATTGAATAAGCCATCAATGCATTTCCATGGCGGACATATAAAACGCCGTTATCAATTACCGGATGAGCCCAATGTTGATCCGTACCCAGCGTAATTTTGAATTTTGATTTTACAGTGAATCCTTTGTCGTTCAGTTCCACGAGTCCCAAATCGCCATTATCAGCATATAAATACAATAATCCATCGGCCGAAATCACAACACCTCTACCTAGTTCGGTAGTTTGGAACAATACATTTCCGGTTTTAGGATCAAGAGCTTGCCAGCTTTTATCAGTTTGGCCTGAGCCTACAATGTAATTACCAACCCACACGGCAGCACCAGTTTGGCTATCGAGCGTTGCATTGTGCCAAACTTGGGTAACTGATTTTCCATCATCCGATAATTTTAGCAGTAAAGAACCACCTTTATAACCCGTTGTGCTAAAGATTTGGCCGTCTTTATAAATAGGAGTATTCGGATGAATAGTGTTTCCGCTCACTTGTGGTATTTTCCACAATAAAGTTCCATCACTTGCGTCAACAGCATATAGACTTTTGGACAACGCTCCTACAATGTATTTTTTGTTTTTATACGTGTAAAAGGTTGGAGAGTTGTATGCAGGAACTTCGCCTATCGAAGCAGATTTCCAAACGGTTTCGCCGGTTAATCTGTTTAATGCTACCATACTTGTGGTTGTAGTGCCGGGGCTGAAATATACTTTAGTTTCATCTACTAAAGGCGATTCCACCAAACCCCACATTGGACTGGATGGTCCGAATTTGGCTTTTATATCCACATTCCAAATTTTCTTTCCTGTTTCGGCATTAAAGCAAATAGCATCGCCGAGTGCTGTAAGCAGATATAGATTTCCTTTGTAGTAGGTAGGAGAGGTGCGTGTTCCGGGAAAAGATTCGTTCCAGTCTTTACCGTAATCCACTTTCCAAAGGAGTTTACCTTGTAAATCGAATGCAAATAAAGTTCCCAACCCTTCGGTTTGTCCGGTTGTATATATTCTTTTTCCGACAACAATTACGGATGAAAATCCTTTTCCCAATCCTTCATAACTCCATAGCATTTTAGGACCTTCGGCAGGCCATGTTTTTAAAAGTCCGGTGGCAGGATAAATACCATTTCTTTCAGGACCGCGCCATTGAACTAAATCTTGCGAATAACCAAGGGAAGAAGTGAGCGATAATGCTGCTATTCCAGCAACAATGAATAGTTTCTTTACCATAAATGTATTGTTTTGATTTAAAATTATTTTAGCAATTTGGAGTTTGGATAAACTAAAAAGCCTAAGTGGCTGAAAATTTGATTGTTTTGTTTGAAATGCGAAAAATCAATGTTTTGACAAAAATAAAAGAAAAGAACTGAAAAATAGAATTTTTATGCGCGTTTTAATGTTAAAGTAAACTAATCTTCGAAAATAGTAAACTTTTAAGCAAAGCTCAGAAAATAAGTTATTTATAAAAGAGATAGAATGAGGTTGGTTGAAAGGTTGAGTCTATAATGATGGGATGACAGTTTAGCAAACAGATCAAAAGTCGTTGCGTTTAATAGAATATTTTCCGAATAAATAATACTCTTCTCACTCATTGAAGCGACCTTATTTTTTTAAGGTTAGTTTGTATCCTGTTCCATAAACCGATTTGATTTTTAGGTTAGGGTAAGCGATTAATTTTTTCTTAAGTTGTGAAACGGTTGAGTCCAGTATGTTGTTTAGGTGATGGGAATTATCATTCCAAATGGATAGTAGAATATTGTTTCGTGAAATAACTTTTTGGTTGTTTTTTAAAAGCAGTAAAAGTAATTTTTCTTCTTTGTCCCGAAGAATAATTTCGGTGTTGTTAATTACAGTTGATTGACGGTCGATTAGAATATTTAAATTTTCAAAAGTAAATTGTTGAGCCGTATGATTTAGTAAGTTGTTGATTTGTGCCAGAACGGCTTGCGGGATTATTGGTTTTCGTATGTAATTCACTGCGCCCAGTTCATATCCCTTAATTTGATCGGGGGCTTCAAATTGCGTACCGGTCATAAAAATTATGGGGATGACGTTATTAGTTTTGCGAATCTCGTTAACCACCTCAAAACCATTCTTATCGGGTAAGATTACATCCGCTAAAATGAGTTGTGGCTGATAGCTTTTAAAAAGCTGTAGCCCGCTGTTTCCATCTTGTGCCCAGGCAACAGCTAACCCATTTGCCTCAAAATAATCTTTTAATGCTTCTCCTAAAAACAAATCATCTTCAATTATTAAAATTCTGTTCATCCTTTTGCTCTTTTAATAAAACAATAAATTCACTGCCTTCATTAATTGTACTTGTCACCGAGATAACACCTCCATGAGCTTCTACCATCGATTTTACATAAGTAAGTCCCAGTCCAAATCCTGTTTTACGTTTCAATTCTTTTCGGTTGCTTCGGTAAAACCGGTCGAATATAAACTTCAGATCATAAGCGGCTATACCCAACCCATCGTCTTTGACCGATATTTTAATGCCTTCGTTGACATCCGTTACATCAATTTGTATATTTACTTCAGCTGTGGAATATTTGATGGCGTTTTCCACCAAATTATCTAATACATTGGAAAAGTGAAGAATATCAACAGACAGGTATTTCCTTTTGGTGTTAATTGTTGTTTGTATTGTTACTTTTTTTTCAGGGTTATTGGAGTCCGAATATCGTTCCCGAATGGATTGCATCAAGGATTCAATTTCTATTTCCGCTTTGTTGAGTACGATATTTACCTTTTCGTTGTTGCTGATTTGCTGAATTCGTTCGGTGTATGCTGTAAGTTTGTTCAATTCGATAAGGGTATTATCGGCATAGGTCAATATTTTGGAATCGTCCTTGCGATTGACATAAAACGATATCAGCGAAACCATAGCTACGGCACTGGATATCGGGCGTTTAAATTCGTGTGTCATAGAATTGACTGATTCCTGCCGGAGCTTTTCCAGTTTCCATTGCACCACGAAACTTCTGCCCAGGTAAATCATACAGCCAACCCCAATTAAAATCAGTAATACCGAAAGTCCCAATTGAACCCCCATTTTATTCAGAATAACTGCGCCGGGCACTTCGATATAGCCAACCACACCAATATTATTTAAAATATCTAGTGTAATGGTGTCAGTTTGTTGGTAGTGTGAGGATGCATTTGCAGGTCTGTTACTTTTTATCGTTTTATGCTTCTTTAAATCAATGTAATCAAAATACGTCCCTTCAATCTGATATTTAGCTGATATCTCATTTCTAAAGAATTTATTCAACATCTTTAAATCAACAGGAAGTACATCTTTAAGTACGAGTTGAAGTATTTTATGTATTGTATTCGGATCTTGTCTATCAATAGTAACTACGTAAGTAGAATCTTTTGTCTGAATTTCTTTTTTGAAATATCTTGAGGAGTCTTTAGGATTGAAGGCATTTGAAGAAAACACTCTTAAGCCACCAACAGCTTCTCCTCGTTCGGATGCCTCCATGAAAACAGCTTGATTGGCTGCTTGACAGGAATACTCTTTCAGCTCTTTTTTATGCAGATTATACATATTGGTTATCCATACTAACTGATTGATAGTGATTAGTAGTGAAACCAATACGATTAGCGTTTGAATATATAAATGCTTTTTCTTCATTCGATTGAAAGAAAGATAATGTCCTGATTCTTCTGTTTATATAAATCCTTTTCCCAGTTAGGAGGATGTGTATTTGCCGTACGATGCCACGTTTCCTTCCTAATATGTGAAATATTTAGCAAATATAATCAAAAAATCAGAATTGCATCAGAATTGCATCAGAATTACATCAGAATTGAGTCAGAATTGAGTCAGTTTTTTTATTTTTTTTTTTATTTAAATGCACTTAATTTGCAAAACAATTATTTAAGTTTAAATCCCATGAGAAAAGTACTTTATTCGCTGGCTGTTTTAGTGGTTTTTATCCTGACTTTTAATTTTACAATTGTCAGTAAACATGTCAATAATTTTGGAAGTCTTGCTTTGCAAAATATTGAAGCATTATCGTATGCGGAAACAGCTGAACCAGTTTGTTATGGTCTTGGCAGTATTGATTGCCCTACAGAACGCACGAAAGTACTATGGATATCTAAATGAGAAAAATTAGGTTTTTATATATCACTATCATTTTGATTTCATTCGGGTGTTCAGACCAGAAAACTCGGCTCATAGAATCGTTTGGAGTTGGTAGAAGTATTACTGGAAAAGCGTTAATATTTCATTCTGTTTATATGCGTTACCCTTTTCGTGTAAAGGTGATTGATTCTACACTGGTTGTTATGGATTTGCATGGTTCGGATTATTATTATCATGAGTTTAGTTATCCCCAATTGCAATTCAGACGCTCATTTGCCAAGCCGGGTATAGGACCGAACGAATTTTTAGACGCAGAAAACATTCGGTTTGATAAACAAGGACGATTTTATTGTCTGGATGCTAACAAAAGTTTAATTTCGGTATTCGACAGGAATAAAAATGATACAACGGCACGAATAAAACTCTCGGATAAATTAATCCGGACACTCGATTTTGATATTGTAAACGATTCAACCTTTGTGGTTCCGGATTATACAGGCAAGCACAGATTCAATCTGATAAACCGACAGGGTCAAATAACAAAGAGTTGTTTTACGATTCCCAGTGTGCGGAATAAATTAGCAAATGTGGTATTGGCGCAGGCCTGGCGGTCGTTTCTTGACTACAACCCGTCCAACGGAATATTGGCTATGGTTACCCAGTTAGGGCAGGTATTGGAGCTGTACGATTTGAAGAAAAACTCCATTATTAATATTGTATATGGAGAAAAAGGTGAGCCGGAATTTATAAACAAAGGAGGATATGCTTCTCCTTGCGGCATAATGGGGTATAGCGATGTGTATGTGGGAACGAATAAAATCTATGCCGTTTTTTGGGGAAAATCATTCCGGGATATGGAAAGAGATCCGCACCTGAAAGATGGAGGCAATCTGTTGCAGGTTTTCGATTTGAAGGGGAAACCAATTTGTCAGTATGTGTTAGATAAATACATCACCGGATTTACGGTTGACGAAAAACACAATAAACTGATTGCACTGGATATAAACGGGAATGACCCGTTTGTGGAATACCAACTTTGAAATATGAATGAAACACGAAGACCCAAAGACTCGAAAATCTAACATGTTATTCTTTGTGCATTTTGTGTAACTGAATATTTAAAAAAGTCTTTTGGTGTCTTCGTTTCATTGAGCCTTTGCGTTCAACATATAAATAATGGTATCAAGGGATAATTTCAATAACCCCTTACCAGTGTAGCAAAGCGCAGTGCGGGGGAAAGTAGATTAAAATTGAATTGATGACTCCGCCAGCTGGCGGATCGAACTATCGGAAAATTGTTCAACCCCATTTGGGGTTATATCATATTACTCGTTTTTTTGGATTGAATTAAAAATATAGTGTTTTTGTTTGGAAAAAATGATTTTTCCGAATTAGCCCGAAAACTCTAACTTATGGAAAATGTATCTTGTTGTTTATTGCGCATTTTATGTAACAGCTTTTACGCGAAGTTACTTATAGAAAAAGGATAAAAAAAATAACCGCAAATTATTTAGTACAAGACCGATGAAAAAATCAATAAATAAAAACTATAAAATTCTGTTTTTACTTTTGTTGCCGGTACTATTATTTTTCTTCCTGCCTGATTTTACATCATATCCCAAATCGTTGGAGCCGATTTTTGAGCAGGCGGGAAGCAATCAATCGGAATTGAAAAAGGTAATTAAACATTATTCCCATCGGGCATCCGATTCGTTGAAGTTGAAAGCGGCTATCTTTCTGATTGAAAATATGGATGCACATCATTCATACGTGAGCGACCAATGGGAGGAATGTCAGGTGAAGCTGGATTCACTGTTTAAGAAAGAGTCGGATTATTCCAAACTGAAAGCCAAGTTCGATACCATTTATCGGAAGTACGATTTATCGGAAGCGCGTATTGTTCCCGATTCGAGAATTATCGAGGCAAAATTCCTGATTCGTACTATCGACGAAGCTTTTAAAGCATGGCAATCGCCGTATGCCAGGCATCTGAGTTTCGATGATTTTTGCGAGTATATGCTCCCTTATCGGGTAGCTGACGAACCGTTAGTTAACTGGCAGAAAGAGTTTGACGACAATCTTATCCCCGATTTGTTTAAAAGAATCCGCGAAACGAAGGCCAATGCCATTGCTCAAGCCCGTGCTGTAACCATACCGTATCAGGTCCCCGAACCAAGTTACGACACTTGGATAACACAATTTGCCGGACATTTTGATTTAAAAGTGTTTTTAGCTGAAAAGTTGAAAAACGATTCTATACAGGCCCGATTGATTTGCGACGGATTAAAAACCCCTCCGGGAACCATGACTTTTATGCCAGCCGAAATGCCAAGTTATTCTGCTCATATACTCTCGGTTATGCGTTTGGGATCGTGTAAGCATTATGCACAACAGGCTGTACTGGCTGCCCGCCGATTGGGTTTGCCGGTGGTGTTGGATATTACTCCGCAATGGGCTACCCGGAGTTTTAGTCACGAATGGAATGCCTTGCTCGATAAAAACCATAAACCCCTTTCATTTGGGTTTGGCGATTACGTGGCGTTGGGAAAACACATCGAGATCGTAGCTGACAGAATCGCACCTAAAGTATATCGCTTCACTTTTTCCAAACAACCTTCAAGTCTGGCTCAGATGCATGGTAAAGAGGAAATTCCTCCCAAATTGACTAATCCGTGTATGAAGGATGTCACCGATGATTATTATCAAACCATCGATGTTCCGGTAACACTCTTCGCTGCACCTCCTTCCGGTAATAAATTTGCTTATTTATCGGTGTTCGACAATAAGGACTGGATTCCTGCCGCATGGGGAAGTGTTAAAAATAGCACAGCGGTGTTTAAAGGTTTAAATACAAATATTGCTTGTTTGCCCTCCTATTATAAGAATGGTACAGTCATTCCGGCAGCTTACCCAATACTGCTGCGGAGTGATAAAAAGACAATTTCGGTGCTTAAACCCAATTTGAAAAACCGCGAAACGGTGGTACTCAATCGTAAATACCAGGCTCGTGTGTCGGCATGGCTCGGGCCTTCCATGATTGGCGGACGGTTTCAGGTGGCCAATGATTCTAACTTCACGCATCCTGTAGATATTCATGTCATTAAAGATACTGCCGAAGCTTACTTCCAAATTGTAAAGGTAAACCCGAAAGGAAAATATAAATACTTCCGGTATATGTTGCCCAATAACGCCAACGGGGGGCTTTCCGAAATTGAGCTCTGTCCTCCGGGCTCGTTCACCAAACTTATCGGACGCGCTTTCGGGAATAATCACCCTGTGGACGGCAAGAAATACGCCAATGCTTTCGATGGTGATGTGCTCACCCAGTATCAGGCCAAGGAAGCCGAAGGCTCGTGGGTAGGGTTGGCTTTCGACAAACCCGAACGGATTGGACGAATTGCTTATCAAAGACGCAACGATGGTAACTGCATTTGCAACGGCGAACTTTACGAACTGTTTTACTGGGATAATAAATGGATATCGCTGGGACAACAAACCGGATCGAACGAAACATACCGACTTACTTATCATAATGTTCCTACCAATGCACTTTTGTTATTGCGGGATCTTACAAAAGGTGCTGAGGAACGCATTTTTACGTATGAGAATGGTAAACAGGTGTGGTGGTAAAGAGGAGTTTATAGTTGGCAGTGGATAGTTATTAGTATTGAGGTCTGAGTATTGAGTTGATATTTTGTTTTTTTAGTATTAGATGAAAGTTTGAGTTAAATTAATAATAATGTCTAATTTTTTAAAAAAAAGAAAGTATGGAAAATCGTATCGATGTTGAATTCAATCAGGATTCAAGAAATCAAATTTTGCAGGGAATTCTTGGTTTAAAATCACAACTGGCATTCCTGATTAAACTATCTGAAGCTGACCGTAAGTCATTGCAGTTGCTGGACGATGGACGAAAGCCGTTTACCGAAAAAGCGCTTGAATTAGCCACGCGCAATGCCGTTCTCAATCCGGGTGATGCTTTATTAGCTGCCGGTCAGCGCGATTTAAATCTCTATTCGGGGCTGTCGGTTATTGAAAATGAATTACTTCAATTGCTGGAGATGGTACGCGATACCAAACACCTGGCAGGTGCCGAAGCGTATGAAGTATCGCGTTTTGTGTATATGAAAGCCAAAATGGCATTGAAAATGAAAGAGCCGGGCATGCAAGCCGTGGTGGACGAACTGGGTAAGCTATTCAAGCAAACAACTACTGCCAATTCAACGGAAAAAACAGTAAAGTAAATATCTTTCTATCAGGTAGGTTAATACTAATTGCCGTCCCTTAAAAGGGACGGCAATTCCCAATCGCAGTCGGATGGTGCGATCACGCACCAAAAACCTGCGATAACGCGGTGGATTGGTTAAACATCGCAGTGAAAAGCTGCGATAACGCACCGAAACAGTGCGTGCATGCAGTCGGACGGTGCGATCACGCACTAAAAAGCTGCGATCACGCAGTGGAATGGTTAAACATCGCAACTGATTAGTTAAACATCGCAGTGAATTCGTTAAACATCGCAGTGGAATGGTTAAACATCGCAGTGAAAAGCTGCGATAACGCACTAAAAAGCTGCGATCACGCAGCCGGACGGTGGAAATACACATTTATGCATTCGGATGAATGAGATGGAATGAAGAAGAAACCTTTGCGGTATATAAAAACAGTATTAACAACAGGAAAATGGGGCGGAAAACAATTGTCTATTCCCGCAAAGTCATTGACAATACCTTCCGCCCCGGCTTCCTCCTAAAAACGAAGAAAAGTGACACAAAAGTAGAAAAAAAGTACGAGAAACTCAGAAACTACGTGTTTCGGGCTGTTGAAAGGATACATACAGTCAGAAAGAATTAAATTTATAATACAAAAAATCAAACAAAAATGAAAAAGAAAATTTTAGGCGTAACGTTAATCGTTACCTTGGCAGTAGTGGCTGCATTTAATATCAATTTAAGTAAATTAAATGCTAAAGGTGATTTGGCTTTGACTAATGTGGAAGCGTTGGCGGAAGCGGAAGGTGGTGGTACAGATGCATGCGCAACCAATTCCTATACTGCTGAATTTTACAATACGTGTCCTCAAGGAGAGGTATTAGCTTTTATTCATACTAATATATGGTGTGAGAGTGGGAATTCTGGGGGTTGTCTAGATGGGTACAGTGATTCCTCAAGGGGTTGTTATAATGATAATTGGACGAGTTCTTATAATATTACTGCAAAAAATTGTTATTGATAAGCTCCTGTAATTGGTATTCAATTGTTTAAATTGTTGAATACTATTACGAAATTCGCTTGAATTATACAAAGTTAAGTAACTATGGTATGATGTATTAACAAACCACATATTTATCAAAATCTGTGTTTAGAACATTGTCTTTATTATTGTATTTACTTTGAAACGCCAAAGTGGAAGTATAAATTGCTAAAAAATACTTTCATTTTGGCCTCTCATGAAAAGCTTCAGTATCTATTGATTAGATTGACATACAGAATAAAGATTCTTTTTTTGAACAAATCCTTCAAGCCAGACAGATTCTTCTGATAATTTCTTTATTGAAAGCAGTTCATACTGACAATTTATTTTTGAATATGTTTGTTGCGATATAATTCAAAATATGCAATCTTTTGTGTTAAAAAAGGTTTGAATCCGTTAATTATGTTGCAATAATAAATTAACCATTATTTATTGTTAATTTAAACTGTAATTTTAATTGTATTCACAAGCAAACTTATTTTCATATTTTATTTGTAATATTTATAATTACCTTTTCAATAAATAAACACACTAATTCCTATACTAATATATTTAATTTATGAAACAAAAGAAAGTAATTTATTTTATTTTAGGTGTTCTGATGATGTCATGTACACAATCAAACAAGCAGACAGACAAGACTTCCCAACTTGCCAGCAAGATTGATAATATCGATACAAACAAAGATATGTATTCAATTGAAACTGATAATTATCTTTCAACTAAAAATGGATTCAATTTGTCAGGATTATTTAATCATGTAAAAACGGTTATACTTGAAACTAAAAAAGATGTACTTATAGGAAATATAACTTCAATGCAAGTTTATAAAGACTCAATTTTTATTTTAGACAATATCTCTTCAAATGGTCTTTTCTTATTTAATAAAGAGGGGCGTTTTTTAAAAAGATATGGAAATATAGGCCAAGGACCCGGAGAATATTTAAAGCCAACAGATTTTTCATTGGATGTTAAAAGCAATAAAGTTTATATTTTAGATTCAAAATCTCAAAACATATTAATATATAATTTATCAAGTGGGAGTTATATTAATACAATTCACATAGTAAACCGTAGATTTAAAAGTTATCATATACAATATGCCAACGGCAGAATTTTTGCTGATGCGTATTATTTTGAAAAAAATAAATATGCATTTTTACTTCAAGAAATCAATAAATCGACAGGTGAAAGAATTAACCAATGGCTTCCCACAAAATCGTACAATAAGAATTACTCAGAGCCACTGTTTGCTAGTGAGAATGTTTTTTATGATAGAACTCAAGAGTCACCAAAATTTATTCAGTATTTTATGGATACTGTGATTACAATTGGTCATAATAAAATAATGCCATTATTGTCATTAAAGAGTAATAAACTCTTAAAAGAAGTTGATTTGCAGGATTTTAATTATAGAAAAGATAATATTGTGATGAAATTTTTACTAAAAGATATTGTTTACCATATTAGTAATTTTTGCAGTTATAAAAATATTTTATATTTCACCTTTAGATATAAAGATTTGTTTGAGTGTTGCATATACAATAAAAATACCAAAGAAACTCAAATTAAAAATATGATATTTGATGATTTGGTATATAAAACACATGAAGGGGGTAGCTATTTATTCCCAAGATTCTGTACAAGTAATGAAGATGGAATGTATGCCTATATACATCCGATTGAAATGAAGAAATTTTTGGAGTTAGCAAAATGCAACAAGTTAAGGCCTGATTTAGATAAAATAGATAAATTAAAACAATTGACGTCTGAATCTAATCCTGTAATTTTTATATATCAATAAGAAAATGAAAAGAAACAACAAAATCAAAAGCTTTATAGCTTTTTGCTCAATTATATGCTTTGTACTGTTCAGCGCATGTTCAAATTCTGTTCGAAAGAATGAATCAGTTGTTAAGGAATGGATGTCAAAGGAAATAGTTATTCCCAGGAATATCATTTATAAAAGTGTAAGTACTGATACAATCAGTAAGTATATATTTAATCACTCTTATAAAATACTTGTATATATTGATTCTGTTGGCTGCTCCGGATGTCGTTTAGGGTTAGTCGAATGGAAAGCGATTATTGATCGTTGCCAATCCAAGGGTTATGATGTGGGATTTTTGTTTGTGGTTCAATCTTCTGACTACTTAAAATTGGAACAAAAATTGGAACAGAAGAATTTTACATATCCTTTAATCTATGATGTACAAGACAACTTCAATCGTATGAATAAATTCCCTAAGGATGATAAATACAGAACTTTCTTATTGGATAAAGATAACAAGGTTGTATTAATTGGTTCACCGATACGAAGTGATAAAATCTGGGAACTCTATTTTAATGTATTGAGTAAGACTAAAAGTAAGATAGTTAGTTCGGAAACGTATAAAAAACTTTCAAAAAACATAACGTCAGTGAGCGTTGATCAAGATTCAGTTAATCTAGGAAAGTTTAAGCGTCAGGATATCAAACAGATTCCATTCAAGATAACGAATAATGGCTTATATCCACTAATAATTCAAAATGTAAGCACTTCCTGCGGTTGTACAGTGGCTAAATACGATAAAAAGCCTATAAACATGGGTGAGACTACTATTGTTGTGCTTGAATACAAACCAAATTCATTGGGATATTTTAATAAAACAGCCGATGTGATATGTAATATTCCTGAAGGTTTTGTTAGGTTGAAAATAAGTGGGGAAGTAGTCGAGAAATAAGAAAATCAGTTGGCAGTTTATAGTTGGCAGTGCTGTTAAGTAGTTTGATTGGTTCGGTTGAAATGCTGATCTATCATTCCAACATAAATTAACGTGAGTTCGACATAAAAATCATTAAAATCAAACAAGATGGATTGTATTAAAAGTCTGAAGGACTTTAATGTGAATAACCGCGGGCGAGACCCGTGGGTAATACGAGAATAAATACGAGAACCCTGAAGGGGTTCAATAACAACTATTTATATATTGAACCCCTTCAAGGTTCATATCTGCTTTCATTAACTTCTACGGGTTTAGCTTCGCTGATTTTCAATTCACCCGCGGTTATTCACATTGAATCCTTTCAGGATTCTAATAGTTTATTTAAATTGACAATGTGCAGTTTACTTATGTCGAACTCACGTTAAATTGATATTTAGGTGCATAGTGATAAACAATCTATGAAAATAAAATCTCGTTTACAAAAGGTTTTGAAGATAGCTCTTCAGGTATCGGTTTTGGTACTGGGGAGTATTATGCTAACGGTTTTTCTCAAAGTGTTTTGTTTTGCTTCTTTCAAGGTTCCATCGGGTTCGATGGAACCCGTTTTGCAGTCAGGTGATCAAATCCTTGTCAATAAATTAATTCTCGGCCCACGCATTTTTAAGGACTGGAATTTCTTTACAAATAAAAATTGGGAAATGAGACGGCTAAAGGGAATCAGATCGCTCAAACGCAATGAAATAGTGGTATTTAATTTCCCCATTTCTAATAATAACTGGAATCGAATCGAGATGGACTTTAATCTGCATTTAGTTAAACGTTGTGTCGGTGTGCCGGGTGATACCATAGAGATTAGAAATGGGTTTTACCGGGTAAGGGGATGCAGCGATACGCTGGGCAATTATCATAACCAGTTGGAGTTATCGCTTCGGGCTAATATTACCATCAATAAGGGTGCTTTTAATTGCCTTCATTATGATTCCGCTCATCAATGGAATATTAAAAACTTTGGTCCGCTTTATATCCCCCAGGCCCATGCTAAAATCAGGATTCACAGTGGGAATATTGAGTTGTATCGAAAAATAATTGTTTACGAAAGCGGTAAGTCCGTTGAAGTAAAGCGGAATGTGGTTTTGTTGGGGGGTAAACCCATTACTGAGTATACCTTTCATCAGAACTATTATTTTATGTCGGGTGACAATATTCAAAACTCGATGGATTCACGGTATTGGGGGTTATTGCCCGAAGATCATATTATAGGCAAGGTAGCATTTATCTGGAAGTCGAAAGATGAGAGTACAGGGAAATACAGATGGGAACGGTTTTTTAAAGGGCTGTGACCCCCAACCCTGTTCGACTGAGCTCACGCCGAAGCCTAATGGGGAGCAAGACAGAATTTAATTTTCTTTGTATGAAGTGGGTGTTTAAAAACATTTAAAGTTAAATTTAAGCCTGCAAGGCTTGTATATACTAGCCCAAGGTGAAGCCTTGGGGTTGGGTGAACGAAATAGGTTTTCGGGCTGTAGGCCTATTATAATCGATTGAATTATATTATATTGCTTTGCAATTTATCCTGCACGACTGGAGGGCGTATTTTGTAAATTTGCATTAAATCCAATGCACCACTTCGTTTTGCATTGGGATGGTATATACATGGCTTGCAACCCAAAGACGCTTTCAATTAGAAAGATAAAAGAGAAGAGGATGATCTTTTTGGACACCGTTTTTGGTGTGTACAACAAAGACGTTTTATACGACATTATTTATTTCTCATTACTTAAAAATATCAGTCGCATTAAATTTATAAGTTCAATTAGACATGTAATTTAGTAGAGTAGAAATACCCATTAATGAAAAATATATCAAGAAAAATACAAACGTTTGTTTTGCTGATTCCGGTTTGCCTGGCTTTGTCCACTGTTTTCGCGGTGGACGAAACGTTGGCAAACGGAATTGTTACAGCAAAATACTTTTGGTTTTATGGTGCGCTGAGTGTTACTTCCATTATCACGTTAGTGGTTTATGGGTGGAGAAGAAATACTGTGAAATTATTTTCGGTGGATATTGCCTTGGTTTCAATAATAGGTTTTGTGTTGGTAGTCAACTATTTTGCATTTCAGCATGGTGCTATCAGTACAAAATGGATTCTTTTATTGCAGCTGTTGTTGTTATATATCTGCCTCAGATGTATTTTACAGGATAAGTCCTTACGGTTTTACGTATTGTTGTTTTTTATTTTCACGGGCTTAATAGAAGCTATTACAGGACTGAGACAACTGTATGGTTTTATACCTTCCAATCATAGCCTGTTTCTAACTACCGGCACTTTTTTTAATTCAGGTCCTTATTCGGGTTATTTGTCTGTCATTGCTCCCTTGTCTCTTTTTTACTGCATAAGAGATTCAGTTGTTTTTAATCGGAAGTTTGCAATCAGATATCTGCCTTTTTATTTGCGGTTTAGCATTTCGTTGCTGACTTTTGTTGCCATTGTGTTGGTGCTTCCTGCCGGCATGAGTCGTGCTGCGTGGATTGCTGTTACTGTTGGTTGCGGATTTGTAATTGCTTTTCGTTTCTTGCAGCAATCAACTATCAAGATATACTTAAGCCGTCACCGAAAAATAGTAGTTGTATTCGTATCAATAGCTTTATTGTTGGCATCGGTAAGCGCAATGGGTATCTACCGTTTGAAGAAAGATTCTGCCGATGGACGCGTGTTGATTTGGAAAACCTCGTTGAATGTCATAGCCAAACATCCTTTTGGGGTTGGCATCGGGCATTTTCCCAATGCGTTTGGACAAGAACAAGCCCTTTATTTTGCTTTAGGTCGAGCCAGTACGCAAGAAGAACTGGTGGCCGGAAATCCCGAATATGCGTTTAATGAATACCTGCAAATCTGCATCGAGTTTGGAGTGGGGGCTGCAATCGGATTGTTTACCTGTTTTATCCTTTTGATTTATACCGGAATAAAACGAAAAGCAGTGGCGGTAACGGGAGGATTGCTTTCGTTGCTGGTATTTGCATCCATGTCTTATCCATTCAATTTGCTCCCTTTTTTAGTCGTGCTGGTGTTGTTTATGGCGTTGATACTTTCTGAAAAAGAACAGCCCATTGATGCTGATAGAAATACAAAAGGCATTCTTCTAAATTGGAAAATTGTTTTACCTGTTTTATCACTATCCTGTGTTTTGGTTTTGTTTACATCAAACAAACAACGCCCTACCTACGAAGCTTTCAAAGAATGGAACGACCTGAAAATGTTTAGTGACGGATCAGCCGGTGCCCCATCCTTAAACAAAGATTACGAAAGGCTGTACCCCTATTTATCCGACCAAACACAGTATTTATTTGAGTACGCCCAAAATTTGTCGAAATGCGGTGAATACAAAAAAAGCAATAAACTACTAGAGCAAGCAACCCGCCTGAGCTGCGACCCCATGTTGTATAACATTATGGGTAAGAACGATCAAAAACTGGGTAATTATGTACAAGCAGAACAACATTTTTTAATGGCATCACATCTGGTACCCAATCGTGTTTACCCTTATTTTTTGTTGGCAAAATTGTATAATGAAAAAAATGACAGGCAACAAGCCTGCAGAATGGCAAACGAAGTGCTCACAAAACAACCTAAAGTGCAATCCACAGCCATTATTGAAATGAGGGCGGAAATGAGAAAGCTAATAGAAAATCAGCAGTGAGACAGAATCGTGTCAGAATATTTCAGAATTGAGTGTTTTTTTTATTTAATTGTGTTTAATTTGCAAAACATAAATTTATGTTTAAATCATGAGAAAAATCCTTTATTCACTGGTTGTTATCGTGCTTCTTGACGTTACATTTAATTTTACAATTGTTGCCAAACGTATCAATAATGTTTCATGTCTTGCTTTTAAAAATATTGAAGCTTTATCGTATGCTGAGACAATCGAATAATAACGAGAAATTGCTAATCAACTTAATATGAAAAACTTTGTTTTCTTTTCACTTTTAATTATCTATAGTACTGTTGGTTACAGCCAAATCATCAGAGGGACTGTTCTCGATGAAAAAACAAAAAAACCTATTGGTTTTGCCTCAGTATATTTTAACGGGACTTCAGATGGAACTGTTTGTGATGAAAATGGACATTTTGAATTTAATCGGTTCAAACATTGGTATATGCCTTTGACAATAAGCGCAATAGGCTATTATTCTTTTCTGTTGACAGATTTTTCATCAACAGAACCGATAGATATTTATCTGAAAACCAAGGAATATGTATTAAAAGAAACAGTTATAAAATCAAAATCTCTCAAATCGTCAAGAAAGAAATTTATGAAATTGTTTAAAGATGTGTTTTTGGGACAATCTGACAATTCGCGAAAATGTAAGATATTAAATGAAGCAGATATAACATTTAATTATTACAAAGATAAAGATACTCTAAAAGCGTTTACATCGATGCCATTACTAATTGAAAATAAGTCACTTGGATATAAAGTTTCATATTACCTCAATAAATTTGAATATTACAGAAAGAATGAAACATTTTTTTTTACTGGAAATATTGCATTTACAGCAAATGATTCAAGTCTTGAAAACCGAAAATTATATGTTAAACGCAGAAATGATACTTACATCGGATCACCAATGCATTTTTTCAGAACACTTTCATTGAATGATTCAATTATTGAAGGATTCACAATCACAAATTCAGCATTTGAAGTACTCAAACTTAGAGATATTGTTGTTCAAGATTCTAGTAAGAACAGGTTTTTATGCTATCCAAAAAAAATTAAAATAAGAAGTTCCAAAGGAATTAGCTATTTAAATACACTCAAAAAATACATATATTTTGACAAATCGGGATATTTCGATGGTTTCGGGATAAACTTCACAGGGGATATGGGTAATCGAAGGGTTGCCGACTTGTTGCCATTCGAATACAAAATTGAAAAATAAGATAAATCTTATGCCTTGTGTATGAATTATAACTCAATTTCTCTATTCTATTTTCAGCATTAACCGATAAATAAAAATACAAATGCAAAAGAAAATCATCACAATTATCACACTTGGTATTTTAATCATCTCCTGTGTCACCAGCAAGCAGAAGTTTAATGCCGCTTCGACCATTAGCCTTGCCGGGAGAACCCCCCAATCACTTTCGATTAATATCGACAAAATTGTCAGTGCTTCCGGGAATGCTATCACCATTCCCGGGAAAATAATCACAATTCCGGAAGTATTTAAACGGGTAAGAACCATTATTCTGGAGACCAATAAAGATGTCCGGATAGGCGAAGTTAATTCAATTCAGGTTTATGGAGATGAAATTTTTATTTCAGACATTGTTAAGTCCATGGGGGTTTTTGTATTCAATAAAGAAGGTCGTTACATTTGGCGAATTGGAAAAGTCGGTCAAGGTCCCGGAGAATATACCGAACCTTCTGATTTTACCATTGACAAAAAGAATAAGCTAATGTATTTGTTAGATGCCCGCATGCAAAACATAGTGAAGTATAATTTAGAAACAGGAGCTTATTTAAGCTCTATCAAAGTACCTGACGGAGATGGAAAATGCTTGCATATTCAGTGCGTAGGCGATAAATTGTATGGCGATGCATTTATAGTAGGTAAGGGGAAAAATAACTTTTTAATTCAGGAAATAGATGTAACAACCGGTCAAAGAGTAAAAAAATGGTTACCGGCATCCGTTTACAATTGCAGTGTTTCCGACAACCCTAAATTGTTTAAAGGAATTATGGATGTCTTTTACGATAAAATGCAGGATGCTCCTAAGTTCGTTCAGCTCTACATGGACACGGTTATGACATTTAACGAACAAGGTGTAATACCATATCTTGCTGTTAAGAGCAAAAATTTTGTAAAGGAATCGGATTTGGAAAGCAGGTACGATCCGGAGAGAATACGAGAGACAAGACATAATGAAACTTATTTACCTAAAATTCGCAATGTGCGCGAATTTATTACTTACAAAAATATCATTTATTTTCAGGTATCAGAATCCAGTAGTGGTTATGAATTTATTTATAACAGCACGACCGGTGAAACATCCGTCCTCTTTGGTAAAGACACATTTATATATGATGTGAAAGATCATTATAGGACTACTTTGCCCAGATTTTATACATCAAGCGATGATGGAATGTATGGAGTGGTTCATCCGCTAGATATGCCTCAGCTTTTAAAATTTGCAAAAGAAGGAAAACTGGCCAAGAACTTAGATAAACTGGATCAATTAATGAAACTGGATGCAAACACCAATCCAATCATCTTTGTGTATGAATAACCGAGTTATAACTCTTTTTCTCAGTTAAATTGAAAATACAATGCAAAAGAAATTAATCACAATTATCACACTTGGTATTTTAATCACATCGTGTGTAACCAGCAAGCAGAAGTTTACTGCCCCTTCAAACGTTAGCCTAGCCGGGAGAAACCCCCAAACGCTTTCCGTTAATATCGACAATACTTTCATCATTACAGAGAATAAACTCGCCCTTATAGGGAAAGCAATCACAATTCCGGAAGTTTTTAAACGTGTAAAAACCATTATTCTGGAGACCAATAAAGATGTCCGGATAGGCGAGGTTAATTCAATTCAGGTTTATGGAGATGAAATCTATATTTCAGACATTGTAAAGTCCAAGGGGATTTTTGTATTCAATAAAGAAGGTCGGTACTTGCGTAGAATTGGGAAAGCGCGTCAGGCTCCCGGAGAATATACCGAACCTTCTGATTTTACCATTGACAAAAAGAATAAGTTACTGTATGTGCTAGACGCTCCTATGCAAAACATAGTGAAATATAATTTAGAAACAGGAGTTTATTTAAGCAATTTCAAAGTTCCTGACGGGGCTGGAAGTTGTTTGCATATCCAGTGTGTGGGTGATAAATTGTATACAGATGCGTTTATTGAAGGCAAAAAAAAGGATGCCTTTTTAATTCAGGAAATAGATGTAACCACCGGTCAAAGAGCCAAAAAATGGTTACCGGCATCCGTTTACAATTGCAGTGTTTCCGACAACAGCAAACGATTTTTTGGAAATGTATTTTACGATAAAATGCAGGATGCTCCTAAGTTCGTTCAACTCTATATGGATACGGTTATGATATTTAACGAACAAGGTGTAATACCTTATCTTGCTGTTAAAAGCAAATATTTTGTAAAGGAGTCGGATTTGGAAAGCAGGTATGATCAGGAGAGAATTCGAGAAACAGGACACAATGAAACTTATATGCCTAAAGTCCGCAATGTAATCCAATTTATTACTTACAAAAATTTGATATATTTTAGAGCATCAGAATTGAATAGTGGGTTTGAACTTATTTATAACAGTGCGACCGGTGAATCTGCAATACTTTATGGTAAAGATACATTTATATATGATGTGAAAGATCATTATTGGATTACTTTGCCCCGATTTTATACATCAAGCGATGATGGCATGTATGGAGTGATTCATCCGCAAGATATGCCTCAGTTTTTAAAATTTGCAAAAGAAGGAAAACTGGCCAAAAACCTGGATAAGCGGGATCAGTTAATGAAATTGGATACAAATACTAATCCAATCATCTTTGTATATGAATAATCTCATTATAACTCTAATTCTCATTTATATTTTTATCATTAACCGGTAAATTAAAAAGACAATGCAAAAGAAATTAATCACAATTATAACACTCGGTATTTTAATCACCTCCTGTGTCACCAGCAAGCAAAAGTTTAATACCGCTTCAAGTGTTAGCCTTACCGGGAGAAACCCCCAATCACTTTCGGTTAATATCGACAATTGTATCATGTCCGAAAAAAGAATCTATTATTCCGATCTGTTTAAACGTGTAAGAACCATTATTCTGGAGACCAATAAAGATGTCCGGATAGGCGATGTTACGTCAATTCAGGTTTATGGAGATGAAATCTATATTTCAGACATTGTTAAGTCCATGGGAATTTTTGTATTTAATAAAGAAGGTCGTTACATCCGGCGAATTGGAAAATCCGGTCAGGGTCCCGGAGAATATACCGAACCTTCTGATTTTACCATTGACAAAAAGAATAAGTTACTGTATGTGTTAGACGCGCGTATGCAAAATATATTGAAATATAATTTAGAAAAAGGAACCTATATAAGCACTCTTAAAGTTCCTGACGGAGGTGGAAAATGCTTGCATATTCAGTGTGTGGGTGATAAATTGTATGCCGATATTGAAGTTAAAGGAAAAAATAACTTCTTAATACAGGAAATAGATGTAACTACCGGTCAAAGAGCAAAAAAATGGTTACCGGCATCCGTTTACAATTGCAATGTTTCTGACAATGTCCCACGAAGTAGAGGAATGGATGTATTTTACGATAAAATGCAGGATGTTCCTAAGTTCGTTCAACTCTATATGGATACGGTTATGACATTTAACGAACAAGGTGTAATACCTTATCTTGCTGTAAAAAGTAAAGATTTTGTGAAGGAGTCGGATTTAGAAAGCAGGTATGATCCGGAGAGAATTCGAGAGACAATTCATAATGATATTTATTTACCTAAATTTCGCAATATAAGCTTTCTAGTTACTTACAAAAATCTTATATATTTCTTTGTGGCTAAATCGAGTAGTGGTTATGAATTTATTTATAACAGCACGACCGGTGAAACAATTCTACTCGATAGACATGATGAGTTTTTACGAGAAAAAAATCAATCTTATCGAGGGTCATTTCCAATATTTTCTACATCAAGCGATGATGGTATCTATAGAGTAATTCACTCAAGAGATATGCCTGAGTTTATAAAATTTGCTAAAGAAGGGAAACTGGCCAAGAACCTGGATAAACGGGATCAATTAATGAAACTGGATGCAAACACCAATCCAATCATCTTTGTCTATGAATAATCTCATTCTAACTTTAATTATTAACCGATAAATAAAAATACAAATGCAAAAGAAAATCATCCCAATTATCACACTCGGTATTGTAATCACCTCCTGTGTAATCAGCAAGCAGAAATTCGACATTAATCTTGCAGAAAAAAACCCGAAATCGCTTACGTCAGATATTGACAGTTGTTTGAAGACCCAAAAAAAAGTTTATCTCTCAGAAGTATTTAAACATGTAAAAACCATTATTTTGGAAACGAATAGTGATGTTTTATTAGACAATATTAATTCAATTCAGGTTTATGGAGATAAAATTTTTATTTTGGATAATAATAAGTCAATGGGGCTATATCTATTTGATAAAAATGGAAAGTTTATTCAAAGAATCGGGAGTGTAGGTCAAGGCCCGGGAGAATACGTTCGTCTGGATGATTTTACCATCGACAAAAAGAATAAGCTAATTTATGTGTTAGACTCATATACTCACAATATATTGAAATATGATTTAATGACAGGTAAATATATAAGCGATATAAGACTCAGAGATCATAGTATATCGAGTCATCATATTCAGTGTGTAGGCGATAAATTATATGTAGATGCAACAAATAGAATTAAAGGAGGAGAAACCTTTTTGATACAGGAAATAAATTTGTCAACAGGCGAAATCGCAAAAAAGTGGTTACCAGCATTGGTTTATAATAGTAATATATCAGATTTAAATCATATTGGTCAAGATGTTTTTTACGATAAAATGCAAGATTCGCCGAAGTTTATTCAAACTTATATGAATACACTCATGACCTTTAACAAGCAAGGTGTAGTTCCATATCTTACAATCAAAAGCATAGATTTTATTACGGGAGCTGATATGGCAAAAATAAAAAGTACTGACGCGCCAGGAACGATGGATTTGCTGAAAATACCTAAAATATTAGGTATAAACGCTTTTACTACGTATAAAAATATTATATATTATAATTGTAAATATAAAGAATACTTGTACAAATTTATTTATAATACAACAACCGGAAAAACAAGTCGATTAAATGGAACAGACGAATTAGTCTATGATATAAATAAGGAGAATGTAGGGTTAATTCCGAAGTTTTATACATCAAGCGATGATGGTATGTATTCTATTGTTCATCCCCTTCAAATGAAATCATTTTTAGAATTGGCTAAAGCCGGTAAACTGGCTAAAAACCTGGATAAAAGGGATCAATTAATGAAATTGAGTGACGATGCCAATCCGGTAATTTTTGTGTATGAGTAATAAAGTTGAATAGCATTAGAGTGAATTTAATTAGATTTGCAAAGCTGATTCGTAGAAATTGAGCTGGGCAGTGCGATCACGCACCGAAAACCTGCGATAACGCGGTGAATTGGTTAAACATCGCAGTGATTCAGTGCGAATACGCAGTGTGGCGGTGCGATAACGCACCGAAAACCTGCAATCACGCAGTGGATTAGTTAAACATAGCAGTATGGCGGTGCGATCACGCGGTGGATTGGTTAAACAACGCAGTGTGGCGGTGCGATCACGCGGTGGATTGGTTAAACATCGCAGTGTGGCGGTGCGATCACGCAGTGGATTAGTTAAACATCGCAGTGTGGCGGTGCGATAACGCGGTGGATTGGTTAAACATCGCAGTGAGGCGGTGCGATAACGCAGTAGATTGGTTAAACATCGCGGTGAAAAGCTGCGATAACGCAGTGAATCGGTGCGAATGCAGTTTAGTGGTATTTGTGAATGAAAATTATGCTGAAACCTCTATTGTTTCAATTGTACAACACAAAAGAATAAACATAACTATATATTTGTTGCGATCCTATGCTTTATAACATATCAGGAAAGAATTATTAAAGCCTTAAAAACTATAAATTTGCAGAGCTAATTTTCTTAATGAAATCCCATATTGTTTCCAACCGGATTTATCCTTATTATCTATTGGCCAATGGGTAGGCAGCAAGTGGAAATACTCAATTGGCACTATAACGGTTGTCGATAGTGCTAACAAAATAACCCAAGGTTCAATCCATTTCGTCAATAATTCGAGCGAGGAAATGTGTGAATTGATTAATATGGAGAATCAAAATTGAATCAGAATTGAATCAGAATTGAAAGTTTTTTTTGTGAAAATATATGATTCTGTTTTAATAATTTTACACTTAAATTGCGAACAGATAAATTGACTAACTATGCGAGGTATAAGAAATAAAATATTCCCACGATTTTTATTGTTGTTTGGATGTATTGTATTTATTTTCAGTGGCTGTGTTTCAGTTGGTTCGATTAACGATTCAAACGCTATTAAAGCGGAATTAGACAGTAAAATGACATCATTGATTGATACAACTTTATTTAAATCGAGAAAGATAGTTGTTTTGGAAACAGTTAATCAATCACTTATAAATTCAGTTACAAGGATATTGACATATAAAGACACTCTGTTTATATTTGACAAAAGAAATCAAAAGGTATTTGTATTTAAAGATAACGGCAAATTTATTTCCACTATTGAAAGAAAAGGTCAAGGACCAACCGAATATTCTCAATTATTAGATGTTTGCTTTGATGAATCCACGAAGCAATTAATTTTTCTAAGTTCGATTCCCCGTAAACTTTTATATTTCAATTTGCAGGGAAAATTTATAAAAGAACAACCTTTGGATTTATTGTTTACCGAATTGAAGGCTGATAAAGAATTTATCTATCTGTTGAGAAGTTCATCATCTAACAACGTACAGAACGAATACTCATTGTATGTGATGAACAAGAAAACAGGAGTAATAACCGAAAAATTCTCTGCTGTTTGGGAAATAAATTCAATCAATTCCGGTGGTAAGGCTATGGTAGCTGGTAAAGATATTTTATTTTCAAGACGTTTTGATAATATGATTTACAGGTTGAAAAATGGAGATGTAGAACCATTTTACTCTCTGGATTTTGGAAAGAGCAATTTACCTGAAGATATAAAGGATAAGCAATATAGTCCGATTGATTTTGCCAAAGAATGCTCAAATCGGAATGTTATATACAGTATTACAAATCCATTTAATACTGATAAATATTTATTTTTCACAACAAATATCCCTTCCATTTACTCTCTGAAAGCACACACAAAAGTCATAAAACAATACCACGATCTATTTGACTCTGAAATTAGGATTGGAAAATCTAATTACATTCCTGTTGAGGGAAAAACGTCAAGAATTGCAGTTGAATACAATGTTGGAAATCTGAAAAGGGGTCTGGATGTGATCTCGTCTGTTAGTAAAAATATGGATAGTTATAAAAAAAAGGTGGATTTAACAAACGGTTTGTCTGCTGATTCAAATCCGGTACTTTTTATATATGAACTTAAGTGATTTAGTGAATTGTTAGAATAATAAATTTCAAGAAATAAATATTATATATGAAAAATCCCACCATTCTATTCTACTTTACCGCATTCCTCTTTTTTGGTGCGGCTTGTTCGTCCAAACCCAAAGAGCAGGAGGAAACCAAGGTGCAAACCAAATTGGCGGAAGAACAAACTACTGTAAAGACTGTCGTTATACAAAAGGGAAACTTTGCCAGCGAGATTCTGGCCAATGGAACGGTATCAGCTGGTCATAAATCGGATTTGTATTTCCAGACTAACGAGGTAGTAGTTACCAATATCTATGTCAGAAACGGTGAGCGGGTTGCCAAGGGACAGAAAATAGCGGAACTGAATTTATTTAAGCTTACCAATGCCTTGCAACAAGCCACCGATAATTTTGAAAAGAGTAAGCTGGAACTGCAAAATGTTTTAATCGGATTGGGATATTCATTGAAAGATTCCCTGCGTGTGCCCCGCGAAACCATGCGCATTGCTAAAACCCGCAGTAACTACGAGCAAAGCCGCATTCAGTATGAAATGTCGGCTTACAATCTGAAGAACGGCGTTTTGTATGCACCCTTCAGTGGTGTGGTTGCCAATTTATTCAGCAAGGAACAAAATCAGCCTACCAGTGGTCAGCCTTTCTGTACCATTGTGGATAATGCATCACCCGAAGTTATCTTCCAGGTGCTCGAAAACGAACTGGCTATGATTTCAGCCGGCGATAAAGTGGTTGTTTCCCCGTTTTCAGTTGCCGGTTATAGTGTGGCGGGCAAAATAGTGGAAATTAATCCGGCCGTGGATAAAAATGGAATGGTACGGGTGAAAGCAGTTGTACAGTCGGCTACCAACAAATTGTTTGATGGGATGAATGTGAACGTAAGAATCCAGAAAGCAATTTCCAACCAATTGGTTATTCCCAAAAAAGCTTTAGTGCTTCGCACAAACCGACAGGTGGTATTTACCTACAGCAACGGTAAAGCCATGTGGAATTATGTGAAGACCGGTTTGGAAAACGCAACTGGATTTGTCATCACTGAAGGATTAAACGATGGAGATGCCGTTATTTATGATGGGAATGTCAATTTAGCACACGAAGCTCCAGTAACCGTAGTCAAATGATTAAATACCTGCTGCAACGTCCCATTGCCGTATTTATGGCTTTTACGGCATTTTTTATCCTGGGTTGTGTAACCTATGTGAATATACCCATTTCTTTGTTACCGGATATAGCCATCCCTGAGATAACGGTGAAAATATCCGGAAAAAACACTTCGGCACGTGAGCTGGAAAACACCGTTGTGAAACCCATCCGGCAACAATTACTGCAAATTGGCAATTTACGCGATATCCATTCCGAAACTATGGACGGAAACGCAATTATACGATTGAAATTTGAATATGGAGCCAACACCGATTTAGCATTTATTGAGGTCAACGAAAAAATTGACCTGGCTATGAATTTCATTCCGCGAACTATCGACCGTCCGAGGGTAGTCAAAGCAAGTGCCACCGATATACCGGTATTTAATCTGAACCTGACGCTTAAAAATCCAAAAAAAATTGATAAAGCCGATGACACGGAGTTTATTAATTTGTGCGAATTCTCGGAAAATGTTATCAAACGACGCATCGAGCAACTTCCGCAGGTGGCCATGGTGGATGTTACCGGGCTTATTAAAAAACAGGTTGTACTTATTCCTAACCATAACTTACAGGAAATTTCCGGTATTACCAATTCCGATATTGAGTCGGCTTTAGCCAATAACAATATTGATCCCGGAAGCATGACCGTGAGGGATGGGTATTACGAATACAATATCAAATTTTCGACTATTGTTCGTTCGGTAGAGGATATTGAGAATATCTTGTTGCGCAAGAACGGGAAGATGTATCGGCTAAAGGACTTGGCCACTGTCAACTTAGTGCCCGAAAAAGAAACCGGAATGGCTTTTTACAATGGAAAAAGAGCTGTGGTAATGGAGGTTATCAAACAAAATAGCGAGAAAATTAGTAGCCTTCAAACAGAAGTTGCAAAGTTAACCGATGATTTAAAACAGAAATACCCCGACATTGATTTTGCCATATCGCAGAATCAGACTGTTTTGCTGGACTACACCATTTCCAACTTGAAACAGAACCTGTTTATAGCCTTTCTTTTTGTTTGTTTTGTTTCGGCCATATTCTTAAAAGATGTGCGGACATCAATCATCATCAGTTTGAATATGATTGTGTCTCTGGTTATCACCTTTCTATTCTTTTACCTGTTTGGCGTTTCGCTGAATATGATTTCGTTGACCGGTTTGGTGCTGGCTTCGGGTATGATGATTGATAACTCGATTATTGTGACCGACAATATCAGCCAGTACAGGCGGAAGCATTTCTCTGTTGAAAATTCATGTATTAAAGGTGCCAATGAGGTAATTGCTCCTATGTTGACCTCATCGTTTACCACTACCTCTGTTTTTGTGCCGTTAATCTTTTTAAGCGGCATGGCCGGAGCCCTGTTTTTCGATCAGGCTTTCTCGGTAACTGCCGGATTATTTGTTTCTTACATTTCGGGAATCATTTTCCTTCCGATTTGCTACAAGCTGATTTATTCCATTAAACTGCCTGCAAAATGGCTGAAACGCGAGACCGAAGCGCGTAATAAACCGGTAGAAGATTCCATTTTTGATAAAATATATGACCGTGGAACTCATTGGGTGTTTAGTCATAAAACATTGACTATGTTGATAATGGTTTGTGTTTTCCCAATATGCGTTCTCTTCTTTTGGATTATTCCAAAGGAAAAAATGCCTTATATTACTCAAACCGAGATGATAGTAAAAATTGATTGGAACGATAATATCCATTTGTCCGAAAACAAGGACAGAGTGGAAAATCTATTACAAAGTTTAAAAGGCGCATTGCCGGAACATGCCGAATACCTGGGTCAACAGCAGTTTTTATTGAATAAAGACAAAGAGCAAACATCATCCGAAGCGGAAATCTATATGAAAGCAGCCAATGTAAATGATGTTTCAAAATTAAAGCGCGAAGTGAATGCTTATCTGGCTAAGAATTATCCGTTGGCCGTGGTCAATATTTCGCCCGTAGGAAATATATTCGAACGAATTTTTGAAACAGGAGAGCCCGATTTGTGTGTTGAGCTGTATTCCAAAAATGAAAGCGATTCTATTTCCCGTGAAGTGATTCAGGATGTAGGGAATAAAATAGAAAAGAATACGCAACAAAAGCCTACAACCGTGCCGTTTCAAATGCAAATGAATCTGAAAATTGACCGGCAAAAACTGTTGGTGTATAACGTTTCGTACGATGAAGTTTATAAAGTGCTGAAAACGGCTTTCAAAGAGAATGAAGTTGCTACATTGCGCTCATACCAGCAATATCTGCCTATTGTTATTGGCGGTGAAGAAAAAACCGTTAATGAAATAATAGCGAATACCTTAGTAAAAACAACGAGTAATGACCAAGGTAAAGCATTTTCTGTACCCTTAAGTAATTTTTTGACGATAACATATGCCGAAGATTTAAAATCTATCGTTGCCGGAAAAGAAGGAGAATATATCCCGCTTCAGTTTTATAATACAAAACAGCCCGAAAAAATTATCGAAGAAGCTAAACATAATTTGCTGAATAGCAATCGTTGGAATATTGATTTTTCAGGTTCATTCTTCTCAAATAAAAAGATGATTAACGAGCTGATTGTTATTTTGTTGATTTCAATCTTGTTGATGTACTTTATTCTGGCGGCTCAGTTTGAGAACTTCACATTACCCTTAATTGTATTACTCGAAATTCCAATTGATATAACCGCATCGTTAGGTTTGTTAATGGTTTTAGGTCATTCATTAAATTTAATGTCTGCTATCGGTATCGTGGTGAGTGCCGGAATTATCATTAATGATAGTATTCTTAAAGTTGATATGATGAATCAGCTTCGCAAATCCGGATTACCAATTATGGAAGCCATACACGAGTCGGGGAGGAGAAGACTAAAAGCCATTTTAATGACCACCTTTACTTCCATTATTTGTATGTCACCCTTGTTGTTCAGTTTCGACATAGGTTCTCAATTGGAAAAACCGTTGGCCGTCGGAATTATCGGGGGAATGGTAATGGGTACTCCTGTTAGTTTGTTTGTCGTACCACTGGTGTATTGGCTTATTTATCGGAAAAAGGAAGTGAAGTTAATTCATAATTCATAGTTTACCGCTTACGGTTTGCTACTTGCTGTTAACGGTTTGTCGCCGAACGGATTGGAAATATCAATTGAGTAATTAAACTTAACAATACGAGATAGTAGTAATCCATTTCCCCTTAAGGGGTTAGGGGGGTTGTTCTGTTAGTAGTTCACAATTTATAATATAAAGAGATGAAGAAAATCATATTGATCGCAAATATTCTGATGTTATCAGTAAGTGGTATTTTTGCTCAGCCCAAAGTGCTAACACTTGAACAAACGATAGCCATTGCTTGTGACAGCTCACTACAGGCATTTAAGTCTAAAAACCTATACTTGTCAAGCTATTGGCAATACAAATCATATCAGGCAGCCAGGTTGCCCTCGTTAACGCTTAATACGGCTCCGATTTCGTACAGCAAGGATTTTACAAAACGTTACCTGGCCGATCAGAATATCGATGTGTACAGGCAACAACAATCGCTGTCTTCCAACGGAAGTCTGGCTCTGACACAGAATGTCGATCTGACGGGTGGGAGTGTATTCGTTAATTCGTCATTGGCCTATATGCGGAACATTGGTACGATTAATTCCACTCAATTTAATGTGGTTCCCTTTCAAATTGGGTATCAGCAAAACCTCATCGGATTTAATAGTTTTAAGTGGGAAAAGAAAACCGAACCATTGAAATACGAAAAAGCCAAACGGAATTTCATCTATCAGATTGAAGATATTTCAGGAACTTGCATTCAATACTTCTTCGATCTGGCAAATGCTCAAATAGAGTATGCACGGGCATTTGAGAATTTAAGTTCAACCGATACCCTGTATCAAATCGGGCAGAAACGATTTGCCATAGCCGCCATTCCCAAATCGGAATTACTGACGTTGCAGCTGGATGCATTAAATGCTAAAAACAGTTTACGTAATGCCAAAACAAATTTAAGCAAAGCCATGTCATCCTTTGTCACTTTTTTAAATTTGGAAAAAGGAACGGAAATAAAGCTGCAACTTCCTGAAAAATTAAATGCCGCGCAAGTTTCAGCCGACAAAGCTTTGCAGTACTCCATGATGAATAACCCGACCTATCTGGAGAATAAAACCAACATACTGGATGGCGAAAAACAAGTGGATCAAACGTTGAAGCAATTGTATTTCAATGCTTCGGTTTATGCCAGCGTCGGGTTTAATAACGTTGCCGATAATTGGCGCTCGGCTTACACCAATCCGGTTCGTCAGGACATTGTAACCCTTGGTTTGAATATCCCGCTTTTGGATTGGGGGGTTCGGAAAGGAAAATTGAATATGGCCAAGAATAACTTGAATGTAACCCGGTTGTCGGCAAAGCAAAATGAAATTGCGTTGCAACAAGATGTGGTGAATACGGTGCAGGATTTCACTGTTCAACAAGATGTAATTAAAAGTGCCGAAACTGCCACTTCAATCGCCGATTTAGCTTATCAGGCTACCCGTGATCGTTTCATTATCGGCGAAAACGATATAAGTGCCCTCACGCTCTCACTGAACCGACAGACCGAAGCAAAGCGGAATTATATTGAGGCACTTAAAAATTACTGGTTAAGTTATTACAAGCTAAGAAAACTTACACTGTTTGATTTTGAGAAAAACACGTCGTTACTATCTAAGTTTGATATTTTAATGAAAGTCCGCTGATGATTCGCAAATTACCTGTTTCTCCATTTTCCACCATGCTGGTTTTTCTATGCCTCACCATTGTAGGTTTGGCACTGATACCCAGACTGCCGGTAAAACTATCGCCTTCAAAATCATTACCAACTATCAACGTGAGCTTTTCACTTCCGGGACAATCTTCCAAAGTGGTTGAGTCGGAGGTTACTTCCAAGTTGGAGGGGATGTTGAGTCGTTTAGAAGGAATTCAGAGTATTAGTTCTACTTCGGGTAATGGTTCGGGGCATATAAACATAAATCTTGACAAACATGTAGATATTGATGTTGCCCGATTTGAAGTGGCAACCATTATTCGTCAAACCAGACCGTCGTTACCTCCAACCACCAGTTATCCTACTATTTCAGTGAGCAAATCGGATGATAACTCCAATCGTCCATTTATAAGTTATACCATTAATGCTCCGTACAGCCTTTCACAGATTTTCGACTTTACTGAGAAAAAGATCAAGCCTAAATTAGCCAATATCAAAGGTCTTGATCGTATCAATGTCACGGGTTCAACACCCATGGAGTATCGGGTTGAGTATGATGTTGAAGAGTTAAATGAGATTGGATTAACTGTAAGCGATATACAACAAGCCATTAATAATTATTTGTCAAAAGAATTTTTGGGTGATGGATTGGTTGAACAAGTTCAGGGTCAAAAAACGACTATTCGGGTTCTTCTCTCTTCTTCCAATGATAAAAGAAATTCCTTTGATTGCTCTAAAATTGTTGTAAAAACACCAACCGGTCAATTGATTCGCTTGGATAGAATTGTCACGATCAAGCATCAACAAGCCGAATCGCAGTATATGTACCGGATCAATGGATTGAACTCCATTTACCTGTCGGTTCTCGCTAAAGAGACTGCCAATCAGCTTGCCCTGAGTGAAATGGTGAAGGATCAGATGAATCAGATTCAGTCAGTTTTGCCCAAGGGTTACGAAGTGCATGTAAGTTACGATGCCACCGAGTATATCCGCGAGGAAATATCTAAAATATATGTTCGTTCAGGACTGACATTGCTGATTTTACTTCTTTTTGTGCTGTTGGTTTATCGTAGTTTTAAATACCTGTTGTTGATTGCCATTTCGTTGATAGCCAATCTTTCAATTGCTGTCATTGTTTATTATTTGCTGAAGCTTGAAATCCATCTGTATTCATTGGCCGGAATAACCATCTCCGTTACCCTGATAATTGATAATATCATCGTGATGTCCGACCAAATTATGAGGCGAAAGAATATGTATGTGTTTCTGGCAGTAATGGCCGGAACGCTTACATCCATTGGAGCACTATCCATGGTGTTTTTTATGGATGATAAAATCAAACTAAACTTGCAGGATTTTGCACTGGTGCTCATGGTTAATGTGTTTATTTCGCTGTTTGTTGTGTTGTTTATAGTCCCAGTTTTGCTGGATCTGTTGAAAATAAATGGGCTGCGCAAGTTCCGGCGGAGAAAAGGTTTCTTTAAGAAAGTTCGTTGGAACCGGCTTTCAGTCTGGGTAAACCGGGTATACAGCTCGTACTGTGCTTTTGCTTGCCGTTGGAAAAAGGTTTTTATTACATTGTTGATACTTGGCTTTGGTCTTCCTGTTTTTATGCTACCTGAAAGACTGGAGGGCAATGAAAAGTGGAAAGATAAATACAACAAAACTTTTGGATCTCCATTTTACAAAGAGACTATTAAGCCTTATGCAGACAATATACTGGGTGGCAGTTTACGACTCTTTGTTCAAAAAGTATATGAAGGTTCCTATTTTGCAGATAGGCAGGAAACATCCTTGTATGTAACCGCCACCTTACCCAATGGTTCTACTGTTTCGCAAATGAATTTTCTGATTCAACGAATGGAAGCTTACCTGAGTCAGTTTAAGGAGGTCAAACAATTTCAAACATCCGTTGATGGTGCCCGCCGAGCCAGCATCAATATTTATTTTACCAAAGCCGAGCAAAATACAGGTTTTCCCAATTTACTGAAATCGAATTTAATTTCTAAAGCCCTGGAATTGGGTGGAGGGAGTTGGAGCGTTTTTGGACTGGGGGATGGTTTTAGTAACGATGTGAGTGAAAGCGCTGGTTCATATCAGGCTGAATTATATGGCTACAACTACGATGAACTTAATGTCTGGGCTGAAAAGCTGAAATCAAATTTACTCGAATATCGCCGTATCAAGGAAGTGAATATCAATTCGGAGGTTAGTTCGTACAAAGATGATTATCAAGAGTTCGAATTTAATCTGAATAAAAAATTACTTGCCGAACGGGGAATAGCTCCGATACAACTTTTTAGTACCCTTAATAATGCGATGTCAAGTTCATCGTATGCAGGAGATGTTTTTACAGATCAAGGACAAGAACGCATTTATCTGGAGTCCAAACAGTCCCGGAGTTATGATATATGGAATTTGAGTCACACCCAGATGAGTGCGAATCAGAAGGACGTGAAATTAAATGAAGTGGCAAAGATAGAGAAAGGTCAGGCCCCTCAAAATATTTATAAGGAAAACCAACAATACCGGTTGTGCGTTCAGTTTGATTACATTGGTGCTTCCGAGCAGGGAAGTAAGGTGTTGGAAACAGTGGTCGAAGACTTTAGAAAGCAATTACCCATGGGTTATACCATCGATAATAAAAATGGAAGGTACAATTATTGGGGGAAGGAAGATGCCAAACAATATGGGTTGTTATTTTTGATTATTGTTATTATTTTCTTTTTGTCCAGCATTCTTTTTAATTCATTGAAATTACCGTTTGCCATACTTTTTGTAATTCCGGTTTCATTTATTGGTATTTTCCTAACCTTCTTTCTCTTTAAATTAAACTTCGATCAGGGAGGATTTGCTTCATTTGTGCTATTGTGCGGACTCACGGTGAATGCCAATATCTATATAATTGATGAATTTAGGCGAATTCAAAAACAAAATAAACTATCCCGACTACAAGCCTACGTCAAAGCTTGGAGCATAAAAATGCGCCCCATACTTCTCACGATGATTTCCACATCATTAGGGTTTATGCCTTTTATTATTGGTTCTAATAAAGAGGCATTCTGGTTTCCATTGGCGGCAGGAACGATTGGGGGATTGCTTTTTTCGTTGCTTGGAATAATCTTATTTCTACCCATCTTTCTTCAGGTTTCGCCAGTTAATTCAAATCAAATGAGATCTACTAAACGATTCCCAAAATTCTTGCAATTTGTTAAACGCAGATAAATATAAATCAAAACTGTTGTTTAGGTTAATTTATTTAATTAATTTTGCACTTTAATTTTAAAATATTAAGGTATAACAATTATGCTTGTAGACTTATCTATTTATACTCCCATGTATGTGTCGTTGATGTGGGCACTGATACTGTTGATATCATCTGGAACAAATAAAGCTCGGTTTTTTCTGGGAATATTTATGCTTGCGGTATCCATTCTATTTATGTCGCATGTGGTTTATTATCATCATTATACGGAAGTGTATCTTTACTTCGATTTGGTGTTTGCTTTTAGTTCATTGTCGGTTTTCCCCATTTATTACTGGTATGTAAAGTTACTTACTTTTCGATCGAAAATAGATTTAAAGGATATGCGGCTTTTATTGCCGGCATTATTAATACTGATTTGCAGTGGGGTGGTATATGTACTTATGTCGCCCGCTGAAAGGAGTCTTTACATCAATGATTTTTTGTATGGGCATGAAAAAGCATCGAACGCATCACTCCTGATCAGAATTCAACAACTGTTGTGCTACGTTCTGGAACTTATTTATTTCCTTCAAATTGTTTTCTCGTTTCTAAAAATCAGGGTTTTTATTGCCAACTACAACGAAAGTATTGCTAACTTTTATTCCAATCTGGAGAATAAAACCATGCAATGGCCTAAAGTAATTCTTTATTCATTTGTTGTTTCATCGGTGTTTACAGTGGTCACCAACTTTTTAGGCCGGTCATTTTTCGACCAATATCCGATTCTATTGCTTCTAACCGGAATGAGCTATGCTGTTTTTCTGTTTATTTTAGGTTTTCTGGGATACTTGCAAAATCATTCCATCGAAACGTATGAAACGGATGTGGTTGCTATTGCCGAAGTTGAACCCGAACGGATAAATACCAAGAAAATCAGATCGGAACTTACCAAGCTATTTGAAAAAGAACAGATATTCAAGCAAACTGACCTCAAAATATCCGAAGTTGCAACGCGCCTCAACACCAACCGGACGTATATTTCCAACTTGATTAACTCCGAATGCGGCTGCTCATTCAGCACTTTTGTAAATAAATATCGAGTGGACGAAGCCAAAAGGCTACTCTGCGATGAACAATACAAGGACTATTCCCTAGAACAGATATCCACCCTTGCCGGTTTTGGCTCACTGCATTCGTTTATCCGCGTTTTTAAAGAAATAACAGGCACTACGCCAGGCCGTTTCAGAAAATAAAAATGGTCGAAGTACTAAGTATGTAATTTTCATTATAATTTAACGAAATGGAGGTCGGCATGCATACAGTTGACTTATTTTATCATAATTACAAATATAACAATCTAAACAATCAGAAATAACAATCAGAATCAATGATAATCCGTTAAATGTAAGTATTTTTGCATAGATTTTTTTTAAAACCTACTATTTGAAATTTACAAGATGCGGTTTAAGTTGATTTTTCTTACCTTTCTCTTTTCGCTGAATTTGTTTGCCCGCAAGGCGGACGATGGCGAGATTTTCTTTAATAATAAGCAATATGCTAAGGCTAAAGCAGTGTATGAAACTGTTTTGAAGAAAAAGCCGAACGATGCGCTTGCGAATTACCGTTTCGCCCGTTGTTGCTACGAATTGAAAGAGGCCGAAGATGCGATTATCCACTTTGAAATGTCGGGGACGAAATTCCCATTGAGGGATTTGTATTTGGGCGAACTGTACTTCAACTCGTATCGCTTTGAGCGCTCGGCTCTGGCTTATCAGACTTATCTCACCACGGTGGATTCAATGGACGTGAAGCGTCCCGATTTATTGAAAAAACTCAGAAAATCGGAAATTGCAGCGCGGTTATTTACCAAAGTGGAAGACATTGCCATAATAGACAGCGTGGTGGTGAACAAGTCCGATTTTCTGAAATTCTATAAATTCAGTAGCGAGCTGGGTTCGTTAAGTCAGGAAACATTGAATATGCCTCATCGGAAGAAAGCCGACAAAATAAAATACACCACCCAGCGTCAGGACAGAATGTATTTTTCGGATTCCATTCGAGGAAATATGAACATATTTACTTCCTTCAAACTGCTCGATGGATGGTCAAAAGCTACATCGGTATCGGATGTGATAAATACGGCAGCCAACGAGAATTATCCTTTTTTACTGCTTGATGGTGTTACCATTTATTTTGCTTCGGATGGTGAAAATTCAATTGGCGGATACGATATTTTTGTAACCCGACTGAATCCGTCCACTAATACCTATCTCGCTCCCGAAAATGTGGGTTTTCCGTTCAACTCGCCTGCAAACGATTACATGATGGTGATTGATGAACAAAATAAGCTGGGATGGTTTGCTTCCGACCGCAATCAACCAGTCGGCAAGGTTGCTATCTATACATTTGCTCCCAATGAATTTAAAAATATTATTCGAACCGAAAATAAAGACTCATTGCGGGATGTAGCACAACTCATAAAATACCGAAAGATTTCCAGAAGTAAATCGGATAATCGGATTCCGGTACAAGCGCAATTTCAAAAATCAGAAAGTCAGATTGAATTTGTGGTGAATGATTCCACGGTTTATCATAGCGTAAGCCAGTTTAAAAATCCGGCTACTCTTAATGGTTGGAATGAACTAACCAAACTAACTGAAGATTATAAAGTCAAAACAAAAGAGTTGACCGATTTGCGTGCAAAATATGAATTGGCAGAAAATGATGAAAATAGGAACGCGTTGACTCCAAAAATACTGGAAACAGAAAATAAAGTTTTGGAAATGAAGAAACTTCTTTCCACCAAAACTGTTGAGATAAGAAATATTGAATCAAATTATATAAAAGCTGAAATAAAAAGCAAATAAAAACCGACGATTTTCAATCTTTTGAATGATAATTGTGAAATTATAGTCCGACATACTATTGATATATACCTGTTTGTATGGTAAATTATAATCAATTAACGTTATTTCCGTTTATTTGTGGTCTGACTTTCATTTTTATCGTTAATTTTGTAAACATAAAACTAAATAATGGACAGACTACGATTTCAGAGTTTTGGCAGTGGTAGCAGTGGGAATTGCTATTTCATTGGCAATGCTTCAACGGGTTTATTAATTGACGCAGGAGTGGGAGTGCGAACCATTCGAAAAAATCTCAGGAATTTAGGACTTGATTTTGAAAATATATGGGGTGTGTTTGTAACTCACGATCATGCCGACCACATAAAAGCAGTTGGCTCGCTGGGTGAAAAGCATCGCGTACCTGTTTATACTACTCGAAAAGTACATGAAGGAATTAACCGGAGTTATGCCGTTACAGAGAAATTATATTCCTGTAAAAAGTACATCGAAAAAGGAGAGACAGTTCAGGTTGGAGAATTTAAGGTTACTGCTTTTGAGGTATCGCACGATGCCACTGACAACGTGGGTTATACCATTGAGTATAAAGAAAAAAGATTTACTTTTGCAACTGACCTCGGTTATATTAGTCAGGAAACCGCCAAGCAGTTGGAAATGGCTCATTATATGGTGCTTGAAGCGAATTATGATGACCAAATGCTCAGACATGGCCCTTATCCGTTACATTTAAAAAACAGAATTATTGCAGAAACAGGTCATTTGAGCAACGACCAAGCCGGTATTTTTTTGGCTGAATATTACAAAGAACATTTACAGAAGGTTTTTCTTTGCCATTTAAGTCGCGAAAATAACTTGCCCGAAATAGCTTATACCACGATTCAGCATCATTTGGAGGAAAAGCAAATTATTGTAGGGAGAGATTTAGAACTAGTTACATTGGATCGGTTAAATCCGTCAGAACTATATATATTTTAGTAGAAAGAAGAATGTAAAATGTAGAATGTAAAATACATAAGACTTAGAATTCTATTGTCTGAATTTTCTAAACTTTCTACTTTACAAACTTTCAACTTTAAAACTTTGCAAACTCAAAAACATACAAATCAGAATTTTATGTCGCAAAACCTGGTTATTATCCCGACCTACAACGAAAAGGAAAACATTGAAAACATTATTCGTGCTGTTTTTGAGCAGCCACTAACTTTCCACATTTTAGTAATTGAAGACGGTTCGCCTGATGGAACCGCCGATATTGTAAAAAAAATGCAAACCGAATTTCCTAGAAGTTTGTTTATGATTGAACGAAAGGGAAAATTAGGATTGGGAACGGCATATATTACGGGTTTCAAATGGGCACTCGAACATAAATACGATTTTATTTTCGAAATGGATGCAGATTTCTCCCACAATCCGGTGGATTTAAACAGATTATACGATGCCTGTGCTAATCAGGGTGCCGATGTGGCAATCGGTTCACGCTATGTGACTGGTGTAAACGTTGTGAATTGGCCTATCGGTAGAGTGTTGATGTCTTATTTTGCTTCTAAATATGTCCGATTTGTACTGGGTGTTCATATTGCAGACACTACAGCCGGATTCAAATGCTATCGCCGCGAAGTGCTCGAAACAATAGAATTGGACAAAATTCGATTTAAGGGATATGCTTTTCAGGTTGAGATGAAATATACAGCTTTTGAATGTGGATTTAATCTAAAAGAAGTGCCTGTGATTTTTATAAACCGGGTTTTAGGAACTTCTAAGATGAATGGCGGAATTTTCGGTGAAGCATTTTTCGGAGTGATGCAACTTAAATGGACCAGTTGGTTCCGAAAATATCCACAAAAGAAGTTGATTCGTTGAACCGTTAATTCGTAAGCTCTTTAAAACCAATTGACCAATTAACGGATAAACCAACTCACCAATTCTCCAATTTATCCATCAACCAAAACCAACCATGCAATTAATAAAAAATGCCACGATTGTAAATGAAGGACGAACTTTCAACGGTTCTGTACTGATTGACGGCGATCGAATTAAATCTGTTTTTGAAGAAAATCAACCGATCCAAATTGACGGTAGTTACACGGTTGTTGATGCCACCGGAATGCTTTTGTTGCCTGGACTTATCGACGATCAGGTTCATTTTCGCGAACCCGGTTTGACTCACAAAGGTGATATATATTCCGAAAGCAGAGCTGCCGTGGCAGGAGGTGTAACTTCATTTTTTGAAATGCCTAACACCAAACCTCAGGCTACTACGGTTGATTTGCTGGAAGATAAATACTCGATTGCCGCGGAGAAATCTATGGCCAACTATTCATTTTTAATGGGGGTAACCAATGATAATATCGAGGAATTGAAAAAACTAAACCCGCGGAATATCCCGGGTGTCAAAATGTTTATGGGTTCGTCCACCGGAAATATGTTGGTTGATAATGAAGCAGCATTAAACCGGATATTTGCAGAAATTCCGTTGCTTATTGTGACGCATTGCGAAGATGAAATGACGATTAAAAACAATATTCAGCATTACAAAGCTCTCCTTGGTGAAGATATTCCGGTAAAATATCATCCACTGATTCGAAGTGCCGAAGCTTGTTATAAATCATCTTCTTATGCAGTGGAGCTAGCCACGAAATATAATTCCCGGCTTCATGTTTTTCATTTGTCAACAGAAAAGGAAATGTCGTTGTTTAGCAATAATAAGCCGCTGAAAGAGAAAAGGATCACATCGGAAGTCTGTGTTCACTATTTGTGGTTTTCGGATGCCGATTATGCACGATATGGAAATCGAATTAAGTGGAATCCGGCTATCAAAGCCGAATCGGATCGATTGGCATTAATTGCGGCAGTAAACAATGATCTGATTGATGTAATTGCCACTGATCATGCACCGCATTTATTGTCCGAGAAAGAAGGCTCTTGCCTTCAAGCTGCTTCGGGTGGCCCATTGGTGCAACATTCGCTGGTGGCAATGCTTCAATTAGTAAAACAAGGTGTGTTCACACTCGAGAAACTGGTGGATAAAATGTGTCATGCGTCAGCTGATTTATTTCGGATTGAAGATCGAGGTTATATTCGACAGGGATACTATGCCGATTTGGTCCTTGTTGATTTGAATCGTTCATGGACTGTCTCGCCTGATAATATTTTATACAAATGTGGTTGGTCGCCCTTTGAGGGAACTGCTTTCGATGCTTCGGTTCTAAAGACTTGGGTAAACGGGAATTTAGTTTTTAATGAAGGCGAATTTGATGAATCTTTTCGTGGTAAAAGACTATTGTTTAATGATTAATTTATGAAAAGAAGAGCAATTATCGTTATTTCTGTTGGTGTACTCGTAGTAATACTAGCAACTATAATTCATCTCAGTAACGAGAAGGGAAAGATAAATGCTGAAAATGTAAAATTCATACACAATCAGGGTGATACACAGGGAACCACCTATTCTATAACCTATCAACAGCGAGATGGAATAGACTTGCAACCTAAAATTGAGCAGTTGCTTCATGAATTTGATTTGTCCCTTTCAACGTATATTCCCAATTCGGTTATTTCACGCATAAATAGAAATGATTCGACTGTGAAAACGGATTCCAATTTTGAGACCATGTTTTATACAGCACAGGATGCCTCAAAACATACAAATGGAGCAATTGATATAACTGTTGGTCCACTAGTGAAGGCCTGGGGATTTGCTTTCGGAAATAGTGATCACAGCAAATTGCCAAAGGTTTCTGATTTTTTACCATATGTAGGATTCAATAAAATTCGTATTGTAAATCATAAACTGATTAAAGACGATCCTCGGATTTTAATTGATCCAAATTCAGTAGCTCAGGGACAGTCAGTTGATTTGGTCGCTAGATTATTGGAGAAAAATAATTGTCGAAACTATATGGTTGAAATTGGAGGTGAAATAGCCTGCAAGGGATTTAATCCAGATGGTAAAAAATGGAGAATTGGGATTGATAAACCGATTGATGATCCAAGCAATACTAATAATGAATTGCAAACCATTGTTGAATTGACCGATTGTGGAATAACAACAGCAGGCGATTATCGCAAATATTA
>Ga0302296_1000317_pt1 | contig 41647 bp, 36 predicted proteins | sample III_Fen_N3_1_FD_194546 | JGI IMG/M metagenome (GOLD analysis project Ga0302296, IMG submission 194546) | Peat permafrost microbial communities from Stordalen Mire near Abisko, Sweden - III_Fen_N3_1 | ecosystem: Environmental > Terrestrial > Soil > Wetlands > Permafrost | place: Sweden: Abisko... | reverse complement strand
GATCACCATCAGAGGGTTGGGATGGAACAAGTAACGGTACCGTTATGAAAATGGATACCTACATTTGGAAAATCGAAGCTACATTCCTCGATGGTACCTCTTGGAAAGGACAATCATCATCGGTTAACAACAAGAAATTGACATATGGTAATATCTTGCTGGTACGATAAACTGAAAAATAGAGAACATCAATAATATAGAGCAGAAGAAGTGAAGCCGACCGTTAAAAGTCGGCTTTACTGTTTTATTGGAAATAATTGCAAAAGAATATTTTCAATAGTAATAAAATTATTACATTCATGCCCGAAATATTTTTAAATAATGACATATCATGAAACAATCTTTTTTTGTTGACTTACATAGTCATATAACATTATACCCATATAATATGGGAAATGAAAATACTAAAGGAATGTTATATTGTAAAAATCCAAAGATAAAGGAAGACATCGCTCCTAATTATACACAATCGGATGTTGAAAAAATGGCTAATGGTGGAGTTCGAATAGTTTTTGCCTCATTATATCCTGTTGAGATTGGTTTTATGAAAATTAAAGGCAGTGAAGCTTGTTTGGCTGATGATGTGATAAAATTAATGACTAGTTTCCCAAAAGAAAGAATACAAGAAATACAATCTCCGAATCATAGCTATTTTGAAGATTTAAAAAAAGAATATGATTTTTTAATGTCATCAAATAATAAAGAATTAAAAGTTGGGAATAAAAGTATTACATATAAAATTGTATCAAATTATACTGAATTAACTCAATTTTTAAATATCAATTCACAAAATGAATTATTAGATTCTTCGAATAAAATTGCAGTCATTTTAACTATTGAAGGAGGTCACTCTCTTTTACCTAAAACAACTGAAGCACTTCGAAATGTTGCAGTAAATGACTTGTCTAACAAAGATACTCAACAATTATTGCAAACAATTAAAGAAAATATAGTGTGGGTTAAGTCTAAAAAAGTGTTTGCAATAACATTTGCTCACCACTTTTATAATTATTTGTGTGGTCAATCAATATCTTTTACAAAGAAAATTGATTGGATGTTAGATCAAGAAGATAAGTCTCGAACTGCATTTACAGCATTGGGTGTTGAAGTATTAAAAGAAATGATGAATACATCAAATGGTCAACGCCCACTAATTATTGATGTAAAACACCTAAGTGTAGCTTCAAGAATATGGTTTTATGCTCAAGATTTTACTCAAAATATTCCTGTTATTGCAAGTCATACTTCTGTTAATGGATATGAAAAAATGGAACTGTCTACTGTAAATAACGATACGCATACTGCAGCACAAAAAAAATATAATGAAAGTACTGATTTTAATAATTGGGATTTAAACTTAAGTGATGAGGAAATAATTATTATAGCTCGTCGAAAAGGTTTGATTGGATTATCTGTTGATCAAAGAATAATTATGGGGAAAAGTAGGTTAAGTATTATTAAAAGTAAAAATTTTATAAATATTCTATCGCAAAAAAAGAAAGATAAAGAATGGTGTTTTCCTGTTTTTGATACAATTATGCATATAGCAAAAGTTTTGTCAAAAGTTTCTGAAATAAAAAAAGAAGATATTTGGAATACAATGACTTTAGGTTCTGATTATGACGGATTAATAAATCCTATGAACTCATATCGAACTGTATTAGAATATTCAACCTTACAAGAAAATCTATTGCTATGGTTTAAAGAATCTGTTGCAAAATATGATGAGATAAAAGGAAAGAGTGATTCAGAATTAGAACTGATTGTGTCTAAAATAATGAATGGAAATAGCTTGGAGTTTTTAAAACAAAATTTCAAGTAATTATGAGAATTTCATAATTACTTGAAATTTTAACCTGCTATTTATTTATTAATGCATTTTCAAAATTACTAACTTGATTGTTGTCTTTCATCATTTTTCGGATATTTATTATAGCATATCGCATTCTACCAAGAGCTGTATTAATACTTACACCTGTAGATTCTGCTATTTCCTTAAAACTCATATCTAAAAAAACTCGCATAACAACTAATTGACGTTGTTCTTCTGGTAAAAGCTTAACGTATTCACGAATTTCAGCTACTGTTTGTTTCTTTTCAATATTGTGCTCTTCTGGCTCCTCACAAAACTTTGCATTGTTGAACAAATCATACTCACCATTATCATTCGAAAGTTCTTTGTAGTTTTTTTGTTTTCGATAATAATCAATAACAATGTTGTGAGCAATGCGCGTAATCCAAGATACAAAATGACCTTCATCTTGATATTTACCTGCTTTCATTGAGCGAATAGCTTTTATAAATGTGTCTTGGAAGAAATCTTCAGCTAAGTTCCTATCATTAACTAGCTGCATGATATAAGAGAAAATACGACGTTTGTGACGTTGAAGTAGGATTTCGATTGCTGAATCATGACCCTCTGTGAACAATATAACTAATTGTTCGTCAGACATTTGATGCCTTTCCATAAAACCTCCAGTATTAAATTAAAGTTTAGAAAGGTAAAATCAAACTATAGGCAAATCCTCCTTATTTTTTATGGTTAATTAATTAGGCTAATTTATATACTTAAAATCGATTTGTCAAGCTTTTTTATAATTATTTTGAAAAATAATGTAAACCGTTTCCCTTTAAAAAAGAAACCCGTACTTTTGTCTTGTATTTTAAAGCTATAAATATTATGTCTGCATCTATTCAATATTATTCGACAAATAAAAAATCACCTAAAGTTACTTTTGGTGAAGCATTACTTAAAGGTTTAGCTCCCGATGGTGGATTATATATGCCCGATCGTATTCCAACGTTTACGAAGGAAGAAATTTCTTCATTTACTACTATGGAATATCATGAAATAGCGTATAATGTGTTTCGCAAATTTTTTGAAGGTGAGATAGCTGATGCCGATATCAAAACAATGACTAAAAATGCATATAATTTTGATGTACCATTAGAACATGTTTACGATCGTTCGTATGTAATGCGCTTAGATCAAGGACCTACAGCTTCATTTAAAGATTTTGCTGGAAGAATGATGGGGCAATTAATGCAATATTTTCTTAAGAAAGAAAATAAAAATCTATTGATTTTAACTGCAACATCCGGAGATACTGGTAGTGCAATGGCAAATGCATTCTATGGATTAGAAAATGTTAAAATGGTTATTCTTTTCCCCGAAACAGAAGTGACCGATCGTCAAAGAAAACAAATGACAACTTTGCATAAAAATATTCAAATTGTTGCTTTGCAAGGAACTTTCGATGATTGTCAGTCTTTAGTAAAAAAGGCATTTACCGATTCCGATTTAGATTCATTGAATTTATCATCGTCAAATTCTATTAATATTGGAAGATTATTACCACAAATTGTATATTATTTTTATTCATTTGCTAAATTAAGAAAGAAAAGTGATGAAGAAATAATCTTTTCAGTTCCATCGGGAAATTTTGGAGATTTAATGGGTGGTGTTATTGGTATGAAAATGGGCTTACCTGTTAAAAAGTTCGTTGTTGCAGTTAATAATAATGATGAATTTCCAAAATTGTTAACAACGAAACAATATTCCAAAATTGAACCATCTTTTAATTGTTTGTCGAGTGCGATGAATGTTGGTCATCCAAGTAATTTAGCTCGATTGATTGAGCTTTTTGATGGTAATATGGATGAAAAGGGGAATATTATTATACAACCAGATTATTCAGCTTTAGAGAAATGTATTTTTGCTAAAAGTATATCTGATGAAGAAACAAAGGAGACAATAAAAACTGCTTATGAAAAATTTAAGTTAGTTCTTGAACCACATGGATCTGTTGGTTGGACTTGTTTGAATAACTATTTGTCGAGCAATCCTGTCGATTCAAATCAATTGATGGTAACTTTAGAAACTGCACATCCAGCAAAATTTCCAGATAGTATTCAGCAAATTTTAGGTTTTGATCCTGAATTACCACCTAGTTTACAAGGTTTAGATGATAAAGAAGAAAAATTTGATCTGTTAAAAAATGAATATGCGGATTTTAAAAAATATTTAAAAGATAGATATTAAAAAAAAACAAAAGGCCTGATAGATTATTTCTTTCAGGCCTTTTGTTTTTAATTGTTTATCCTATTGCCAGTTTTCTGGATTTAATATTTAATAGTCTTGAAATTGATACTATAGATTTTCGAGATAAGGACTTCTTTGGTTTAATACTTGTTTGTTGAACTTTTTTAATAAATAAAGGAGTTTCATTTGTCGAATCAAGAAATAGTAATACATCAAACTTCATTTTAGTATTTCCAGAAAATTTATAAATGGTTTTAAGTTCCTCCCATTTATCAATAATCTCAAATCCAGTTTTTTTGCAGATGTAGTTTTTGCTGTTTTGTTTTTTTTCTAATCTAAGTGTTGTGCCTATTAATTCATCCGACCCATCGAGCACTTTTAAAGTAATCTCTTTCATTTGTTCTATCGTATTTTAATATAACGTTTTTGCATTTATAAATTAGACTACAAAGTAAAGGAAAAGGTTTCATCATTGTGTCTTTTTTTTGATAAAATTACCATGGTATTTGTGTAAATGTACTTACAAGACAGTAGTGTACTATGAATTACGTAGTATTATGTGCTGTAAAAAAAGCCATCTTATTTGATGGCTTTAAAAAGAGGTCTCTGGCGGATTCGAACCGCCGTGAACGGTTTTGCAGACCGGTGCATAGCCACTTTGCTAAGAGACCGATTGTTTTTTTGAGACGGCAAAGATAAAAATGTTTCTTTAATATTGCAATGCTTAAGCTATTAAAAATTTATCTACTTAATGTTAAACTTACTTTTTCTAGTTTTCCACCTAGAGGTGGATTGCATTTCGAAACAGTTATTGAAGCGTTAATTATTTCTAATCCAAAACGTTCGTAAATAGCATCAAGTATTCTAGCACAAACATGTTCTAGTAAATTTGAAGTAATTTTCATTTGTTCTTTTATTACATCAAATAATGTTTGATAGTTCAAAGCATCATTAATATTGTCTGTTTTACTTGCTTTTGATACATCTGTACTTACTTTTAATTGTACTATAAAGCGGTTACCAATAACTTTTTCTTCGTGAAAACATCCATGATATGCCGTAAATTCGATATTCTCAAGTTCAATTAATCCAATCATTTTGTAAAATATTTATTTGCAAAGGTACAAGATTTCTTCTAAGTAATTTCTTAAAGCTTCGTGATGATTTTGGTTGTCATAGAACAAAAAAATGCATAAGTTTGCAGTACTATCAAAATATGCATATGACGGTTGAAATCTTTATTCCCTGTTTTATAGACCAATTGTATCCACAAACTGGTTTTAACTTTGTGAAAATATTGGAAAAAGCAGGTTGCGAAATTCGATATAATCCGAAACAAAGTTGCTGTGGTCAACCCGCTTATAATAGTGGATATAGTAAAGAAACCGCAGAATTAGCTAAAAAGTTTGTAGCTGATTTTAATGAGTCACATCCAATTGTTAGTCCAGGAGGTTCGTGTGCAGGATTTGTTAGAAATCACTATCCCGATTTATTAAAAGGAACAAGCGAATCTCATTATTGCGATAGTATCGTAAATAATATATTTGAATTAACAGATTTTCTAGTTAATAAACTTAATTGTGTCGATTTAGGAGCAGAGTTTAAAGCGAAAGTTACCTATCATGATTCGTGTTCAGCATTACGTGAATACGGTATTAAACAAGAACCTCGTACATTGTTGAAAAATGTAAAAGGTCTTGAATTAATAGAAATGGACGATTGTGAAGTATGTTGTGGCTTTGGTGGAACATTTGCGGTAAAACATTCAGCAATATCTTCGGCAATGGTTTCGCAAAAGATTGAAAATGCAATTAAAACAGGAGCTGAATATATTGTAACAACAGAAGCTTCCTGTTTGATAAATCTGGAAGGTTATATTAAAAAAAATAAACTGCCTATTAAAGCAATTCATATTGCTGATATTTTGGCATCAGGATTATAAGTATGTTAAAGATAGGCTTTGATGCAAAACGACTTTTTAATAATACTACTGGATTAGGTAATTACAGTCGTACGCTTGTAGATAAGCTCAAAAAACAATTTCCTGAAAACGACTATTTCTTGTATACTCCCAAAGTTATACGGAATAATGAAACTGAATCCTTTTTAAATGGTGAATATAATGTAATTCATCCTCAAACAATGCCTGGATGGATGTGGCGTTCTGCATTTTTATCAAATGATATTAAAAAAGAAAAGCTTGATATTTATCATGGGTTATCGCATGAGTTACCATTAGGAATACAAAAAAGTTCAACATGCAGTGTTGTTACAATTCACGATATTATTTACAAATTCCATCCCGAAGATTTTCCTTGGTTCGACAGAAAAGTGTATGACTTTAAGTTTCGATATGCTTGCAATAATTCCGATAGAATAATTGCAATAAGCGAAAGTACGAAAACCGATATAATGTTGCATTATGGAATATCGGAAGATAAAATTTCCGTAATCTATCAAACATGCAACGATGCATTCAAACAAGGAGTTACTGAAGAGCAAATTTCAGAGACATTACAAAAATACAAATTGCCTGAGCAATATCTACTTTATGTTGGAACTATAAATCAACGTAAAAACCTTTTATCAATTGTTGAAGCTATTCATCAGTTAGGCGATAAACTTAAAATACCTTTGCTGGTTATTGGCAATGGGAAAGAATATAAAGAAAAGGTTTTAGACTATATTAAAAAACATAATTTAGAATCGAAAATTGTATTTGCACCATATATTCAAAATTCACATTTGCCAGCAATTTATCATAGAGCTAAGATATTTGTATTTCCATCGCGATACGAAGGTTTTGGTATACCAATTATAGAAGCATTGTATAGTAGAACTCCTGTTATAACATCAAAGGTATCATCTTTGCCCGAAGCAGCTGGTCCTGGAGCACATTATATCGATGTTGATGACCCATCAACAATTGCAGATGGAATTCACAAAATCCTTACTTCCCCTGAATATTATAAGCAATTAGCAAATAATGGGTATGAATATGTTCAACAGTTTAATGACGAAACTTCAATTCGTCGTTTAATGGGATTATATGAACGAATTTCTGCTGGAAAATAATCTTTAAAATACTTGCTAAAATTTTATTTCTGACTGATTGTTATATCGATTTGATGATTATCTTTGGCGTAGATAATCAATTTAAAATATTAAAATATAATCAAAATGAAAATAACAGTAGTAGGCGCAGGCAACGTAGGTGCAACATGTGCAAATGTAATGGCTCAAAAAGAATTAGCAAGCGAAATCGTATTACTTGACATCAAAGAAGGATTTGCTGAAGGAAAAGCTTTAGACATCACTCAAACAGCAGCTTTATTAGAGTTTGATACAAGAGTTATTGGTGTTACAGCTGATTACAGCAAAACTGCTGGTTCAGATGTAGTAGTTGTAACTTCTGGAATTCCACGTAAACCAGGAATGACTCGCGAAGATCTAATCGGAACAAACGCAGGTATTGTTAACGACGTAGCTCAAAACATTTTGAAATATTCACCAAATGCAATTATCGTTGTAATCAGCAATCCAATGGATACAATGACATATTTAGCATTGAAAAAAACAGGTCTTCCAAAAAACCGTGTAATTGGTATGGGTGGAATACTTGACAGTGCACGTTTCAAATGTTATTTAAGCCAAGCATTAGACGTTCCTGCTACAGATTTACAAGGAACAGTAATTGGTGGACATGGTGATACAACAATGATTCCATTAACACGCTTAGCTACTTACAATGGTGTTCCAGTTAGCTCATTACTTGATGCTGAAGCATTAGCTAAAGTTGCTGCCGATACAATGGTTGGTGGTGCTACATTAACTAAATTCTTAGGTACTTCTGCTTGGATCGCTCCAGGTGCAGCAGGTGCAGCTTTAGTTGAAGCAATTGTACGTGATGAGAAAAAAATATTCCCATGTTGCGTAATGCTTGATGGCGAATACAATCAAAAAGATATTTGTATTGGAGTTCCAGTTGTAATAGGTAAAAACGGAGTTGAAAAAATCGTTGATTACAAACTTACAGCAGACGAGCAAGCAGCATTCGATAAAAGTGCAGAAGCAGTTCGTAGCATGAATGGTGTTCTTAAAGAATTGAACATTTTATAATTCTTATAAAACAAACAATATGGAAAGCAAGTCTCACAAGGACTTGCTTTTTTTTATTATACATCAAGCATTTTGATTAAAAACAAAAAGAATTTTCATGTAATTTAGCGTCAAATTTTTAAGACTATTTTTCATTAACCAGTTGAACTACAAATGGCAAAAAACATCGATAATACTGTTTCAAAAACTCAAAACAACGGTAAGAATCAATCAAAAAAAGGTATTGATACGATAGTTAATCTAGATGATAACTTGAATTTTATAGCTTATTCGTCAATACTAATTTTGTCTACATTACTTTATTTTATTTCAGCTAAAATACTATTGAATGTTTATGTTCCTGATACAAATAAGGCAATAGCTTTTGCGAAAGATGTGTTATGTGTTGGTGGTTATGCACCCGAACCAATGGAAAAGATTTTATATTTCCTTGGTGTATTTATTTATATTGGTTCATTCTTTGGATTTTTATATGTATTCAATAAAATTAAAAGCAAAATTAAACCTGTAAATATTTTACCAATTTTCTGGACATTATCCTCTATTATTATTGGCATACTAATTTTCATTTGTTACCAAGCTTTTGTTGCTAAAAATCCATTTTCGGAAGCAATACAAAATTCGCATGATGTTATGAAAACAAACTGGGATTTTTATTTTACTTCAACATTTTTACACACCTATTTTTCAATATTTACTTTTGTTCTTTTCCCTCTTATGGTATTCTTATTTTATCGAGCGAGTAAAAAAGTAAACAAATCATTAGATATTTTAAGTAATTATACCTCAATTGCTTTATGTGTATCAATTACAGTAATAGTATTCTTTATTACAGCATTTTATTTTCCATATACCAATGAAAACAAGTACGATTTTAATGCTGTTTTTTATTCGGTAGTTCAAGTTTTTCATGGAGTACCAATGCTGGTTGATGGTTTTACTAATACATATGGATTATATCCTCATTTTATAGTTCCGTTGCTTAAGATTTTTGGTTTGAGCATTCATGGGTTTACTATAATAATGGCAATGCTTTTGTCTTTGTGTTTTGTGTTTTTATGGTATGCTTTACAAAAGTTTGTGAGCAATAAATGGTTAGTGTTATTTGGTTTTACATCAGTTTTTTTTAATTGTTATATGTATTCCCGTATTATAACACCATACGATAATGTATTTTCAATGAGCCCTATCCGATGGATTTTAATATTTTCATTGATTTTCTATGCGTCATTTTATCAAAAGAATAAATCGAAAATAATATATTATCTATCATACTTTCTGTTTTCATTAGGAATACTATGGAATCCCGAAGTTGGAATAATGTGTTTCTTAACATTAATTGCATTTTACTGCTTCTTAGATATTGAAAATGCGACTTCATGGAAAGTTGTAATAAATTGGATTAAACATATTGCAATTGGTATTGGATCTGCATTGGGAACATTTATTTTATATGTTCTTGTTATAAAACTATTTTATGGTCAATTTCCTGATTTACTTAAACTTTTTGCCGCTTTAACAGCCTTTTCATCTATTGGATTAGGTATGTTACCAATGCCAACAGGTTGGCATCCATACATTTTAGTTGCATCTGTTTATCTTATTGGATTACTTTTAAGTATTTCAAATATTATTGAAAAGAAAATAAACAGTAAAACAGCTTTCATCTTTGTATTAAGTGCACTTGGAACCCTATTTTTCGTGTATTATATTGGACGTAGTCATAATTGGAATTTGTTTGTAAGCAATCCTATGGCTTTTATTTTACTTACTCTTTTCGCCGACGAATTATTATCGAAATTGAAAACCAATAAAACAATGATACCCCTATTTACAGTAGTGTTTTATTGTATTTCATTTTCATTATTCCAAACAATATATGATTACGGTAAAATAACCGCATTAATTACTGAAAAAGAGAATAAATCGGCAAATTTTGCTATAGATGAAACCATTAAACAAAATGCTGAATTTATAAAAAGTAAATCAAACAAAGATGAAAAAATTATAATCTTAACAGCTACCCATTATCAAAGTTTATATCATTGTTTATCGAATACTGCTTCAGCATTTAATCCTGGTTTTGGCGATTTATTACTAAAGAAAGACTACAATCGATTACTTTCAATCTTGCAAAATAACAATTATAAAATATTTTTTGAACCTGAGCATTTCCGCTATACCGACACCAAAGTGGCAATGATGATTTCGGCACTTTACGAACTTAAAGGAACAAATAACCGAATTCTTTATCTACAAAAGCGAACAGAATTAAAAACAGATAAAAAAATATTACTTTCAGAAAAAACAGATGCATTAAACTATATGTTTGCCTCAGATTTTAACAGTAAAGTTAAATATGCTTTTGGTGAACATGGCAACTTACATTTAGGCAAACAATTTACGGTTGAAGTTGTCTTCAAACCTTCAATAATCCCACAATCTATCTACACACAATCGGCTACAATTTTCTCGAATGTGTCGGGCAATAATGGAATGATTTTCCGACAAAATGATACGATTCAAAATGCTTATATCTTTGGATTCTCAAACCATGGAATAATTTGTAAAACCGAACTGGGTAAATGGAATTATATGGTATTTATTGTTGATAATGCATCAATTACGGGAATTATTAATGGTGGATTATTAGGAACCGTACCTACCGAAGTACCATACCAAAACTCAAAAGAATCTTTATTTATAGGGAATCAGAGTTCTAATCCAGGATTTTATTTTGGCGATATTCGTGAAATAAGAATCTCGAATGGAAGACCTGAAAATGGTAGAATAGTTGAAAACTGGGAGAAGGTTAAATCATTAAAATAAGCATCAAGAAAGCTAATTGAAATCGATTAAAACATTGTCAATAAATATATATAATGTTCTATAATTTTCATCTGATTATCAATTATCTTTGCCAAACGTTTTAGAATAAAAAGATTCGAATGATAGAAAAAATATTTTACCTCGACACTGTTGACCCAATGATGTTTTTTGGGGTAAATAATTCCAATTTTTCTATACTTAAAAACTCATTCCCAAAGCTTAAAATTGTAGCTCGCGATAATATTATTAAAGTTATTGGCGATGCTGCTGAAATTAAAAATTTTAATGAAAAGTTAAAAGAAGTTATTCTTTACGCTGAAAAGTTCAATTCACTTCCACCAACTACAGTTATGGATATGATGAACGACAAATCCATTGATACAACAGGCAAAACGGAAGCCGATTTTATTGTTTATGGCATTAATGGACGTGTAATTAAGGCTCGTACAAAGACTCAAAAAGATTTGGTCGATGCTATTCAAAAAAACGATCTCGTATTTGCAATAGGACCTGCTGGAAGTGGTAAAACATATACTGCGGTTGCAATGGCGGTAAGAGCATTAAAACATAAAGAAGTTAAAAAGATAATACTTTGTCGTCCTGCCGTTGAAGCAGAAGAAAGTCTTGGATTTTTACCTGGCGATATGCGAGAAAAATTAAATCCATATTTGCAACCACTCTACGATGCGTTGCAAGATATGATTCCGGCAAAAAAACTTGAGGAAATGTTTGAAGATAACACCATTCAAATAGCTCCCCTTGCCTACATGCGAGGACGAACCTTAGATAATGCATTCGTTATTCTTGATGAAGCACAAAACGCCACACACAATCAATTAAAAATGTTTTTAACCCGTATGGGCGAACGGGCAAAATTCATTGTAACTGGCGACATAACACAAATTGATTTACTAGATAAATCGAAATCGGGATTGGCTAAAAATCTTCCATTATTGGCAAAGATAAAAGGAATCTCAATTTTATATTTCGATGCTAAAGATATTATCCGTCACAGACTTGTGAAAGATATTGTAGAAATGTTTGAATCTATAACACCTGTAAAAAAGACAGAAAAATGAGTAAAGCTATTGTAACAACCAAGTATCAATTTCCTGGTCAAAAAAGTCATTATGTTGGAAAAGTTCGTGATGTATATAACATCGACGACAAATATTTAGTGATGATTGTAAGCGACCGAATTTCAGCTTTTGATGTAGTTCTTCCCAAAGGAATTCCATTCAAAGGTCAAGTATTAAATCAAATTGCTGCAAAATTTCTTGATGCAACTTCCGATATTGTTCCAAACTGGAAAATAGCTTCACCCGATCCATCGGTAACTATTGGACATAAAGCAGAAACTTTTGCTGTTGAGATGGTTATTCGTGGCTATTTAACTGGTCATGCATGGAGAGAATATAAAGCTGGTAAACGCGTTTTATGTGGTGTACCTCTACCAGAAGGAATGAAAGAAAATCAAAAATTTGAACAACCAATCATAACTCCTACAACTAAAGCACACGAAGGTCATGATGAAGATATTTCGCGTGAAGAAATTATTGCTCAAGGTTTGGTAAGTAAAGAAGACTACGAACAACTTGAAAAATACACGCAAGCTGTTTTTGCTCGTGGAACTGAAATTGCCGCTACAATGGGTTTAATATTAGTTGATACGAAATATGAATTTGGTAAAGTAAATGGTGTAATTACATTAATTGACGAAATCCATACACCCGATTCATCACGTTATTTTTATCTTGAAGGATATCAAGAACGTCTTGATAAAAATGAACAACAAAAACAATTATCGAAAGAGTTTGTTCGTCAATGGTTAATCGAAAATGGTTTCCAAGGTAAGGATGGACAACAAATTCCAGAAATGACGGAAGATTTTGTAAAACAAGTTTCGGATAGATACATCGAATTATATGAAAACATAGTTGGTGAAAAATTTGTACCAGGCGATGCTACAGATGTTGAAAAACGTATTGAAAACAATGTAACAGCATTTCTTTCATCAAATAATTAATTACACCTCTGGTAATAATTAAATTACCTGTAAGAATATTATAAAGCGGATCATTTTTTATGGTTCGCTTTATTTTTTTATATGTACATCACGAACTTAATTGCATTTTAAATTTAGATTACTATTTAGATATAATTAATCTTAATACAATGAATGACAACAACTAAGCTTTAAACCTGAAATTATAATATTATTTTAAGCTTACTTTTATTGATAAAACAATAAAAATCATCAAATTTGATTTGTCTAAAGTAAAAGGATTCAGTATAAAATATTTTTATGAATAACACTAAATTGGAGATTATAATTATGGTTTCCCATTTTATAATATTCAAATTAACTACACAAATAATTGCCAACTAAAATGATATATTTTATTTATCTACTATTAGGCATCGTAGCAGAAACTATTGCGACGTTGTGTTTAATTTACACAAATGAGTTTACAAAAATACTACCATCAATAGGTGTTTTACTATTATATATAGTTGGATTATTCTTTCTTACACTTAGTTTACGAAGCATACCTATTGGTATAGCATATGCAATATGGGCTGGACTTGGAATTGTGTTTGTTGCAGTTTGGGGCTTTTTATTACATAAACAAAAACTTGATATTTATGCCGTTTTAGGTATTGGATGTATACTTGTAGGTATTATTATAATTAATTTATTTTCGAAGTCAATAAATCATTAAAACAAGATTCAATGAATATTTTTTTAACCGGAGCAACCGGTTTAGTGGGAGGTGAATTATTGATAAACCTTTCGAAAAGAAAAGAAATCGATAAAATTTATTGTTTAATAAGAAGTAAAAGTGAAGCTGAAGCAATTTCAAGAATTGAAAAAGTATTTACTATTCACGACGATTATTATGATAAAAACAAAGTAAAAGTTGTATTAGGCGACTTAGGTGATGAAACATTAACCGAAAAACTAGTTAATAACAAAGAACTTAATTCTATTGATGTTATTGTACATTCTGCCGCAAATACTTCGTTTTCTCGAATTTATGATAGTCTGGTTGAGAAAATTAATATTCAGGGTCTTAATCTTGTTGTTCAATGGGCTAAACAACTCGATAATCTTACTACATTTTTATATATAGGAACTGCAACAATTTGTGGTAATGCTGTTAAAAACAGAATTATATATGAAGATATGTCGCCTAGTGAACATGCTAGTCATTTAGTAAAATACACATATACAAAAACTCAAGGTGAATTTCTTTTACAAAGGGAATTACCTGCCGATAAAGTTTTAATAGCTCGTCCATCAATTATTATGGGTGACAGTAGACCAATTGTTCCTCGTTCACCAGTTATTCTTTGGGCACTAGCAACGATAAATGCTTTACGTTTATGTCCTTTTGATATAAATGCTCAAGTCGATATTATTTCAGTAGATTTTGCTGCCGATGCTATTGTAAAACTACTTTTTGCTCGTAGAAATCATTCTGTTTATCATATTTCTTCGGGTATTGAAGCTCATACAACTGCAATTAAAACCTTGTCGATTATTGATCCCTATTTCAAGGATATGCCCGATTTTAAATTTATCGACAGTTCATATTTAAATAAATTAAAACAATGGTCTAAAGGCAAAATAAATGCTGATAATGGATTAGCTGAATATGCCGATTATTGTGATTATTGGGAAGATTATTTTGAAGATAGAGGCAAACTAAGAATAATATTTGCAGGGCTTGAACCATATATTCATTTCATTGAATTGGGGCATATTTTCGACAATTCACGACTACTTGCTGATGTTGATATTGAACCACCAATTCCAGCTCATGAATACATTGTTAACTCAATAGATTACATTAAGAATATAAACATCTTAGAAGGAGCTTTTGAGCCTTAATTGATGCTTCTATTACAAACAAAAAACGCTGATAATTTAATTTATCAGCGTTTTTTGTTTGTATGTTCTTTGACTTACTTTTTCTCAAATACAATCGATATTTTATTAAAATCGGCAGCTGCATTTATTACCTTACGGAATTCTTCATATTGTTCTATTGGCAACATTAAGTCTCTATAATATTCTTTTACGGTAATTATTAACGTTGAATTCTCAATTTTAAAAGTAGAAACAAAACCTGCAGCACCATTTGCACAAGCTTTATTTATATTAATAGCTTCAGTTCCCTTAATGGTATAACCTTCTGGAATTGCAACCCTAATATCGCGATTATAAATATGAGCAAAATCTAACTCAATAGGGTTTTCACGCTTATGTTCGTCGTACATCTCTTCTTGTGGCCCAATAACCTCTCCTACTTTAAATATGATATTATCGCCAGCTGTTTCAATCAAATTTTTAACTTCAAGATTACCTTCAATTGCAAAAGGTTTATCAAATGGAGAAACATTATGATCGGTATTTTCAACTTTAAAATCTAAAATCTTAGTATCTGCATTCATTAATTTTAGAATATTTTCCATGTATTCTTTACGCTTATCTTCAGGTAATAAATCGTAATATGGTTGAATATAACTGGCTTCATACCCACTTAATTCGTGACGATAATGAACTTTAGCCAACAAATTAGCCGCATCAATATTGATAGATGCTATTTGATTTGTTACACTCTTTTCCATTGGAGTATTTGGAATTGATTTAATATCGGGTAATGCAGATGTAAAACCACTACCAATAGTTAGAGTTTTTAAGAACAAAACATCATTGTTTGTCATGTTATCAGGCAACATTCCTAAACGGAAGAAAAAGGTTGTTGGAGATAAATACATGTCGAGATTAGGGAAATAAATTACATATTCGTAAAGGTATTGCCATGTCATAAAATCTTTATCGAACTTACATTTATCGCGTTCCGAAGTACATCCTAATTGATGATTTATTCCAGCCAATTGCAAGAATTTACAAAACAAACGAGTAAAGCCTTCTTCATTGGTAAATTTATTCTTTAGTGAAAATGTAATTGATTCAATATTTTCAATTCCTCGTACTGGTTTTAGAACATAATTATCTTTTAAATAAATCTCAATAGTTTTAACCTTTTCTAATTCCGACATTTTATCGAGTTTTAATTTCGACAAAAGCTTTAATACTTGTTTATCTTCATCTTTATTTTCTGCGTAAAAGGCATCATACAAAGCTTTTGCTGCAGCAGCCCAGGTATTTGTAGGTGTTGTTGAATTACCTGCATTATAACTAAATGCATATTCAACTCTTGCTTTATTTGCTCGATACGATGCATATTTTTCGTTTCGCAATGGAGGTAACGAATCTATGGAAAAACGAATAATATGCTTTTTACCTACCGAATCATCTGTCATTTTGAATGGTTGATTATAAGCCTTGGCATTGAATATTAATTTGTCGGACATTACAAGACTAAACGAAGCATTTAATACTGGAAAATCTTCTTGAAAAACATATTTACCATTCGAACCAACATTTTGTTTTAAGGTATAAAGCAATTCAACAATGCTACCTTTTTCGATACCTTCAATTGCAAAAATTTTATATGCACCTTTGTCTTCAAGGTTTTCAACTTCTTTAATATTCGTTTTATCGAAATTGGTTATTTTTCCATTTGGTGAAATTGCACGGGCTTTTAGGTCAACAATATCGATAGTTTGACTTGTAGGAATATATACTCGATTAAAATATTCAACTCCTTTATCGCTTAAAACTAACGATTTTCGATGAATTGATTCATATTCCGAAACCTCTTGACCTTCCACTATATATTCGATAGTTACAGCTTCTTTTAAGGTTACACATGCAAATTCATTTTTTACCTTTTCGGGAAATGTCTTTTTATTTAATAAGGTATCGAAATCAAACTTTTTGTACTCAGGTTCTTGTCCAAATACTTGCAATGTTGCAATTGATAATGCTAATAAAAACGTTTTCTTCATGTTTAAATATTTAGGCTTCAAATATAATCTCTTTATCTTAAATCAGGTTTATTTCAAATGAATTGAATGCAACTATTACATCTTTTCTAATACTACAACTTGCGAATATACTTCACCAAGTTTTTTTATCATTGCGTTCCATGTATCAAAACGCGATGCTTTTATTGCAATTGCATCAATATACGATTCTATGGAATAGAATATTTTATGTTGTTTTTCATCGTAGCTATAATTGGTTTTAAAGCCAAATTCACTATCCTTAAACTCTGCAGATGTGGGTAATTTTGATACTTTAAATCCTTTAGGAACATCAAGACTTATGGTATAAGTCATAATGTGTTTAAAGTCAATCTTTTTATCGAACTGTTGCTTGGCTGTATCAACTTTATCGCCTTGCATATTTTTATCGAGATTCAAGTTAATGTAGTAGCTATTTCCCGCATTTTTCACATAACTCGGAATTGAAAAAGCTGTTCGGACAATTAAGTTTTTATCTCTATTAATTGTATCAACACTTACCGATTGCAATTTGAATTTATTTGAACCACGTTCAAAATGATTTGCGAGTGATTCTTTCCATTTATTTTGAGGAGTTCGCATTAATGGAATACTAAAGTTAAAATTAAAGTATCCCGAATGATTAGCTACTGATGTCCCTTTTAATGTATCGGCATTAAAACTTAGTTTAATTGTATCAATATATTGATTTCGTTCTTTAGCAATAATTGGTACATTTTCTAACATATAGTTATCGCCATTACAAATTAAAGCTTGCTTTCCCTGTATTGCATCTGATGGAAAATCAACTGGAATAAAATATGCAGTTCCATCAGTAAAATAATGTTTCCCATCAAGTTCTATCATTGCTATCATATGATTAGCAACTGAATTTGTAGGAAGTTCATCGAAAGTATAAGGAATATCACGAGTACCTATTAAAACTAAATGAGCTTTAATTCCAGCATAATCGTACATAGCTTTTTGAATACTCGACATATCTTTACAATCGCCATATCTGTTTTTGAAAATATCTTTAGCATTATGTGGAACTAAACCTTCGTAACCAGCTTCAATTGCAACATATTTGATATTAGTTTGAACCCAATAGAATATTGCTTTGGCTTTCTCCATCTCTGTTTTCTTACCCAAACACAGTGAGTCAACAAGCTGTTTTAGTTCAGGTACCGATTCTTTATTTACATCTTTTATTAAGGAAGAATACCATTTATATAAGCCTTTTACATCAGCTAAAACTTCAGTTTTTTGTCCCTTTTCAGTATAATCTGAAATATAAAAACGAATATGTGGTTCATAAAAGCTAATAGAAAAATCTTCTTCGCGTCTATCATATTTATCTACTTGTTCTGCAGTCCAAGTATATTTAATTATTTTACCTTTATGTTCTTCTGTGAATTTAATTCTACCATTGTCATTAAAAACTTTGTATTTTATTGACACATTTTGTGGAAACTCTATCGACACTTCCGATTTTTTAAGAGGCATAAATGTTGAGAAATAAAAACTTCCCATCACATGAGGATCGTTATACGTTTCCTCATAATTCAAGCTCGATAAACTTCCTTGAGATACTTGTGGAAATACAACTCTTTTCGATTTGTTATCATCATAAAAAACGGAACTACTTGTATTGTCACTTTGTACAATTTCAGTTATTTTCTTCTTTTTAAACGATGTACCATCAAATTCATAAAGTAATGCATCAAGATTTGCGATATCAGTAAATGTTGAATACGAGATATATTCATCGGCATATCGTTTCGAATTTGTACCAATAAAATACACATCGTGCGAATGATTATTTTTAATCCTTATTTTATCATTTTTATCAAAGTCAATTACAAGATTGTCTTTTGACTCTAACATTACAGCCTCTTCTCCTTTATAGGTTTTTGCTATTGATTGTAAATCGTATTTCTTTGGTTGAGAAAATACTGTAGTACTACATAAACTTACTGCACAGAAAAGCGTTTTTTTATTCAAATAATTCATCATAAACATAGTTTTCTTTTTTCACCAACTTACCTTTAACATCATAATATTCAAATACACCATGTTTTTGGTCAAGATACCAAATTTCTATTTTTTCAAAATTGCCATCAGGTCTATAATACGTACATTTTCCGTGTTTATTTCCATACGTATAATTTTCTTCAGAACGAAGTTTTCCGGTTTCATAGTATGATTTATCTAAACCAGTTACTTTATTGTTTTTATATGGAATAATTTCCATGAGTTGACCATTTTGATAATAGGTTTTATAATCTCCAACGATTACCCCTTTATTATATTCAATTTCAGCAGCAACTTTACCATTTGGATAAAGTGTTTTAATCTTTACTGTTTCATTTTGAATAGGAATGTTTGGTAAAAATGCTTTTGTATTATCAAGATATGAATAAGCAACTAAATCATCATCTTCATAAACAAGTTTCATCATTGCAGTACCTGTAGAATCGTACCAAATCTGATCGCCTTCAAGGTTTCCTTCTTTATAATTTTTAGCTAAATTTCTACGACCTAGTTCATCAAACCATTCCCAAGTTCCATTTTTCTCATCTTTTTTGTATGTTCCTTCAACTTCTTTTTTCCCATTTTTATAATACCAAGTTGTTAATCCTTCAGCATCTCCTTTAACATAATTTCCAACTCTTAATACATTTCCATTACGGTAAAATTGTTTTAGTTGACCATCTAAATTTTTATCGATGTAATTGCAAATCTCAAACGTTGAGCCATTTGAATAGTAACGTTTAAATGGTCCATTGAAGTTTCCATTTTTCATTTCTCCTTCAAACAATTTCTTACCATTACAATATGTTCCTAAGATATGCCCATTTCCATTTTCAATTTTATTTTCAGAAACAACATTTCCCGTTGTATCATAATAAATGTAGTCGGCAATCAAATTATCTTTATAGAACATTTCGTAATCCAATTTACCATCTACATTGTAATAACGTTGAAAACCTCGAAGATCATCGTTTAAATAATACAATTCTTTCTTAATTATTCCTGTTGGACCATAATATTTCCAATAGCCTTGTTTTTGGTCGTTCCTATACCAACCTTCGCAGAATTTCACTCCACTTTGGTAGTATTCATTATAATAACCATCTGCCTTATCATTGATATAATTCACTTTTGAATCGATCGTTCCAATTTTAAAATATTTTGTATAAAGACCTGTTCTATTTCCTTTTTTATATTTCTCTTCGATAGATACATTTCCGTTTGTATAAAAGTGTTTCCATGCACCATCGCGTTCGCCATCGAAGAACATTCCTTCGTAACTTTTCTCACATTTAGGCGTCATAAATATTACTGGAATACGTTTTCCTTTGTCCTCATAATCAGCACAAACAGCACCTGTTTTTGAAGTATAGGTTGTGATTCTTTTTATTGCTCCATTTTTGTAATCAACATTATACCATAGGCTTGCATCTTCATTATAAACAGCTGCTTTACCATTCGATTTTCCATTGACATATATAAAATCTTCGTTCAAATTTCCATTTTCGAAATACTGTTTATTTGAACCATTCATTTTACCATCTTGCGAATATGTAACATCCGATTTTAGTTTACCATTTTCCCAATAAGATAACCACTGACCTACTTGTTCATCATCTTTATAATCGCCTGTCGATTGAATTTTTCCATTTTCGTGATAAAAAACTGATTTTCCGTTACGTTTATCGTTTTTAAACAAAGATGTACTTTGCACTTTACCACTTTGGAAATAATATACTCCAATTGAATCTGTCTGCCCTTTCACAGTTTTTAATACAGCCGATTTTGCACCACTCGGTTTATAATAGGTAGCTATACCTTGTAATGTATCGTGAATAAACGGTTCAACAGATTTCAAACTACCTGTATTATTATATTTATACAGATTACCTTCAATTGATCCTTTAACATAATTTGCTTTATATTTTAGACTTCCATTTTCAAAATATTGAAGATACGGTCCATCTTGAACATCGTTTTTATAATAAAAATCTTTGTATAATTTTCGGTTACTAAACCACACTTTACACTCACCATCTGCTTCACCTTTATCGTTGTAATATGCAAGTGTTTCCACATTACCACTTAAAGCTAAAAATATCCATTTACCTTGACGAATGTCTTTTCCATCTTTCATTGCTGATTGACCAAATGATTGCAAACGACCATTATCTCTATAGTAACAACGAACTTTTGTTATTTTTCCATCTACATTTAAATTCTCCCAAGAATGAATTTCTACAATTTTCAACCCCGACCATTTCTTAAATTCCGCAATTCTTTTTTCATTTTTATTAATCCATTTATTAATCATGTCGTTGTTGTAAGAGCTGAACATGAAGTATAAAAATGTTTCGTAATTACCAGAAGTAAACATTTCTTTCATATAAGATATTACATTAACAGACAAGAATGTAGTATCATTTTTATCAAACTTTAAATTATCTAGCACAACATGAAATTGACGCACCAAAATGTCATTAACATCAACTCCTGTTTTATAACGTTTATCATTAGCAACTTTCGAATCGAGAATTTCGGTTAGGTAAGAATATTTTTTATCTTCTTCGGGTATATTTACAACTACATTTTTGTCTTGATCCATCGAACCTTCGGCTATTTTTTTCAAAAGCTTGGTTGCTGTTAACGATCGTTCTGTATGTGGTTCTAATACCAAAAACATTCCTAATGTTAATAATGCAGGAATTTTGCGTCCTTGTGTATAGTATAAATTTCCAAGGGCTAAATAACTTGAAGCATGAAATGAATTCAATAAAATAGCATTCTGATATTGAGCTATTGCCTCTTTATTTCGTTTCTGATTATTGAGTGTTAGAGCATAGTTGTAATGCAATAAGCATAAGTAAGGATAGTATTGAAGAGCTTGTTCGTAAACCTTAATTGCTGCATCGGCATTTCCCGAATCGTCTAATGCAGTTCCTAAATTCATATACATTTCAACAGTCTCTTCATCAGGATTTTTAAGTGCTTCACGTAATACTTTTATTGAACCAGCATAATCTTTTTTCTGTAGTAAAGTAAATGATTTTTCGTATAATGCTGTATAATAATTAGTGTCGTTTCTATCAATTAAATCATAACGCGATACTGCTGAATCGTACAATTCTTTGTCGTGAAAAGCAATTCCCTCACCTAAAATTTGACCTGAATTAATTAGTTTATTCTTCAACGAATCTTGAGCTAAAACCGAATTAAAAATCATGGCCAAGAAGCCTACAATAAAAATCTTTTTCATTTCCCGTTTATGTTTAATTATTTACTACAAAGAAAACTAAAAATTATATTTTTGTGAAATCAAATCACACTTAAAATTCACAATTATGAAAAAAATAATTTCACTTATTATATTTATACTACTCTTTTCAATTTCTTCATTTTCGCAAACAAAAGCCACGTGTGCCGATTTTAGTTATTTATCGAAAGATGTAAGTCCCGATTTAGGTATTGTTATATATTCAGCTGATGCTGAAACAGTTTGGAATGCATTACGATTTGCAAATCTTGCTAGAACAAAAGGTGATGTAGTAATGATTTTTTTACTTGGAAAAGGAATAGATGGATTTCAAACTATCGAAAATAAATTTGACATTACTAAAGAAAGCCAAAGCTTTGTAGCTAATGGTGGTCAAATTCTTGCTTGTGCTACTTGTGTAAAGATGCGTGGAACGGAAGAAGTAAATAAATGCACCGTTTCATCTATGTACGATTTATATCAAATAGTAAATAAAAGCAAAAAAATAATTACGTTTTAAATCATTTACAATAAGTTAAATTATTCCATTTGGAATTTCTATTGAAATAAACCATACCTTTATAGAATGATAAAAATCACTTGTTTAATTGAAAATTTAGTATACCGTGGCGGACTTTTAGGCGAACATGGATTATCGTTTCACCTTGATACTGGAACACACCGAGTATTATTTGATACTGGTCAAACCGGAAATTTCGTATTAAATGCACCAAGGCTAGGAATTGATTTATCGATGGTTGATGCTGTTGTTTTAAGCCATGGACATTACGATCATACGGGAGGTTTACCTAAATTCATAGAAGTAAATTCAAAAGCAAAGATTTATTGTAAAGAAGAAGCCTTACTTCCCAAATTTAATGGAACTAAATCTATTGGATTTGATCATACCGATTTAAATATAAAATCAAGAATTAGACTTTTAAAAGGTAAAAAGGAAATTGTTCCAGGAATTTATGCTATAAGTAGTATTCCTGTTATAAATAACGACGATACTCATTGGAAACATTTCAACACAGAAAAAGACGGGAAACGCATACCCGATTGTTTTAATGATGAAGTTTTTTTAGCAATTATGAGCAACAATAAACTTTCTGTTTTAAGCAGTTGCTCGCATCGTGGAATATCGAATATTATGAAAGCTGCAAAACATCATTTCGATAATCCAGTTCATTTAATTGCTGGTGGTTTTCACTTAAAAGATTCGAAGGCCGATAGTATCAACCCAATTGTTAAAACATTTAAAACAATGAAACCTGAAAAACTGGGCATTTGTCATTGCACAGGATTAGAACATTACGATTTGCTAAAAACAGAATTTCCTACAGAAACATTTTATTTCCACACAGGAATTATGGTAGAAATATAAGTCTGCTTCTACCATAATTCAATAGTGAATATCTCTCTTACTTTAAAATCGAAATTAAATATTCCAAATGATTTGTAATATGTGGATAGGGTTTAAACTTTAAACCAAAATCATTCTCTATATCCGATACATCAAATACAATAGGTTTATCGCCCCACCCTAAATCTTTGATTATAATATTCGATTTTGAATTACATAAACATTTAGCATCTTCAGCTATTTGTAGCCAAGATGTAAATTCAGTTGAAAGTCCAAAATAAGCATGACGATTATATGAACTGTTCAATATTGAACTATATATTTTTGCTAAATCACCAGCCCAAACAAAATGTGTTCCATCATTTTTTGTAACCTCAATATCATTGTCAGCTAAAGCAGCTTCAACAATTGCATGAAAACGTCTATCGGGTTGTGTAAAGCCATCTTGCAATGCTGGATTTCCAAATGTATAACCAGGACGAACAATATTTACACGCATTTGAGTTGAACCAGCAATTCCCATCAAAAAACTTTCAGTTGCAGCTTTAGTTGCACCGTAATATGAATGTGGATCGAGATTACAACCATTTACAATATTGCATTCTAATGAACCATATTTAGGTGGATTGGGTATTGAATAAACATTATCGAATGCAGCAATAGATGATGTATAAATAAAATGTTTAATACCAGCTTTAGTAGCTTCCGATGCTAGAAATATTGATGGAGCTGTATCACTCATTAACATATTGTAAGCACTCGAGTCATTGTAATTTAGTGCAACATGAATACATGCATCATGACCAACAAGTGCCGATGGTATTTTATCAAAATCGGTCATTCCAATTTCAAGAACAGTAACACCTTTCATTGCTGTCATAAATGGTACTTTTTGTGCATTTCGTGCTAATACCGTAACTTCATGACCATCTGCAAGCATTTGCATCAAAACATAGGAACCAATAAATCCGGTACCTCCAGTAAGAATTATTTTCATTTTCTTTGATTAATTATTTTCACAAATTTATTGAAATGTAACAATGAAATTCGTTTTGAAATGATCAAAAGAGGCATGCTTTTCAGTCAAAAAATAGTCATTTTGCAATTAACTTGAAAAGTATTAGATATTAATAGATATGGACAATCCTAAAAACTATATTTAATAAAGTTACAGCACAAATTTGCACTTTCGTTAATTCAAAAACATTATTACTTTTACGCATTAAAATATTAACCAATTTACTGTTATGAAAGATAAATCGAACAAGTACATTTTTTTAATTATAGCTCTATTTTGTTTTGCTTTATATGGTAATACATTAAAGAATCAATATGCTCTTGATGATACACTCGTATTTACAGGAAATACATTTACAAAAGCTGGATTTAAAGGTTTACACGATATATTTACGTACGATTCATTTACAGGTTTCTTTGGGAAAGATAAAAATTTAGTAGCAGGTGGTAGATATCGTCCCTTATCACTGGCATCATTTGCTGTTGAAGTCGAGTTATTTGGTCAATCGCCAGCAATAAGTCATTTATTAAACATATTAATGTATGTTTTAACATGTTCATTATTATTTATTGTATTAAAAAAGCTTTTACCCAATGAACAAAAACCTTGGTATGCCACAATTCCTTTTATAGCCACGATATTATTTTTACTCCATCCAGTTCATACAGAAGTAGTCGCAAATATTAAAGGTCGCGACGAAATGATGACACTTATTGGTGCTTTAATTTCATTTATATTAACAATATACATACTTGACGAAAAGAATAATGGTAAAAAATATGGAATGATGGCAGCATCAACAATTTCATTATTTTTAGCACTTCTTTCAAAAGAAAATGCTATAACGTTTTTAGCAATAATACCTTTAAGTATTTACATCTTCAAAAAAGCAAGTATTAAAGATATTTTTATTTCAATCATCCCCCTATTTATAGCATCATCGTTGTTTTTATATATTCGACATAAAGTATTGGGCGATACTCTTTCTGCACCAATAATGGAACTTATGAATAATCCATTTGTTGATGCAACAACGAGTCAAAAATATGCAACCATTTTTTACACATTAGGAATTTATATTAAACTTTTAATCTGGCCTCAAACGCTCACATTCGATTATTATCCCTATCATGTTGCTTTAGTAAATTGGTCGAATCCTATTGCTCTACTTTCAGTAATTTTCTATGTTGCTTTAAGTTTTTATATGGTTTGGGCAATTATTAAAAAACAATTCAATGGTTTTTCTGCCTTAATATATATTGCAAGTCTTTCAATTGTTTCGAACTTACTTTTCCCTATCGGTACATTTATGAACGAACGTTTCATATTTATTTCGTCAATAGGTTTTACCGTTTTCATTGCTTATTTATTAATTCAAAAACTACCATTGCTAATTAAACAAGAGAAAATATATTACGCTATAATAATTGCAATTTTATTACCTATTACTGCCCTATCTACATACAAAGTAATAGACAGAAATAATGCTTGGAAAGACGATTATACTCTATTTACGACCGATGTTGAAACATCAATAAATAGTGCAAAAAGTACTTGTTCTGCAGGAGGAAAAATATATGAATCAGCATTGACAATGAAAGACAGTGTTCAAAAATTCAAAACATTAGATCGTTCGGTTTACTATCTTAGAAAAGCTGTTGCAATCCATCCAACATATAACGATGCCCTTTTACTTTTAGGCAATGCTTTATTTGAATATAAACAGTACGATTCGATGCTTTATTATTATAAAAGAATTGTTAAATCTGCACCATATTTCCAAAAAGTTTATGAGAATTTACCTTTAGTCGTAAACAAATTTACAGATACCGATAAAAAATTACATGAATATGAATATTTCTTCAATATCAATAAATACGATTACGATTTAATGTATCAATTAGGAACACTTTGGGGAAGAGAAAAAAATAATTTACCCAAAGCTCTTTATTATCTTGAACGTGCTTATACGTTGAATCCAAATAGAAAAGAAGGAATAAAAGATTTAGGTGTAGCTTATGGAATGAGTGGTCGTGCTCAAGATGCAATTACTATGTTTGAAAAAGCTTTACAATTTGATCCTAATGATCCTCAAATTTTTTATAATATAAGTATCTCATATCGAATGCTTGGTAAAGAAGCCGAAGCTCAACAATTCTTAAACAAATCGATTGAGTTAAAGCAAAAAGTAAAATAAGCTATATTAAAAAAGTACCAATTCAAATTAAATTGTAAGCCAAAAACATAATTAACGACAAATAAGCTGTTTTTTTAATGGTTATAAAAAATGTATATGAAAAAAAGAATTCTATTTGTAATTTTAATGAGTGGTTGTTTAAGCTCATTTTCACAAAACACAGAAACCGAAAGTAAATTAAAAGCAAAAAATTTAGATACGCTTGATGGATGGAAAAAAGGAGGTGTAATAACAATTAGTTACTCTCAAACATCATTAACCAATTGGGCAGCTGGAGGACAAAACACACAAACTGCAAGTGGTTTATTAAATGTATTTGCAAATTATAAGAAAGGCAAAAGTCTTTGGGAAAACACACTAGATATAGCTTATGGTACAATAAAACAAAAAAGCCAAAGAAATTGGTGGAAGTCGGATGATAAATTTGACTTTTATTCAAAATATGGACGAATGGCAACAAAAACATTATACTATGCAGCAGTTGCCAATATTAAAACTCAAATGACACCTGGATATAATTACCCGAATGATTCTGTTATTATTTCTAATTTTTTAGCTCCAGTCTATGTTCTGGGAGCAATAGGACTCGATTACAAACCTAATGCAGCAATCTCTGCATTTTATGCTCCTGCAGCTTCGAAAACAACAATTGTTAATGATCAAAATTTAGCAAATATGGGAGTTGGTGGTGTTGATGCTGCAGTTTATGATACTACTGGAGGTAAAAATATAATAGTTAAAAAAGGAAGTAAAACCAGAAGTGAATTTGGTAGCTATTTACGTTTAAGTTACAAGAAGAATGTATTTGAAAACGTAACAATACAATCAAAACTCGATTTATTTTCTAATTATTTAAAGCATCCAGAACATATTGATGTGTATTGGGAAAACTTGATTTCTATGAAAATAAGTAAATATATTGTTGCAACGATTTCTACAACTATGATTTATAATCATAATATATTAATAGCATCTGCATCAGACAAAAACGATAAAAAAGTTAGAGTTCAATTTAAAGAGGTTTTTGCATTAGGATTTTCATATAAATTCTAATTATATGAAAGTTTAAAAGGTTTTTAAATTTTTATAACCAAGTAATCTAAATTATGCTATTTTTGCATGGATTTTAAAAATAACTAAATTTATAAATAAATGAAAAAGATAATAATTGGAATAGCAACACTTTCAGTACTTGCATCTTGTTCTAACAAAAACAAAGTAAAATTAACAACTGACGAAGATAAAGTAAGTTACGCAATAGGTTTAGATATAGCAAAAAGCTTCAGACAAAACAAATTAGATACTTTATTAAACTCAGAAGCAATTGGTAAAGGTATTGTTGATGGTTTAGCTAAAAATCCAGAATATCTTCTTAATCCAGATTCAGCAGTTAAATTCTTAGAAAGATATACTAAGAAACTAAGAGAAAAACAAAGATCTGGTGAAATGAAAAAATTCGAAAAAAATGTCGAAATAGGTAAAAAATTCTTAGAAGCAAATAAATCTCAAGCTGGTGTAGTTACTTTACCAAGCGGTCTTCAATATAAAATTGATAAAGCAGGTAATGGACCAAAACCAACAGCTAAAGATGTTGTAAAAGTGAATTACAAAGGAACTTTCATCGATGGTAAAGTTTTTGATTCATCATACGAAAGAAAAGAACCAGCTACATTCCCTGTTTCAGGTGGAATTATCAAAGGATGGTCAGAAGTTCTTCAATTAATGCCAGTAGGTTCAAAATGGACAGTATATATTCCTCAAGATCTTGCTTATGGTGCTAACGAAGATGGAAGAATTCCAATCGAACCATATTCAACTTTAATTTTCGAAATTGAATTACTTTCAATAGAAAAACAATAATATAAACAAATTCAAAAAAGGATTTACTTACATAGGTAAATCCTTTTTTGCGTTTTTAATACAAAGCAATATAGTATTGATATTTTAAAAAAACATTAAATACTAAAATTTTAAAAATAACGTTTGCCGACTCAATTATAAAATATAAAACTTTAAAAAATATGAAAAAGCTTATTGTAACATTAGGAGTTCTATCAGCAGCAACATTTTCAGCAAATGCTCAAATTAAGATAAAATCAACTCTCGATAGTATATCGTACAGTATAGGTGTAAATATTGCACGTTCACTTCAACAACAAAGTCTTGATTCAATTGATCCTTACATCATGGTTAAAGGAATAAATGACTTATTGGGAAGTCGTCAACTTGATGTAGAAGAAAGCAAAGGCGCAATGCTTATTCAAAGATATATGCAAGACACTAAGAACAAAAAACTAAATGAGAATAAAGGTATTAGTGAAAAATTCTTAGCTCAAAATAAAACTAAAAAAGGAATTATTACCACAGCTAGCGGATTACAATACGAAATTTTAACCAAAGGTACAGGTCCAATACCAAAGTCAACAGATAAAGTTACAGTTCATTATGTTGGAACATTAATTGATGGACGTAAATTTGACAGTTCTATTGATAGAGGTCAACCAGCAACTTTCCCAGTAACTGGAGTAATAAAAGGTTGGGTAGAAGCTTTACAAATGATGCCTGTAGGTTCGAAATGGAAATTATATATTCCTTCAGATTTAGCTTATGGTCAAAACCCTCAACCAGGTGGAATTATTGAACCTAATATGGCTTTACTTTTCGAAGTAGAACTAATCAAAATAGAAAATCAATAAGAATTTATAATACAGAAAGAAGCACTCAAATAAGTTAAAATTAGCTTGTTTGAGTGTTTATATTTTAAAAAAGCGAATAGATGAAAGTTGCAGTAGTTGGAACAGGATACGTAGGATTAGTAACAGGAACATGTCTTTCTCAAACAGGTGTTTCTGTTGTTTGTATTGATATAAATCAACAAAAAATTGATAATTTAAAGAAAGGAATTATCCCTATTTTTGAACCAGGTCTCGATGATTTAGTAATACAAAACACAAAAGAAGGTCGCCTAAGTTTTTCAACAAATCTAAGTGAAAGCATTCAAGGATGTGAAGCTGTATTTATTGCTGTAGGAACACCTTCAGATGAAGATGGCAGTGCCGATTTGAAATATGTTATTGGTGTAGCATCTGAAATAGGCAAATCAATTTCTAACTATACTGTTGTTATTACAAAGAGTACTGTTCCCGTAGGAACATCACTTAAAGTAAAAGAAGCAATTGAAATTGAATTACAAAAAAGAGGAATTACTCTAGATTTTGACGTAGCTTCAAATCCCGAATTTTTAAAAGAAGGTGCTGCAATTGAAGATTTTATGAAACCTGATCGCATTGTTGTTGGTACAGAAAGCGAACGTGCAGAAAAAGTTTTAAGTAGAATATATAAACCATTTATATTAAATGGACATCCATTAATATTTATGAATATTCCATCGGCTGAATTAACAAAATATGCTGCAAATGCTATGTTAGCAACGAGAATTAGCTTTATGAATGATATTGCAAATCTTTGTGAAATAGTTGGTGCTGATGTTAATTTAATAAGAAAAGGAATTGGTACTGATACTAGAATTGGCAGTAAATTTTTATATCCTGGTGTTGGTTATGGTGGATCTTGTTTCCCAAAAGATGTTAAAGCACTCATAAAAACAGCAAAGGATTTGAACTACGATTTACAAGTTTTAAAAGCTGTAGAATCGGTTAATGATGATCAAAAGGCTGTATTATTCAATAAATTACAACAATATTTTAAAGGTGAACTTAAAGGCAAAAAAATTGCACTTTGGGGACTTTCTTTCAAACCCAATACAGATGATATGCGCGAAGCACCATCATTAGTTATAATAAAAAAACTACTAGATGCCGGTTGTGAAATAACAGCTTTTGACCCAGTAGCTATGGAAGAAGCTCACCGTATTATTGGTGATAAAATTTCATATTCTGAACATCAATATGAAGGATTATTGAATGCAGATGCTTTAGTTATATTAACCGAATGGCAAGTATTTAGAATGCCAGATTTCGATAAAGTATCGAACTTATTAAAGAATAAACTTATCTTTGACGGACGAAATATATATGATGTTGAAGATATGAAAGAATTAGGTTACACCTATTTTTCTATTGGTCGAACATCAGTAATTGCATAAATATGAAGAGAATTTTAGTTACTGGTGGAGCTGGATTTATTGGAAGTCAGCTTTGTGAAAGACTTTTAAATGAGGGGAATGATGTTATTTGTTTAGACAACTACTTTACTGGTTCAAAAAACAATATTGTACATCTCCTTTCAAATCCATATTTTGAACTTGTTCGCCATGACGTAACAACACCCTACTATGCCGAAGTTGATGAAATATATAATTTAGCTTGTCCTGCATCACCTATTCATTATCAATACAATCCGATAAAAACGATTAAAACATCTGTAATGGGTGCTATTAATATGTTAGGATTGGCAAAACGTGTTCGTGCTAAAATTTTACAAGCATCAACAAGTGAAGTGTATGGTGATCCAGAAATTCATCCACAACCAGAATCATATTGGGGAAATGTTAATACAATAGGTATTCGCTCTTGTTATGATGAAGGAAAACGTTGTGCTGAGACTCTATTTATGGATTATCACAAACAAAATAATGTTAAAATAAAAATCATTAGAATATTTAACACTTACGGACCTAAAATGCACCCTAATGACGGTCGTGTAGTATCAAACTTTATAGTACAAGCTTTACAGAATAAAGATATCACCATTTTCGGAGATGGCTCTCAAACAAGAAGTTTCCAATATGTTGATGACTTATTGGAAGGTATGATTCGAATGATGGGTACAGATAATTCAGTTATTGGTCCTGTTAATATCGGAAATCCAGGTGAATTTTCGATTAAAGAATTGGCTGAAAAGGTTATTGAAATGACCAATTCGAAATCTAATATTATTTATTTACCCTTACCTCAAGATGATCCTACTCAACGTAAACCTAATATTGAGTTAGCTCATAAAATTTTGAATGGTTGGGAACCTCAAATTAAACTCGAACAAGGTTTAGTAAAAACAATAGCATATTTCGATAATTATTTAAAAACCAATTAACCCTTATAGTATGAAAGGAATAATCCTAGCAGGAGGATCGGGAACTCGTCTCTATCCTATTACCAAAGCGATATCAAAGCAAATGGTTCCGATTTACGATAAACCAATGATATATTATCCATTATCGGTTTTAATGTTAGCTGGAATCCGCGAGATTTTAATAATATCGACACCCCAAGATTTACCACTTTTTAAAAAATTATTCGGTGATGGCTCTCAATTGGGTATTTCATTGGAATATGCTGAACAACCATCTCCTGATGGACTAGCGCAGGCATTTATTATTGGTGACAAGTTTATTGGAAACGATTCATGTTGTTTAATCTTAGGTGATAATATTTTCTACGGTCATAATTTTGGTAAAGTATTAGCAGAATCGTCAAAACTTAATGATGGTGCTATAGTTTTTGGTTATTATGTAAATGACCCTACCAGTTACGGTGTTGTTGAATTTGATGATAACAGAAATGTTATTAGTTTAGTTGAAAAACCTAAAGAGCCTAAATCGAATTATGCTGTAACAGGTCTATATTTTTACGATAATACAGTCGTGGCAAAAGCTAAATCGCTAAAACCTTCTGCTCGTGGTGAATTAGAAATTACCGATTTAAATAAATTGTATCTTGAAGAGAAAAAACTTAATGTTCAATTATTAGGTCGTGGTTTTGCTTGGTTAGATACTGGAACTCATGAAAATTTATTAGAAGCCAGCAACTATGTTGCAACAATTGAAAACCGTCAGGGGTTAAAAGTTGCTTGTCTTGAAGAAATTGCATATAAAAAAGGCTATATAACAAAAGAACAATTACTTGCACTTGCTGAACCTTTGAAAAAGAATCAGTATGGTCAATATTTAATTAATATTGTAAACATTAAACGTTTCGAATAATTATGAATATAATTGAAACTGGAATTAAAGATTTAGTAATTATTGAGCCTAGAGTTTTTCCAGATGCTAGAGGATACTTCTTTGAAAGTTTTAGTCAACTTAATCTTGAAAAAGCTGGAATAAAAACTAATTTCGTTCAAGATAATCAATCAAAATCGACTTATGGCGTTATTCGTGGTTTACACTTTCAAAAACCACCTCATGCTCAAACAAAATTAGTGAGAGCTTTACAAGGAACCATTTATGATGTTGCTGTTGATTTACGTAAAGATTCAGAAACATATGGTAAATGGTTTGGCTGCGAGTTATCTGAAGAGAATAAACGACAACTACTAGTTCCTAAAGGTTTTGCTCATGGATTTTCGGTTTTAAGTGAAACTGCTGTTGTATTTTACAAATGCGACGATTTTTATCATCCTGAATGCGAACAAGGAATAATGTTCTATGATGAAACTTTGCAAATAGACTGGAAAGTAGATTTATCGAAAGTCATTATTTCTGATAAAGACAAAAAGAATTTAGAAATGAAATCATTTGTAACACCATTTTAATACATGACAAAAATACTTGTTACCGGAGCCAATGGACAATTAGGAAATGAACTAAGAACACTTGAGAACTCATACCCTAATTGTAAATTTATTTTTACTGATTACGATGAACTTGATATTACAAATTCTGATACAGTAGATTCATTTTTAGCTAAAGAAAAGCCTCAATATCTTATCAATTGTGCTGCTTATACTGCTGTTGATAAAGCTGAAACAGAACAAGACAAAGCATATTTATTAAATGCTGAAGCTCCAAGAATATTAGCAATAGCTACTAAAAAAACAGATTGTAAATACATTCATATTTCAACAGACTATGTGTTTGATGGAACTGCTCATACGCCTTATACCGAAGAAACACCAATTAAACCAATGTCGGTTTATGGTACATCAAAAGCTATGGGAGAAACGCAATTAATGGTTGAAAATAAAGATAGTATAATCATTCGTACATCATGGTTATATTCATCATTTGGAAATAATTTTGTAAAATCGATGATTAAATTTGGCAATGAACGCCCCGAATTAGGAATCGTATTCGACCAAATTGGTTCACCTACTTATGCTAGAGATTTAGCTGAAAGTATCATGCAAATTATTTCAAAAATTGAATCTGGAACAAAAACATGGACAAATGGAATTTATCATTTTTCAAACGAAGGAGTATGTTCTTGGTACGATTTCACAAAGACAATTCATGAATTAAAGGGTATTACTAGCTGTAATGTAAAACCAATAGAATCAAAGGACTATCCTACTCCAGTTCGTCGACCACATTATAGTGTACTTAACAAGAAAAAAATAAAAACAACTTTTGAAATAGCAATTCCCTACTGGAAAGATAGCTTAGAAGATTGTTTAAAACTTTTATAAATCGTTTTTATAAAAAGCTTATTTTTGAAATTATTATTTATTAAACCAAATAGTTGAATATCAATCATAAATGGATACAACAATTAAAATAAAAGCAGAAGAATGGCTTAAAGGAAACTTTGATGAAGCCACAAAACAAGAAGTAAAACGTTTAATTGAAGAAGACGGTACAGAAATCGTCGATTCATTTTATCGTGCGCTTGAGTTCGGAACAGGTGGATTGCGTGGAATAATGGGAGCCGGAACAAACCGTATGAATATCTATACTGTTGGTATGGCGACTCAAGGTTTATCAAACTACATTATAAAAAACTTCAAAGGAGAAGAAATTAAAGTTGCTGTAGCTTATGATAGTCGCAACAACAGTAAATTATTTGCTGAAACAACAGCTAAAATATTTGCTGCTAATGGATTTACAGTATATCTTTTTGATGCACTTCGTCCTACTCCAGAACTTTCGTTTGCAATTCGTCATTTTGGATGTAAAAGTGGTGTTGTAATTACTGCATCTCACAATCCTAAAGAATACAATGGATACAAAGCATATTGGGATGATGGTGGTCAAGTAGTTCCTCCACACGACAAAAACATCATTACCGAAGTTGAAAATATCACATCAATTGATGATGTTAAATGGTCGGGTAATGAAACTAATATTCAATTAGTTGGAAAAGAAGTTGATGAAGTTTATACTGATTTAATTAAAGGACTTTCATTAAATCCTGAGTGTATTGCAAAACACAAGGACATGAAAATTGTATATACTCCTATTCATGGTTCAGGTGTTGAACTTGTTCCAATGGCATTGAAAAAATTTGGATTTACAAACATCATTACTGTTGCAGAACAACAAATAGTTGATGGTAATTTTCCTACAGTAAAATCGCCAAATCCTGAAGAATCATCAACATTGCAAATGGCTACAGATAAAGCTAAAGAAGTTGGTGCTGAATTAGTTTTAGCTACAGATCCAGATGCTGATCGTGTTGGTATTGCAATCAAAAACGATAAAGGTGAAATCATTTTAATGAATGGTAACCAAACAGCTGCAATTTTACTTTACTATTTATTAAGTCAATGGAAAGCTAAAGGCAAAATTCAAGGCAAAGAATATATCGTTAAAACAATTGTAACTACTGAATTATTAGTTGAAATGGCTAAAAAATTCGAAGTAGAATATTTCGATGTACTTACAGGATTTAAATATATTGCTGAGATCATTAAACAACTTGAAGGCAAGAAAAAATACATCGGTGGTGGTGAAGAAAGCTATGGTTATTTAGCTGGAGAATTTGTTCGCGACAAAGATGCAATTATGGCTTGCTCATTAATTGCTGAAGCTGCTGCATGGGCAAAAGATCAAGGTAAAATGTTATATGACATTCTACTAGACATCTATGTTGAATTTGGATTCTACAAAGAATCTTTATTAAACATTACGAAAAAAGGAAAATCGGGAGCAGAAGAAATTCAAGCAATGATGGCTGGTTACCGTCAAAATCCTCCAATGGTAATAAATGGTTCTAAAGTACTTATGATAAAAGATTACAAAGAACAAATTATCAAAGATTTTGCAACAGGAACAACATCAAAACTTGAAATGCAAAAATCAGATGTTCTTCAATTCTTTACCGAAGATGGATCTAAAATTTCAATTCGTCCTTCTGGAACTGAACCAAAAATTAAATTCTATTTTGGTATAAAAGAAACACTTTGTTGCAAAGAAAAATATGCTGAAGTAAACCAAAAACTAGACGATAAATTAAATAATATTATCAAGTCGTTGAACTTATAATAGTCTTAAAATAACCGAAAAGGGGAATTTCGTAAGATTTTCCCCTTTTTTTATTAGTAAAAACAAAGTAAAATTTAATATGAATAATACTATTTCGAAGGAAGATATTTTATCAGAATTACATAAAATCATTGATCAAAAGATCAAAATAGCATCTCTTGCTATAGAATCAGCAAAAGAATCGAGAGATTCAGACACTAAAAGTAGTGCTGGAGATAAATATGAAACCGGACGTGAAATGATGCAAATTGAAATTGATAAAAACACGGTTCAACTTTCAAATGCAAAACAGCTAAAAGACGAAATATCGAAAATTGATTGTAAAAAAAACTATGATAAAACCGATTTTGGAAGTTTACTAGTTACTTCACAAGGGATGTATTTCATATCTATTGGGATTGGGAAAATAATAATTAATGATAAAATGATATTTGTCATTTCTAAGGTATCACCTATCGGAACAATATTACTCAATAAAAAAAAGGGAGATATCGTTCTATTTCAAAATAATAAGATTGAAATATTAGATATTTTATAGTACCCAATATTGACCATTATCACCTGCTATAAATTTTTCTTCAATAAGTTTTGAAAGAGCAGATAAAAGTATTTCTGTTTCATATTTTGTTATAGACAGTAACTCTTCAAATGATATAACCTTTCGATTAACAATTTCTTTTAAAACTTTAGCTCGCTTTTGTCTAAATGAACCTTCAAACTTCGATTGTATGGCATATGAACTACTTTTGCGGGAATGATTACCATATTCTTTCTTTAAATAAGTTCCATAATCCATTAATGCCCAATACCATTCTCGAGGATTATTGTTATCAATAGTTTCCTTAACTAAGAATTCTATTTCTTTATCTGAAACAATATCTTTATTTTGAAAAAAATGATAAATAAACACAGTTCTTATGTTTGTTTCAATAAAAATTAATGGTTCGTTTTGTGAATAAGCCAAAACTGCCGAAGCTGTATTTTTACCGAATCCTGGAAGTTTTATCCACTCCTCAATTGTCTTTGGAAACTGACACTTAAAATCATTTACAATGACATCTGCAGACTGTTTAAGGAACTTTGCTCGTCTATTATACCCTAATCCAATCCAAGTTTCTAGAACTTGCGAAAGTGTCGCATTTGACAATGTTTCAATTGTTGGAAAACATGTAATAAACTCGTCGAATTTTACTAAAACTCGTTGTACTTGTGTTTGTTGTAACATCAATTCCGAAACCATCACATAATATGGATTTGTGTCGCTACGCCAAGGCATAGCACGGAAATGACTGTGATAATAGTCCCAAACCGTTTTCTTGAAATCATCAAGATTTATATTATTTTCGTTCAAATCTAAAATATTTATTCACCGCAAAAATACTTGATGCTAATGGATTTACATATCATATTAACGACAAAACAAAAGACAATATCGAAATAAAAATAAAAATGCAACAAAGCATGTTGGAAATTCCGATTGAGTATCTTAAATTTGTTCTTTTAGATAACGTGTGAATATGGCTGAAACTAACACCTTTAAAACGGATGAATTGAAACAGAAGGTTCAACATGTAATCTCTTTGTATTCCAGTTTAAAAAACGAAAAAGCGGCATTAGTAGACGAAAAGATACAACTACTAAAAGTAATAGAAGAACAAAACATTAAGATTGCTGAAATTGAATCGAATTACAACAATTTGCAAATGGCTAAAGCAGTAGCTGCAAAAGATGCTGGTGAAACCGAATATGCAAAGAAAAGAATCGATGCAATTGTTAAGGATATTGATAAATGTATTGCTCTTTTAAATAAATAAAAGGCAGATGGACGAAAAATTAGCTATTAAGCTTAAAATAATAGACCGCTACTACCCATTGCGAATCGATTGGCAAGACGAAGAAAAACTTCGTGAAGCTTCGCGTCGCATAAATGAAGTAGTTGATAAATACAGACAACGTTACAACGACAAAGATAATCAAGACTTTTTGGCGATGGCAACATTACAGTTTGTAACAAGGCTATTGGAATTTGAAACCAACAATACTACAGAGCTTGTAAATCAAGAAATACAAGATTTGTGTGGAGAACTTGACCAATTCATAAGTAATAATAGTTAATTAAAATCTAATCTATAATTATTGAAGAAATAGAAAAAGAGATTTAAGATATGCCCGTATTAATTCCTTAATGGTTTTGAAACTCAACATTTAGAAACTAAAGGAGATACCCTCAGAGTACGTATGACAGGCCTCACCACTTCGGTGGATTTCTTAGGAAACAGTGGACGTCAAAAATAATTCGAGGCCTCCGCCCATGTTCAACCGGGGTTTTCTAAAAGCATAAGGCAATTGATACGGGTTTTTTATATATAAATAGTAACAATAATAAAAATAACAATTAGAACAATATGAATGGAATAACTATCATTTTAGTAATCTGCTCACTTCTAGGAGGCACGGTAATATCATATTTCGCCTATACATTCCTATTACAAAGTAAGAGCAAAAAACTGATTGCTGAAGCTGAACAAGAAGCTGAAGTTATCAAAAAAGAAAAAATGCTTCAAGCAAAAGAGAAATTTTTACAATTAAAATCGGAAAACGAAAAATTATTTAACGAAAAAAACAACCGCAATATGCAAGCTGAAGCTCGCATAAAACAACGCGAACAAGAACTAAGAAAAGAAACAGAAGACAATCAACGTGCTCGTAAAGATGCTGAAAGATTGAAAGAACAAGCTGATAGCCAATTATCGAATATTGAACGTAAAACAGAAGAACTTGAAAGAGCTCACAAACAACAAATCGAACAATTAGAAGCTATATCAGGTTTATCGGCACAAGATGCAAAAGATCAACTTATTGAATCATTAAAAGCTGTTGCTAAAACAGAAGCTATGTCGTACATAAACGAAATTATGGACGAAGCTAAAATGACAGCTAATAAAGAAGCTAAAAAAATAGTTGTTCAAACTATTCAAAGAACAGCAACTGAACATGTTGTTGAAAATTCAGTTTCGGTTTTCAATATTGATAATGATGAAGTTAAAGGTCGTATTATTGGTCGTGAAGGTCGTAATATTCGTGCTTTAGAAGCTGCTACTGGTATTGAAATTATTGTTGATGATACTCCAGAAGCTATCATCCTTTCTGGTTTCGATCCTATTCGTAGAGAAATTGCTCGTTTAGCTCTTCACCATTTGGTTACTGATGGACGTATTCATCCTGCTCGTATCGAAGAAGTTGTTGAGAAAACAAAGAAACAAGTTGAAGAAGAAATCATTGAAACAGGTAAACGTGTTACTATTGACCTTGGATTACATGGATTACATCCAGAATTAATTCGTATGGTTGGTAAAATGAAATATCGTTCATCGTACGGTCAAAACCTTTTACAACACTCGAAAGAAACTGCTAATTTATGTGCTATAATGGCAACTGAATTAGGTTTAAATACTAAACTTGCTAAACGTGCTGGTTTACTTCATGATATAGGAAAAGTAGCTGAAGAAGAAACAGAACTTCCACATGCTATTTTAGGTATGAAGTTAGCTGAGCGTTACAAAGAAAATCCTGAAATTTGCAATGCTATAGGTGCACATCATGACGAAATTGAAATGATGTCGTTAATTGCTCCAATTGTACAAGTTTGTGACGCGATTTCTGGTGCTCGTCCTGGTGCTCGTCGCGAAGTTGTTGAATCGTATATCAAACGTTTAAAAGATCTTGAGAACTTAGCATTAAGCTATCCTGGTGTATTAAAAACATATGCTATTCAAGCTGGACGTGAATTACGAGTTATCGTAGGAAGCGATAAAGTAACCGATAAAGACGCTGAAACATTATCATTTGATATTGCTAAGAAAATTCAAGAAGAAATGACTTATCCAGGTCAAATTAAAATTACTGTTATCAGAGAAATTCGTGCTGTTAACTTTGCAAAATAAAACACAATGTCAAGACATATTAAAAATTCAAGAGTACTAGTAACAGGTGGAGCCGGATTTATCGGCTCTAACCTTGTTAAAGCTTTACTAGAACAAGACAATGAAGTAATCTGTCTCGATAATTTCATAACAGGCAAACACTCAAATATTGCCGAATTTAAAACAAACAAACACTTTACCTTAATTGAAGGTGATATTCGTAATTTCGATGACTGTGTTAAAGCAGTTGACGGAGTTCAATATGTTCTTCATCAAGCTGCATTAGGTTCTGTACCTAGGTCAATTATTGACCCTATTACAACAAATGCACATAATGTCACTGGATTTTTAAATATGCTTACAGCAGCTCGTGATGCAAAAGTAAAACGTTTTGTTTATGCGGCAAGTTCATCGGTTTATGGTGATCATCCTGGATTACCGAAATTTGAAGATCATATTGGTAAACCATTATCGCCATATGCTATCACAAAATATGTAAACGAATTATACGCTAAAGTTTTTTCGGATACATACGGAATTGAAACTATTGGCTTACGTTACTTTAATGTATTTGGCCCGAAACAAGATCCAGATGGTGCATATGCTGCTGTTATTCCTAAATTCATTAACCAACTTATTCAATACGAAGCTCCTGTAATTAATGGACTTGGTGATACATCGCGCGATTTTACGTATGTTGACAATGTTGTTCAAATAAATCAATTAGCTGCTCTTACAACAAATTCTGAAGCTTTAAATACAGTATTCAATGTTGCTTGTTCTGAGCGTACTACTCTTGATGAATTGACTAATATTTTAATCAGAGAACTTGCATTTTTTGATAAAAAAATTGCGACTATTTCTGTTATTCATGGAAGTGAACGTAAAGGCGATATCAAACATTCACATGCATCGATTGAAAAAGCAAAAGAACTATTAGACTATAATCCAAAAGTTCTTGTTAACGAGGGATTAGGTAAAACGGTTAAATGGTTTTGGGAAAATAAATAATTAGGTTTTCAAATAATTCCTTAATAAAACACCTACCCTTTTTAATTCCATTTTAATCCACATTTGGATAATAGCAATTATATAACGAGTAATTTGCACAAAAAACAAGTGGAGATGTTACAAGTATTAATAGTTGAAGACGAATCGAAAGTTGCTAATTTTATTAAAAGAGGATTAGAAGAAAATAACTATTCGGCTACCATTGCAAACGATGGATTTTTGGGATTAAAACTAGCCTTAGTAAACAATTTCGATTTTATTATTCTAGATATTAACCTACCCAAAATTAACGGCATAGAAGCTTGTAAACAAATTCGTGAAAAAGGAATTGAAACTCCTATTATTTTCTTGACTGCTTCGGGAGCAATGAATCATAAAATCGAAGGGTTCCAATCAGGAGCAGATGATTATATTGTAAAGCCATTTGATTTCAATGAATTATTAGCTCGAATGCAAGCCATTTCGAAGCGAGTAAATTTAAAAACAATAAAATCATCGGTATTAAAAGTCTCTGATTTAGAACTTGACCAGAATGCAAGAACAGTTAAACGGAATCATGAATTTATTTCGCTTACACAAAAGGAATTCAATCTATTAGAGTATTTTGTTTTAAATAAAGATAGAGCTATAACTAGAGCCGAAATAGCTGAGAAAATCTGGGATATTACCTTTGACACAGGAACTAATGTTATAGATGTTTACGTCAATTTTCTTCGAAAAAAAATTGATAAAAATTATGAGCCTAAGTTAATTCAAACTGTTTTAGGTGTTGGCTA
>Ga0302296_1000315_pt1 | contig 41811 bp, 38 predicted proteins | sample III_Fen_N3_1_FD_194546 | JGI IMG/M metagenome (GOLD analysis project Ga0302296, IMG submission 194546) | Peat permafrost microbial communities from Stordalen Mire near Abisko, Sweden - III_Fen_N3_1 | ecosystem: Environmental > Terrestrial > Soil > Wetlands > Permafrost | place: Sweden: Abisko... | reverse complement strand
TGGTGAAAAGGGCAAACAAGAATTTGTAAAGGCAAACGACAACTTTATTCAAAGTATTGCTAAAGTTATTTCTCATATTACTGACTATGGACCTTTAGCAGCTTTGGCTTTAACGGGAGTGTCGTATTTCAATAAAGTACAAGGTGATGATAATGTTAAGTATTGGTTTATGAAAGATACTATGAACGTACGTTTGTTTAATACCGATCAAAAATTTACCTATTATAAAATGGGTGATGTTGTTACCGAGGCTTCACAAATGAAATCTCCATTAAAAGGGAAAATATATTTAGCATTAATGAACGATAATAAAGTATATCCAATTCAAGTAACGATTAAAGCAACAGCAGTTTTAATTAAAGATGTTTGGACTGTTCGTACCGTTCGAAAAATGATAAGTACAAAAGAAAGACAGGAAGCATATTTGAAAAACTAATTCTTTTAAGAATATTTTTTCTAACAAAAATAAATCTCCCAATTCACTTTGCAAAGAATTTACTCCCAAGTTCGGCGGTCGGCTTTGCCGCCGTCGTTCTATATTTAAAACCAGTACCTTTACTTAAAAGAATGCTTTAAATAATAAGGGAGAAAATGACTATCGTTTTGAAAATGGAATAATACGACGGCGGCTGAGCCGACCGCCGAACTTGCTTCGAATATAGTGTGTGTGGTTTAGAATACGGTCCTAATTAATGGGTTTATATAGCCAGTAAGTAATACTATTGCCATCGTTTTTCACTCCATTGTTCTCGTTCTGTTTTTGAGAAAAATGTCCAAGCTACAACTCTGCTAATTTTGTTGCCCTGCCCCATATTTAATGTTTTAATTTCAACAGTATTTGCTTTTTCAAGAGCGTAATAAATAGCATCGAGCGTTTCTTGTTTTGATATGAGCGATGAAAACCAAAGACATGATTTTGCAAACTGCTTACTTTGATGAATCATTTCCATCACAAATCGTTCTTCGCCACCATCGTAACACAATTCGCTTTGTTTTCCTCCAAAGTTTAATACAGCTTTTGTAACTTCTTTTTTACTTAGATTAGTCAATTTACGAACGGTTCCAGCCTTTGCATCTTCCATAGAGGCATGAAAGGGCGGATTACAGATGCTTATATCTATTAACTCGTCTTGTTTTATTATCCCTCGAAAAAAGTCTCTATAATTAGCTTGTAAACGACATTCAACTGTTGATTGTAAAATAGAATTGGCCTTAATTATTTTATTTGCCGATGCCAATGAAACTGAATCAACATCGGAACCAATAAACTTCCAACCATATTCTTTTACTCCGATTATTGGATACACACAATTTGCTCCAATACCAATATCTAAACAGTTTATTTTATTTCCTTTTGGAACAATGCCATTATTACTTTCGGAAAGTAAGTCGGCTATATTATGAATATAATCGGCTCGGCCAGGAATTGGAGGACAAAGATAGCCAGCTGGAATATCCCATTCCGAAATATCGTAATACATTTTTAACAATGCCTTATTCAACGCCATTACGGCTTGCGGATTTGCAAAGTCAATCGATTTGTCGTTGTATTTATTTATTATTACAAACAATGCTAATTCGGGACTGCAACTTGAAAGTGCATCTAAATCGTAACGTTGATTATGTCTATTTCGCTCGTGTAATTGCGATTTTACTTTGGGATGTTCCTTCTTTGCTTCCACTTTTACCTTTTTTGCAAAGATAAATCAATTGATGAGACATTTTATATTTATGGTTTTTATATTCTATCAAGATACTTTTATGTAGAAATTCAAGCCAAGGTTTTCATAATTAACGGGAGTAAAAACAATAAATGATTGTTATACTATTGAAGTCAAATTATATGTACAAAAGTAGAATTATAATAATGTTTAAAGACATGATGAAATACAAAAGGTGAAAAATTTATTTTGTTTTATTATTTTAAATATGCTTGTTTTTTGCATGTTATCGCTCAATATAGACAAGTAGCTTAAAGAATTCACTACTTCGTACAAGATTGAATTCTTTTAAAAAATGCATTAATCCCTAAATATGAATCAAAGTATTAAATATATTTGCTAATCATTTTAAAGAGAAAATGGTAAGCAAACCTTTTCAAATATAAATTGACTGATAGAATATCGAAATCATTTTACTTGAAAAAAGTAAAGAGAAAATAGTATCTCATAATGTTATGAACGAATTAAAAAATTATGATAAAAATAAATTGTAAACTTTTTCAACGTATTGCAATTGTAGTAATATTTGGTGTCTGCATATCATGTAAATGCAAACCTAATGGACAAAAAATATCTAAAAGTATTCTTTCTGATACTTGTAATGGAACCAATTTTATGAAAATAACGAGTCAAGATTATTTTCATGTCGATTACCACAATTATTGGATAAATGGTTTTTCAATTTATGCAAATTATGGAAACCAAATCCTAAAAATGAATAGTTTCAATTCTGATTGCAATTTTGAAAATACAACTATTTTAGTACAACACAACATTGTTAAAATAGCTGTGTTACCTAATAAAAATATGTGGATTCTTCAAGTAGAAGATACAGGTTCGAACTATAAATATTCAATGTGTTTAACCGATACATTAGGAAAAATTCAGGTTAAAAATCCCATATACAAATGTTCAACTATTCCTTTAATTGTAGCCACTACGGATAATGGATGTATTGTTGTAATTCCAAATTTTGAAGATAGTCTTTCAAAATTACAAAAAGTCTATAAAAGTGCACTTTTGCGTTTTGATGCAAATGGAAATATTGTTTGGCAACATGAATATCCTGGTAGGGATCCTTATGGTAGTTTTCCTAATGGAGTAATTGTAACAAGTTCAAAAGATATTTTTGTATACGGAACAACGTTAGATAAATACGATAAAAATGGTAATCTACTTTGGAAAAAGAACTATAGATGTTACTCAATGATTGAATTACCTTCAAATACGTTTTTGATATCAAATGAAGATATATTTAAGATAGATAATGATGGAGCCATTTTGTGGAAACATGATATTCCATATAATAAAGATTTGAGGGTTATAAATTCAGGTGATTGTGGTTTTATTTTGTGTTATACAAATTATTCGAATCAAGATAATTCTGATATTTTTCTTGAAAAATATAATTCGGATGGACAAAATGTATGGAAAAAGTCATTTGGAGGAACTGGTGATGAATTGTATCATGCGTTGTTTTATCTTCCTTTAAAAGGATATTATATATTAGGTGTTTCAAAAAATTATACAGGAAACTCATCAATAATAGACGATTCATCTGATCGATGTAGCAAATGGTGGAGGAATAGCTCTGAAACAAGTAATTATTTTATAAAAACGGATTTAAACGGAAATACCTGTAATTAATTCGTTGCTGAACATTTAATTATGACCAACTAATAAACGAAATAAATTATTTAAAAATTAATAGAAAAAAACGAATTATTAAATAGCCATGATTAAAACGTGTACTCCAAGCGGGAATAATCACAAGGCGTATTTCATATAACAATTAAAAACTTAAATAAATATACACATGAAAAAATCAACTATATTTTTAATGCTATTTGTAGTATCATTGTTCACGTCGTGTTTACCAAAACAATATATTGCAAACGACCTTTATATTCCACTTAATAAAGAAAAGCATGAATTAAATGTAACATTGGGAGGAACACCCGTATTATTGAGATTTAACGCGCAAGTTGGTTATACCATTACGAATCATATTGGAATATTTGGAGCTGCACTATTTCGTTATGATCAAACACAAATGGACTATTTGACTGAAGAAAAAGATGAAACAGATATAAGTGTTGGAAAATATGGGATAAAAGAAATTAACGCTGGATTTAATTATTTTACCTCTATTAATAAACATAATTTTGAATTAGTTTGTGGTGGTGGTTACGGAAAAACAAATTATGAATTAGATTATTATTATAAACCGATGGATAAATATTTATATAATATGAAAGCCAATAAATTGAGCTGTTATATTCAACCCGATTATAGTTATACTATAGGTAAGCATGCCGAAATTGGTTTATTTTCTAGATTTCTTTATAGTCGTTACTATGATGTTTCAAGTTCACTTGAGTACAATAATACTCCAATTAAACCGGAAGAGAAATATTATTTAAATAGAAAAACAGCAAACTTATATTTCATTGAGCCGGGCTTTCTATTTAGAATAACGAAAAAAGCAATAAAATTTCAGTTGTCGTATTCAAGATCACAAAACGTAAATGATGAATTAATTTCATATTCCAAAAATAGAATTAAAATAACGATAATCTTCGATGTGAAAAAGCTATTTAAAACGAATGAATAGTCGCAATTAAAATGACATTGTTTGAGCTTATATGTTCTCTATTTAGCTTAATCCAAATATCCTTGATAATATTTTTCGAGATAAGCTTTAAGAGCAACTCTCCAGTCTTGCATTAGGTTAATATTGCGGATGTCAAGCTTTTTGTTAATTAAGCGTTCGCATGGAGGTCTTTCAGCAAAATAGATGTCTTTGAAATAGTCTGATGTAACAACGGTAATTTTGATTTCCTCTTCTTTGCCAAGTAGTTTTAATAACTCTTGCGATACTTCAAGTCTGTCAGTTTGTCCACCGCAAACCATGTTATATAAGCCCCAATATTCTTTTTCAATCAATGCTTTTACATTTTTTGCAAAGTCGTGAGTGTAAGTAGGTGTTCCGTCTTTATCGTTTACTATGAACAATTCTTTTTTGCCATCTTTCAATTGTTTCATAATTTTTTGGATGAACTTTTTGTCCTTTTTAGGACCAGCACCCATCATCCAACCTGCACGGCATACAAGAAAACGTTTAGCATTTTCGCAAACAAAACGTTCGCCCATATATTTTGAACGTGCGTAAACGCCTAGTGGATTTGGAAGATCCCAATCGTCGTATAATTCTTTTTTTCCATCGAAAATACCAGCAGTACTAATATACAGCATTGGAATATCAAGTTGATTTGCAATATATACGGCATTCTCAACCGACATTGTGTTTGTTGCATAGGTATCGTCAGAATTGTTTTCACAATATTCCAAATCGGTATATGCACCTAAATGAAAAAGGTAGTCGGGTTTAAATGCTTCAACATCTTTTCTGTAACTATCTAAATCGCGAAAATCGAGAAACGATAGCCAAGAGTCGTTTACATCTTTGTCGGTACATTTTAGTTCGTAGTCATTTTTAAATTGCTCGTAAAATGCTTCACCCAACATTCCACCACATCCTGCAATATATATTTTCTTTTTCATAAAGAGTTATTAAACAATGCCATTTCAAAGGCCAAAGGTAGGATTATTTTTAAAAAATTGAATAGTATCAGTGAATATAAGGTTTAATTTATTTCAGAATCTCTTATATAAGAATAAACTTTTTAGAATTCTTCTTTTCAAAGTATAAGTAGAAGAATTTAGTTGTTTGAAATTCACGCTTTAAATTATGTTATATAAATTAGATTCATCTATATAGATACTATTTAGTATTTTGTTTTTTCTAAATTTTATTAATATTTACGCCAAGTTTGAAACTCCAAATATTATCATTATATGTACCTGGAAGATCTGTCCGATAAAAACCTCGATTATATTCTAATTCAATATATAATAAATCGTTTCTTACTACTCCAAGTCCTATAATTACTGCGGGACACGGCTTGTTAAATTCATTTACAATGTCTTTATAATCGTACGTGTTTTTTATGTAATTTGCTGACACTCGATATGCAAAACGATTTCCTAAATAAAGATATGGAGACCAAGTTAATTGAATCGGTTTAATAATAAATCTAAAATTTAAGCCTAAATCAGTTAATCTTACTATGCCTTTAGTATTGCTACTACTTGTGTCTAAATTTTTGAAATCAGTTTTAAATCCTTTTTGTATGAATCCAATTTCGGGCTTAAAGCTTATTACTTTATTGATTTTTTTTTCAAAAGATAGAAAAAATGTTAATCCTAGAATATAATCCTTTTTTTGTGTATATGATGGTAGTATTAAATTTGAATTATTATCCTCACCAAATCTCCAACTTTGATTCGAATAGCTTGTTCCTAGATTTATTCCATAATTATCAAACAATTGTGCATTGGCAATTATAGTTGCAATTGAAAATAAAAGAAAAAGTGATAGTCGTTTTTTCATTTTTTTAGAACTTTAATTAATTTATCGTGTTGCTTTATGTATTTATCAAAATATAAGTCAAAGTAGAGTGTTGAATCGTCTTCGTGAGTAATAATAGCTTCAAAACTATTGCAATATTTTAAAACTTTATTGTTTTGTTTATTTATGTTTATTCTGCAAATTTCACATTTAAATATTTCAAATCCATAGTCAATTGCACATAAATTTGATAAAATTGCTACGCCTTTGGGGGCGTCTGGAGAAAAAAGCCAGCTTCCAAATTCAAAAGAGGTTTCATTAAAATCATATATTCTACATAAACCTTGTTTATTTCCATTTTTATCGAGAGTTAAAAAATAGAATTCACTATTTTGTGCTTCTCTTTTTTTGTATGATTTAATCCATTCAATTTGTTTTGTTAAATCATGTTCAGTTGGCGAAATGTACCTGCCAAGTTTTTCATTTAATCGTAATGAAAGAATAAATTCAGCATCATCTATTTCTACAAAGCGAAGTTTTATGCCGTATTTTTCTATCATCATTTTATAATTTCGTAAGCTATCTTTTGCAAAGTTTTTCTACATTATTCCTAGCTGTAACATTACCTAATTGGGCTGCTTTTGTAAAATCATCGCAAGCTTTATTTATGTCTTTAAGCATATAATATGCCATACCACGATTATTGTACGATTCGGCATCGTTAGGATTTAACTCTATTCCTTTCGAAAAATCGTCAATAGCTTTTACCATATTACCAATCGAACCATAAACGCCACCTCTATTAATATATGCATCGGCATAATCGGGTTTTATTCGTATTGCTTGGGTGTAGAACTCTATTGCCTTTGTACCTTGTTGTTGCATTCTATATATATTGGCAATGTTGTAATATGCTTCAACATAATCGGGCTTGAAGGAAATAACGTGCTCAAAGTCGTTAATAGCTTTGTTGTTTTGTTGCATAGTTGTATATACATTGGCACGGTCAAAATAAGCAAGAATATTTTTAGGTTCAAGCTCAATGGTTCTTGTAAAATCAAAAATAGCACTATCGCCAATGCCTAGATTTTTATATGCGTTAGCACGACTTATCCAAGCTGAAATATAGTTTGGTTTTAGTTCTATTGCTTTGCTGTAATCTTCAACTTCGCCACGGTAATCGCCTTCGTTGTGTCTGTTGCAACCTCTATTATATCTTGCAAGTATTGAGTTGGGGTTTTTCTCTACCGCTGCATTATAAAATGTAAAAGTGTTTTGGTACTGTCTCGATTTTGTAAAACTTATTATTGATAATAAAATAATAATTGCAATTGCAATTTTAGAAAATAATGCTTCGTTCTCGTTCCATTTTTTCTGAATAGAGAAAATAACAATGATAAAAATTCCAATTAGAGGAAGTAGAAATCGATGGTCTAAATAATCGATAATTGGGTTACGATAAAATAGGGTAGGCAACAAAAGCAATAAAAACCAAACAACGAAAAATATTTTTCTACAAGTACATTGGTCTTTTATTTTAATAAATAAAAATACCATTAAAAATACTATTGCAAGTCCAATAACTAATTTAATGACCGAAAATGCTGGAATTGGAGCTAAATCGAATGGAACAAAAAATTGCGATAAAGAAACAGTTATTGCTTGCAGATTTGAAATGAAAATGGGGAATCCAAATTCTTCGTTGCGAGCAGATAAATCGCCAATAGCTTTTGACCTTAGCAAGTACCATACAATGCCACTTATGGCATATAAAGAAATGAGTAAGTATGCTTTTTTCTCAATTCGAGTTAATGATTTGAAAATAAAATAATACAACAGAAATATGATTGGCAGAAATACCGCAGTTTCTTTACAGAATAAGGCAAGGGTAAAACTAAGCCAATGTAAAACGACTAAATACGTTTTCTCCGATTTTAAATAATCGATGAGAAGTAGTATCGAAAGTAACGAAAATAAGCTTAACATCAAATCACCACGAGCTGGAATCCAAGCAACCGATGATACAAACAAAGGATGCACACCATAGAATAGAGATGCAAACATTGCTAACTTTTGAGTAATGCCCAATCGTTTCAGTAATTGGAATAATGCCAAAGCAATAAATGCAATAAGTAAAGCATTCGTAAAGTGAAACATCCAAAATGAATTTTCGCCTGAAATATGAGTATCGAACATATACGAAACCGTTTGTAATGGTCGGTAAAAGGTTCCTCCCTTCGAAATAAAAGCATCGGTAGTAAATGCTTGTGGAAGATTTTTGATGTTGTTTAAAAAGCTACTATTGTTGGTAATTAAGTAATCGTCGTCGAAGCCCGTTAAACCAAACGAAAGCGTTTGTAAATATAAAACCAATGGCAGCAAAAAAACGATGAGCAAAGACAGATATTCTAGTTTCTTTCCCTTTATGGCTTTTGCTTGCGTTGTTGTGGTTTTATTTGGTTTCATTTGTGAATAAGGCATTTAAATTTGCAATAAAAGTATTCAATTTTATTGCAAAAAAAAAGTGCTGTTTAAGCAAAGCGACCCCGAGGGTTTTCAAAACCCTCGGGGTCGTTATGAAGAATTATTAAATAATTCTTTTACTCCGATTTTATATTCTTTTTCCCTACAAGTGAAGAGAAAACTCCAACAATACAAAGGATTGTAAACACGAAAAAGATAACTTGAGAACTGTGAATAAATTGAAGAAGATTGCTGTCATTTATTTTTTGTTCTCCTACGAAAATATGAACCGAAAGTGCTGCAATTGCCATACTAAACATCATGCCTGTAGAACGCATGGTACTTAAAGTTGCAGATGAAATACCGTAATATTTTCGTTCAACCGAACTCATAACCATATTTGTGTTTGGAGATGAAAATAAACCAAAACCTAATCCCAAAATTGCAAGAGCAACTACAATGTAGGTCTGTGAAGTTTCCATTTTAAGAAAAACAAGCATCATCAAACCTATAACACTTATTGCCATGCCCGATGAGGCTAACCAACGTGGACTAATTTTATCGGATAATCGACCTGACATAATAGATATAATTGCCATGATTATTGGTTGAGTTATAAGAATCATTCCAGCACCTTTAGGTGTTAAATGTTTTGCGTATTGTAAATACAAGCTCAATACAAAACTTACTGCAAATGTGGCGGCATAGTTTATAAATGCCGATAGATTTGAACTTGCAAAAACTTTGTTTTCAATGAATAAATTCATGTTTAAGACAGGGAATGGATTTTTAATTTCAACCATTACAAAAACAATAATTCCAACTATTCCACCAATTGTATAAACGATAGCCATTGTGTCAGGAAGTTTTGAAAAACCATACATTAAAGCTGCCATTGATGGGATATAAATAAGGGTTCCTATCCAATCGAATTTTTCATCTTTAGCTTCTATCCATTCTGCTTTTATTTTTAAAATAATTGCAGAAATAACAAATACAGAAACAATCGCACTACAATAAAAAATGCTTCTCCAACCTACTATTTGGGTTAGTATTCCTCCAAGTATAGGTGCTGCCGAAAGTCCAACATATACTGCAGCAACGTTTAATCCAATAACTTTTCCTCGTTCTTGTGGTGGAAATGCCGAAATAACTATAGCCATCGAAGTACTGAACATCATTGCACTTCCCATACCTTGAATTAATCGCGAAACAATTAAGAAATTACCCGATGTAGATATAGCACACAACAAGGTTGCAAAGAAAAACACAATATTCCCATAAAGGAATATTCGTTTACGACCAATCATATCGCCGATTTTTCCAAAAGGAACAAGAAAAATAGCCGAAGCTAATAAATACGCCATTGTAACCCAACTCAATTGCATGGCATTGAGCGAAAAGTCATTTCCAATTTTGGGTAATGCCACATTTACTGCTGCTCCCATTAGTGGATTAAAGAAATTTGATGTCATGGTTATTGCCATCAATACCACTTTATTTACTTCGTTATTTTTGTGAATTTCCATTTTTGATTAATGAGTTTTTGATAAAAAAAAAAGGCCAAATCGTACTGTTTGGCCTTGTTGAGTTATTGTTTCATTATAACAATCTTATTACTGCCATACGGTGTTTGGATAATATATATTCCTACCGGTAAAGTTACTGCTTTATCGCCAATTACAGAAAGACATTGACCTAAAATTGAATAAACGAGTGTTCCATTATTTTCAATGCTTACGGTATTCCCTATTATAGAATAACATTTCTTTTGAAGATATTCAATGCTAATTCCCGTTTCTGAACCTTCGGCTTGTGTTACCGTTATAGTTTGAGATGAAACTCCCGTTCCCGATACTGTAACTGTTGCCGAACGTGTTGTTGTATTAGTGTTGGCTGAGGCAGTTAAGGTAATCGTAGCATTCCCTGTTGTTGTAGTTGATGGATTTATGGTTAACCAATTTCCATCGGATATAGCAGTCCATTCTGTATTCGATGTAATTTTTACCGTTGTTGTACTACCTGCATTTTGTGCTATCGTTGCAGTGTTTGATGAAACTGACAATGAAGGTACATACTCAACAAAATTTTGATTGCTTTTATTCGAATTGATGTTTGTAAAAACTAATGAATCTGGATATAAGTCAAAATTTGTTGCCGAAGCTTTTATTGTTCCTGACCAACCATCTGTTACATTGAAATAATAGAAACCATTACTTGTCGTTGTTGTTGTGGCTCCATCTCCCGACCATTCTTTGAATCCAAAATCTAAGTTAGGAAATCCATAATAAACATTTCCTTTCCCCTTGGTATAGGTCGATGCATTATTTTCTTTCCAGTAATAATAGTTATTTGCATCCTCAAATGAGTTGGTGAGATAAAGGAAATATTCTTGATTAGGATCTACCGAAATAGCAGGGAGTATATTTACATTTACCCAACTACCCGAACCCGATGCAGAAATTGAGTCTTGTAAAACTATTGTTGACCATAATGAGATTCCATTTTTATCTTTTATGGTAACTGTTACATCGCCAGGAGTTCCATTTTTGGCTAAGTAAAAAGCAACTTTTCCAATTGTGTTATTCGATGGTGTAAACGATTGCCAAACTGCATTTGAACTATTTAAAGGAAACCATTGGTTAAGTGTTTCAACCGATTGATCCAATACTAAAGGAGAACCTATTGATACCGTTGCGTTACTAATGGCTGTTCCATTCTTGTCAGTGACATTGCCACTTATAGTGTATTGTTTCATTCCTATTGAAAATGAACTGTCATTATAAGCATAAATCGTTTGATCATTTAAACTGCTTAGTTTAATCCAATAATTATCGCCCATAGTAATATTGTTGGGAATATTCCAAGTGAAAGTACCTGAGCTTGCAGCTACACTACTAGCTATGGTTTGTTTGTTTTCTCCATTTTGATATAATTCGATTTTCACATTGCCACTTATTGTATTAGTCCACGTAATGGGACATGAAGCATTTTTAAATAAAGTAGTTTTACTGTTTTGAGATGTTAATGCGATAGCTGTTTTGTTTATCTGAACTTTATCTAGCATATCGGCCTTAAGAGTTCCACGTCCACCGGTTGCTTCCCAAAAGTTATAAAGCCACGATGAACCATCATCGCCCTTTTTACAAAATTGATTTACCTGTGTATCATATGATGTCCATTCTGTTTGGGAAAGACTAGCGTTTGAAAGTACAACAAACAACACTCTAAAATCTTTTTGAGACGTAATGTTTGATGGATTTCTCGTACCCAAATCGGATACTAATTTAGTTGCATTATATGTTGTTCTTGTGCTTGCTTCAAAAACGTAATTATATACATTCTGACCCGTTTTTGAATTAAGGGTTGTTGTCTTTGTAAATGAAGTTAAATCATTAAAGGCATCAAACGGTTTAACATCCGATGCAGGTATCATTCCCATCAGATATAATTCGAATTCAGTATAAGGAACACCATTGCCACCGTTTGCATTGAGTCCAAAATTATTAACCTTATATTTATTAGGATTACCATCGATATTCGTGTAAAGAGAGTCTTGTGTAAAACCTCCTAATTGTCCATTACTACTACCTCCTGTAACTCCCCAATGCGATCCATAATTTGTATTTGGAGTTCCTGTTGTTGCTGATGTGTAATTCCAAGCCCCTGTTTTAATTCCAAAATTTGCCCAATTATGCATTATTTCATGCAAAGTTGGTCCACCTAATATATAGCTATTTTTGGGTAAGAAAATAACTGATTTTAATTTTCCTTTAGAACCATAATCGGCAGCACTTGAATATATGGACTTACCGATACCCAAAGTGTTATTCGATACTGGAGCATTCATTCCAGCATAGGTAAAGTTTGTGGGCACTGAAGTTTCATTTAATACAAGAAAAATGATGTCGAATTCGTCATTAAATTTTTTATACACATTTTTTACAAGAGCAGCTCTTTTAGCAGGAGAATTTCCGAATTCATCGTTGGTAATCCAGCTACTATAATCTGCTGCTGGCATTACAATTGACGCTACAGTATTCGATGAATTAATTGTTACATCATACTTTTGGGCAAACATGCCACCGAATGATAGTAAAAAAAGAATTGAAAGTAGTATTGGTTTTTTCATATCGATAATGTATTAATTTAAAAAAACTAGTAACGAAATTGAGCTTAAACAGATTTTTATATTTCCCTTTTATTTATATTAATTGGTCAGATGAAATACGCTAACATATAATCATCATAGGTTGCTGTAGAAAATTGTAAGGATTGCTATTTTAAAGACTTCAATTTCTACGGGATTAATCTAACTTGGTTTCATCTTTTAAAGAATCACGAATAATATCTGAATAAAAGGGAAATTGCTGGGAGAAATATCCCTTTTATAAGGAATAAATTTGCTTTTCTGTGAAATAAATTCAGTTTTCCTGTTTGGAAATTTCAATTTATGAGTTATAAATTGGAATTTCCGTGCAAGAAATTCAAATTTATCGCGAATAAAAGTGAATTTATTTCTCTCCAAAGTACTTTTCTATCTTATAAATTGGGATTTCTTGCTTGGAAATTTGCTTTTATTATACATAAGTTTGAATTTATAAACAGCAAAAATCAGACATGAAAAACCAATTCATAAACAGGAATTCATAGTTTATGTTTATAATCGACAAATTCCTATTTATGAAAACACTTTTCTTACATATAAAATACTTGTTTATATATATGAAAAGTAATTTTATATCTAGAATTATCCCTTTTATATTTGGAATATTTCTGTTTAAGAATATAAAAATGTTGTTAATTTAAAGGAACGACAGTTTCATAAATATAAACTCGGAGTTTATGTCTATGAAAAGTATTTTTATATATATGAAAACAATGGGAATGAATATAAACGATGGTTTTATGTTTTGTAACGCTGAGTTTATGTCTAGGAACAACTACGAACTATTGAATTTATATAACTCGCATTACTTAATATCTATTTGTTCGACCAACTTAGGACTTTAGACGAACTTTATACTGGTTATCGCTTTAATTTTTTATAAGTTATTTAATACTTGCATCTATATTTATGTCTTTAAATCTAGAAATTAATTCTTTTATACTCTTCTCGCTTATTAAAAAATGGTAGAAAGTAATTTCTTTCCCTTTTATTTTAATTGTTAAAGTTGCTACTCCTTTGCCTTTTTGACGAATAGCTTTAACTGAATCAATATCATCTATATTGTAAGTTTTAGGAGACCTTAAAAAAAACACATACCGTACTTTAAAATCTGTAATATCAAGTTCAAATGAGCGAGTAAAAAATAGATTAAAAATAAAAATATACACTAAAGTTATTCCATAGATTATCCACGATATTTTATTTAAAAAGTCTCCATTTAAAAGATTGTTGAATTGTGTTAAACAGAAAAAAACTATCAATACCACAAATATAAATGTAATTGATATTTTAGTTTTAAATTTTAATCGAGATTCCATTACTGTTTTATATAATTACTTTGTTTTTAAATAATCTGTAACACACTGCCTAACTTTATTATAATCGAAATTCTTTTCTATACAATCGTAAAAAACTTTGTGTTTTGGATTTTTCCCTTTAAATACGAGATATGCTTTTTTTGTCCCTAATGAACCAATAATTGGTAATGGAACTAGTTCCGAATTCAAATCACTTGAAATGTAAGAAAAGTAACCTACAGAAAATTCTGCTTTATCGGTATTGTCTCTTAACATTTTAAGATGAGCTAAACCATTTTCATAATAACATATTTTCCCTGTATTTATGCAGCAAGCAGCTTGTTGATGTTCATGATCTATTCGGAATAATATATTTTTATATTCAAAACCCCACATATCTTTACATGCTATTTTTGTTACTTCTTTATCTTTAATGAAACTCAGTTTTACTTTTCCTAAAACATGCATAAAGCCTTTATAATCGTCATATTTTTCGCCTTTTTTTGCTGTAAAATCTTCATAAGTTCTGTAAATCGTAACTTGGCCATTTGCCATTAACATTAAAGCAACAAAGATTGATAGTAAAATGTATTTCATCGTTTTATTATTTAAGATTATTTAATAGTTTTCTCTAGAAAATTAGGTTTATATCTAATTCCTGCTACAAATATAAATAAACTATATTAAACAAAAAACTCAAGTTCTCTGAAGCGTCTTTTAACAAATCCTGCTGTATTTCTGTTTTCTTGCATTCTATGACAAACCGAGGAAATTCTATTTCTGTTATTGTCGATATTATTGTTTGCGGTTTTTTTAAATATTATCAACAAAATTCTCAGCCGAAAGGGGAAATTGTTGTTGCAAGACGTAAATTGGGGTGTTGGAATTCCAAACAAAATATTATCCACTCCAAGTTTGATAATTAATTCGAAATAATTTTTACTTTAGCCATTATAATGAAAATATATTAATGACGAAGGATTATAAATATTTAGAACATACATCAAGCATTTGTCCAATTTGTAAAGGAAAAATTGATGCTAAAATAATAGAGAAAGATGATTCTATATTTATCCTAAAATATTGTTCGGAACATGGAGAATTTTGTGCTATTTTAGAAGAAGATGCTGTTTACTATAATAATCGCAAACTTTATGATAAACCTGGGAATTTATTTGCCTGTCAAACGCCTAGACACGATGGTTGCCCATTCGATTGTGGTTTATGTCCCGAACACGAACAACATACTTGCGTAGGTTTAATAGAAATAACATCGAATTGTAATTTAAAATGCCCTGTTTGTTTTGCAAATAGCGAAAAGGGTGACTTTTTACCTTTAACAACTTTCGAAAAAATGTTAGACTTTTATGTTGAGTCCGAAGGTGGAAAGTCAGACATTCTTCAAATAAGTGGAGGTGAACCAACAATTCATCCCGAAATAATACAATTTGTTGCATTGGCAAGAACAAAGAATATTAGTTATGTTTTAATTAATACAAATGGCGTTCGAATAGCTGAAGATATTGAATTTGTTAAAGAATTAAGTCAGTTTAAAGGTGGTTTCGAAATCTATCTTCAATTCGACGGTTTCGACGATTCTATCCATACCTATTTAAGAGGCAAATCTTTATGGGAAATTAAACAAAAAGCTGTTGAAAACCTTCAAAAATATAATATTCCGGTAACACTTGTAACAACACTCGAAAGAGGAATTAATGATAAAGAAATTGGAAAAATTATAGAATATGGTATGTCGATTAATTGCGTACGTGGTATTAATTTTCAACCTGTTGGATATTTTGGTCGATTACCAGAATCGAATACTGCAAATAGATTAACAATAACTTCTGTAATAAAAAAGATTGAAGAACAAACTTCATCAATGATTCGAAAATCGGATTTTATACCTTTGCCTTGTAATGTAGATCGCGTTGCAATAACATATTTCTATAAAGACAAAACGAACTCATTTATTCCTTTAACTAGAAATATAGATATAAAGAAATATCTTCCTTTTATTAAAAACACGCTAAAATTCGATCCCGATGATTTTTTAAAAGAATTAACATCAGATATATTTTCGAAAGATTGTTGTAATGCAATGGGATTGTTCAAAGAAGTTGCAAAATACATTCCTGTAAACTACATCTTTAAAAGCGAAGACGAAAAGATAAAATACATCAGCGATAATACATTTCGAATAAGTATAACATCTTTTGTCGATGTGTATAATTTTGACATTAAATCGGTGCAAAAAGAATGTGTGCATTTTATAACTCCCGAACTTAAAAAGATACCATTTTCAACATTTAATATTTTTCATCGAAAATGAATTTAGATTTTTCTTTCATATTTAAAGGCTTTGATAAAAACGAAACACTTTTAATGTTGGCAATTGGTACTGCAACTTTGTGTACAATGATTACTCTTTTTGCAATTTGTATCGATTTTGTAAAGTATCATAATCCCAAAGTAAATAAGAAGAAAGTTAATAGTTTGGTTGAAACTGGTTCTATGTTTCTTTACTTTTTATTGTATGTTTTTCTCATGAAATTTAAAATAGGCCTCATTACGATTGATTCAAAAATTATAGAAAATATAATAATTATCATGGGGATGATATTATTAATAATAGGCTGTTATGTTAATGTAAAAGGTCGTTTTATCTTAAAACATAATTGGGCAAATCAGGTTACCATATATCATAATCATACTTTTATTAATACCAGTGTTTACAATTGGATTCGTCATCCATTATATGCGTCTATAATTTGGATGTTACTTGGTGGATCATTGATTTATCATAGTTACTTCGCGTTTTTATCGGTAATTTTAATGTTTATTCCAATGATGTATTACCGTGCAAATCAAGAAGAACGTTTGCTTAGTTCAGAGTTTTCAGAATATGTAACATATAAACAAAAGACAGGAATGTTCTTTCCTAAAAGAATTTATTATGGAAAAATTTAAACCCGTTTCGATTTCTAAATCATCATTTGCTTTTTGTCGTATTAGCTTAGCTGTATTAGTTTGGATTTCATTTCTTTATAAATCTAAAATCTTATTGGTAATAGTCTGTGTACTTTTCCTTCTTTCAGCTATTTTAAAAGTAAAGCGAGCTCCAATGATTCGACTTTTTGATGTTCTATTTCATGGAATGGTAAAAAGGACAGATATAATGGTAGATGAAAACGCAATTTATTTTGCTCATATCTTAGCATTTGTATTATCGACTATATGTTTAATTCTTGTTTGTGTGTTTAATGCCGATGCAATTTGGTATAGTGTTTTGACTTTTGCAATTCTAAAAACAATATCTGCTTGTGGATTTTGTCCAGCATCTAAATTATACGAATGTACATTGAATGGTAATTGTTGTGTAAATAAACAAAAGAATGGCAGTTGTCCTACTTGTTAATCAAACTATTGGAATAAAACCTATTTTATTCCACTTTGGAACATTTGAAGTTTCCTCTTATTCAACTTTTTTTGTATTAGGAATAATTGCGGCTTCAATTGTTTATTATTATGAAGCTAAGAAAGCCAATGTAATAAACGAACATTCTTTTATTATTGCAATTGCTGCATTTATTGGTTCTACGATTGGAGCAAAATTACTTGAACTTATTATTAATATCGATTCAATTGATTCAAAAAATGGCTTATTACTTTTTCTATTGTCAGGACGTACTGTGATTGGAGGTTTAATAGGAGGTACCGTTTCGGTTTGGATAACAAAAAGAATAATAGGAATAAAAGCAAAAAGAGGAAATTTATTTGCTCCAGCTATCGCATTAGGAATAGCAATTGGACGAATAGGATGTTTTTTGAATGGTTGTTGTTATGGGAAACCTTCGAATGTGCTATGGTCAGTCGATTTTGGTGATGGAATTCATCGACATCCAACACAATTATACGAATCGATATTTATGCTTTCAATGTTTTTCGTTTTAAAATATGCCTTTAATAATCAATTTGTAGCCTCTGGCTTTTTATTTAAAGTTTTAATGATATGTTATTTTATATTTAGATTTTTTATTGAGTTTATTCGAGTTGAAAAATTAGCATTTTTAGGATTATCATATTTTCAATATATATCGTTTTTTGTGTTAATCTTTTTGATTTTTAGCGAAAAGAGATTATTTTTAAACCAAATTAAAGATTATGAAAAAGCAAGAAAAAAGTAACATGGACAGTCAAGATAGCATCGATAAAGCAAAAAAAGTAAATGATACTTTTATCGGCTTTATTATTGGAATTGCGTATGTATTTATGGCTTTCATTTTGATTAAACAGAATAATTTGAATTCGTTTTTTATTGGACTTTCTTTATTTATTTATCTTTCTATAATTGCATTGTTCTTTTTGAAAAAAAGACGTTTTGTTTCAATTGGACTTGCATTGATTATTATTATTCCATTTTCAGTAATTGGCAGTTGTAAAGTTATGTTACATTAATAGTAGCTTATTTCTTATTAAATAAATTCTTATGGAAGATATAGATGGAATAAATCAAAACAGGAATAAAACCGTTGGAACTCCAAATAAAGTAAGTGATACAATTGCTGGATTTTTTATGGGTATTGCGTATTTTATTGTTAGTATGATTATTCTTAATATGAATCATTTTTATAAAATAAATTCATTTTTAATAGGTTTACTAATAGTAATCTATTCGTCTATAATTATTTATTTCATCATAAAGAAAAGATCATTTATTTCTATCGGTTTAGTTTTAACAGTCGTATTGCCAATTGCTGTTGTTGGTGGTTGTATTTTGATTGTAAATCCCAAATTTTAACGTTAAAACGAAAACGTAACAGCACCCTCATTCGCTAAAAGCTTATAATATTGCGAGAGTTCTTGCTAAGGTAATGCATATAGCATAACTATCTCTCTGTAGTAAAGAACTTTATTTAACGAAAAAACCTCCCTAAAAGCAAAATACTTTCAAGGAGGTTTTTATTATTAAGTAAAAATCAGTAGCTTGTAACTACTAAATGTTAACTCTTTTCTTAGTCTTGTAATTTAGCACAAAGATATTCTCTGTTTAAGCGAGCGATGTTTGAGATAGAAATGTTTTTTGGACATTCTACTTCGCAAGCACCAGTGTTGGTACATGAACCAAAACCAAGGCTATCCATTGTTTCAACCATGTTTTTAGCACGGCGAGCTGCTTCTACTTTTCCTTGTGGAAGTAATGCAAATTGCGATACTTTAGCAGAAACGAATAACATTGCCGATCCGTTTTTACAAGTAGCTACGCAACATCCACAACCAATACATGAAGCTGAATCCATTGCTTCGTCAGCATCGTCTTTTGGAATTGGAATTGCATTTCCGTCAGGTATACCACCAGTGTTTATTGAAACAAATCCACCAGCTTGTTGTATTTTATCAAATGCTTGACGGTCTACAATTAAATCTTTAATAACTGGGAATGCAGCCGAACGCCAAGGTTCAATGGTGATGGTATCGCCATCTTTAAATTTACGCATGTGAAGCTGACAAGTAGTAACATCATCATCTGGTCCGTGTGCACGTCCGTTGATGAATAAACTACACATACCACAAATTCCTTCACGACAATCGTGATCGAAAGCTACTGGTTGTTGTCCGTTATTAATTAATTGTTCGTTTAAAATATCCATCATTTCAAGGAAAGAGCAATCTTTCGAAATGTTCGATACTTGATAGGTTTCGAATTGTCCTTTTTCTTTTGGACTTCTTTGACGCCACACTTTTAGTGTGAGATTCATGCCATTATGTTCCATATCTTTTTATATTTTAGTATTCACGCCCTTGTTACAGGGCGATCATAAAACCTATTTCTACTATGATTTGTAATTACGTTGTGCTAAATGAACTGCTTCGAACTTAAGTTCTTCTTTATGAAGTTCAGGTTTGTTGCCATCGCCTTTGCATTCCCAAGCTGCTACATAAGCAAACTTATCGTCTTGACGTAAAGCTTCACCTTCTTCTGTTTGGAATTCTTCACGGAAGTGACCACCACACGATTCTTCACGGTTAAGAGCATCCATAGCCATCATTTCACCAAGTTCAATGAAATCGGCAACGCGGTTAGCTTTTTCAAGCTCTACGTTCATTTCATCGGTATTTCCAGGGATTCTTACATCACTCCAGAATGTTTTCTTGATGTCTTGAATTTTAGCGATTGCTTCTTCCAATCCTTTTTTGTTGCGAGCCATACCTACATTGTCCCACATCAACATACCTAATTCGCGGTGAATTGAGTCAACCGAACGTTTTCCTTTTACGTTCATCATTTTATCAATGTGCGATTTTACATCATTCTCAGCAGTTTTAAATTCAGGAGCATCGGTAGCAATGCGTTTCACTGAAATTTGATCAGCTAAGTAATTTTGAATGGTATAAGGTAATACAAAATATCCATCAGCTAAACCTTGCATTAAAGCAGATGCTCCAAGACGGTTTGCTCCGTGGTCAGAGAAGTTTGCTTCACCAGCTGCGAATAAACCGGGGATTGTTGTTTGTAGTTCATAATCAACCCAAAGTCCACCCATTGTGTAGTGAATAGCAGGGTAAATCATCATTGGTGTTTTGTATGGATTTTCGTCAACAATTTTCTCATACATTTGGAAAAGGTTTCCGTAACGAGCTTCAATTGTTTTTTCGCCTAAACGGTCGATTGACGTTTTGAAATCAAGATATACAGCTAATCCAGAACCAACTCCGAAACCAGCATCGCAACGTTCTTTAGCAGCACGCGATGCAACATCACGAGGTACTAAGTTACCAAATGCAGGGTAACGACGCTCTAAATAATAATCTCTTTCTTCTTCTTTTAAATCGGTAGGTTTCTTTTTCCCTGCACGAATTGCTTCAGCATCTTCTTTTTTAGCAGGAACCCAAACACGACCATCGTTTCTTAACGATTCCGACATCAAAGTTAATTTTGATTGGAAGTCGCCATGAACTGGAACGCAAGTAGGGTGAATTTGAACGTAGCAAGGATTTGCGAAGAAAGCACCTTTACGGTAAGCTTTAATTGCAGCACTACTGTTCGATCCCATTGCATTTGTTGAAAGGAAGAATACGTTACCGTAACCACCAGTTGCAAGAATTACTGCATGTCCGAAGTGACTTTCAATTTTTCCTGTAACTAAGTCACGTGAAACGATACCACGACATTTGCCGTCTACCATTACAACGTCCATCATTTCAGTACGGTTGTACATTTTTACCGTTCCTTTTGCAATTTGACGGTTGATTGCACTATATGCACCTAATAATAATTGTTGACCAGTTTGTCCTTTAGCATAGAATGTACGTGAAACTTGAGCTCCACCGAATGAACGGTTGTCAAGTAATCCGCCATACTCACGTGCAAATGGAACACCTTGAGCAACACATTGGTCGATGATGTCGTTACTTACTTCAGCTAAACGATGTACGTTTGCTTCGCGAGCACGGTAGTCACCACCTTTAATTGTATCATAAAATAAACGGAACACGCTGTCACCGTCATTTGGATAATTCTTTGCTGCATTTATACCACCTTGAGCTGCAATAGAGTGAGCTCTGCGTGGGCTATCTTGGTAACAAAAACATTTTACATTGAAACCTAGTTCACCAAGTGAAGCTGCTGCTGCTGCCCCAGCTAATCCTGAACCAACTACAATAACATCTAATTTTCTTTTATTTGCAGGATTCACCAATTTTTGGTGATCTTTATAGTCTGACCATTTCTTTGAAACGTCCCCTGCTGGTATTTTTGAATCTAATTTACTCATAATCTAATTTGTAATGCGTTAAAAACTATGCTAATAAGAAATAAACGGGGATGATTGTAAATCCTAGAACAACTACTACAGCATAGATAGTTCCAGCACATTTTAATCTCTTAAACCATTTGTTGTTGTTCATTCCAATAGTTTGGAAAGCTGACCAAAAACCATGAACTAAGTGTAATCCTAAAAGCACAAATGATACGATATATAAAATATCAAATTGCCAGCATTTAAATAATGAAGTTACTAATGCAAATGAATCGTGCATTTCAACGCCATTAACTACTACTGATCCAATTTCACCAGAAATTTTCATTTTCCACCAAAAATTCACAATGTGAACTGCCATGAATGTTAATAGGAATGCTCCTAAAACTAACATGTTACGTGACGACCAAGTACTGCTGTTGCATTCTTTTTTTACTGCATAAGCAACTGGACGTGATTTCATGTTACGAAATGTTAGCACAAATGCATACATAACATGAACAAAGAAACCTAAAGCAAGCATAGGTTCCATTACCTTAATAAAAGGATTGGTAGCCATAAAATGAGCTGCTTCGTTGTAAAGGTCTGAACTGACCAACATGGTGAGATTCACCGATAAATGTACTAAAAGGAAGGTGATAAGAAAAAGTCCACTTAGACTCATTATCAGCTTTTTCCCAATAGTTGAAGAAAAAATATTCGCCATAAAGAATAATTTAGAGTAAAACTGTTATTATTATTTCCCGCAAATTTAATCTGTTTTGCTTTTAATATAGGTCTACGTTTTTATTTTTTTATTATTTATAACTATTCTAAATAGAATAATCGTAAACAGTAAAAGTCTTAGTTATTGTGTTGAAATAGAAAAGTTTGGTTTAATTTCTTTGGATTAAAGAAATAGGAAGTGTCAAAACGCTTGAAATATCTTTGGCAGTTTCAGCCATATCTTCGTCATCGGAATCGTAATGCCAATTTATTGAAAGGAACTCGGAACCTTTTAGGTTTTTAAGATATCGAAGGAGTGAAATTAGGAATTTAAGTGAAGCTGAATTGAAGTAGGTGAGATTTATAGTTACAGATAAGGAACCCATTTCGTCTCTGATGATGCTCTTATTTGTTTCCATCCAATTGTATAATGGTGAAAAGAAAACATTCACATCTTCTGGAAGCGAAGTTCCATTAAAGATGAGTTGAGCCTTTTCAATATTAAATAAGACTTCAGGAGTTCTTTTTGATTCCGATAATGTAAATATATTCATAATCAGTTACATGAATTTTTTAAACGGCAATTCACTTATAGCAAATATAAGCTTTTCTTGTCGAAAAATACTTTATATAGCTAAATTATTATTAACAAAATTGTTGCATTCTTTCAACTATCGTTCTTTGTAATAATAAAATGTCATTGTAAGATTTGTATATTTGTTTTGAATAAAAAGTTCAATTTTCCAATCATCAATAAAACCTTTTCATGCTCTCAATACTTATTCCTATTTATAATTTTGATGTTGGAAAACTTGTTGTTGAATTGCAAAAACAAGCTAAACTTGCAAGTATCGATTTTGAAATTTTATTGTTTGATGATGCATCGGATATTGAATTTAGAGAAATAAATCGAAAATATTCTACTATCGAAAATGTAATTTTCAAAGAATTAGATGTCAATATTGGTCGATCGAAAATAAGAAATTTGATGTGTTCCGAAGCTCAGTTCGAATATTTGCTTTTTCTTGATTGTGATGCTTTTATTACAAATCCGAACTTTATTAAAAATTATTTAGTAGAGTGTAAATCTAATGCTATAGTATGTGGTGGAATGGGGTATTTTTCTGAATATGAAAATAGTAATTCCACTAATTCATTAAGGTTACAATATGGATTAAACCGCGAATGCCTGTCGTTAAGTCAACGTTTGCAAAATCCCTATGACAACTTTATGACATTCAATTTTTTAATTGCAAAATCGATTCTACTTAAAACTCCTTTCGATGAATCGATTAAAAGGTATGGGCACGAAGATACTTTGTTCGGAATATCTTTGCTAAAAAATGGTTTTACTATTAAACATATAGAAAATGTAGCTTTTCATATTGAGCTTGACTCAAATGAGGTTTTTCTGAAAAAATCGCTGATGGGAGTTGATAATCTTTTTCAATTAATACAAGGCAATACATTAAAAAGTGATTTGCAAAAAAGAGTTAAGCTTCTAATATATTTTTGTTTGATTGAAAAGTGGCATTGTAAAAAATGCTTTGCATTACTGTATACATTAGCTGGTAAATCAATTGAAAAACGAATAATAAAAAACGGTAAAAATCTTTTCCTATTCGATTTTTACCGTCTTATTTATTTATGCTCGTTACACTAAGCGTTTAAAATTCTGCCTTATAACTAAGGAATGGTAGTATTCCAAAACCTTTTTGCTCTTCAATTATTTTATTATAAGGATTATAGATATAACCAATAACTGGCGATTGGTTTAGTATATTCTTTATTTGTAACGACCATGTTCCTGTCCATTTTGGGTGATTGGTTTTCCAAGTAACTGCTGCATCTATATACCAAAATACAGGAGATTGTTTGCTATATGCTTTTGAATAATCGAGCACTTCGCGATTTGCAGTTTGAGATGCATTTAAGTCTATGGGAGTGTACCATTCACCACCATTTACTATTGCTTTAGCATTCATTCCCAAGATATGGGTTTCACCAAAAAATATTTCACGACCAACTAATAAGTTTACTACAAATCGATTGTTGAATCGAGTATTGTGTTCAACGTTATCGCCAGCTTTATATTTTGAATCGAATACCGAAATGGTCGACATCCAATAGAAATTATTATGTAAAAAACGTTCAATTGTTATGTCTATCCCTTTATTAACGCCAGTTCCGGTATTTTTCAAAGAATCGTTAAACCATGTTTCCGAACTGTTTATTAATGAATACGAACTTCCACTTACAACAGGTATATTGTATAATGATTGATAATATGGCTCAATTTTCAAATGAGAATATTCGCCTAATTGCAAATCGTATCCAAGTACAAAATGATTTGCTCTTGCAAGGTTTAGATTTTTATTTGGGTTAATAATATTGCCATTTTTATCTTTATTTTCGGCTAAATAGATTCCTATATTTTCGATTTGACTATGATTTCCATATCCTAAACTTAAGGATTGACGTTCGCTCCATTGCCATTTTAGTGATGCACGTGGCTCCAATGTTTTGCGTTTATTAAGTACAAAATATTGACTATGCATTCCAACATTGAAAGAAAGATTATCGGTTAAATCAATCTTTGTTTGGTTAAATACTTGCAATGTGTTGGTATATCCCGATTCATTTACAAAATCTGTAAATACTCCTGAAAAAGGATCTTCGCTTTTAATTTTTACATTATATGTCAAATGATTTACAATGAATCCAAATTTGTTGGTAATCTTTTTGCCAAATTTGCTGGTGATATTGGTTGTGAAAGCATATTTACCACTCGAATATTCAGTACTATCTTTAGGTTTCAAAAGTGTTCCAGTTCTATATTGATTGCAGTTGTAGTTTATTTGATTTCCAGTTGCTACAATAGCCGATTTTATAAAAGTGTTTTTGCCAATATGAATGCTATGGTTTAAAGATATCGCTCCCATTGCTGTGTAAAGTTTCGACTTTTCTCGATTTTCAAGTTTAAGCCATTTCGTTGTATCTTTTTCGGGAGTTATGCCTGAATGGTCGAATCCTCCAATTGCTGTTATCGAAAATGTTCCAAGTTTTGCCGTTGGTGCATTTATTTTAAACGATAAATCTTGGTAATCGGGAATTTTGTTTTCGTATTCTTTGTTTATGAATTTTAAAAATCCAAACGTTGAGTAACGATAATTAAAGAGATACGATATTCGACTTCCCTTTATAAGAGGACCTTCGGCCGATGCATCGAGTCCCATAATTCCTGCTTGCACGGTATATTCGCGTTTATCGTTATTGCCATTTCTAAATTTTATGTCGAATACACCTGCAAGTGCATTGCCATATTCCGATGGAAATGCAGCAGTAAAGAAATCGCTATTTGCAAGTAATTGACTGCTAAAAATTGAAACTCCACCACCTGAACTTCCAACACGTCCATAATGATTTGGGTTTGGAATATCAACTCCATCGAGTCGCCATAATAATCCCTTTGGTGAATTTCCGCGAACTACAATGTCGTTGCGTTCAACAGAACCATACGATGCAACTCCTGCAAAATTCGAAACTGCTCGCAAAGGATCATCGGCCGAACCTGCATAACGTCCTGTTTCTTCAACCGAAACTGATCGCGCACTTACTGTTGCCATTGGATTAAGTGGTTTGTCTTTTTCAATTTTAACCGTTACAACAACTTCTTTGGTTTCAATAATTTGTTCCTTGATTTCTATTTGAAGTACCATTTCTTTTCCTGCATTAACAAGAATTTCGGTTAATGTTGAGCTAATATATCCAATTGAACTAATTTGAATTGAGTATCTGCCAACAGGTACTTTCTCAATTTTAAAATAACCATCGGCATCGGTAGTAGTTCCAAGTAATGGATTGGTTCCAAGAATTATAACATTAGCTCCTGGAATAGAAATTTTAGAGTCGATATCACTAACTCGTCCCTTTAAAGTTTGAACCATTTTTTGAGCTGATGCAAAAAATGTGAAATTCAAAACCATCAACAACACAAATAATCTTTTCATATTTTTAACTGTTATCATTAATATTAATTCGTTTACGAATCCATGACAACAAAAAAAAAGTTCCCCCCTACGAGGTTTCGAAAAAAAGTTTCTGTTTTACATTCTCCATTTTAAACCTAGCTGAGCACCAGGCCAAAGCTGCATTTTTACGCTTTTAAATTGCGTTTCGAAGATGTATGAATTTGTGATTTCACTCACATATTGTTGTAGTTCTGTATCTATAATTTTGTCGGACGAGAATATGGAATACGATAAACCTGCAAATGCATCAATTTTAGGGCTTAATCGGTAATTCAAATCGGCAGAAAGTTTTGTTTTTATACAAACTTGAATTTCAAACGCTTTTTTAAAGCTCATGTTTGTAAAACTCAAATCGTAATTGAAACTGATTTTTTTCTCGGGATGATTATGTATTCCAACACCATACGTTAATCCCCACATTTGGGAACTTGCCGAAAGACCCCAAATATTATAAAAACTATGAGCTCCCATTTTAAAATTAACATTTGCCATGAGCATTTCATCGGTAAACAAACTAAGATTGTAATACCCTTTCCGAACTATGCTTACAAAACCAATTGAAACACCATCGGAGCTATCAACAACATTTATAATTCCCAACTGAAATCCCTTATTCGTTTTTGCAAAATTTAATGGAGCAATTTGTACGCCTTTTAAGGTGTCTAACACTACATTACTTAATCCAGCCATTTGTAGGCCACTCATATTTCCAGCATTTTGGTTAAATACTATAGCCATTTGAAATGCTTTGGTATTTCCTCCTGTAATATTTCCAAATCCTGCAATTTGAAATCCCTTAACATCTTGTTTCGAAATATTTAATACTGTTCCTATCTCAAAACCCGAAAGACCATTCGAATAACCTGCAATTGCATTAACCGAAAAATGATTGATAATTGACCCACTTATCCATGAATTTGTTCCTAGATATGGAAGTAATGATGTTTGAGCAAATCGCTTCTCTTGAAACGAAAGGTTTTTTGCATGGTTTAACATTTGAGGGCTTACAAATGCTTGAACTAATTGATATTCTTCAATGTTGTTTGATGTGACAAAGAAAATTCTTTTCGGTTCAAGTTTTTGGAATGTTTCAATCGGTTTGGGTTTGGAATGTAAATGAATTGTGAGATTTGAGATGTTTGCTTTTCGAAGATATATAATGGTGTCGTAATAATTTTCTTTGCTAAAGAATAAAGAAATCGATTCCGATTTTTGCGAAATAGTAAATGAGTAAAATCCATTGGAATCGCTTAATGTAGAGTTGTTTTTGTTATAATCGAAAATAGTGGCATTTGCTATTTTCTGATCTGTTTCTGAAAAAACTTGTCCTTTAATGGTAACTACTGTTTCAATTTGGTTTTCAGGCTTTTTAATATATTTTTTGATGAAAATAATGTGATTTCCAATAGGCTTAAACGAACAATACGTACCCAAGATTTGATTTAAAAGTTTTGAGAGAGGAATATTATTGGCAGTCAATGAAACAATCGAATCTAAAGGAATAATATCAGAATTGTAGGAAAAATTAACTCCCGTTTTTTGACTCATTTTTGCAAGTACCGTTTCAATAGATTCTTTTGAAATGGTCAAATTAATTCGCTTTTCAGTTGAGCTTGTTTGCGATAAACCCAAAAACGATAAACAAATGAAAAACCCAAAGGCAATAAACCCGATTAAGGTAGTTTTAATTGGTCTTTTCATGTATTTCGAAGGATGTTTTAGTTTTCGAAATTTCTACATTTAACGATGTTGCAATTATCTCAAGAATTGAATCGATAGATTGATTTTTAAAACCTGCACTAAGTCGCAACTTCGAAAGTTTTTCGTCTTTTATTTCGATTGAAACCAAATAGTTCTTCTTTAAAACAGCAATAACTTCCGACAATTCTGTTTTATTAAACTCAATACTTTTTGTCATCCAAAACAAATCGTTGGCGTTCAACTGTTCTTCTTTTGCTATTGTATTCGTTTTTCGATTATAGATTCCTTTATTACCAGGAATCAAGATTAAGGAAACAGTATCGCCAGTCGATTTTAAAATACTATAAAGCAACACCTTGCCCGTTTGTACAAATACTTCGACCGATTCGCTCGATGTCTTTACATTGAATGATGTTCCTACAACTTTAATCGCAACATCGCCCGAATGGATAATAAATGGTTTTGCTTTATTCGGTGCAACCGAAAAGAATGCTTCGCCTTGCAATGTAACTTCGCGTTTTGAGTCATCAAATTTTTCAGGATATTGAAGTTTTGAATGTGCGTTAATAGTAACTTCAGAGCTATCATTAAGTTTTTTTGTAATTGTATTGTTTGATGAAACTATTGCTAATTGTTTTGATTCATTATTTGAATGAAAATAAAAATAGCTTATAAATATTGTTGGAATTAAAACTGCTGCAATTCGTAATACCGTTTTATAGAGTGGGACTGTTTTTGAAACTTTTGTTTTTTCTTCGGCATTTTCAATTCTTGTGAATAGTGAATCCCAAGCTTTATCGACATTAACATCAACTGGTTTGGGGTCAAGTTTACTTGCTTCAATCCAAATGGTTCGAATATCTTCAACCTGCTTTTCGTTTTCAGACGATTCGTTCATCCAACTTTGAATTGCAAGCGATTGATCGTTTGTTGTTTCTCCATTCAGAAAAGCAACAATCAAATCATCGGTGATATGTATTTGATTCTTATTCATCTTATATATGAAAATGTAATAAACATAAACCCCTATTATAGTTTACAAATAAATGTAATAAGCTCAATAAAATAGCGATAATACTGGGTAAATATTCTTTCAATTCTTGACGCATCAATTTCAATGCACTGCCCATTTGGTTTTCCACCGTTTTAATCGATATTCCAAGTTTTTCGGCAACTTCCGAATATTTTAAATCGTCGTAACGAATCATTAAGAATATCTTTTTTCGTTCCTTTGGAAGTTTATCAATTGCCTGTCTTATTTTGTCTTGTAATTGAGATGTTTCGGCCAAATCAACAAAATCTTCATTCATATTTTCTTGAACATAAAGAACATGTTCGGAATGTTTTTGTTCAATCTTTTTATGCTTTATAAAGTTTAAACAAGCATTATGTACCGAACGATAAATGTATGATTTGAATGAAGCAATTTCGGGTAAATCTTCGCGTTTCTGCCAAAGCTGGAAAAATATTTCTTGAACAATCTCCTCAGCACAATCAATGTCAGCAATAATTTTATTTGCATAACCACACAATGGCTGATAATACGTTTTGAAAATGATTTCAATAGCGTGCTTATCACCATTTTTTATTTGTTCAATAAGGATATGTTCTTTTTCGATCAAAATGTTTTACTTAAATACCGTATGATTTCTTCTTTGTTTTTTAAGCTTAAAGATCTTATTTGATGCGAAATTACAAAAGTTTTACCAATGTGTTAATTAAAATATTTTGATGAATCTAAAACAAAATTAGAATAATAACATTGTCAATTGATTAGCAATAGTTATCCTAAAATGGAATTAGAAGTTATTAACAAAATGATTTTCTGAAACCAAAAAAACAAACCGAAAAGTTGGCTGGTCGTAATAAAAGCGTAAATTGTATTAACGAAAAAAACGAATACTATGAATCCTGAAATATTGATAAACAGCACTTTGGTGAACGATGTTCGCGTTGCAGAGCAAGATTTTACTTTCAGGATTATTTTAAAGTACTGGAAAAAGGAAAGTAAGAATACGCAAGTTTCATTATCTACTTCACAGTGCGAATCGGTTGAAACATTCATACGAGCCGTGAAACAAAAATTCGAAATTAAACGCTTTCATTGTTTGGAGGAAATTTGGGTTCTCCAAGTTCGTTCACCTCAAGAAAGACAAATTCAATGGATAAAAGAAGTAAATGGCAGAATCAAAATTCACGTTTCTGATACCTTAAAAGATTTCTTAATGGTTCGTGGTCAGCAAAGTGGAACTCGCGATTTCGAAGATCCATATTACGATATTGAAGATTAATTTTTGTCAATTTGATTCAATCATCTCTTTCTATAAGTACTTATATTAAAACCCGAGCAACTGACTTGGGTTTTTTGTGTTGCGGCATTGCTCCAGTTCGCAAATTATTGGAACATGAAAGTTCTTTACATTCTTGGCTTGATAATAAGTACAATGCCGAGATGGAATATATGCAACGAAATCAAGATAAACGATTAGATCCTGTATTACTCGTTGAAGGAGCTAAATCTGTTATATCATTTGCGATAAACTATTTCCCTGATCAAAAACAAAACCCCGATACGTATCAGATTTCAAAATATGCTTATGGAAAAGATTATCATACAGTTTTAAAAGATAAGCTTCATGTTCTTTTATCTGAATTGAAACAAATAAATTCAACCATATCTGGAAGAGTTTTTGTTGATTCGGCTCCAGTATTAGAAAGGGCTTGGGCAGTAGAAGCCGGTTTAGGTTGGATTGGTAAAAATGGATTACTAATCATTCCTCAAAAAGGTTCATTTTTCTTTTTATGTGAAATGATTGTAAATATTGAGTTGGAATATGATAAGCCATTTACTCAAAATTTCTGTGGCAATTGTAGTAAATGTATTGATGCTTGTCCTAAAAAAGCAATCGTACAACCTGGTGTAATTGATTCTTGCAAATGTATATCGTATGTAACTATCGAAAAAAGAGGAGCAGTTACAGGCGATGAACTTCACAATTCACCGTATATATTTGGTTGTGACATTTGTCAAGATGTTTGTCCATGGAATCGTTTTTCGAAACCTCATTCCGAAGCATATTTTACACTCAATTCTGGTTTACAAAAACTAACGAAGAGTGATTTTGAGAATTTGACTGTAGATGAGTTTAATGTAATTGCAGTTGAAAGTCCTTTGAAACGTGCAGGTTATGATAAATTGAAAAATACAATTCAAGCTTTGAAGTAAAAAATGAAAGCCCAAGATTAGAATGTATCTAAAAATCTTGGGCTTGTCGTAGGGTTTGATTATTTGTTGGTTGTTTAACTTGTAATAATGCTAATTAAAATGAGGTGGTTCGGCAAACGAAGAAATGTCTTCTATAATAAGTATTATGTATTTTTCATTTGCATGAGTAAAAAGTCTTGTTGAAAATTGCAGTTGTTTCATGACTTTTTCACCCGAATTTTTATAAAAAGGACGTTCAACATAATTTTTGAAAACAGGACGATTTTCCATATATGATGTTAAAGCAGAAACTCTTAAGTCGCAATTACAACAACGCGATGTGTCACCACAATTTCTTGCTTCTTCCACCTGATAGGCACAGCCAATAGCTTCTCCACATCGTTTATACAATAAATGTTCGTCGGGTTTATTCGAGAATATTGTTTTCATGGAATTATTAAAAGCTTGTAATTCCATTTTCTGATTCAATAAAAGCACGCAACTATTAATATTATTAAGCACAATATTTAAAAAGTCGCTAGAGCCTTTAAGCATATCAAAACTTTCATTTGTGAGCGTTTTGTTTATCATAAATAGGGGTATTATACTTTGGTTATGGTGATTCAAATATAGTAAAAAATGAGTAAATACACTTAATTTATCAGAAAAATATTGTTAATAAAAAGTGTAAAGCTTTCCCCGAGGCTCGCTATAGTTTTAATTACATTTGCATTAATTGTTTATTCATTAAATTGGCCAAGCTCTAAATGCTCGACGAAGAAGAAATATCTGCTTATAACGAACCCGAAGAAATTTCGGAATCAGGAAAAACTGGCGATGAAGCTGTTCACAATGTTTTACATGTGAATGATTTCTATAAGGATTGGTTTCTTGAATATGCATCGTATGTAATTCTCGATCGTGCAGTTCCATACCTTAGTGATGGATTAAAACCTGTTCAACGACGTATTCTCCATTCAATGCGACGTATGGAAGATGGACGTTATAATAAGGTTGCAAACATTATTGGTCATACCATGCAATTTCACCCTCATGGCGATATGTCAATTGGTGGTGCTCTTGTAGGGATGGGGCAAAAGGAATTACTTATCGATTCGCAAGGTAACTGGGGTAATATTCTCACTGGTGATGGTGCTGCAGCTCCACGTTATATCGAAGCAAGACTTTCGAAATTTGCACTTGAAGTAGCGTTTAATCCCAAAACAACTGAATGGAAAGCATCGTACGATGGCCGCAATAAAGAACCGATAGCATTACCAATGAAATTTCCTTTATTGCTTGCTCAAGGTGTTGAAGGTATTGCAGTTGGACTTGCAACGATTATTATGCCTCATAATTTTAATGAGCTAATTGATGCTAGTATTGCTCATTTACGAAATGAAGATTTTGAAATATATCCCGATTTTTTAACTGGCGGTTTTATTGACTGTTCAAAATATAAAGAAGGACTAAGAGGCGGGCAATTAAAAATTCGAGCTCGTATAAATAAACTTGATAATAAAACGCTTGTAATTACCGAAATTCCTTATGGCAAAACAACCGATAAGGTAATTGAATCGATTATTAAGGCGAATGAAAAAGGGAAAATAAAAATCAAAAAGATTGATGACAATACATCTTCAAATGTTGAAATTGTTGTTCATCTTTCACCAGGAATTTCGCCAGATGAGACAATCGACGCACTATATGTATTTACTGATTGTGAAACACCAGTATCTCCAAACTCTTGCGTTATCATCGATAAAAAGCCACATTTCTTAAGTGTAAAAGAAATTCTAAGACGTTGCACCGATAGTACTGTTGCCCTTTTAAAACTTGAATTAGAAATTCGCTTAAATGAATTAGCTGAAGATTGGCATAAAACATCGCTCGAAAAAATATTTATTCTCAATAAAGTATATTTGGTAATTGAGGAAAGTAAAAATGAAGATGATATGTTTAAACGAATTGACGATGGTTTAAAACCTTTTGTCAAGAAATTGAAACGACCTGTTAGTCGCGAAGATTTAGTTCGTTTAGCAAATATTCCAGTTAAACGCATTTCTCGTTATAGCTCGTTTGAAGCAGATAATCATCTAAAAAATATTGAAGCAGAAATACTTACCGTTCAGGCGAATATCGATAATATTATCAATTTCACAATCGACTATTTTATACATATTAAAGCAAAATATGGTAAAGGTCGTGAACGTAAAACCGAAATTCGAAATTTCGAAACCATTGATGCTTCGGAAGTAGCAATTGCTAATACTAAATTGTATGGCAATCTTGCTGATGGTTTCATTGGAACATCATTGAAGAAAGATCAGTTCTTATTCGATTGTTCCGATATTGATGATGTAATCGTTTTCCTTGATAATGGCAAATATGTTGTTACCAAAGTAAGCGAAAAGGCATTTATAGGGAAAAATATTATTCATATAGCAATATTCCGCAAAAACGACGAACGTACCATTTATAACTCAGTTTATATTGATGGTGCATCGGGTATTGCATTTATGAAACGTTTCTTTGTAACGAATACCATTCGCGATAAAGAATACGATATTACTCAAGGAACAAACCGTTCGAAACTATCATACTTCTCGGCAAATCCTAATGGCGAAGCCGAGAAAATTAGAATTTGGTTAAAACCACGCCCTAAACTAAAGAAAACTATTTTTGATGTCGACTTAAAAATGTTGGCAATTAAAGGTCGTCAGTCGATGGGAAATGTAGTTTCGAAAAACCCTATTCATAAAGTTAAGAAAATAGAAGAAGGATTTTCAACACTTGGTGGAATAAAAATTTGGTTCGATACGGTAACTCGTCGCCTCAATCAAAGTGATCGCGGACAGTATATCGATGAGTTTAAAGGTGCTGAACGTATTTTGGTTGTTTCCAATAATGGTAAATATACATTGATGAGCTTCGATTTAAGCAATCACTTCGACGAAGATCCTTACGTTTGGCCAAACAATGAACAGTTTATTGAGAAATTTAGAAAAGGTAAAATCCTTACACTTATTTATCTCGATGGCGAACAAAATTACTACTATATAAAACGTTTCGAAGTTGAAGAAACAACGAAATGGCTCGATTTAATTGGTGAAAATCAGAATTCAAAACTTATTGCTGTTAGCAAAAATAGCTATCCAAGGGTTGAAGTAAAATATGTTGATAGTGGAAAACGACCAGATGAAATTATTGATGCAGAAGAATTTATTGGTGTGAAAGGATATTCAGCAAAAGGAAAGCGTGTTACAACTCACGATGTTGCTGAAATTACATTTATAGAGCCAATAAAACCCGATGAAGAACCAATAATAGAAGAAGAGGTTGAAGAACCTGCAATTGAAGTTGACGAAGCTGCATTGTTTAAGCCAACTGAAGAAATTCCGGAACAAAAGAGTTTGTTTTAATGATAATGCCTGCCTTAGTATTAAAGCAGGCTTTGTTTTTTACATAAAGAATCGAACATGAGAAAATACGCAATAATTGTAGCTGGAGGTAAAGGATTAAGAATGGGAAACGACATCCCCAAACAATTTCTGGAACTTAAAGGTAAACCCATTTTGATGCATAGTATCGAACGTTTTTATAAGTACGATACCACAATTTCAATTATCGTTGTTTTACCACAATCACAAATTGAATATTGGAGAGAACTTTGTTCGAAACATCATTTTACCATTAACCATACAGTTGTTGAAGGTGGGGAAGAACGTTTCTTCTCTGTTCGAAATGGTTTAGATTCAATTTCTGAAATAAATTCGGTTGTTGCAATTCACGACGGTGTTCGTCCATTGGTAAGTCATGAAACTATTGCACGATGTTTTGAAACTGCTATAATAGAAGGTAATGCAGTACCTTGTGTTGATGTAGTTGATTCTGTTCGTATTCAAAAAAACGAAGGGAGTGAAGTTGTCGATCGAAATGAATTACGTTTAATTCAAACTCCTCAAACCTTTCAAACAAAATTTTTAAAGGAAGCTTATCGATTAAAATGGAATAAATCTTTTACTGATGATGCTTCTGTAGTTGAAGCTACTGGTTGTAAAATTATTTTAGTAGAAGGCAATCGAGAAAATATAAAAGTGACTTCGCCAATTGATATGAAAATTGCCGAGGCAATCCTAAACGTTTAACTATATTGAAAATAAGGTTTTGCAGTTCTCGGTTGTAATGCGAGCTACTTCCTCAATATCTAAACATTTAATCTCAGCTATTTTTTGAGCGACTTTAATTATATATGAAGGCTCATTCCTTTTGCCTCTTAGTGGAGTAGGTGCTAGATAGGGCGAATCGGTTTCCAGAATAATATCTTTCATATCTATTTCGGAAACAACTTTATCAAGTCCACCGTTTTTGAATGTTACGACTCCGCCAATTCCTAGTTTGAAACCTAAATCAATTGCTCGTTTTGCTTGATCTAAATTCCCCGAAAAACAATGGAAAATACCATTAAAAGTTGATTCTCCTGTTTTTGCAAGTGCTTCAAATGTTTCGTCAAACGAATTCCTAATATGAATTACTACGGGGAAATTCATCGTTTTTGCAATTTTAAGTTGAATTAAAAATGCATCAACTTGTTGTGTGTAAAAACTTTTATCCCAATATAAATCAATCCCAATTTCACCAATACCTATATATTGATTAGCATCGAGAGTTAATTCTTGTTCAATAATTGCTAATTCATTTTTATATTCGGCATTTACCGAAGTTGGATGAAGACCAATTAACGCTTTGCATGTTGAAGGATATAAAACACAACATTCTTTTAATCGAGGTAAAGTCGTACTATCAACATTAGGAAGAATAAGTGTAGATACACCTAAGTCAATAGCTCTTTGAATAGCTTCTGTTCTATCCTCGTCGAATTCTTCAAGAAAAATATGGCAATGCGAATCGATTAAATTCATCGGTATTTGTCTTAAACTTCTATTGCCTTTTTACAAGCATCAAAAGCTTCTATCAATTCAGGATAAGCCATTGGTCTTCCAGTTTTAGCATTAACACAAACAGCAGTAACTTTACCTTTCAACATTAGTTTATCGTCACTTTTACGGTAAATATCTTGAAGGAAAAGAAATTTTAAACTTCCTTCACGGTCGGTAGCAAGTTTTACGGTAAACTCATCGCCACTTCGTAAAGGCATTTTATATTCTAATTCAATTTTTATAACCATTGCATCAATGCCTTCATCATGCATCTTTGCAAAATCAAGACCTATTGAACTGATAAATTCATGTCGACAATGTTCTAAGTAATTTTGATATACTGCATTATTTACAACGCCCTGAATATCACATTCATAGTCACGAACTTTAAATGGTGTTTCGAAATTGTATTGCATAAATTGTATAATGTCTTTAAATGAATTTACGTCTTAATTGAATTAATTTAAATCGAGAGTAATCGTATGTTGTACCCATAAGCAAAATTATTCCTGCCAATGAAAGTACGTACAATTGCATAAATGTATAAAAAACTCCACCAAAAACTCCACCTAAAAAGAAGAAGCTAATGATTATCAGTCGTAATTTAATAGATGAGTATAGTTTTTCTTTTTTCTCTTTTTTAGAATAGAAAAATATTTGAGAAATTTCTATCCCTAAGTCGGTAAAGAGTCCTGTAAGGTGAGTTGTTCTAACCTTAGCTTTTGATATTGTAGTAACCAAAGAGTTTTGTAAACCCATTGCAAAAAGGAGTATAAATGCTACTGTATTAGGGTTTTGTGAAATCAATATACGACCAAAAAATGGGATTGTAACTAATATTATACTTTCGATAATAGTTGGAATTATATAAATATATAGCTCGTTTTTCCTAGATATTAATTCAATCATTACATTTGAAATGAACGATCCAAAGAAAAAGGAAAAAATGTAAAGAAAGTAAAGAAAACCTTGGAGAAAATTAAGTTTATAAATTTCGTCAATAAAAAACGCAAAGTGCCCAGTAACGTTAGTTGTTAATCGTTGTACAGCCAAAAAACCCGCAACATTTACAATTCCTGCTATAAAAGATAGTAGTGAAGCAATTCTTATATCATCGTTTAAAGTCCTTGTTTTGACTTTGTTCCTAAACATATTGTTGTTATTTAGCTGTAATAATATTCAACTATTTTGAATAATGAAATTACTATTTAAATTTCAAAATCAAAATTACATTTTCATGTTATAGTACAATCGTATTTTTTGATTTATTTTTATGTAAATGTATTTTATCTGAAATTACATTTTCCATTGTTTAACAACATCCCAAAGTACAATACCTGCCGAAACAGAAATATTAAGCGAATGCTTACTTCCCCATTGTGGAATTTCGATACATCCATCGCAAACTGAAATCACTGTTTGATCTACGCCATCAACTTCATGTCCAAAGATTAAGGCATATTTTTCGTTTTTGTCGACTTTGAAATTAGGTAATGAAATACTTCCTTCAGTTTGTTCAACAGCAAAGATCTTATATCCATTTTGTCGTAATTCTTCAACAGCTTCAATGGTTTTTTCAAAGTGTTTCCACGAAACGGTAAACTCACCTCCTAATGCCGATTTGTGAATTTCGGGATTTGGTGGCGTTGCCGTTATTCCACATAAACATACACCTTCAATTAAAAAAGCATCCGATGATCGAAATGCTGATCCAACATTTAAAGCACTTCTTACATTGTCTAAAACGACAATTATTGGTAGTTTTTGGGCGTTTTTAAACTCTTCTATTGTTTTTCTGCCCAATTCTTCATTTCTTAATTTTCGCATAATAAAATGGTTGCGACTAATTTATATTAGTATAAAAAGTATTATTTTTGGCATGTTAATATTGTAAATTATTTTTAAATATACAGATGGAAAATATCTCTTTAAAAATCGACAAAATTTATGATTTTGTTTCGAAAGATGCAGTTGCATCTTTCAAAAATAAAGCTGAAGAAAGCAATGCAAAGCTTCACAGCAAATCATGCAAAGGTAACGATTTTCTTGGTTGGTTGAATTTACCAACTTCAATTTCTAAAGCAGAATTGGCTGATCTTGATGCTTCAGCTAAAACATTGGCATCAAAATCTGAAATAGTTGTAGTTGTTGGTATCGGTGGTTCTTATCTTGGAGCTAAATGTGTTATCGATGGATTATCGAATAATTTCCCTCATTTACTACAAGAAAAAGGTAAACCAGTTGTTTTATTTGCTGGACAAAATCTTTGTGAAGATTATACTGCTGATTTACTTGCTCTTTTAGACAAAAAAGAATATAGCATAATCGTTATTTCAAAATCGGGAACTACAACTGAACCAGCTGTTGCATTCCGTCTTTTAAAACAACATATCGAAGCAAAATACGGAAAAGCAGATGCTAAAGATCGTATTGTTGCAATTACCGATGCAAGCAAAGGAGCTTTACGCAAACTTGCTACACAAGAAGGTTACAAAACATTTATCATTCCTGATGATGTTGGTGGACGTTTCTCAGTTTTAACTCCTGTTGGTTTATTACCTATAGCTGCTGCTGGTTTCGACATTACTAAATTAGTTGAAGGTGCTATTTCTATGGAAAAAGCTACAGGTGTTGAGGTTCCTTTCGAACAAAACATTTCGGCTCAATATGCTGCAGCTCGTAATGCATTATATGGCAAAGGTAAAAACACCGAAATATTAGTTAATTATTCTCCACGTTTACATTATTTTGCTGAATGGTGGAAACAATTATATGGCGAAAGCGAAGGAAAAGAAGGAAAAGGTATTTTCCCTGCTAGTGTCGACTTTACTAGCGATTTACATTCTATGGGTCAATATATCCAAGAAGGTGGTCGTCATATTTTCGAAACAGTTCTTTCTATTAAATCTCCAAAAAACAATGTAAAGGTTCCAGTAGATGCTGATAATCTTGACAGCTTAAATTTTATTGCTGGAAAACGTGTAGATGAGGTTAACAAAATGGCTGAACTTGGAACATTATTAGCTCACGTTGATGGTGGCGTTCCAAATATGTTGATTGAAGTTCCTCAAATGAACGAGTTTTATGTAGGACAATTAATCTATTTCTTCGAAAAAGCTTGTGGTATTAGTGGAAGTCTTTTAGAAGTAAATCCTTACGATCAACCAGGTGTAGAAGCATATAAAAACAATATGTTTGCTTTACTTGGAAAACCAGGTTACGAAGAACAAACAAAGAAAATTCAAGAAAGAATTAAATAGATTCTTGATATTATAAAATGCAAAAAGGCAATCTGGGGGGGACTTTAGATTGCCTTTTTTGATATATAGGGGGATTGAGGAGGGTAAATGGTTATAAATTTTAAGGGGATCTGCATTTTTAAAAACCATTTTTAATTATTGTCTGACAAATATACAACCGCATAAAGCCAATTGAAAGGTAATTTTGACGAACGGCAATATTTTATTGACGAACGGTATTTCTTCAATTTAATTATGGGAAAATGTATTAGGTACAATAAGTTAAACCATTAGGTTACAGCCACGTATGTCGCTATTGTCAATTCTTCCTGAAATCTCAAAAAAGCTTGGTTTTTGTATTACTCCTAAATCTTGAGTTTCAATAAAAGAGCATGAATGGATGTTTGCTAAATCAATTACATTTACGCCACCTTTCATCTCATTTGGAAGATATGAAAACGGGTCGTAAATATCTCTAATTAAGATTTTCATCCATGATGGACAACTAAAAATTCCATCTCCATTTGAATATGCTTGCGATAAAAGTTCGGTCATTCCATATTCTGAATGTATTTTATCAAGCGAAAAGCTCTGTTTGAAAATATCGTGTAAATCTGTTCTTGTTAATTCTTTGCCTCGACCCTTCATTCCTCCTGTTTCCATCATTATTGTGTTTTTTAGAGGATGTGAATATTTTTGTGCAAATTCGAGTAATGCAAAGCTAACTCCAATCAAAAGTGTTTTTTTGTTTTCTTTCTCATTATGGATCAATTGCTCAAATAAATCGTCCATATTATGCAAGAAAAAACCACTATCATTGTGCTTACTTAATTCTATAAATTCTTTAACCATAAACACTAAAGACGAGCCTTCTCGTTCAAGATATGACGGTAAAAGAGCTAGTATACTATATTCGGCTGGATTACCATAAAATTTTTCAAATCCTTGTAAAAAGCTTTTTCTATAGACGTTTATATCAGTTACAAAATGTGAACTGGTGTTTTGTGATGTAGTTCCAGAGCTAGTAAATGTAATTTGTGCCTTTTGAAAGTTATCGGCGATTTCATATCGCTTGAAAAATTGAATAGGTAAGAATGGTATCGTTTCAATTGATAAAATCGTTTCAGGATTGATTTTTCTTACTTTACAATACGTTTGATAAACTTCACAGTTATTGTATTGATAATTAAAAAGTTCAATTGCACAGTTTGTGAATTCTAATTCGCTTGAAATAGAAAATATTTTATTGTGGTCAAATTCAGTCATTTCTATAATTAGAAAATGTATTTTTGTAAAAAGTAAAGGTACGAATGTTTAAATATCAATTTCTCAAGATTTCATTTTATTTAACGAGGCTTCGTTTTGGTAAAATCGTAAATCTGCTTTTGTTAAAAATTAGTTTTCGATTATCAATAATTGTAAAGAAACCCATTTTATGGGGAACACCTGCTTTTTTGTCAATCGAACCGACCAATGTTTGTAATTTATATTGTCCCGAATGTCCTACTGGAGGTGGCTTTTCGAATGTTAATAAGGGTTTTGCTTCAAAAGCATTAATAGATACTATTTTACCGTCTATTAAAAAAAGTATTTTACATATTAATTTATTCTTTCAGGGCGAACCTTTTTTGAATAAATCGGTTGTGGATTATGCAAAACAAATGTCACCATTTACATTTATAACAGTTTCAACAAATGGCCATTTCATAACTAATGAAAATGCTAAAGATGTAATTAATGCTGGTTTTTATAAGATTATAGTTTCACTCGATGGGATTAACCAAGAACAATATTCGAAATATCGTAAGGGCGGAGAATATCTGAAAGTTATTGATGCAATAAACTCATTAGTTGTCGCAAAAAAACAATCAAAATCTCCATTTCCCATTATAGAAGTACAATGTTTATTGTTTAAACATACCGAATCAATTAAAGATCAATTTGAGAGTTTAGCAAAAGAATTAAAAGTTGATTCGTTGCAATTTAAAACAGCTCAATTTTACAATGAAGATAATGCAAAAGAAATGATGCCTTCAAATGAGAATAGTCGTTATGTTGTAGAAAATGATACTGTTGTTATTAACCACAGAATTAAAAATCGTTGTTGGCGATTGTGGAGTAGTGCTGTCATTACTTGGAATGGTGATATTGTTCCATGTTGTTTTGATA